>Ga0228700_1001437_pt1 | contig 15454 bp, 14 predicted proteins | sample McNCre317_Aug_MG_FD_178019 | JGI IMG/M metagenome (GOLD analysis project Ga0228700, IMG submission 178019) | Freshwater microbial communities from McNutts Creek, Athens, Georgia, United States - 3-17_Aug_MG | ecosystem: Environmental > Aquatic > Freshwater > Creek | place: USA: Georgia...
TTTCGCTTTCGATACGTTTAACGATCACGCGGTCGCCGAGAGGACGAAGTTTCATTGCATCTCCAAATAGGAACTAAGGGTTTGAAAGCAAAGCGCCCAGACACGCTGGACGCCAATTAAGCCACTGACAGCGGTGCTGTTAGCACTCGCTGTCATTGAGTGCTAATTTTAGGCCATCTGGGACGATTTCAAGAGGCCGCCCCATGAAAAAAGCACCGACAGTGCGGTGCTTTTTTGGGGCGCGCGGTGCATGCTGCGCTGTTTGGGCGGCAATTACTCGCTGCGGTTTTGCGCGCAACGGATGTCAGCCATGACGCGGTAGTCCGTCAAGGCGCTCTCCCACATACGGGCCTCGCGATCAGCTTGGAGCCAAGCCATGAATTGGCGCTTGCAGTATTTGCCAAAGCCAACCAAACCTACCAAAACAGCGGTCCACAAAATCACCCAAGCGCCCAGTTCTTGGCCTTCGGGTGACGCATCCACGATGTCGTAGATGGAGGCGATCAAGCTCAAGGCACCAAACATCAACAAGGCGGCTGCATAGGTGCTTTCTTGTTGGAGGCGTTGAATCACGGCCTTGGCAGATGCGTAAACGCGCTCAAAGCGAGCCACGCCGGGGTGGTTGGTGGTGTAGCTGAGGTTGACGAATGTGGTCATATGAAATCCTTAAATGCCTGTGTCAGACTGAAGTAAGGTGTAAGTATAGGGTAAACCCTATGACCGATTTTCCTCAAGGGCTATTCCTTTCCTCGGCTATCTGCAGAGGAACGGTTGCTTGAATCAATTCAAGGAAGTTCTAAGTTTTCAGCCGGTGCGCTGGCATCACGTGGTCCCACCAAGCCCAGTTTGGCTTTGAGCGACTGCGGCTGACCCGTGATGAGCGCTGCGTAGTTGGTGGTGTTGGACAACACTTTTTTCACATAGTCGCGGGTTTCGTGGAAGGGCACGTTCTCAGCCCAAATGGCACCTTCGAGCACAGGCCCGGTGCCATCGTTGGGTGCACGCCAGCGGCGTGAACGGCTCGGGCCTGCGTTGTACGCACCTGCCGCCAAGGGCATGGAGCCTTCAAAGCTGTCGAGGACCAGTTTTAAATAACCCGTGCCAATCGCAATGTTGGTGTCGCGGTCGGTGATTTGGTCTGGGGTGAAGCCCGTCAAACCAATTTTGCGAGCCGTCCATTTGGCGGTGGCGGGCATGACTTGCATGAGGCCCGACGCACCCACGCCTGATCGTGCGTCGGTGACAAAGCGGCTTTCTTGGCGAATCAATCCGTACACGTAGGCAGGGTCGAGGTTGATGGTTTTGCTGCGCGCAATGACGGCGTCTTTGTGCGGCATGGGAAAGCGTTGTTCAAAGTCGATGGCGGTTCGGGTGCGCTCGCTGGTGTTGATGCAGCGGTCCCACACTTGGTTATCGCATGCCAGTTGCGCAGCTGCCAGCAGTTCACGGTCGCTCATCATGCCGGCTTTGCCTTGGGCGTCCACGAGGTTGGTGGCGTAGTTCCACTCGCGCACGCCTTCGCTGCGCAGGCCCATGCCAATGGCGTACAACGCCCGTTGCAGTGATGGGTTGCGGCGGGCCACTTCCATCTCTTCAGCGGTGGGCACAGGGGGGCGTGCGGGCGCGACCACTTTGCGGCCTAGCTCTTCGAGGGCAAGCTGCTCGTAAAAGCCGCGCACACCTGCAATGCCTTCGAGCATGGCATGGGCTTCTTGTTGAATTTGTGGCGTGACCTTTTTGCGCGCGAGTAAAGCGCGTGCGTACCAGTACACCCAGGTGGGGTCTTTGCGCGCGTCGGCGCTCATGGCGGCAATGCTGCTTTCCACCACGGGCCACTTGGGTGTGTTGCCAGCACGTAGCGCGGCGCGGGTTTTCCAGCCCAGCATGTCGTCGTTCAAATCTTTGTCGTGGGCCACATGCGCAAAGTGGTTGAGCGCATCGTCATCCAGGCGCATGGCGGACTGACGTCCAATCACTCCCCACACCCAATGGCGCTCTTCGGTGGTGAGGTAGGGTTGCCACTTGTTGCGCATCAGCTTGTCGGCTTTGTCGGGGTCAGCGGTGGCCACTTTGATGAGGGCCATGACGACCAACTCTTGCCGCACTTTTTGCGGTGCGGCAATGTGTTTGGCCAAAAACTTTTCGGCGTTGTTGATGGCATCGGGCACCAAGTTGGCGGCATCGGGGGCCACGATTTGGACAGCATTGCGTGCAGTGCGTGGGCGGTTGTGCTCCACCATCAAGCGGGCTTTGCGCCAAATGTCCAAGGCGGTGAATTGCTTGGTGAAGTACAGCCGGTCAGCGGCCAAGGTGCAGCCGTCATCGGCTTCTTTCATGCCCATCCAGTTTTTACGCACCTCATCGGCAATGGATGCATTGGCTTGTTGACCTTTTTCCAACAGTTCAACGGTCAAAAAGTAGCAGCGCAGTTCGCGATCGTCGCGCATGCGGTAGTGCTGGTGTTCGTCGGCCAAGGTGCTCCAGTCGCGCCGTTGGCCCAAGAGCAGCAGCCAGTCGTTGCGCAAGCGGTCTTCCTGGTAAGTGGCAGGGTAGCGGTTGAAAAAAGCGCGCACTTCTTGTGTGGATGCTTCATCCAAACGGGCCTTCAGCTCCCAATAGGCCGCCCAAGCTTCGAGCGTGTGGCCTTTGGCTTGGGGGAGCAAGGCGCTCAGGCGCTTGCGGTCGCCGCGCTTGAAGGCTTGGGCCATGTCGGTGATGACGGCATCGGCCTGCGTGTTGCTGGCCGAGGGCGCAGCCCAGCTGGGTTGAACGGCAGCCAACGTCACAAAAACGCTGGCAAACAATGACACAATGACTCGAAATTTCATGACCTGATTATCCGTGGACAAAAAAACCTTGCGCCAGCAGCTCATTGAAGAGCGTTTGAACTTGCCCGACCGGCTGGAACGGGCTGACATGTTGCAACGCGTGATGCGCATTTGGTTGTTCAACCGCCCCGACACGGTGATTGGCGCCTACTGGCCTATCAAGGGCGAGTTTGACCCGTTGCCCGTGCTGCATCGCTGGAAAGAAGACGGTGAGTTGCTGGACGAACCACAGCGCCGCCGCATTGGCTTGCCCGTGGTGGACAAGGTGCACAAAACACTCACCTTCCACGCGTGGTACCCCGGTTGCCCGATGGAAGAAGATGCCTACGGCATTCCCAAACCCAAAGACACCGAAGTGGTGGTGCCCACCTTGTTGTTCGTGCCCTGCGTCGGTTACGGCCCTGGCGGTTTCCGCTTGGGCTATGGCGGTGGTTTTTATGACCGCACTTTGGCAACCTTGCAACCCAAACCCTTCACCGCGGGCTTGGGTTTCACGCATGGCTTCTTACCCGACTTGATGCCAGAGGCGCACGACATGCCGTTGGATGCGCTGCTCAATGACAACGGAGTGGTTTGGCCAATGGGCTAAACCTTGCGTTTGCCATGGTGCTTACTTTTGCGCCATCAACGTTTTGACATCTTGCTCGTAGCCACGCAGTGCTTCCACCATGCGCTGGCGCTGTGCGGGTGTGGTGCTGTTGTGCAGTTTGGCAAAGCCTGCACAGTTCTCATTCCACAGTTCACGGTTGTAGGCGCGGTAGCGCTCGTTGGGGGAGTGAAAGCTGCGATCCACTAACCCACGCAGCAAGGCTTGTGCTTGCTCTTGTTGGTTGGCGGCACTGCCTTCTTGTGCAATGCGTTGCAAGGTTTGCATCGTGTCGGCTTGGCGGCGTTCGCGTTCGGCGTAGCTGAATGTGGGGTCAAAGATCGAGGTGCTCAACCACTGGTGCAGCACCTCGCGTTGCGGCTTATCGAGGCGGCCGTAAAAATCTTCCAGGCGGTTGGTCGCTTGCTTGGTTCGGTAGCGCAATCGATCTGCGGCGTTGGGGTCTAACCAATCTTCTTTCCAAGTTTTGTTGGTCTTGTCAAAGCGTTGACGCACGCTGCGCAGTTGGTCTGCGCTGAGCTGACTGGACAGCTGTGCAGAGGCAGGCTCGATGCGTCGCAACATGGCTATGAAGCTGTTCTTCATGTCTTCTGTCACCGCGCACACTTGTGCCGGTGTGATGTCGTTCGGCGCCATGGTTTGCATGCGTTTGAGCAAGGTCACATAGTCGGGCAGTTGTTGTTGGCGATGCCAGCGCTGCAGGTCGGTCAGCGCATCACGGGTGAACTGCTTTTGTTCGCCTTGCAAATCGGCGTAGCCATCGAGCCACCAGTACGCCACATCGTCGCTGTTGTTGTAGACCACTTTGATGGTGCTGCAACCACTCAACGTCATCAGCGTCGCGAGTGTGGCCCAGATGGATGCATGGCGGATAATTCTGCACAAGATAAGGATGAATGACATGAAAGCTTTGGATGTGGTGATCATGGCTGCCGGCAAAGGCACCCGTATGAAGAGCAGTATGCCTAAGGTCTTGCATCGACTCGCGGGTAAGGCTTTGGTGCAGCATGTGATTGACACCGCACGCACGCTGAAGGCGCGCCACACCATCGTCATCACAGGTCACGGCGCTGAACACGTCGAGCCTGCGCTGACCAGCGCCAATGCCGCAGACAAACTGCAATTCGCCCGCCAAATGCCCCAACTCGGCACAGGCCATGCGGTGCAACAAGCCGTGCCGTTGTTGGCCAATGATGGCGTGGTGGTGGTGCTGTCGGGCGATGTGCCCTTGACGCAAGCCGATACCCTGCAAGCCTTGTTGGACTTGTGCGATGGCAAACAACTCGCGCTTCTCACCATCGACTTTGCTGACCCCACGGGTTATGGCCGCATCGTGCGCAGCCCCAGCGGACAAGTGCATGCCATCGTCGAGCACAAAGACGCCAACGATGAACAACGCGCCATCCATGAGGTGTACAGCGGCATCATGGCCGTGCCTGCAAAGTTGCTCAAACCTTGGTTGGCACGCTTGGACAACCACAACGCACAGCAAGAGTTTTATTTGACCGACGTGGTCAAGTTTGCCGAGGCCGATGGCGTGCCTGTGGTGGCGCACAAAATTTCAGATGCTGCGCAAGTGGCGGGCGTCAACAGCCCGACGCAACTGGCAGAGCTAGAGCGTGCCTTTCAGTTGCGCCAAGCCCATGCCTTCATGGCCGATGGCGTGCGCATCATCGACCCCGCACGCTTTGATGTGCGTGGCACATTGACCTGCGCACACGATGTGGAAATTGATGTGAACTGCATCTTCCAAGGCAACGTGTCACTCGGCCAAGACGTGAAGATTGGCGCCAACTGCGTGATTGCCAACTGCACCATTGAAGCGGGCGCAGTGATTCACCCCTTCACCCACATCGACGGTGAAAAACTAGGTGTGACAGTGGGCGAGGGCGCATTGGTTGGCCCCTTCGCACGCTTGCGCCCCGGTGCGCAACTGGGCGCAGAGGTGCACATTGGCAACTTTGTGGAAGTCAAAAACTCCACGATGGCCAAGGGTGCAAAAGCCAACCACCTGGCCTACTTGGGTGACGCCACGGTGGGCGAGCGCGTCAACTACGGTGCCGGCAGCATCACCGCCAACTACGACGGCGCGAACAAGCACCGCACCGTCATCGAAGCCGATGTGCATGTGGGCAGCAACTGCGTGTTGGTGGCGCCCGTCACCCTTGGCGCTGGTGGGACGGTGGGCGGCGGCTCCACCATCACCAAGAGCACCGAGCCCGGTGCGCTGAGCGTGGCGCGCGGCAAGCAAGTGAGCATTGCCAACTACAAGCGACCTGAGAAAAAACCGAAGGCTTAAGCTCGCAACACCGGCCACGTGCTGGTGAACTTCGCCCGCTTGGTTGCAAAAAACGCTTTCACGTTCCGCACATTCGCATCTTGCGTGAGCAAGCGCTGCGTGATGGCCAGATAGTCGGGCATGTCGGCCGCTTGAATGACGAGCACGAAGTCTGGCCCGGGCGACACGCGCCAACATTGCTGCACGGCGTCGTCTGCGCAGGCGCGTTGCTCGAAGGCGTTGAGGTGTTCGGCGCCTTGCGCGTCGAGCGTGACTTCCACCAAAGAGGTCAAACCGTGGCCGAGTGCTGCGCCCAATTTGTCGGTGTTGAGCACTGCGATTTGTCGCTCAATCCAGCCCTCCTCGCTCAGGCGCTTGACGCGGCGCAGGCAGGTGGGGGGCGAGATTTTGAAGCGCTCGGCCAGGGCCACATTGCTGAGGGTGGCGTCGCGCTGCAAGGCGTCGAGTAGCTTCAAATCGGTCTCGTCAAGAAATTCTTGTTTCATAAAATTGGTTTAATTGAAATTAAATTCCAAATTAAGTAATTGATGGAATTTTCGTTCAAATAAAAAGAAAAATAAACAAGAAATTTCTTTTTGCTGTGCTTAATATCTGGGCAACCCAATTCAGGAGTGCTCTTTATGTGTGGCATCGTCGGCGCCGTTTCTACCCGCAACATCGTTCCCATCCTCGTGCAAGGTTTGCAGCGACTGGAATACCGTGGCTATGACTCGTGCGGTGTGGCGGTGCACTCGGCCAGCCTTGGCACCAAGCAAGGGGGCTTGCAACGTGCGCGCAGCACAGCACGCGTGTCTGAGCTGATGGACCAAGTCAAGGCTGACCACATCGAAGGCGGCATTGGCATTGCGCACACACGCTGGGCCACGCATGGTGCACCTGCGGTGCACAACGCGCACCCCCACTTCAGCCACGGCACGGGGGCGGGCGCTGATCAATCTAAAGCGGGTCGTGTGGCACTCGTCCACAACGGCATCATCGAAAACCACGATGAACTGCGCGCGGCATTGCAAGCCAAGGGCTACGAGTTCTTGAGCCAAACCGACACCGAGGTCATTGCCCACTTGGTGGACAGCCTCTACAACGGCGATGTGTTTGAAGCGGTCAAAGCCGCCATCGTTCAGTTGCACGGCGCGTACGCGATTGCCGTGTTCCACAAAGACGAGCCACACCGCGTCATTGGCGCACGCGCGGGCTCGCCGCTCATCTTGGGTGTGGGCAAGGCGCACAGCGAAACCTTCCTCGCCAGCGACGCCATGGCTTTGGCGGGCGTGACTGACCAAATCGTCTACCTCGAAGAAGGCGATGTGGTGGACATTCAAATTGGCAAATACTGGGTGCAAGACCGCAGCCACAAAGCCGTCACACGCGACGTCAAAACCGTCCAAGCGCACAGCGGCGCTGCCGAGTTGGGGCCTTACCGCCACTACATGCAAAAGGAAATCTTCGAGCAGCCGCGTGCCATTGCTGACACGCTCGAAGGCATTGAGGGCATCACGCCTGAGTTGTTCGGCAACGGTGCGTACTCGGTGTTCAAAGCCATCGACAACGTGCTCATCCTGGCCTGCGGCACCAGCTACTACAGCGGTTGCGTGGCCAAGTATTGGATTGAAGCGATTGCCAAAATTCCTTGCCAAGTGGAGATCGCCAGCGAGTACCGCTACCGCGAATCGGTGCCCAACCCCAACACCTTGGTGGTCACCATCAGCCAGTCGGGCGAGACGGCCGACACCTTGGCCGCGTTGCGTCACGCGCAAGGTTTGGGCATGGACAAAACGCTCACCATTTGCAACGTGTCCACCAGCGCCATGGTGCGCGAGTGCAAGCTGGCCTATGTCACGCGCGCAGGCGCAGAGATTGGCGTGGCCTCCACCAAAGCCTTCACCACACAGTTGGCGGGTTTGTTCTTGCTCACCTTGGCCTTGGCGCAAACCAAAGGCCATTTGAGCGATGAAGAAGAAACGGCGCACATCAAAGCCATGCGCCATTTGCCTGCGGCCTTGCAAGCCGTGCTGGCGTTAGAGCCCCAACTCATCGCATGGTCGCAAGAATTTGCCAGCAAAGAAAATGCTTTGTTCTTAGGCCGTGGCACGCATTACCCCATCGCCCTCGAAGGCGCGTTGAAGCTCAAAGAAATCACCTACATCCACGCCGAGGCCTATGCGGCGGGCGAGCTGAAACATGGCCCCTTGGCCTTGGTCACCAGCGCCATGCCCGTGGTGACCGTGGCGCCCAACGATGCCTTGCTGGAAAAACTCAAGAGCAACATGCAAGAAGTGCGTGCCCGTGGTGGCGTGCTGTATGTGCTGGCCGATGGCGACACCAAGATTGAAAGCAGCGAAGGCGTGAACGTGATTCGCATGCCCGAACACTATGGCGTGCTCTCGCCCATCTTGCATGTGGTGCCTCTGCAGTTGCTCAGCTATCACACCGCGTGTGCGCGAGGCACGGATGTGGACAAGCCGCGTAACTTGGCCAAGTCGGTCACCGTAGAGTAGTCTTGCAGGTGAGTAATTTTGACGAAGCTACAAAAGTCAAAATAAACCAAGCTCAGCCATCAACGCCTCAAAATTGCCAAATAGCAATCGTCCATCTATCAGCTTAGGCCTATCCAAATCTGTCACAACGATGGCTGGAACACCTTGGATGCCAAGTGCGTGCATCAAATTTTGAGCTTTGGCTAACTGACGCGTATGCATTTCAAGCAACTCGTGGTCACGCGAAACCAAATGATCTGCGGCGCGCGCTAAGCCAAGGTCACGAAGTATTTTTTCAATGTGCTGAACATCAGACGTATCAATGCCTTGAACGTAGCGTGCTTGTTGAAATGCGATAAGCGCTTGCAACAAGCGGTCAGCTTGCGTTAATAGCACGGCAGACAAGGCAAGCGTCATTGCATTTGAATCGAAAGAACTGCCTAATTTTCCAAGCACGTTGATTCGATAGTCTTCCGTGAATTTCTGACCCGTCAGTTTTTCAATGCGCACATCATTGGTCCAAGCGTACGAAGCAAACGCTGCGTCTATTTTTCGATTCCCGTCAGCAAATAGTCCTGTTGAAATGGGGGTTAAAGCGATGGCTGGATGTTCATTTAACTTTTGGATTGCTGGTGACGCGCCATAGCACCAACCACACAGCGGATCGAAGAGATAAGTGACATTTGTTTTCATGCTGAATCTCTATTGCGTATGGTCACATCATTTTGCCGGCAACATATGTTGGGCAAAAAATGTCGTCAGCTCATGGCGTGCGCTGAGCGGGAAGATGCCGGCCACATACTGATCCGGGCGCACGATGACGATGGCGCCGTCCTGATGAATTTCGCGATCGCGGAAGATGTCGCGTCCATGGCCTGATGCAAAGATCTGGTTCACATCGACAAGACCAAACGGTGTTTTGATGGGCTTGAAGGCCGCAGGCACATCGCCTGGTTCCACTTGGGTGTAGTCTTGTTGGTAGATCACCTTGGTGTCAAAAATGGCATCTGTGTCGCTGTCGTTCGGTGTGTACTTGACGCGGGGGGACTCGGCATCGTTCAGCCACCATTGTGCGAAGTCGGCTGTTGGTGTGCCTGCGTTGGCCGGTGCTGCGCCATCCGCAAACACATACACACGCCAGCGGCCATCGGCCTCATGCAAGTGGCCCAGGTGACGCCAGCGGTTATCAGCGCGTCGCATCACCTCGGTTGATTTGAAGCGTTTGCCAATCGGGAAACCTGTCGCCAAATGTTGGTGTTCAAGGCCTGCAACGATCTGGTTCTTGGGGTACTGCGTCATGAATCCCATTGGGAATTCAATCGTTTTTTCGTACCAATGCGCCAAGTCTTGCGGGTCATCCCATTCTTCGACGGGGCGGGCCATGAGTGTGGACCACTCTTTGTCGAAGTTGATGAGGTCTTGTGCAATCACGCGACGCTCGGACGAATACGTGTCCAGCAGTGATGCCGGTGCACGGCCTTCCAGCACCGCCGCGAGTTTCCACGACAGGTTCCAGCCGTCTTGAATTGACACGTTCATGCCTTGACCCGCTTTGGCCGAGTGGGTGTGACACGCATCGCCCATGATGAAGGCGCGCGGATGCTGCTGGCCAACGCGATCCGCAGGGACGTTGTCAAAGCCGGTGGTCACGCGATGTGCCACTTCGTAGACCGACCACCAAGCAATGCTTTTCACATCGAGCGTGTAGGGATGCAAGATGGCATTGGCGCGGCGGATGATTTCGTCGAGACTGGTCTTGCGAATTTCACCCGCATCGTTCTCGTCGAGGTTGCCCAGATCGACGTACAAGCGTGAGAGGTAGCCACCTTCGCGAGGGATCAACAGAATGTTGCCTGCGCTGTGTGACTGAATGGAGCACTTCACCTGAAAGTCTGGAAAGTCCGTGTTGCACAACACGTCGATCACGCCCCAGGCATGCAGGGAGGCATCGCCTTCTAGTTTGTGCCCGAGCGCAGTACGCACGTTGCTGCGTGCACCATCGCCGCCCACCAAGTATTTCGCGCGCACGGTGCGCACTTCACCTTGGCGTGAGCCTGCGATGTATTTGATACGTGCAGCCACTGGGTATTCATGATGCTCGTCAATTTCTAAGTCAACAAATTCAACGCCGTAATCGGGCGTGACTTTGCCAGCAGACTGTTCTGCATAGCCCAAAAAGTAATCCAAGACGCGCGACTGGTTCACATAGATATGTGGAAACTCACTCACGCCATGGGCGTCATCGGGCACGCGCGAGACGCGCACAATGTTTTCGGGGTTCTTGTCGTCGGGTTTCCAAAAGCACATTTCAACGTTGCGGTAGGCCTCGTCCACGATGGCGTTGGCAAAGCCGAATGCTTGGAAGGTCTCGACCGATCGGGCCTGAATGCCGTCCGCTTGTCCTTGTGTGAGTCGGCCTTCGCGTTTTTCAATGGCGCGCACATTGATGCTGGGGAAATGTGACAGCTGCGCCGCAACGGTCACCGCAGCGGGGCCTGTGCCAACGATGAGCACATCCATCTCATCAGGAATTTCTGTTGGGCGGTTGATGCCGTGGCCAGCTGCCGGTTTGATGCGTGGATTTTCTGAAACGTAACCGCGGTGATGGAATTGCATGAGGGGTCTCCTTTGTCTCTATAATTGAGACATACTTTCAAATATAGAGATAGTCTAACCGAGGCATGCCCTTCAAAGCAAGCATTCATTCCATGGGTAATGCAGATGACAAAACTTCCAACCGTGAATTCGCGAGAGCCCAAAGCAGATGGCGGCTCTCAAACCTTGGCGCGAGGCCTGACGGCGCTAGAAATCATTGGTAGCGTGGCTGAGCCCATCAGCGTAGCGGCGCTGTCGCAACAATTGAACATCCACCGCTCCATGGGGTACCGCCTCGTCAAGACGCTTGAGCAGAGTGGCTTTGTGGAACGCGATACGGCGGGTGGACTCATCCTCGGCTCTAAGCTGGCCATCCTCGCGCGCGGCGTTGCCAAAGACTTGCGCTCGGCGGCGGCCCCTGAACTCGCCGCCATTGCCGAGGCGCTGGAGATGACGGCTTTTTTGGTGGCCTATGACGGTGAATCGGCCGTGACCTTGAGCAGTGCAGAGCCCAAAAACTTGGAAACAACTTTGGGCAAGAAGCCGGGCAGTCGGCATGCCGTGGGTCAGGGGGCGCCGGGTAAGGTGATTCAGTCGTTGCTCAACCCCAAAAAATTTCCCCTACAACCCTTCGAGGTGAGTGAGAACGAGGTGATCCGTGGCATTGCGTCAATTGCGGTGCCGCTGCATCTCTCGAATGGTCAGCCTGCTGCGATTGCGGTGCTTTTTTTGCCGCACAAGGTGAATGAGGCCAAGGTGGCCAAGTTGCTCACCTCGGCAGCGAATCGCATCTGCGCTGTGATGAGCTGATCGTCAATCGACGATTTCTTCGTGGCTATCGAGGTTTTGCAGCAAGGTGTCGAGGGTGTCATACACCTGTTGCAACTGTTTAATACCCACTTTCTTTTCAAGCTCTAAGTATTCGCGCTCGATGATGGGCGCGATGCTTTTGCCCAGCTTTTTCGTGGCTGCAGTGACGGTCACTTTGACGCGTCGCTGATCGTGTTCCATGCGTTCACGTTTGATCAGCCCGGCTTCTTCCATGCGCATCAGCACCCCGGCAATGCTGGGGCTGGAAATCAAGCAACGCTCGCACAACTGACGCGGTTCTAAACCATCTTCATCCAGCAACACGCGCAGAATTCGCCACTGCTGCTCGGTCACACCATGCTGATTCAGCACAGGGCGAAAACGGCTCATCAAGGCTTCCCTTGATTGCAGGAGGAGGTGGGGCAAGTTCTTATGCCGAAGCGGGCTTTTCATAGGTTTAAATCAGGTTGAGCGATCGAACTGTACCGAATTCATGGCGAGCCTAAGGATTGGGTGGAAGGCGATCTAGGGATAACACTGATGAAATTTCATCCAGAAAGGATTGACTTACTAACAAGTGAGTGTTTAAATTACGTACATGTTAGCAAAATCCATCACCTCAAAAAATTGACCATGTCGAATTTGTTTCAAATGCCTCTAGGGGGCACTGTGTATGGCACACTGCTGAACCATCGCGAAGCTTTGGCGGCTTTGGGAGATCAAGTGAATGTGGCGCCTTACAAGGCACCGCCCAAAGCGCCGATTCTGTATATCAAGCCGCGCAACACGTGGGCCCAGAGTGGCGATGCGGTGGTGGTGCCATCGGATGCGCCCGAGCTGCAAATGGGCGCAACGTTGGGGTTGGTCATCGGCCGCGTGGCATCCAAGGTCAGCGTTGCAGAGGCGTTGAGCCATGTCGCAGGCTATGTGGTGTTGAACGACATCAGCGTGCCGCATGACTCGTTTTATCGCCCTTCCATGCGTTTCAAGTGCCGTGATGGTTTTTGTCCGATGGGTGCTTTTGTGTCGCGTGAGGCGGTGACTAATCCTGATGCATTGGCCATGACGGTGGCGATTGATGGTGTGGTCGTACAACGCACAGACACGGGGGGGCGCATCCGTTCGGCGGCTCAGTTGTTGGCGGACGTCACCGAGTTCATGACCTTGCATCCAGGCGACATCCTCAGCATTGGCGTGTCTGCCTATCCCCCACTCGCCCATGCGGGGCAACGCGTGACGATCACCGTGGATGGTGTGGGGCAACTTGAAAATACTTTGGTTTCGGAGGCGTTGGTATGAAGCGCGCAAAAGTGGCATTCGGCGGCGCCATTCATGAAGCCTACGAGCATCCTGCGGGTTTGAAGTTGGCCGATGGCCGCGTGGTCGCTGAAGACGCGGTGGTTTGGTTGCCGCCTTTTGAAGTGGGCACCATCATCGCTTTGGGCCTGAACTATGCAGACCATGTGAAAGAACTCTCCAAAGAGTTGACGGTCACTGCCAAAGACGAACCTTTGGCGTTTCTCAAAGGTCGCAGCTCTTTGATTGGCCATCGTGCGCAAACCCGTCGCCCTGAAGGTGTGGCCTTCATGCACTACGAGTGCGAGCTGGCGGTGGTGATCGGGCGCACAGCAAAAAATGTCAAGCGCGAAGACGCCATGTCCTATGTGGCGGGCTACACCGTGGCCAACGACTATGCGATTCGCGATTACTTGGAAAACTATTACCGTCCCAACCTGCGCGTGAAAAACCGCGATGGTGGCACGGTGTTGGGCCCTTGGTTTGTGGATGCCGCCGATGTGGCTGACCCGCACGCCTTGTCCCTGCGCACGCTGGTCAATGGCGTGGTCACACAACAAGGCAACACCGCTGATTTGATTTCGGATATTCCGACGTTGATTGAATATTTGAGCGGCTTCATGACGCTCAATCCGGGGGATGTGATCTTGACGGGCACGCCCGATGGCGTGGTCAACGTCAATGTGGGCGATGAAGTCGTCACTGAGATAGACGGCATTGGTCGCTTGGTCAACACCATCGTGGCAGATGCCACGTTTGGCCGTTAATTTTTTGGATGTAGGAGAGCTCTATGCGTATCGAACACTTGATCAACGGCAAAGCCGTCGGCGCCAACCAGTACTTTGAGACTGTGAACCCCGCGACCCAAGAGGTCTTGGCTGAAGTCGCCAGCGGCACCTCCGTGGAAGTCAATGCCGCTGTGCAAGCTGCCAAAGATGCCTTTCCAGCTTGGGCGGCACGCCCCACGACTGAGCGCGCCAAAATCATGCGCAATCTGGGCGACTTGATTGCCAAGCATGTGCCTGAGATCGCACAAGCCGAAACCAAAGACACAGGTCAAACCATCAGCCAAACCGGCAAGCAGTTGGTGCCACGTGCGGCCGATAACTTTTACTACTTCGCTGAAATGTGCACGCGTGTGGATGGGCATACCTATCCCACACCGACACACCTGAACTACACCTTGTTTCACCCCGTCGGTGTGTGCGCCTTGATTTCGCCTTGGAACGTGCCGTTCATGACATCCACTTGGAAGGTTGCGCCTTGCTTGGCGTTTGGCAACACCGCCGTGCTGAAGATGAGCGAGTTGTCGCCTTTGACCGCCGCCCGATTGGGTGAGCTGGCCCTCGAGGCCGGCGTGCCCGCAGGCGTGTTGAATGTGGTTCATGGCTACGGCAAAGAAGCTGGCGAGCCGCTGTGCGCGCACCGCGATGTGCGTGCCATTTCTTTCACCGGTTCCACGGTGACGGGCAATCGCATTGTGCAAGCCGCGGGTCTCAAAAAGTTCAGCATGGAGCTGGGTGGCAAATCCCCGTTTGTGATTTTTGAAGATGCCGATCTTGACCGCGCTTTGGATGCCGCCGTGTTCATGATCTTCAGCAACAACGGTGAGCGTTGCACGGCGGGTAGCCGTATCTTGGTGCAAAAGAGCATCTATGCCGACTTCGCAGCCAAGTTTGCCGAGCGCGCCAAACGCATCGTGGTGGGAGACCCCTTGGACGACAAAACCATCATTGGCCCCATGATCAGCCAAGGTCACTTGGCCAAGGTGCGCAGCTACATCGAATTGGGCACGAAAGAGGGCGCGTCTATTTTGTGCGGTGGTTTGGATGCCCCCGAGTTGCCCGCGCATTTGCAACAAGGCAATTTCGTTCGCCCCACCGTGTTTGCCGATGTGGACAACCGCATGCGCATTGCACAAGAAGAAATCTTTGGCCCCGTGGCGTGTTTGATTCCGTTCACCGACGAGGCCGATGCCATCCGCCAAGCCAACGACATTGAATACGGTTTGTCCAGCTACGTGTGGACCGAGAACATTGGCAAAGCCCACCGCGTGGCTGCTGCCATTGAAGCGGGTATGTGCTTTGTGAACAGCCAAAACGTGCGCGATTTGCGTCAACCTTTTGGCGGTACCAAAGCCAGCGGCACAGGCCGCGAAGGTGGCACTTGGAGCTACGAAGTGTTTTGCGAACCCAAAAACGTGGCCGTGTCGATGGGCAGCCACCACATTCCACACTGGGGAGTTTGAGCATGGGACAACTCGAAAATACAAGGAGTACTCGCCATGGGTAAGCTCGCATTGGCCGCCAAAATCACACACGTGCCCAGCATGTACCTGAGCGAGCAGCCGGGGCCGCGCTTTGGCACCCGCCAAAGCGCCATCGATGGCCACAAAGAAATCAGCCGTCGCTGTCGCGAAATGGGTGTGGACACCTTGGTGGTGTTTGACACGCACTGGTTGGTCAATGCGAATTACCACATCAACTGCGCGCCACATTTCAAGGGCAACTACACCAGCAACGAGTTGACCCACTGCATCAACCAC
>Ga0228700_1001440_pt1 | contig 15439 bp, 16 predicted proteins | sample McNCre317_Aug_MG_FD_178019 | JGI IMG/M metagenome (GOLD analysis project Ga0228700, IMG submission 178019) | Freshwater microbial communities from McNutts Creek, Athens, Georgia, United States - 3-17_Aug_MG | ecosystem: Environmental > Aquatic > Freshwater > Creek | place: USA: Georgia...
GCGGTTGCGCCTCGCATGCCCTGGTGAAGGCGGCTGCCGACGGTGACGAACCCGTCTATGGCGTGAACACCGGCTTTGGCAAGCTGGCCAACAAGCGCATCAGCCGGGACCAGCTGGCCGCCCTGCAGCGCAACCTGATCCGCTCCCACAGCGTGGGCGTGGGCGAACCGCTGGCACCTGCGGTGATGCGCCTGATGATGGCCACCAAGGCCGCCAGCCTGGCCCGCGGTTTTTCCGGCTGCCGCGAGCAGGTGATTGACACCTTGCTGGCGGTGCACAACGCGGGCCTGGTGCCCTATGTGCCCAGCCAGGGTTCGGTCGGTGCCTCGGGCGACCTGGCGCCGCTCTCGCACATGACCCTGGCCCTGATGGGCGAGGGCGACATGTTGGTGGATGGTGTGCGTGTTCCCGCCTTGCAGGCCCTGCAGCAAGCCGGCATTGCGCCGCTGGAACTGCAGGCCAAGGAGGGCCTGGCGCTGATCAACGGCACGCAGACCTCCACTGCGCTGGCCCTGCACGCGTTCCTGAGTTTTGAGCCGGTGCTGGAGGCCGCCCTGGTGATCGGCGCGCTGACGCTGGATGCCGCACGCGGCAGCGACGGCCCGTTTGACCCACGCATCCACGCGGTGCGTGGCCAGCCCGGGCAGATCGACGTGGCCCAGTATTACCGTGAACTCTTGCGCGGCAGTGCCATCCGCCAGTCCCATGCCGAGGGCGATGACCGGGTGCAGGACCCCTATTGCCTGCGCTGCCAGCCGCAGGTGGTGGGAGCCTGCCTGGACCAGCTGCGCCATGCCGCGCGCGTGCTCTTGATCGAGGCCAATGCGGTCACCGACAACCCGCTGGTGTTTGTAGACCCAGGCGAGCCAGGCGGCGCGGAGGATTTTTCCAGAGATGCCCTGGAACCGGCTTTGCCGGGCCAGCGGCATCGTTCCCCCACAGGGGGGAAGACGGCCGCAGGCCGACTCAGGGGGGAGCTCATCTCGGGGGGGAATTTTCATGCTGAACCGGTGGCCCTGGCGGCCGACGGTATGGCCCTGGCCATTGCCGAGGTCGGTGCCATTGCCGAGCGCCGCATCGCCATGCTGATTGATGCCGGTGTCTCGCGCCTGCCGCCCTTTCTCACGGCCGATGCCGGCCTGAACAGCGGCTTCATGATCGCCCACGTGACCGCCGCCGCCCTGGCCTCGGAAAACAAGTCCATGGCGCACCCGGCCAGCGTGGACAGCCTGCCCACCAGCGCCAACCAGGAAGACCATGTGTCCATGGCCACTTTTGCCGCTCGGCGTCTGCAGCCCATGATCCGCAACACCGCGCATATTTTGGGCATTGAGCTGCTGGCAGCCGCCCAGGGCATCGAGTTCCTGCGTCCCCTGCACAGCTCAGAGCCGCTGGAGGCCGCGCATGCGCTTTTGCGCAAAGACGTGCCTGCCCACAGTGTGGACCGCTACCTGGCGCCCGACATCGCCCATGCCACCGAGCTGGTGCACAGCGGCGCCGTGGCGGCGGTGCTGCGCAGCCTGCCAGACTTGCCGACGCTGTGGGTCGCAGCGTGAGGCCAGCGCCGTCAGCTACAAAAAGTGCGGCGCATTTTGCGGTGAAATAGCGGCATGACTTCTCCCTATGCCGTTTCCCCCACCCTGGTGGCAGACTACCAGCGCGAAGGTGCCGTGGTGCTGCGCGGCCTGCTGAACCCCAAACAGGTCGACCAACTGCGCCAGGGCATTGAACACAACCTGGCGCACCTGAGCCCCTTGGCCCAGGTGGCCAGCCAAAAAGATGACCCGGGCCACTTTGTGGAAGACTTCTGCACCTGGCAGGACAACCCGCATTACGCCGCCATCCTGCGCGACTCGGCGCTGCCGGGCGTGGCCCGTGCCTTGATGCAAAGCCAGGGCGTGCGCATCTACCACGACCACCTGCTGGTGAAGGAGCCCGGCACCCGCCAGGTCACCCCCTGGCACCAGGACCAGCCCTACTACAACGTGAGCGGCCGCCAGAACGTGAGCTTCTGGATTCCGGTGGACCCGGTGGCCGAAGAGAGCACCCTGCGTTTTGTGGCGGGCTCGCACGAAGGCACCTGGTACATGCCGCGCACCTTTCGCGATAACCAGGCGCGCTGGTTTGCGGAAGGCACGCTGGCCGAGCTGCCCGCCATTGACGCCGAGCCCCAGCGCTACAGGCAACTGGCCTGGGCCCTGGAGCCGGGCGATGCGGTGGCCTTTCACATGCTCACCCTGCATGCCAGTGGCGGTGTGTGCCCCAGCCAGCGGCGCCGCGTGTTCTCGGCCCGCTACCTTGGCGACGATTCGCGCCATGCGGTTCGACCCTGGCGCACCTCGCCGCCGTTCCCTGGCCTGGATGCACGCCTGGCCGATGGGGCGCTTATGGACGATCCGCTGTTTCCTTTGGTTTAACGGCCGCCTGCGCCCGTACCTGCCGCCCAATGCCGCAGCAGGGCATGCGCCACCGCATAGGGCGGCGGCGCGGCAAACGGCGCGGCTGGGTCACCGTTCAAAGCAGCCAGCACCTCGGCTGGCGTGACCCACATGGCATGCTCCAGTTCATTGGCGTCGGTGTTGAGCAGGTCGCTGTCCACCTCGGCCACGCAGGCCAGCATCAGCTGCGCCGGAAAAGGCCAGGGCTGGCTGGTGACGTAGTGCACCCGGGTGGCGCGCACGCCGGCTTCCTCCCAGAGCTCCCGGGCCACGGCTTCTTCCATGGTTTCACCAGGCTCCAGAAAGCCAGCCAGGGCCGAGTAGCGGCCGGTAGGCCAGGCGGCCTGGCGCCCCACCAGGGCGCGCCCGCCATGCTCGGCCACCATGATGACCACCGGGTCCACCCGCGGAAAATGCTCGCGCTCGCAGGCGCTGCAGCGCCGGCCCCAGCCGCCCCGGTGCAGCAGGGTGGGCGCACCGCAGCGGCCGCAGAAGCGGTGCTGTCCATGCCAGGCCATGAGGCTGCGCACCGCGCCGAAGATGGCCATGTCCTGGGCGTTGAGCACCGCCAGGGTTTCCATCACCCGTGGCGAGCGGAAGGTGGGCGCCTCCAGCCCGGTTTCTTCCAGCAGCACAAAATGCGGACAGTCTTGGTGCAGGCCCAGCAGGATGGCGCTGGCCTCTTGGGTACCTTGTGGCCCTTCAGACCAGAGCAGGCCGCCTTCTTCCGCCAGCAGCGGGTCAAAGCCTTCCATGCAGAGCCAGCGCGCCTGGGTGTGCGCCATGAGCGCGGCCAGTGCGGCAGGGTCGGCGCGCAGGTGGTCGGCGCGGTCCAGGTGGTAGCCGCTGAAGTCTGGAAGTCGGTCGGTGGGGGGGCTTGCCATGCTCATAGCGCCGTGCGCAGGGTCCAGATTTCGGGGAACAGCACCACGTCCAGCATCTTGCGCAGGTAGCTCACGCCGCCGGTGCCACCCGAGCCGCGCTTGAAGCCGATCACCCGCTCCACCGTGGTGACATGGCGAAAGCGCCACAGGCGAAAGGCGTCTTCCAGGTCGGTGAGTTCCTCGCCCAGCTGGTACAGGTCCCAGTGGGTCTTGGGGTCGCGGTAGACCTGCAGCCAGGCTTGTTCGACTTCGGCACTGGCGCTGTAGGGCTGGGTCCAGTCGCGTTGCAGGTGGCTCCGGGGCACGGCCAGGCCCCGGCGGGCCAGCAGCTGCAGGCACAGGTCATACAGCGAAGGCGCCTCAAACGCCTTTTGCACATGGGCCAGTCGCTGCGCATGGTGGGCATGGGGCTTGAGCATGAGGGCATTCTTGTTGCCCAGCGAGAACTCGATGCAGCGGTACTGGTGGCTCTGAAAGCCGCTGCTGTGGCCCAGGTAGGGGCGCAGGGCCGTGTATTCGGGGGGCGTCATGGTGGCCAGCACATCCCAGGCATGCACCAGCTGCTCCATGATCTTGCTGACCCGCGCCAGCATCTTGAAGGCCGGTGCCAGCTCGTCGCTTGCCACCAGGTGCATGGCGGCCGAGAGCTCATGCAGCATGAGCTTCATCCACAGCTCGCTGGTCTGGTGCTGGATGATGAACAGCATCTCGTCATGGGCCGGCGAGAGCGGATGCTGGGCGCCCAGAATGGTGTCTATGTCCAGGTAGTCGCCATAGCCCATGTCGCGGCTGAAGTCGAGCTGCGCTTTTTCATGGACCACGATCTCGGCAGGCGTGGCTGGGGTGCCAGGGTTTTGCTCGTTCATTCAGGTCACCGCATGTTTCTGGTTGAAGCGCGCCTCGCGCCATTCGCCGCTGTCCAGCACCTGGCGCAAATGCTCCACTGCATGCCACACATCTTCAAAACCGATGTAGAGCGGCGTGAAGCCAAAGCGCAGGATGTCCTTGTGGAGCCCACTGTCACCGGCACGGAAGTCCCCCACCACGCCGCGTGCGATCAGGGCCTGCACCATGGCATAGGCACCCGAGCCGCCGGGGGCGTTTTCACGCGTCAGGCTCACCTGCGAACCGCGCAGCGCGTGCGCGCGCGGCGTGGCCAGGCCCAGGCCGTGGCCCTGGCAGCGCGCTTCCACCAGCGCAATGAAAAGGTCGGTCAGGGCCAGCGACTTCTTGCGTAGGGCTGCCATGCCACCCAGGGCTTGCGCGGCCTCAAAAGCCTCCAGGCCGCAGCCCACCAGAGAGAGGCTCACCATGGGCTGGGTGCCGCACAGGTAGCGGTTCACGCCGGGGGCTGGCTGGTAATCGGGCGTGAAGGCAAAGGGCGCCGCGTGGCCCCACCAGCCCGACAGCGGTTGCCAGAAGCGCTCGGCATGCGCGGGCTTGACCCACAGGAATGCCGGCGCGCCCGGGCCGCCGTTGAGGTACTTGTAGCAGCAGCCCACGGCAAAGTCGGCATTCGCTCCCAGCAGATCTACTGGCACGGCACCGGCGCTGTGGGCCAGGTCCCATACCACCAGGGCGCCGGCGGCATGGGCGGCAGCGGTGACGGCCGCCATGTCGTGCATGGCGCCGGTGCGGTAGTTCACATGGGTGAGCATGAGCACGGCCAGCTCGCTGTTGAGCGCGCCGGCAATCTCCTCGGGCTCCACCAGCTTGAGTGTGTAGCCGAGCGACTTGCACAGGCCCTCGGCAATGTAGAGGTCGGTGGGGAAGTTGCTGCGCTCGCTGAGCAGCACGCGCCGCTCGGGTGCATCCTGCTGCCCCATGCGCAGGGCGGCGGTGAGCACCTTGTAGAGGTTGATGGAGGTGGTGTCGGTCACCACGGTCTGGTCGGGCCCGGCGCCTATCAGCGGCGCAATGCGGTTGCCCAGGCGCTGGGGCAGGCTGAACCAGCCGGCCGTGTTCCAGGACTGGATCAGGTCACGCCCCCATTCTTCGGTGACCACAGCCGCTGCGCGGGCCGCCGCGCCCACGGGCATGGCGCCCAGGGAGTTGCCGTCCAGGTAGATGGTGTGGGGTGGTAGCTGAAACAGCGCACGCAGGGGCCGCAGCGGGTCTTGCGCGTCCAGCGCCTGGCAGTCTTGGAGGGTGGTCATGGTGGGGATTCGAAGGTGGGGTTGCAGAAAGTGGGGGCCCGCTAAAACAGGCCCGAGGCGATGTTGATGGTCAGGGCCAGCAAGGTGGTGTTGAAGAAAAAAGCCAGCACACAGTGCACGGTGCCGGTGCGGCGCATACGCCGGCTGCTCAACGCCACATCGGCCGTCTGCGCCGAGGTGCCGATGATGCAGGCAAAGTACAGAAAGTCGCTGTAGTCGGGCGTCTGCCCGCCGGGAAAATCCAGGCCGCCATGTTCACCCCGGGTGGCACTGGCGTAGTAGTCATGCGCATAGTGCAGGGCGAACATTGTCTGGGTAAAGGCCCAGGAGCTGGCAATGGTGAGCACCGCCAGGGCCACATGGGCATAGCGCAAGGGGCCCTGAAGGCTTTTCACCACCGAGAGCTCGGCCACGATGGCGCCCAGGCTCATCAGTGCGGCCGTGATCACCAGCAGCAACACCAGGGCACTGCCTTCGTCCTGCTGCAGGGCACGGGCACGCATATGGGCATGGCTGGAGCCCAGCATCATCTTGAGTGCCAGCGCCAGGTAGAGCAGGGCAGCAACATTCCAGCCGACGATGGCGCGCGTGGCCAGGTGCGGTGTCAGGCTGGCGGGCAACAGCAGCGCACAAGCCAGGCCCAGGGCCATGCTGCCGACCAGGCGCGGCCGGGCACGCAGCATGCGCCACAGCTGCGGGCGTGCTTTGGGGGCTGGCGGTGTTGGGTCCGGCATGCAGCGATTATGAAATGGCCACGCGGCAGCCGTGAAATGGCCGGGAATGCCCGCGCTTATTGCGCCTTAAGTCCCGCCGTGCACTTCTAAGATCATCCGCAGATCAGTCTTGGTGCGCCTGGGTGCGTGGGTGCCGCGCGCCGGGCTGCAAGTCATTCAACCCATCGGAGCGCGCATGAATCTGGAGCCAATGGATAGCAGCATGCAGGGTGCGCCGGCCTTTGCTGCCGAGCTCTTGTGTGCGCCGGATGGCCAGGGCATGGCCGTGTCAGCCCGCCTGGCCTTTGAGGCCGGCAACCAGAGCCTGCAGCAGCAGGACTTTGCACAGGCCGTGGCCTGCTACGACGAAGCCATCGTGATGTGCCCCGATGTGCCCGAATTCCATTTCAATCGGGCCAATGCCCTGGCCGCGCAGAACGACATGGCATCCGCCTTGCATGGCTACGCCCTGGCTTTGGCGCTGCGCCCGGACTATGCGCCGGCGCACGCCAACCGGGGCAACGCCCTGTATGCGCTGGGCCGCTACTTTGAGGCACTGGAGAGCTATGACGCGGCGCTGGCACTGCAACCGGCCATGGCCGAAGTGCATCTCAACCGGGGCAATGCGCTGGTGCGGCTCAAGCAGTTTGTGCCGGCCTTCCAGAGTTACGAGGCGGCGGTTGCAGCCGACGGCACGATGGCCGAGGCTCACTTCAACAAGGGCGTGGCCCTGCAGATCCTGATGCACGCCCAGCAGGCCAAGGCGGCCTAGGAAATAGGAGCCCCCACGCTCATGCACTGCGTGTCATTCGCTGCCCCCTCAGGGGGCTAAACCCGCTTGGGGCAGTCCGGCGCGGGCTGGGCGTCGTCCACCGGCTCCAGCCCCAGACGGCGGCGCGCCCGGGTGCAGGCGTCGCTGCCTTCTTCAAATTCGCGGCAGGGCGAGGGGCGCCATTCGTAGATACCGCAGCCCACTTTCTCGCCCAGCTTGCCAGTGAGGGCTGCGCAACGAATGGGCACGTGGTCGGTGCCGCGCATGCGCATGGTGCTGCCGTTGACCTCCACAGCCAGTCCCTCGGGCACGCTGCCCCCCATGCCTTCCATCTCGTAGACCGCGAAGTCGACCCGAAAGCAGGCGCAGCAGGCACCACAGCGTATGCACTCGCTCATGCGCGCGCTCCCGGGGGCCTTTACTGGCGGCCCAGCAGCAGGTACTCCATCAGCGCCTTCTGCACATGCATGCGGTTCTCGGCTTCGTCCCAGACCACGCTTTGCGGGCCGTCGATCACCTCGGCCTCGACTTCCTCGCCGCGGTGGGCCGGCAGGCAGTGCATGAAGAGGGCGTCGGGTGCGGCCACGGACATCATGCGGCGGTCTACGCACCAGGCGGCAAAAGCCTTGCGGCGCACCTCGTTCTCGGCTTCAAAGCCCATGCTGGTCCAGACATCGGTGGTGACCAGGTCGGCGTCACAGCAGGCCTCCATGGGGTCGCTGTAGGTCTTGTAGCTGCTGGCACCCACCGAGAGCGGTGCCGCGGCCGTCACCTCATTGACCTCGTAGCCGCTGGGGGTGCTCACGCGCAGGTGAAAGCCCAAGAGGGCAGCAGCCTGCAGCCAGGTGTTGGCCATGTTGTTGCCATCACCCACCCAGGCCACGGTCTTGCCGGCGATCGGCCCGCGGTGCTCGATGTAGGTGAAGATGTCGGCCAGGATCTGGCACGGGTGGAACTCGTTGGTCAGGCCGTTGATCACCGGCACGCGCGAATGCGCGGCAAAGCGCTCCAGCTTGCTTTGTTCGAAGGTGCGGATCATCACGATGTCGGTCATGCGGCTGATGACCTTGGCACTGTCCTCAATGGGCTCGCTGCGGCCCAGCTGGCTGTCGCCGGTGGTGAGGTGCACCACGCTGCCGCCAAGCTGATACATGCCGGCCTCAAAGCTCACACGGGTGCGGGTGGAGGCCTTCTCGAAGATCATGGCCAGGGTGCGGTCCGCCAGGGGCTGGTGGCGCTGGAAGGTCTTGAACTTCTGCTTGATGAAGGCGGCGCGCTCCAGCAGGTAGGCGTATTCCTCGGCGCTGAAGTCACTGAACTGCAGGTAGTGGCGTACCGGCGGCGCACCCTTGGGCAGGGTGCTGGGGATGGCGGGTTTGAAATGGCTCACGGTGCTTCCTTCAGGAACGCAGCAATCAGGGGGCAGAGGATGGCGGCAATGCTGTCGGCCTCGGCTTCGGACAGGATCAGGGGCGGCACCAGGCGCACCACGCTGTCGGCGGTGACGCTGATCAAGAGGCCGGCGTCCAGCGCGCGCTGGGTCAGGGCGCCGCAGGGACGGGCCAGCTCAATGCCCAGCATCAGGCCCTGGCCACGGATTTCCTTCACGGCGCCGCTGGCCAGCTCAGGTGCCAGGCCCTGGGACAGTGCCGCCTTGAGGTGGGCACCCACGCGTTCGGCATTGCCCAGCAGGCCCTGCGCTTCCATGATGCGGATGGTCTCCACCCCGGCGCGCATGGCCAGGGGGTTGCCGCCGAAGGTGCTGCCATGGTTGCCAGGCTGGAAAATGGTGGCGGCCTTGGGGCCCACCACCACCGCGCCCACCGGCACGCCCGAGGCCAGGCCCTTGGCCAGGGGCATCACATCGGGCGTGATACCGGCCCACTGGTGGGCAAACCATTTGCCGGTGCGGCCCATGCCGCACTGCACCTCGTCGATCATCAAGAGCCAGTCTTTCTCGTCGCACAGGGCGCGCACCGCGCGCAGGTAGTCCATGTGCATGGGGTTGACACCGCCTTCACCCTGGATGGCCTCGAAGAACACGGCCACCACATTGGGGTTGTTGGCGGTGGCGGCCTTCAGGCTGTCGATGCTGTTGATGGGCACGCGGATGAAGCCTGCCACCAGCGGGCCAAAGCCGGCCTGCACCTTGGGGTTGCCGGTGGCACTCAGCGTGGCAATGGAGCGGCCGTGGAAGGCCTTCTCGTAGACCACGATCTCGGGGCGCTCGATGCCCTTGTCATGGCCGAACTTGCGCGCCAGTTTCAGGGCGGCCTCATTGGCCTCCAGACCGGTGGAGCAGAAGAACACCTGGCTCATGCCGGATCGCTCCACCAAGAGCGAGGCCAGCTCTTCCTGCAGCGGCACGTGGTAGTAGTTGGAAGTGTGGATGAGTTTGGTGACCTGGTCCTGCAACGCCGCCACCAGCTGCGGGTGGTTGTGGCCCACGGTGTTGACGGCAATGCCGCCCAGGGCGTCCAGGTAACGTCGTCCCGCGGTGTCCCATACCTGGCAGCCCTGGCCGTGCGACAAGGCAACAGGCAGGCGGCCGTAGGTGTTCATCACATGGGGTGAACTGGGCACAGGGGAAACTGGGACACTGGACATGCATGCACTCCGGGTAGGGGGAAATAGAGCGGCCCAACACCGTGCAACAGGTTGGGCCGTTGAAGCGCGATTTTAGGCGCATCTGCCAGCACCCCGGCGGGCGGGGCAGGGTGCTGGGCTGTTGGGCACATTTTCGGGACAGCCTCCTGTCAATTTGGCGACAGGCCAGGGGTTAGAATTCTTGTGCGCTGCAGCAGCTTTGCGTTGTCGCCGGCTAGCCTGCGCATTGATGACCACCATGGATTCCAACTCCGCCAAAAAACTCTACATCCTGGGCGTGACCAAGCAGGGAAAGACCTTTCGCCCCAGCGATTGGGCGGAGCGGCTGGCCGGCGTCATGAGCCAGTTCCGCCCGGGTGGCGCGCGTCCGGGCAGCCATATCGCGTATTCGCCATGGTGCGTGCCCACCTCGATCGGCAATGTGAAGTGCGTCATCGTGCACCACGACCTGCGCGACCACAACGTGATGGCCTGGGACTTCTGCGTGCACTTCGCGCAGGACAACGACCTGCAGGTCAGCGATACCCGCCCGCATCCCCCGGAAAAGAGCTAGGCACCTTTGCGCCTTGTGCGCCGCCAACCAGGCGCCCACAAAAAAGCCGTCCTAGACGGCTTTTTGCTTTGCTGACAGCGCACCCGTTACAAACGGCGGGCCCTTGCAGGCCCGTGCGAATGCCTAAGTGATTAGGCGGCCAGGGCCAGGGCCTTGACCTTGCTTGCCAGGCGACTCTTGTCGCGAGCGGCCTTGTTCTTGTGGAAGATGCCCTTGTCGGCCACGGTGTCCACCACGGCTTGCATCTTGGCAAACAGCTCGCCAGCCTTGGTCTTGTCACCAGCCAGAACGGCCTTTTCCACATTCTTCACCGCGGTGCGGTACTTGGAGCGCAGCGAAGTGTTGGCTGCGTTGATCTTGACGTCCTGACGGACGCGCTTGCGGCCCGACGCCAGGCGCGGGTTCTTCTTTTTGGGTTTTCCAGATGCCATAGTAGTAATTCCTTGTGTCGTAGGATGTTGTCAGCAAAGCCAGCTATTGTAGCAGGCCCGCTTACAGGCGCCTACCCCGGCCCCTGGGGCGCTGCGGACGCAGCAGCCAGCGGGCTACACTTCGCGCGGTGAGCCTACTCAAATCTGCCTCCACCGTCTCGCTGCTGACGCTGCTGTCCCGCATCACCGGCCTGGTGCGTGAACTGCTGGTGGCCTCCACCTTTGGCGCCAGCGCCATGACCGACGCCTTCAACGTGGCGTTTCGCATTCCCAACCTGTTTCGTCGCCTGTTTGCCGAGGGCGCGTTCAGCCAGGCCTTTGTGCCGGTGCTGGCCGCGAGCAAGGCGCAAAACGGCGAAGAAGCCACGCGCGCGCTGATCAGCCATGTGGCCACCGTGCTGGCCTGGGTGCTGCTGGCCACTTGCATACTGGGCGTACTGGCCGCACCGGTCCTGGTCTGGGTCATGGCCAGCGGCCTGCAGCAAAACCCGCAAGGTTTTGAGGCGGCGGTGTTCATGACGCGCTTCATGTTTCCCTACATCGGTTTCATGTCGCTGGTGGCGCTGTCCTCTGGAGTGCTCAATACCTGGCGCCGCTTTGCGGTGTCGGCCGCCACGCCGGTGCTGCTCAATATCGCCATGATCAGCGCAGCCTGGCTGCTTGCACCCTGGTTCGCACAGCGGGGCCTGGAGCCCATCTACGCCATGACCGTGGGCGTGGTGGTGGGGGGCATTCTGCAGCTGGGGGTGCAGATACCGGCGCTCAAGCGCCTGGGCCTCTTGCCCCGTATTGCCGTCAGCCGGGCCGGCATTCGCGCCGCGCTGGATGATGCGGGCACCCGGCGCATAGGCCGGCTCATGCTGCCGGCCCTGCTGGGTGTGAGCGTGGCCCAGATCTCCCTGCTCATCAACACCCAGATCGCCTCGCACCTGCCCACCGGCAGCGTAAGCTGGCTCACCTACGCCGACCGCTTGATGGAGTTTCCCACCGCCATGCTGGGTGTGGCCCTGGGGGTGGTGCTGATGCCGCAGCTGGCGGCTGCGCGCGCCGCTGGCGAAGCCCAGCGCTATTCGGATTACCTGGACTGGGGCCTGCGCATTGTGGTGTTGCTGGCCGTGCCCTCGGCCCTGGGCCTTCTGCTGTTTGCCAAGCCGATTGTGGCCGTGCTGTACCACAACGGCGCCTTCAGTGCGGCCGATGTGCAGCAGACCACCACTGCCCTGATGGGCTATGCCGCCGGGCTGCTGGGTCTGGTGGCTATCAAGGTGCTGGCACCTGGCTATTACGCCAACCAGGACATCAAGACGCCGGTGCGCATTGCCATTCTGATCCTGGTGCTGACCCAGCTCATGAATCTGGTGCTGGTGCCCTTGTTCCAGGTGGCGGGCCTGTCGCTGTCCATCGGCATTGCCGCCATGGTGAATGCGGGGCTGTTATTGACTGGCCTGGTGCGGCGCGGTACCTTTGTGCCGCAGCCCGGTTGGGGACGTTTTTTGCTTCAGGTGCTGGCGGCCAGTGCGCTGCTGGCGGTGTACCTGCTGTGGGTGGGACAGTCGCTGGACTGGATTGGCATGCAGGCAGAAAAGCTCAAGCGCATGGGCTGGCTGGCGCTGACGTTGGGCGGTGCGGCCGTGGTGTACCTGGGGGCCGTGTGGGCCGCGGGCCTTAACCCGCGGCAGTTTCTGCGGCGATGAGGCCACGCCGCTAGCGCAGTGCATGGATGGGCATGAAAGGGCAAGAGCGAGGGTCAACATGGCAATGAACCTGTCATACGATGTGCCGACACCACTGGACTACTTTGCCTCGCTGGTGCACAGCGACGGCAACTTCGCCCTGTTTGAGGCCGCAGTCAGCCTGGGGCAGGACGAATACCCCGAACTCGATGTGCAGTCGGTGCTGGCCGAGGTGGACCAGCTGCTGCAGCGTGTGCGCCGCCGGCTCGCGGCGGATGCCGGTCCCTTGCAAAAGCTGCGCGTGCTCAACCAGTTCTTCTTCAATGACCTGAACTTCGGCGGCAACCTCAACAACTACTACGACCCCGAGAACAGCTTCATGCACGTGCTGCTGCGCACCCGCCGCGGCATTCCCATATCGATCGCCCTGCTGTGGCTGGAGTTGGCCCAGGGCCTGGGCCTGTCGGCCAGCGGCATCGGCTTTCCGGCCCACTTCATGCTCAAGGTCAACCTGCCCATGGGGCAGGCGGTGATAGACCCCTTGAACGGGCATTCGCTCAGCCGCGAGGAGCTGTCCGAGCGGCTGGAGCCCTACCGCATGCGTGGCAGCCTGCCCGATGGCATGGAGGCGCCGCTGGGCCTGTACCTGCAGAGTGCCACGCCGCGCGACATCATTGCGCGCATGTTGCACAACCTCAAGGAAATCTACCGCAGCCAGGAAGACTGGCCGCGCATGCTGGCCGTGCAGGAGCGCCTGGTGGTGCTGCTGCCCGAGTGCTGGCCCGAGTACCGTGACCGCGGCCTGGCCCATGCCGAAATGGGCAACACCGAGCAGGCCCTGGCCGACCTGGAGTGCTACCTGGTGCACACCGATGACCTGGTCGACATCAACGCCATTGCCGACCGGGTGGATGAGTTGCGGCGGGAGATCTGAGTCGGTCGCCGCGTTTCACGCGGTAGCATGGCCAGATAGTTAGGTAGCGGTGCTATGGGGCGTGTTCAACGGCATGGCAACAGACATCGCGATGCAAAACCTGGATTGCCCACAATGAAGTTTACCTGATGGCTTTGGCACTGTCGCAGATGCTGTCTGCGGCCCATGCGGGCTTGCCGTTCAACAAGTGCGAGATCAATGGCACCATCCAATACCAGGAGCTGCCATGCCCGTCCAGCGAGGTCCGGCGCCAGCCCACGGTGGAGGAGTTCAATGCCGCACGGCAGAAGCGCCTGGCGCAAGAGAAGGCGGCCGCCAAAGTTCCTCAGCCAAGCGAGCGGTCGGTGGCCCCTGCCGATCCATTCGGCAGCTCAACTGCAGCCAGGTCACTGCAAGCATCTCAGGCTTTCCAATGCGATGGCCGCAAGTACTGCTCCCAAATGCACTCCTGCGAGGAAGCCAAATATTTTTTGGCCCACTGCCCGGATGTAAAGATAGATGGCGACCACGATGGCATTCCCTGCGAAGAGCAGTTGTGTGGCCATTGATTGCCTAAGGGCAGGCGTGGACCGCAGGGCCTGTGCTTTGCACGGGTTGCGCCGATCACTGCCCCTGCGACGGCGTCCCCTCTGCCCCAAACTGCTTCCAGGCCCGGCGCAACTGGGTGTCCGAGCTGAAGCCCGCCAGCTCGGCGGCCTGCGTCACGTTGCGTCCGCTGCGTAGCGCGCCTTGCGCCACGGCCAGGCGGATCTGGCGCAGGTAGGCCAGTGGCGCCACCTGCGCATGCTCCACAAACAGCCGGTTCAGGTGGCGTGCCGAGGTATGCGCCACATCGGCCATGGCCTGCAGGCTCCAGTCGTGCGCCGGCGCATGGCCAATGGCGTCCTGCAACCGGTGCAGTGCGGCATGCAGGTGGTGGCGGTGCGCCAGGAAAGGCGACAGCTGCGGATCCTGCGGGCCCCGGCGCATGGCCAGCACCATGGTCTGCGCCACCTGCGCCGACACCGCGGGTCCGCAGATGGCGCCGATGCGGTGCAGCACCAGGTCCACGCCGGTGGTGATGCCGGCGCTGCTCCAGACCGGCGCATCTTCCACAAAGAGCTGGTTGGCCACCACCTGGCAGGCGGGCTCGACCGTCTGCAGTTCGCCCAGATGCTGGTGGTGGGTGGTGGCGCGCCGTCCGTGCAGCAGGCCGGCATGGGCCGCCAGCACGGTGCCGGCGCAAATCGTCAGCAGTTCGCAGGCGCCCGCTTGCAAGGGCAGGCTGCGCAGCCAGCGCAGGGCGTCGCGCGCTTCGCGGTGGTTCAGGGTAATGCGCTCGCCAGGCTGGCCCACGACCACCACCCAGCATGGGTGCTTGAAGTGCGTGGGCAGCGGCTCCAGGCCGGCCAGGGCCACGCCGACCGAGCTGGTGCTGGTGGGGTTGGGGCTGATAAAGCGCAGGCGAAACGGTACCGGCAGGCCGCGCTGCTGCATCAGGGCATTGGCCATGCGCAAGGCCTCGGCCGGGCCGGCCCAGTCCAGGATCAGGCTGTCTGGCAGCAGCAGGAATTGGACGTCAATGCCGGCTGGTGCAGCGCTGCGCATGGCCGGGGTCTTGCTTTTGTCCAGGCGCTTGGTCCCCGCTCCCCTGGCCGCCGCGCTCATGCCGTACCCGGTTGGCGGCCGGTCAGGCGCTGGAACAGGCCCTCCTGGAAGACCCGGGTGGTGGAGGGCGGATTCCTGGCCAGTTTGGACGCCGGGCGGCGTGGCCGGGCCAGCAGTTCGCCGCCGCAGTTGGGGCAGCTGCCCTGCAGCAGCCCGGCGCAATCGGTGCAGAAGGTGCATTCAAAGGTGCAGATGCGGGCCTCGGTGCTGTCGGGCGGTAGCGCGCGGTCGCAGCATTCACAGGTGGGGCGCAGTTCCAGCATGGTGGGCTCCTGGGCTCAGGCGGCGCCCTGCAGGGCATCGTTCACGCTGCAGACGCGGGCAAATCGGTCGACCAATACCGTGGCGGTGCGTGCCTTGATGTCAGCGGCGCTTAGGGGCCGGCCGTCGGGCTGCATCATGTCGAAGGTGAGGGTGGCGTCCAGCACGTAGTCCACCTCCCAGCCCAGGTCGGAGGCATGGCGCGCCGTGGTTTCGCAGCACTGCTCGGTGCGTATGCCGCTGATGAGGATGCGCCAGATCTGCTGGCGTGTGAGCCAGACCTGCAGCCCGGTGTCCACCAGGGCGCTGTGGCGGTGCTTGGTGAAGGTGGCGGCGGCATCAAAGGCCGTGAGGCCTTCCAGCGGACGGA
>Ga0228700_1001443_pt1 | contig 15415 bp, 17 predicted proteins | sample McNCre317_Aug_MG_FD_178019 | JGI IMG/M metagenome (GOLD analysis project Ga0228700, IMG submission 178019) | Freshwater microbial communities from McNutts Creek, Athens, Georgia, United States - 3-17_Aug_MG | ecosystem: Environmental > Aquatic > Freshwater > Creek | place: USA: Georgia...
CAGTTTTCCTGAGCGCTACTTCCCCTGAATCCACCATGCCCAAGCAGCTGGTGCTGACCGAGGCTGATTTGGCCTCCCGATGGGCCATGAGCCCTAAAACCCTGCAGCGCTGGCGTATGACTGGCAATGGGCCGACCTATCTCAAGCTGGGCAAACGGGTGAGCTACCCCCTCAACGCCGTGATCGCCTTCGAGAACTGCGTCCAGCATGTCTCGACCTCCAAGCGCATCCCAGGGAAGGCAGGTGCGGCATGAACCACTTGCAATTGCAGCAAGCTGCGCTGCCTGATCTCTCCGTGAGTCAGATCAGCCGTCTGCCCAAAGACCAGCTGGCCCATTTCAGCAACGCGGTGCAGCAACTTAATGAGTGGACGCTCCAGATGCGTGGCCGGATCAACAGGGCCATGGAAATCCGCTACGCCGACCAGATCCGACACGCCGAAACCCTGGGCCAGGAGGAGGCGGCCAAGTTCCGCATTGACGATGGCGACCTGCAGATCGATGTCTCGCAGCCAAAAGAAATCGTCTGGGACCAGCAGCACCTGTCTCAGATCGCTGAGCGAATGGTCTTCGCCGGTGATCGGGTGCAGGACTTCATGCAAGTCCAGTTTTCGGTGACCGAGCAGGACTACGCCCGCTGGCATCCGCTGCTGCGCGCAGCCTTCCAACCAGCCCGCAAAGAACTGATCACAGAACCCACCTTCCAGATCCGCTGGGTCGGTGATGTCCAACTCTGAGCCGGTCAAACCCAATCCCAATCAATAAAAACAAGGAAATTTCAAATGAACCACGACAGCTACAACCAAGCCGCAAGCTATGGCCAACCCTCCAACCACAGCGCCCCGGGCGCCTGGTGTGACTTCAATGATGCCGATGCCCAGCAAGGCGAGTTCAACCTGATTCCTAAAGGTACCCAGGCGCTGGTGCGCATGGCCATCAAACCCGGCGGCTATGACGACGCCAGCAAGGGCTGGACGGGCGGCTATGCCACGGCATCGGATGAAACCGGTGCAGTTTTCCTATCCTGCGAATTCGTTCTGCTCACAGGCCCGTTTGCCAAACGAAAGATCTGGAGCAATGTTGGCCTGCACTCCAACAAGGGTCCGACCTGGGCGCAGATGGGTCGCAGCTTCATCAAGGCCGTACTCAACAGCTCGCGCAACATCCACCCCGATGACGTCAGCCCTGAGGCGGGACGCGCTCGTCAGATCCGCAGTTTCGGCGATCTCGATGGTGCCGAATTCGCTGCCCGTATTGGCATTGAAAAAGATGGACAGGGCGAGTACCGCAACATCATCCGACTGGTAATCGAGCCCGATCACAAGGAGTATGCAGACCTGATGCAGGCCAAGCTGCAGCGTGATGGGGGCATGGGTGGGGGCTCCGGTGGTGCTCCTGCGGCGGCTGTTCCCGCATCAGCGGCGCCAGCCCCTCAGCCTGCGGCCAGCTACACCCCACGTCCTGCCAACGCGCAGGGTCGGCCAGCGTGGGCGCAGTGATGGCGAGGCTGCATGAAATGCTGGGTGTGCTCCCGTCAAGCCAAAGGCTTCGGCCACGTGGATCTGCGCTTCAAGGTGGGGCACCCCAAGCGGTACCCCGTCGACTGGATCTTCTGCTCACGGCGTTGCCAGGACTGTTTTCACCGGCTGTATGCCGTTGGGATTCGCACGCTCGAGCGCGAAGGCAGGTTGCCGACCCATGCGGATTTGGGGCCTGGCGTGATTGATCCGACCGAAGCTGAACTGGCAGCCATGGAGCAATGCCTCAAGCCGCTGGGTGAAGCCGCCGGTGAGATCGGCATGGACCGACCGTTGTCGAGCTACACCCAGCAAGAGGCCCTGCGGCTGATCAATGCTGTGGTCACGACCTATGTCGAGGCCATGGTGCAGGAACACGAGCGTAGCAAGTACCCACCTGTTCGCATGCAACTGGACCAATCGCCCTTGAGCTGATTGTCCTGACTCCACCGCAGGACTCAGCGTCCTGCGGTCTCCAACTTCTACCAACCAATGCGGGTGATGCAGATCACCTGCAGGGATGAACTTTTCATGAATAAACCTCAATCCTTGGCTTCGCCATTGAGCCTGCAAGCTGCAGACGATAACGACTTCAGCGATGAACCGCTGCTCACAGCCAAGCGTGCATCTAAGGCACTGAATTTGCCGCTGTACTACTTCACCAAGACCGCCAAGCGCAAAGCCCTGGGGTTGCCGTTCTACTGCGTCAATCGGCTGGTCCGCTTCCGACTGGGAGAGTTGCATCAGTGGCAGATCGCCTATGCCCACAAGCTGCAGGAAGAGCAAGTTGCGCCGCTCGATGTGGGAGGTGCGAATGCTTGATTTCAACGATGAGCCCACATCGAAAACACGCAAAGTAACAGCGGGTGCCAACGACGCTGCACGTGAGAAAGCAGAAATTCGATCGGCCCTGAACGATCAGCTGGCCCTGCTGGTACTGGACATCTGGCCTTCAGGCAAACGCCGCCAGGACAAATACCTGGTGGGCGATGTGATGGGTGGCCCGGGCGACAGTCTGGAGCTGCTGCTCTCTGGTCCAAAGGCGGGTCTGTGGACCGATCGCGCCACGAACGAAGGTGGCGACATCTTCGATCTGATAGCCCGCTACTACAGCCTCGATGTTCAGGCCCAGTTCCCTCAGGTTCTGGACAAAGCCCGGGACTGGCTCGGACGTGTCTCGGCCATGCCATCCACTGCGGTGGCCGCAAGCCATAACAAGGCCCCGGTGGTCGATGAACTCGGTCCGGCCACGGCCAAATGGGACTACCAGGATGCCAACGGCAAGCTCATCGCGGTGGTGTATCGCTATGACCCAGAGCCAGGCCGCAAGGAGTTCAGGCCCTGGGATGTGGCTCGCCGCAAGATGTCCCCTCCTGAGCCGCGTCCGCTGTACAACCAACCGGGCATGCTCAAGGTCGATCAGGTGGTTCTAGTCGAGGGGGAGAAGTGCGCCCAAGCCCTGCTTGAATTTGGAGTGTGCGCCACCACGGCCATGCATGGCGCCAATGCACCTGTCGAGAAAACAGACTGGTCGCCACTCTCAGGCAAGCATGTGTTGATCTGGCCCGATCGTGACAAACCTGGTTGGCTCTACGCCGACCATGCTTCCCAAGCCATCATGAGAGCCGGTGCCAAGTCATGTGCCATCTTGCAGCCGCCTGCAGAAAAGCCCGATGGCTGGGATGTGGCCGATGCAGTGCAAGACAGTTTTGACATCGCTGGATTTCTGGCTGTGGGCGAGAGGGTTCCTGTGGTGCATCAGATCGATGCGCATGCGCCCCTGGAGCTTGACGATGGCATCGACTACACGAACGAGGACGGGCTGGCCATGGCCTTTTCTCAGCAATTCGCCGAGGACTGGCGCTACTGCGCCCCATGGAGCAAGTGGCTCGTGTGGAACGGGGTGCGTTGGAACATCGACAAAGCTTTGTATGTGATGCATCTGTGTCGCCTGATCTGCCGTGCAGCAGCGATGCAAGCGGATCGCGAAAAGATCAAAGGACGCTTGGCCAGCTCTGGAACGATCTCGGCCATCGAGCGAATCGTGCGCTCAGAGCCGCGCCACAGTGCCACGGTCGAGGAGTGGGACTCCAGTATCTGGCTCCTGAACACACCCGGCGGCATCGTGGACCTGCGCACCGGTGCCCGTGGTCCACATGACCGCGACCGACGCATGACCAAGGTGACCACAGCCACGCCGCAAGGCGATTGCCCCGTCTGGCGCAATTTCCTGGTGAATGTCACTGGCGGTGATGATGAGCTTCAAGATTACCTGCAGCGCGTGGTGGGGTATTGCCTGACGGGTGACATCAGCACCCACGCGCTCTTCTTCCTGTACGGCACAGGGGCCAATGGCAAGTCGGTGTTTGTGAACGTGATCTCCACGGTGCTTGGCGACTATGCCGCCAACGCACCCATGGATACCTTCATGGAATCGCGCTCTGACCGGCACCCCACCGACCTGGCTGGACTGCGTGGTGCCCGCTTTGTCTCGGCAACCGAGACGGAGCAGGGAAGGCGTTGGAACGAATCCAAGATCAAGGCGATCACGGGTGGTGACGACATCACGGCGCGCCTGATGCACCAGGATTTCTTCACCTACAGGCCGCAGTTCAAGCTGCTCATCGCGGGCAATCACAAGCCTGCGATTCGCAACATCGATGAGGCCATGCGCCGCCGCATGCACCTGATCCCATTCACGATCACGGTCCCTCCAGAAAAGCGTGATCCGCTCCTGACCGAGAAGCTTCTTGCTGAGCGCGACGGAATCATGGCCTGGGCGGTGCAGGGCTGCCTGCTTTGGCAAAGCCAGGGCCTGGTCCAACCCAAGTCCGTGGTGAGTGCGACCGAGGAGTACTTCGAGGCCGAGGACGCCATGGGTCGGTGGATGAGCGAGCGCTGCAACCTGGGCATCAACCACAAGGCACTTACGGCCACGCTGTTCAACGACTGGAAGCAGTGGGCCGAACTCAGTGGTGAGTACATAGGCACGCAGCGCCGCTTCTCGGACGCCTTGCTGGCCAGGAGGTTCGAGAAGTGGCGCAACTCCATGGGGGTGCGTGGCTATCAGGGGATCGACCTCAAGCAGCCCACTTCCTTGCCTACCCGGTCCTATCCATACAACGATGATTGAGAGGGAAATCCAATGAAAAAGGTTTCAGATATCGGCTCTTTGACACAACTGACGAGTCATTACATTGGTTCTTTACGCGGGCGCGTAGACGCGCATAAAGAGAGGGGATGTTATGTACCGTCAATAACGTCAGTCTCATTGTCAAAACCGGCATGCGCCGGTTCTGACTTCCCAGCGGCGCATCGGAATATTTCGTTTGGAGGGCAGGTATGAAGATCCCTCCAGCACGTTACCCATCGCCCCTTGGGCGGATGCAGGCCACCCCCATGGACGTCGAAGCCACCAAGCGCCAGGGGTGGCGCGATCAGCACATTCTGGTCATTTCAGACGATGACGAGCGCCTGGACTTCCTGGAGCGCCAACTCATTCGCAGCATTGGCGAGCGGCTCTACGGCCAAGGCCATGGTCAGCCAAAGGGAGGTGGCCATGGTTGAAGTCTGGACAGTCGAAGCGGTGGCCGAGCGCTTTGTCGATGCGGCCAGAACCGCCAGGCGCCTGCCACGCGTGGCGGTGCAGGGTTACGCCAGCACCTGGCCCATCGTGATCTTGCCAAGCGATGCCTACCCGGATCCGCACAGGGTGTACCGCATGGCGCCTCCATCCCCTCAGGACGTGGAGCGGATGCTCGAAGTCATGCGCTGGGTGCAGATGCTTGAACTCGACGAGCGGCACCTGGTGTGGATGCGGGCCAAGCGATTTGACTGGGTGGAGATCAGCAAGCGCTTTGCCTGTGACCGCACAACGGCGTGGAGACGCTGGAAGCGGGACATGCAGGTGGTAGCTGACCTGCTCAACCGGCAGGCTCAGTCACCGAAAAAGTGAGGCCTGTCATCTGGAGAGGAAATTAGCGTGTTTTGGCGGTCATGCGCGGCGCTATTTACGTTCAAGCGTGAATGTGCGGTTTTTGGGGCCAAAACACGCTGCAACATTTCGGCGATTTGCAGCTACATTTTCGTCTACGGTGGACAAACGAGTGCAAAGACAGTGATGACAGTCGCGCACAGTCGATGACACCTCGGAACGCCCCCGAAACAGTCGAACAACAGTTGGGGAAGAGTCAATGACAGTCAATGACATTGACGTCTACTGACTGTTGTCCGACTCCTATCGATGAACTTCGATTTCCCCAGCGGCCTCGTACTGAGCCAGCTTTTCCAGCGGTAAGTACACGGTTGGTTTTCCCTCGCGGAGAACCTCCAGACGGCCATGAAATTCTGATCCCACTTCGTAGGTTCCTGCAACCAGCGGCGTAAAGCCTGCTCCGGATGCTGTTGCCTCAGTCGGGCTTTTGCGGGCCAGAACCCCGCGAACTACTTTGATCTGCACTGCAAGACGTTCTCGTTTTGCGGCCAATTTTACCGGTCACCCCCATGAATCATCCTGAGATCCGCATGGTCCCAGTGGACGCGCTCGTCCCCTATGCACGCAATGCCCGCACCCACAGCGATGCCCAGGTGGCTCAGATTGCGGCCTCGATCACCGAGTTCGGCTGGACCAACCCGATCCTCACGGACGGTGCCAAGGGTCTGATCGCAGGGCACGGTCGCTTGATGGCAGCGCGCAAGCTGGGCCTCAAGGAGGTACCGGTCATCGAGCTTGGGCACCTCACGCCCGAACAGAAGAAGGCCTACATCCTGGCTGATAACCGTCTGGCCGAGAACGCGGGTTGGGACGATGAGCTCCTGAAACTCGAGTTGGCTGAACTCAAAGCGGCCGACTTTGATCTTGACCTGATGGGTTTTACCGATAAGGAGCTCGAAGAGCTTCTGAACGGTGACGAATCAGGCGGTGGTTTGACTGAAGATGACGCAATCCCAGAAGCACCAGTAGACCCGGTATCCAGACCTGGGGACTTGTGGATTCTCGGCAACCACCGCCTCCTCTGTGGTGACTCCACTGTTCTGTCGGACGTGGAGCGCCTCATGGGTGGCCAACTGGCTGACATGGCCTTCACCGATCCACCCTACAACGTGGACTACGGCAACAGCGCCAAAGACAAGATGCGCGGCAAAGACCGGCGCATCATGAACGACGATCTGGGTGAGGGGTTCTTCCAGTTCCTCTATGACGCCTGCCTGAACCTGCTTGTGGTCACCAAGGGCGCCTGCTACGTGTGCATGAGCTCATCGGAGTTGCACACCTTGCAAAAGGCCTGGATCAAGGCAGGCGGCAAGTGGTCCACGTTCATCATCTGGTCCAAGAACACCTTCACACTCGGACGCGCGGATTACCAGCGCCAGTACGAACCCATCTTGTATGGCTGGAAACAGGGATCGGACCACTTCTGGTGCGGGGACCGCGACCAGTCGGACATCTGGAACTACAACAAGCCCCGGGTCAACGACCTGCATCCGACCATGAAACCGGTCGAACTGGTCGAGCGGGCCATCAAGAATTCATCGAAGAGCCGGGACATCGTGCTGGACTTGTTCGGTGGTTCCGGTACCACCCTGATCGCCAGCGAGAAGACTGGACGTCAGGCCCGTCTCATTGAACTCGATCCCAAGTTCGTGGATGTGATCATCAAGCGCTGGGAGGACTACACCGGACAGCAGGCGGTGCGCGAGGACGATGGCATGAAATTCGGTGAGTTGAGCGTCAGTGCTGACGCCGCACAGGTGCAGGAAGCGCCTGCGGGCGAGACCGCCTGAGATCAGTTGCCCGGAAAATTCGGGTACAGGTCGCCACTGCTGATGTCGGCCGTGTAGGTGAGTTTGTCAAATGCACCCCGCTCATCAGCCAGGTACACGCCACCGACCGACTGGATGGCCACGCCGTATTTTCGGGTGAGCGCTGTCAGCTCGGCGATGAAGCGGTCGTAATTCTGTTCGGTCTGCGTTGTGGTGTTGATGGCTGCCATGGTCGTCTCCTCAAGCGGTCAGTGATTCTTCGATGAGCTGGGCGTGAATCACAAACCCGGTCAGGTAGGGCATGCCCCTTGGGATGCCTGTTTCGCGTGCGGTGATGCGGCCAATCATCCAGTCCATCCATTTGGTGATGGCCTTGGCAACTGCGGCGTCCATTGCAAGGCCAGAAGCCAAGCCGTCCTGGACTGAGTCTGCGAAATGCCTGCCTTGCTTGCTGTCCAGAAAGGCGCGTACCGATTCAAATGGTTCGCTTGTTGCCTCGGCAACTTGGGTCATGGCGAGCGGCCAGGCCACACTGGCGTGGCCACCCATCGTTCCCCAAAATCCCCAGGCCTCGTTTTGTGTCATCGGTATTGCGTTGTTGTTCATTGGCTTGTCCTTGTTGCGATGTCTGTATGAACGCTCTACTTGGGGATGAAGTAAAGCGATTCATCAAATTTTTTTGATGTGTCGCTTCTCTGAGACTGATCAGCCAAGCCGTGCGCAATAGCGACCGTAGTCCGACCCAGAGGGATCGATGAAGAGGTAAGGGCGACCGGGTGCATGCACTTCGACGCACAGCCTGCCATCTCCGTAATAGCCACCCTTGCCACCCAGCCAGTCGCGAGACTGGAGTAGATTCACTCCAAAGCTGTCGAACTCTGCTGGATCCATCACGCGGGTCTCGGTGATGTAGACGGTGCAGTCTGCGCTGCCAGCGATCTCGCTCATGGTGGCGGGCTTGCGGCCAAAGGGCAGACGGATGCCGAGCTCTTCGACTTGCATGTCCTTGCCATCGAACTGGATGGTCAGAGGCTTGCGTTCAATCGTGATGGTCATGGTTTTCATGTGAACCTCAGGCAGCTTGGTTGGTGATTCGGTAGATACGGTCTGCACCGGTTTGCTTTTCTGAAGTGATCTCCAGGCCCAGCTTCTTCTTGAGGGCTCCAGCCATGGCGCCTCGCACCGTGTGAACCTGCCAACCTGTGGCCTCGGTCATCTGCGGCAGCGTGGCACCTTCTGCGCGTGTGAGCAGCTCAATCAGCACGGCTTGCTTGGTGCCTTCGCGTTTGGCGCGCGGCGCTTGACTCGTGAAGCCAATCGCTTGCAGTCCTGTGGCTGTGGCCACGTACACCTCTGGCTCTGCGGCGCTTGGCTCGATGAGTTCTGCGTTGTGCATCGAGGTCAGCACCTTGATGCGAGCCCCGCCCTTGAGGGTGTCGGGGAAGTTGGTCAGTTTCTTTTGTGGATGCTGCGCAGCCGCTTCGAGCAGAGCGCGTTGGGTGTCTGTGAGTTTCATTGTTTGCCTTTCGATGTTGTTGATGTGTTTTTTCCTGCTTCGATCCCTGCGGCGTAAGCAGCCTCCAGTGCGCTCTTGACGGCCCAGACCGAGACGTCGTGGAAGTCCAGGCGATCGCTGTGCTGTGTCTCCAGCGTTTCGATAAAGAAATGCTTCAGAGCGATCTGCTCGAGCAGCTTGTTCAGGTCCTTGTTTTGTTTCATTGGCTTGGTTCCTTTCGTTCATCCAATGTGATGGATTGACGCTCTGAATCAAGGTGAAGCCAAGTCAATTTTTGAAGCTGTCGCTTATTCCTTGAAAGACGATTGAGATGCCGCGAAGTGCGCCCACTCCATGCCGATACCCCGGTTGCGCGCAGGTGCTCAACGTGCCTGGTTACTGCACCAATCACCAGTCGAAAGTGCACCGTGAGTACGGGCGTGCGCGCAGAGGGTTCGACACAGAGCTGGGCTTTTATCAATCGGCCAGGTGGCGCAACACGCGTGCAGCGGTGTTACGGGATAACCCGCTTTGCTGCAGGTGCCAGGCCAAGGGGCTGTTGCAACCGGCCAAGGTCGTTGACCACATCGTTCCAGTCAAAGAAGGCGGTGAGCGCTTTGAGCGAGCGAACCTACAGAGCCTGTGCGTGCCCTGTCACAACGCCAAGACCGCCTCAGAGACGGCATCCATGCGCAACCAGGCCCCGTCCTGAGGGGGTAGGGGGTCTGAATCTCTACAGACTGGCCCCTGAGATGCGTTGGCCTGCGCAAATTTTTGTGCGTGCAAATTGAACAAGGGGGGGTATCCCCCAAAGCCTGCAGCAAAGGCACTGCATCAGATGAACATCAAACCAAGCGGGTGATTTATGGGTGGACGCAAGCCACTGCCGACTCAAGTCAAGCAGATCAAAGGGACCTTGCAGCCATGCCGGACCAACTACCACGAGCCTGTCCCAGAGGGCTTGCTGGTTGAGCCTCCGGACTACATGCCAGAAGGTGCCAAAGCCGCCTGGCGCTACGCGCTGGAATGTGCCCCGCCTACGCTGATCCGCAAGCTGGACATGTCCGTGCTTGAGATCTGGGCCTGTGCGGCAGATCTCTATCGGCAGGCTCAGGCGGGCATCGGCAAGACCGGGCTCTTGGTGAAGGCGCCCCACAGCGGCGTGCCCATGCAGTCGCCTTACCTGGCCATTGCCAACAAGCAGGCCCAGATCATGACCAAAGCTGCGATCGAGATGGGATTCACCCCGGCATCTCGCTCGCGCATCTCCATTCCAAACGAACGCCCGGGCGAGGAGCTCGATCTCTGGGAGGACATCGTGGGTTGACCCAAAGGGATACAGGATGAGCACATACGCCGCGAGCGCCAAACAATATGCTGAGCGCGTTGTCTCCCACGAGATCCTGACCTGCGAGTGGGTCCAGAAAGCCTGTAAACGCCAGCTTGATGACCTGATCCGCTTCAAGCGCAAGAGCAGCCTGTACCAGTTCAACCCGGAACTGCTTGACCGTTATGGCAGGCCCTACAGGCCAGCGGATAACCTGTGCGCCTTCATTGAGCGACTGCCCCATGTCAAAGGCCCACTGGCCAGCAAGATGATCGTTCTGGAGCCCTGGCAGGTGTTCATCCTGTCCACGGTCTTCGGGTGGGTCAAATCGGACGGCAAGCGCCGCTTCAGGCGCTCCTACATCGAGGTGCCTCGGGGCAACGCCAAGTCCACCCTGTCCTCGGCAGTGGGTCTGTACATGCTGGCAGCCGACCGTGAGGGCGGCGCTGAGGTGTATTCGCTGGCCACCACAAGGGATCAGGCACGCATCGTCTTTGGCGATGCCCAGACCATGGCTCGCCAGAGCCCAGGCTTCAGGAACCGTTTTGCCGTGAACGTCGGGGCGCACAACATGCATGTGCTCCAGACTGGCTCCAAGTTCGAGGCGCTCTCGGCAGAAGGCTCCACGCTTGACGGCTTGAACATCCATTTTGGCTGCATCGACGAGTTGCACGCCCACAAGACCCGAACGGTCTATGACGTTGTGGAAACCGGTACCGGCAAGCGGGACAACTCACTGCTGTGGGTGATCACTACGGCTGGCAGCAACCGATCGGGCATCTGCTACGAGGTCCGAAGCTTTGTCACCAAGCTGCTCAACCGGGTGTTCGAAGACGACTCCCAGTTCGGAATCATCTACGGTCTCGATGAAGGTGATGACTGGGCCGCCAAGGACTCTCTCATCAAAGCCAACCCCAACTGGGGCATCTCGGTGCGAGAGGAGATCCTGGTGCCCCTGCAGGCCAAGGCCATGCAGTTGCCCAGCGCGGTCAACAACTTCAAGACCAAGCACCTCAACGAATGGGTGAGTGCAGATACGGCCTGGATGGACATGCGGTCCTGGGATGCCAGTGCCAATCCGGATCTCGAGCTCGATCAATTCCTGGGTCAGCCCTGCTGGCTTGGTCTGGATCTGGCCAGCAAGACGGACATTGCGGCGCTCGTCATGGTGTTCGAGCACCCTGACACACCAGACGCATATGCGGTGTTTGGCAAGTACTACCTGCCAGAGGACACGGTCCAGGCGGCAGGCAATAGCCAATACGAGGGCTGGGCCCATACAGGACGCCTCTCGGTGACGCCGGGCAACGTGATCGATTTCAGCTGGATCGAAGCCGATTTGCTGGACATCTCGTCGCGGTTCTCAGTGCAAGCCGTGGCCTTTGACCCGTTCCAGGCCACGCAGTTGTCCACGCGCATGCTGTCCGAGGGCCTGCCCATGATTGAAGTGCGTCCCACGGTGCTGAACTTCAGCGAGCCGATGAAGACGCTCGAGGCACTGGTCCTGCAAAGGAAGCTCGTTCATGACGGTGACCCGGTGCTGGCCTGGATGGCCAGTAACGTGGTTGCCCATACGGACGTCAAAGACAACATCTATCCAAGGAAGGAAAGACCAGAAAACAAGATAGACGGCATCGTGGCACTGATCATGGCCCTCTCACGGGCGATCAAACCGGGCGAATCGGTGGTGCTGGGATCCGACTACGAGTTGATGGTGCTCTGACGTCATGGGATTTTTTAACTTCTTTGACCGCTTCAGAGCTTCCACGAGCGATCGCTCACCCTGGGGGGACTTCTATTTCGAACCTGTTTCGGCTCGAAGCATCTCGGGCATGCGTGTCTCGGCCGATTCGGCCATGCGCCTGGCTGCGGTCTACGCTTGCGTGCGCATCCTCTCGGAGACCATGGCGTCGCTCCCTCTCGTGGTCTACCGGCCCCGCAAGGACGGCGGCAAGGACCGGGTGACGGACCACTGGCTCTACCAGTTGCTGGGCAAACGGCCCAACCGCTATCAGAACCCATTCGAGTGGCGCGAAATGCTGCAGGGGCATCTGGCTCTGAGGGGGAACGCCTTCTGCCAGATCCTGGCCAATAGCCGGGGGGAGATCACCGAGCTGATCCCGATTCACCCTGACCGGGTGAGGATGGAGCTGCTGTCCTCGGGCGACTACAGATACCGCATCCGGGATCAGGCTGGCTCAGAGATCGTCCTTCCTCGTGGGGAAGTCTGGCATCTGAGGGGGCTGTCCTCGGATGGGCTGATTGGCTTGAGCCCCATTGAGCTCTCGCGAGAAAGCCTGGGTATGGCGCTGGCTGCGCAGGACTACGGGGCTCGGTTCTTTTCCAACGATGCCAAACCCACAGGGGGCTGGATCGAATTCCCGGGCACCTTCAAGGACCCGGAGGCTAAGCGGGTGTTTCGAGAGTCCTATCAGGCGGCGCAGTCTGGCTCGAACCGGGGCAAGGTCCTGGTGCTTGAGAACGGCATGAAGTTCCATGAGGTGGGCGTCACAAACAAGGACGCCCAGTTCCTGGAGCTGCGCAAGTTCCAGATCACGGACATCGCCCGATTGTTCAGAGTGCCGCCACACATGATTGCGGACCTGGACCGGGCAACGTTTTCCAACATCGAGCAGCAAAGCCTGGAATTCGTCATGCACACCATGACGCCCTGGGCGGAGCGCTGGGAGGCATCCATCGAAGCTGACCTGCTTCACGATGGGGACGCCCTGGAGATCGAGTTTGACTTTGCCAACCTCATGCGAGGTGATGCGGCCAGCCGCTCTGCTTACTACCAAAGCGGCATCCAGAACGGCTGGCTCACTCGCAACGAGGCCCGCATTTCGGAAAACCTCAACCCGATCGCAGGGCTCGATCAACCGCTGCGGCCGCTGAACATGGTTGAAGAGGATGACGCAGAAGATGCGGAAATCGAATCTCAGGATTCCGACACCGATGCCAGTCCTGAACCAGACCAGCAGTTGAGCCTACGCCTGCGAAAGATGGTTGAGTCCAACGCCCAGCGACTGGCCCGTCGCATCTGCAAAAAAGGGGCCCTGAGCTCCAACGAAATCAACCTGATCGCCCAGACCTTCAGCCTGCCTCTATCGGCCGTGCAGGACTGGGCGCAGGGCGCTCCATCACTCGAGGATGAACCGGCGCTGTCCCGGTCCCTCATTCAATTGGGAATACACAAATGAACAGACAACTCCTGCTCTCCGAATTTTTGACCACCCCCTGGGCTCTGATGCCCGAGCGCCTGCAGGCCATGGCCGGGGTCTTGACCCGCTGGTCGGCGGGCGAGCCTCCAACTGATGAGACCATGTTCCAGATCCAGTCGGAGCGGGTGCTGCGCGATACCCGCAAACAGATGGCTGCGGCCAATGCGGGCTCTGGCATTGCCGTGCTGCCCCTGTATGGCGTGGTCACTCAGCGGGGCAACATGGTCGATGACATCTCTGGCCCCGGCAGCACCAGCACCCAGCAATTCACCTCGGCCTTGCGCCGGGTCCTGGCCGACGACACGGTGGGCCAGATCCTGATCGACATTGATAGCCCTGGCGGCAGCGTTTATGGCGTGGCCGAACTGGCCTCGGAGATCATCAAAGCCCGAGCCCAGAAACCCGTGGTGGCCGTGGCCAACAGCCTGGCTGCCTCGGCGGCTTACTGGATTGGCTGCGCTGCCAGTGAGTTCTATGTCACCCCTGGTGGTGAGGTGGGCTCCATTGGCGTGTGGCAGGCGCACTTTGACTATTCGAAAGCGCTGGAAGAGGAGGGCGTCAAAACCACCCTGGTCTCGGCTGGCAAGTTCAAGGTCGAGGGCAACCCCTATGTGCCACTGGATCCTGAGGCACAGGCCTTCATGCAGTCCCGTGTGGACGACTACTACAACGCCTTCGTTCAGGCTGTGGCCGTGGGCAGAGGTGTCACGGTCGACGATGTCCGAAACGGTATGGGCGAAGGCCGGGTGCTTGGCGCTGATGCTGCCCTGGCGCAACGCATGGTCGATGGCATCGCGTCCTTCGACGATGTTCTGGCCCGCATGCAGGCCAAGGTCACAGGCAACGCCGTTCGCAGCCAATCGCAGAAAGGCCAATCCCGCCTGAAACAGGCGCGAGACGCTCTCGCACTGGTTTGATGCTGGTCTGATTTCAACCCTTTTCCTTGCAGCCCTCCGTTGAGGGCTGCGCCCCCCTGCGACCCGTTGGTCGTGATCCCTGTCGCCGCCTTGAGTCATTTCGACCAGGCGGCTTTTTCATTTCTGGAGATAAACCAATGAGCAAGCAATTGCGTGAGCTTCAAGCTCGCAAAGCCACCCTGGTCAAGGACGCACGCGCCCTGACCGACATCGCAGCCGCTGAGCAGCGCGACATGAACGACGAAGAAGTCGCAGCCTTCGAAGCCCTCAAGGCCAAGATCGAAGCAACTTCAGCCGCCATTGACCGTGAAGCTGCCCTGATTGCCGAAGAAGCGCAGATGAACCACCCCTCTCAACTGACCACGGCTTCCGTGATCACCGTGGTGGACAACGCCGCCTCTGACCCCAAGCACGGCTTCAAGAGTGTGGGCGACTTCCTCAAGACCGTGCGCCAGGCGCAAAACCCCGGTGCTTCCATTGATGAGCGCCTCCTGATCGGCTCGGGCCGAAACGCTGTGGCTCCTGCCTCCTTCGGTAGTGAAGGCTCGGCCCAGGACGGCGGCTTTCTGGTGCCGCCCCAGTTCGCCCAGGAAATCTTCCAGTTGTCTTTGGGCGAGGACTCCCTGCTGCCCATGACCGACAACGTGGAGATCACGGGCAACACCATGGCCTTCCCCAAGGACGAAACCACGCCCTGGGGTACCAACGGCATCCGTGCCTACTGGCAAGGCGAGGCAGCTTCTGCCATCGGTACCAAGCCGGTACTGGGCCTGTCAACCCTTCGCCTCAAAAAGCTCATGGCCTTGGTGCCGGTGACAGACGAGTTGCTGGACGACACCAATGCCCTGTCGACCTACCTGCCCGACAAGATTGCCACCTCCATTCGCTGGAAGACCAATGAATCGATCCTGTTCGGCTCGGGCACTGGCCTGCCGGTGGGTTGCATGAGCAACGCCACCACGGTGACCGTGGCCAAGGAATCGGGTCAGGCTACGCAGACGCTGTTGGCCCAAAACCTGGCCAAGATGATCTCGCGCTTGCCCCCGGGTTCGTTTGGCAAGTCGGTCTGGATCGTCAACAACGACGTGCTCCCGGCGCTCTTCACGCTGACCCTGGGCAACTACCCGATCTACCTGCCTACCGGCATGAATCCGGGTGGCATTCAGGTCTCGCCCT
>Ga0228700_1001445_pt1 | contig 15398 bp, 9 predicted proteins | sample McNCre317_Aug_MG_FD_178019 | JGI IMG/M metagenome (GOLD analysis project Ga0228700, IMG submission 178019) | Freshwater microbial communities from McNutts Creek, Athens, Georgia, United States - 3-17_Aug_MG | ecosystem: Environmental > Aquatic > Freshwater > Creek | place: USA: Georgia...
ACGGTGTTGGCGTTGAGCTTTTCCATGATGTTGGCGCGGTGCGCCTCCACCGTCTTGATGCTGATGCCCAGATCGTCGGCGATCTGCTTGTTCAGGCGACCGGCGACGATGCGCTCAAGCACCTGGGCTTCACGGCCGGTCAGCTTGGACAGCAGGGCGTCACGGCTGGCTGCTTGCTGGTGACCGGCAAAGGCTTCGCGGGCTTCGTCCAGCATGCGCTCGACCAAGCCCAGCAAATCTTCTTCTTTAAAGGGCTTCTGGATGAAATCCATCGCGCCTTTTTTCATGGTGTTCACGGCCATGGGCACATCGCCGTGGCCGGTGATGAACACGATGGGCAAAGGCGACTTGCGCTCGATCAGGCGGTCTTGCAATTCCAGACCGGTCATGCCGCCCATGCGGATGTCGGCGATCAGGCAGGCCACCTCGCGGGGGTCGTAACGGCTGATGAAAGACTCGGCGCTGTCAAAGCAACGCACGCGGTAATCTTTGCCTTCGAGCAACCACTGCAGGGAGTCACGCACGGCTTCGTCGTCGTCCACGACATAAACGGTGCCTTTTTTCGGAATCAAACTCATTCATTTACCCCAGTGGCTTGTAGTGTGGTCGAGTCAACCTCAACCGGAATCCAGAAGGAGAACCGGCAACCGGTCACCTCGCCGGCATTGTAGAGGTTCTCGGCTGCGATCCGGCCCTGGTGAGATTCGATGATGCTGCGGCACAAATTCAGGCCAATGCCCATGCCTTCGACCTTTGTAGAGAAAAAGGCTTCATACACACGGTCGATGGCTTCCGGGGGCAGGCCCTGGCCGCTGTCAGTCACCGAAAACTCCACCACAGGCTTGTCCTCGACCTTGTTGGGCACCACGCGCAATTCCACATGGCGCTGGTTGGCCGGGCGGTTGGCGTTGTCGATTGACTCGCCTGCGTTTTTCATCAGGTTGATCAGCACCTGCTCGATCAGGATCGGGTCTACCATCAGCTGTGGCAAGCGTGCGGCCACGTAATGGCTCAGGCGCACATGGCGACGGCGCAATTCGATCTCGGCCAGCTCCAGCGATTCGTTGACCATGCCGGTCACGTCCGACAGCGTGCGGTTGGGCTCGCTGCGTTTGACGAAGCTGCGAATGCGCAAAATGATTTGCCCCGCACGCTGAGCCTGGTGCGCGGTTTTGTCCAGGGCCCACAGCAGGTCTTTTTCTTCCACCTGCTTGGCCTTGATGCGCGAGATCATGCCGCTGCAGTAGTTGCTGATGGCGGTCAGAGGTTGGTTGAGTTCGTGCGCCACGCTGGAGGCCATCTCGCCCATGGTGATGAGGCGACTGGCGGTTTGGGCGCGTTCGGCTTGCTGTGCGGCCAACTCTTCCGCCTGGCGGCGCGGCGTGATGTCGGTGGCAATCACCATTTGCGCCAAGCGTCCATCGGCCCAGTTGATGTAGCGCGAGCGCACTTCCAGCCACTTGCCCAATTCGGGCACAAAAATCTCGGCGTTTTCAGAAGTGGCCACGGTCAGGCTCTCGGTGGGCAGACCGGCCAGATCGTCCACGTCTTCCGATTCCTTGGGGCTCTCATAGGCCCCGGCCTGGGCCACCAGCCTCAGGTGGCCCTCTGTGCTTTGGCCAAACCACAGGCGGTAGAGTTTGTTGGCAAACAGCAATTCCTTGCTGCCCAGCGGGGCCACCGAGACCGAAGCGTCCAGCGCTTCCAGCACGATGGTGAAGCGCTCATGCGAGCTGGCCAGCTGTTCCCGAATCCGGTTGGGCTCGGTGATGTCGGTCATCGAGGTCATCCAGCCGGTGTGCTTGCCGGTCGCATCGATCAGTGGTGACACGTACATGCGGGCGTCAAACAGGCTGCCGTTTTTGCGTTTCACACGGACCTGAAAGCCCCCGGCGGAATGTTGTCCGCTGATTTCTTCTTCCAGCCTTCTGGTCAGCTGTTCCCGGTCCTGGTCTGGCCAATAGGGGAAGGGCGCTGTGGCCCCCACCAGCTCGTCCTCGTTCCAGCCCGTCATCTGGCAAAACGCGGGGTTCACATAGCTGATGCGGCCATGCAGGTCGAGCGCACGCATGCCGGTGACCATGGAGTTTTCCATGGCGCGGCGGAAATTGGTCTCGGCCACGAGGGCTTTTTGGGCTTGCAGGCGTCGGCGTGTGTGCCGCCAGTTGCCAATGAGCATCCATGCCGTCATGACGCTGAGCACACTCACCAGCCAGAACAGGCCGCTGCCCACCAGGCCTTGCGATGTGCGCCAGGCCTGCGCCCGCAAGATCAGGTCGTTGCCGACGGGAGAGACCGGGATCTCGTAATCGTTGTCCAGCCGTTGGCTGCCCGGCAGCAAGTTCCACAGGTGAATGCGTTTGGGAATGGTCTGACCCGCGATCAACTGGCCTTGTCCGTCTTGCAGCGCCACCGCGTACTTGGACAGCACCTCGGTGGGGATGCCGTACCGCAACAAGCCTTCCATGGAATATTCCGCCAGGATCACGCCGCTGAAGCGCCCCAGGTCGTTGCTCAAAGGCGAGTGCAGTTGGAGCACGGTGTTGTTGTTGTTTTTGTCGTCGTCCACATCCACACGCCCGTAGATGGGCTGCATCAGGTCACGCGCCAGGCTGTAGTGGCTTTCGGTTTCGCCGACCTTGAGCACCGTGCCCGCACGCAGGTGTTGGTTGGGCAACAGACTGGACACACTTTGGTTGGCGATGATGCGACGGCGGTCATCGATCCAAGTGAGCGACTGGTACTCCGGGTATTGCTGCACCAGTGCTTCGGCGCGTGACAAAAACTGGTCTGGCCGGATTTCGTGGTTGGACACATCGCGGGCCAGGCGCATCACCTGTTCTTGCCGCTCGATCAAGCGCAAACGCAGGCGCTGCTGGGCGTATTCCACATCGCGTTTGATGGCCTCTTGCTCACGCTCGACTTCTTCGATCCGCAAGTACCAAAACGCGCTGGCAATGGCTGCCAAAAACAACAATACCGCGGCAACAGGGGCCAAATTGGCAAAACGGTCTTGGCGATTGGGCGACTGGCGAACCCACCACGAGCGCCACCAAGCCCAAGGACCGACCTTTTTCACCACCGATGCTGCTTTGTTCAATTCCATGAACCGAGTTTAGGTGACAACCCTTGTTCACCCGTTTGTGGGTATTTGGGGAAAACCAGAAAAATGTCCCAAAATTTCACAATAAGAAATCATAAGGCACCATTTGAAATTTTTAAAAAATTATGAGAAACTTACGGGCATCATTTAACCCACAACAACCAGGAGACACGCATGACAGCGGCAAACCCACAACAGCCGAAGCAGGATCTGGACTCACAAGAGACCCGGGAATGGATGGACGCACTGTCCGCCGTGATTGAAAAAGCAGGCCCCGAGCGCGCCCACTTTTTGCTTGAAGAACTGCTCGAAGAAGCCCGCCAGCACAGCATCGACATGCCGTTCTCGGCCAACACCGGTTACGTCAACACGATCGAGCCCACACAAGAAGCCCGTTGCCCCGGCAACATCGAGATCGAAGAGCGCCTGCGTGCCTACATGCGCTGGAACGCCATGGCCATGGTCGTCAAGGCCAACCGCCACAACCCCGAAGACGGTGGTGACCTGGGCGGCCACATCGGCTCGTTCGCGTCGCTGGCCCACATGTTCGGTGCCGGTTTCAACCATTTCTGGCACGCCGAGAGCGAAAACCATGGCGGCGATTGCCTCTACATCCAGGGCCACGTGTCGCCCGGCGTGTATGCCCGTGCCTACCTGGAAGGCCGCTTGACCGAAGAGCAGCTGCTCAACTTCCGCCAGGAAGTGGACGGCAAGGGCTTGTCCAGCTACCCACACCCCAAGCTCATGCCCGAGTTCTGGCAGTTCCCCACCGTGTCGATGGGCCTCGGTCCCTTGATGGCGATCTATCAGGCCCGATTCCTCAAGTATCTGCACGCCCGTGGCATCGCCAACACCGAAAACCGCAAGGTCTGGGTGTTCTGCGGCGACGGCGAGATGGACGAAGTCGAATCTTTGGGTGCGATCGGCCTGGCCGCCCGTGAAAAACTGGACAACCTGATTTTTGTCGTCAACTGCAACTTGCAGCGCCTGGACGGCCCCGTGCGCGGCAACGGCAAGATCGTGCAAGAACTCGAAGGAGAGTTCCGTGGTTCCGGCTGGAACGTCATCAAGTGCCTGTGGGGCAGCGAGTGGGACGACCTGCTGGCCCGCGACAAGGACGGCGCACTGCGCAAGCTGATGATGGACACGCTGGACGGTGATTACCAGTCCTTCAAAGCCAACGACGGCGCTTATGTGCGCAAGCATTTCTTTGGCCGCGATCCCCGCACCTTGGAGCTGGTGGCCCACCTGTCGGACGACGACATCTGGAACCTCAAGCGCGGTGGCCACGACCCACAAAAGGTCTATGCCGCTTACCACGAGGCCGTGAACACCACAGGTCAGCCCACAGTGCTGCTGATCAAGACCGTCAAGGGCTTTGGCATGGGCAAGGCTGGCGAAGGCAAGAACACCGTTCACCAGACCAAGAAGCTGACAGACGAAGACATCCGTTACATGCGCGACCGCTTCAACCTGCCGATCCCCGACAGCGAGTTGTCCAAGATCCCGTTTTACAAGCCTGCAGACGACACGCCTGAAATGCGTTACCTGCACGAGCGCCGCAAAGCACTGGGTGGCTACCTGCCCAAGCGCCGTGTCAAGGCCGAAGAGAGCTTTACGGTGCCTTCGCTGGAAACCTTCAAGGCCGTGATGGAGCCCACCGCCGAAGGCCGTGAAATCTCCACCACCCAGGCTTATGTGCGATTCCTCACACAACTTCTGCGCGACCAGGCCCTGGGCCCACGCGTGGTGCCGATTTTGGTGGACGAAGCCCGTACCTTCGGTATGGAAGGCCTGTTCCGCCAGATCGGTATCTACAACCCCGCAGGTCAGCAGTACACCCCGGTCGACAAAGACCAGGTCATGTACTACAAGGAAGACAAAGCCGGTCAGATCCTGCAAGAAGGCATCAACGAAGCCGGTGGCATGTCCAGCTGGATTGCGGCGGCCACCAGCTACTCGACCAGCAACCGCATCATGGTGCCGTTCTACGTGTACTACTCGATGTTCGGCTTCCAGCGCATTGGCGATTTGGCCTGGGCTGCTGGCGATATGCAAGCTCGCGGCTTCTTGCTCGGCGGCACATCGGGCCGCACCACGCTCAACGGCGAAGGCTTGCAGCACGAAGACGGTCACAGCCACATCATGGCCAACACCATCCCCAACTGCGTGTCTTATGACCCCACCTTCGCACACGAAGTCGGCGTCATCCTGCACCACGGTTTGAAGCGCATGGTCGAGAAGCAAGACAACGTCTTCTATTACCTCACGCTGCTGAACGAAAACTACGCCATGCCAGGTCTGACACCCGGCACCGAAGAGCAGATCATCAAGGGCATGTACCTGTGCAAGCCGGGTGCGGCTGGCGACAAGCGCGTGCAACTGTTGGGCTCGGGCACCATCTTGCGCGAATCCATTGCCGCACAAACCCTGCTGGCCACCGACTGGGGCATCCAGGCCGACGTGTGGAGCTGCCCAAGCTTCAACGAGCTGACCCGTGACGGTCAGGACGCCGAGCGCTTCAACCTGCTGCACCCGCTGGAAACACCTCGCGTGTCTTTTGTGGGCCAACAGCTGGCCAAGCACAGCGGCCCTGTGGTGGCATCGACCGACTACATGAAGGCCTATGCCGAGCAGATCCGTCCGTTCATTCCGAAAGACCGCACCTACAAAGTGCTGGGCACCGACGGTTTTGGCCGTTCCGACTTCCGCAGCAAGCTGCGCGAGCACTTCGAGATCAACCGCCACTACATCGTGGTCGCGGCCCTCAAAGCACTGAGCGAAGAGGGCAAAGTGCCCGTCGCACAAGTGGCCGAGGCCATCAAGAAGTACGGCATCAAAACCGACAAGATCAACCCGCTGTACGCATAAATCCGGGAGACAAACATGGCATTGGTAGAAGTACAAGTCCCGGACATCGGGGATTTCGACGAAGTGGCCGTCATCGAGCTGCTGGTCAAAGTGGGCGACACCGTCAAGGCGGAGCAATCGCTGATCACCGTGGAGTCCGACAAGGCCTCGATGGAGATCCCATCGAGCACGGCGGGCGTCGTCAAAGAACTGCGCGTCAAGCTGGGCGACAAAGTCAAGCAAGGCTCGGTCGTGCTGGTGGTGGAAGCCGCTGGTGCTGCCGCTGCACCGGCTGCTGCACCCGCAGCCGCTGTGGCAGCACCTGCACCTGCTGCGCCCGTCGCAACCCCTGTGGCTGCACCTGCCGCTGTGGCCTCTGGCCCGGTGGAAGTGCACGTGCCTGACATCGGCGACTTCAAAGACGTGGCCGTGATCGAGGTGATGGTCAAGCCTGGCGACACCATCAAGGTCGAGCAATCGCTGATCACTGTCGAGTCCGACAAAGCCTCGATGGAAATCCCATCCTCGGCCGCTGGCGTACTCAAAGAGCTCAAAGTCAAAGTGGGCGACAAGGTCAATATTGGCGACCTGCTGGCCATTTTGGAAGGCACCGCTGCTGCTGCTGTGGCTGCTGCCCCTGTGGTTGCATCCGTGGCTGTGGCCGTTGCGCCAGCGCCCGCTGCGGCGCAAACCCCTGTGGCGGCTGCCGCCGCTGCCGTGGCAGCGCCCGCCCACGCCCCCGGTGGCAACACGGTGGGCTTGCCCCATGCGTCGCCCTCGGTGCGCAAGTTCGCTCGCGAGCTGGGTGTGCCGCTCGACGAAGTCAAAGGCTCTGGCCTCAAGGGCCGCATCACGGCCGACGACGTGCAAGCCTTCACCAAGGCCGTCATGTCGGGCGCTGCGCAAACCAAGGCACAAGCGGCCAAAGCGCCTGCGGGTGGCGGTGGTGGCTCTGAGCTCGGCTTGATCCCATGGCCCAAGGTGGACTTCGCCAAGTTCGGCCCCATCGAACGCAAGGAAATGTCGCGCATCAAGAAGATCAGCGGCGCGAACCTCTTGCGTAACGCTGTGATGATCCCGGCCGTCACCAACCACGACGATGCCGACATCACCGACCTCGAAGCCTTCCGCGTCTCGACCAACAAAGAGAACGAGAAGAGCGGCGTCAAAGTCACCATGCTGGCCTTCCTGATCAAGGCCTGCGTGGCTGCGCTGAAAAAGTTCCCCGAGTTCAACAGCTCGCTCGACGGCGATGCGCTGATCTACAAACAGTACTACCACATCGGTTTTGCGGCGGACACGCCCAACGGCCTGGTGGTGCCCGTGATCAAAGACGCCGACAAAAAAGGCGTTTTGCAGATCAGCCAAGAAATGGGTGAGCTGGCCAAGAAGGCCCGCGACGGCAAGCTCGGCCCCGCCGACATGTCGGGTGCGACCTTCACCATCTCCAGCCTGGGCGGCATCGGTGGCAAATACTTCACGCCCATCATCAACGCACCCGAAGTGGCCATTTTGGGCGTGTGCAAGAGCACCATGGAGCCCGTCTGGGACGGCAAGGCCTTCCAGCCTCGCCTGATGCTGCCTTTGTCGTTGACATGGGACCACCGCGTCATCGACGGCGCTGCAGCGGCACGCTTCAACGCGTTCCTGGGTCAAATCCTCAGCGACTTCCGTCGCGTCTTGCTCTAAGGATTTGATATGGCACTGATTGACATTCAAGTCCCCGACATTGGCGACTTCGACGAAGTGGCCGTGATCGAGTTGCTGGTCAAACCCGGCGACACCGTGAAGGCCGAGCAATCGCTCATCACCGTCGAGTCCGACAAAGCCTCGATGGAAATCCCTTCCTCCCACGCTGGCGTGGTGAAGGAGCTCAAAGTCAAGCTGGGCGACAAGGTCAAGCAAGGCTCGGTCGTGTTGGTGCTGGACGGCGAGGGCGCTGCGGCGGCCCCAGTGGCTGCTCCAGCTCCAGCGGCTGCACCTGCTGCTGCGCCAGTCGCTGCAGCTCCTGAACCTGTGGCCTCCAGCTTCGGCGGCTCGGCCGACATCGAGTGCGATGTGCTCGTGTTGGGTGGCGGCCCCGGCGGCTACTCCGCAGCCTTCCGCGCGGCCGATCTGGGCCTCAAGGTCGTGATCGTTGAGCGCTACGCCACCTTGGGCGGCGTGTGCCTGAACGTGGGCTGCATCCCCTCCAAAGCCTTGCTGCACGTGGCCGCGGTGATGGACGAAGTGGCCCACATGGCTGACCTCGGTGTGGACTTTGGTACACCCGCTGTCAACATCGACAAGCTGCGCGGCCACAAAGAAAAAGTCATTGGCAAACTCACAGGCGGCTTGGCTGCCATGGCCAAGATGCGCAAGGTCACCACCGTGCGCGGCCTGGGCCAATTCGTGGGTGCCAACCACCTCGAAGTGTCTGAAACCAGCGGCACGGCGCAAGAGCAAACCGGCAGCAAAAAAGTGATCGCGTTCAAACGCGCCATCATCGCTGCAGGCTCGCAAGCAGTGCGTTTGCCTTTTATGCCCAATGACCCACGCGTGGTCGACAGCACTGGCGCGTTGGAACTTAAAGAAGTGCCCAAGCGCATGCTCATCTTGGGCGGCGGCATCATCGGTCTAGAGATGGGCACTGTTTACAGCACGCTGGGCGCACGCCTGGACGTGGTGGAAATGATGGACGGCCTCATGCAAGGCGCTGACCGCGACTTGGTCAAGATCTGGCAAAAGATGAACGCTAAGCGCTTTGACAACATCATGCTCAAGACCAAGACCGTGTCCGCGCGCGCCTTGCCCGAAGGCATTGAAGTCACGTTTGCACCGGCAGAAGAGGGCGGCACAGCCCCCGCGCCTCAGGTGTACGACCTCGTGTTGCAAGCCGTGGGCCGCACGCCCAACGGTAAAAAACTCGCCGCTGAAAAAGCAGGCGTGGCGGTGACCGACCGTGGCTTCATCAACGTTGACATCCAGATGCGCACCAACGTGCCGCACATCTTCGCCATTGGCGACATCGTGGGCCAGCCCATGTTGGCGCACAAGGCGGTGCACGAAGCACACGTGGCGGCTGAAGTGATTGCGGGCGAATTGCAAGGCAACAAAGAGCTGGCAGCCGCTGCGTTTAACGCACGCGTCATCCCAAGCGTGGCCTACACCGACCCCGAAGTGGCATGGGTGGGCTTGACCGAAGACCAAGCCAAAGCGCAAGGCATCAAGGTGAAAAAGGGCTTGTTCCCTTGGACCGCCTCGGGCCGCGCCATTGCCAACGGCCGCGACGAAGGCGTGACCAAACTGCTGTTTGACGATTCACCCGAGGCTCACGGCCACGGCAAGATCCTGGGCGGCGGCATGGTCGGCACGCACGCGGGCGACATGATTGGCGAGATTGCACTGGCCATCGAGATGGGCGCAGACGCCGTGGACATCGGCAAAACCATCCACCCCCACCCCACGCTGGGCGAAAGCATCGGTATGGCGGCAGAAGTGGCGCATGGCAGTTGCACGGACTTGCCGCCTAGCAAGAAGTAAACGCTTCACGCTGTAAACAAAAAAGCCGCCAACCTGAAAGGGTTGGCGGCTCTTGTTGATTGTGTCTTTGACTCAGGCCGAAAAAAATTTCATCACCTGATGGCATCCATCCAATTTTGGATTTGAAGCTGACCTGCATGTAAAAAGGCGGCATCGCTACTGACCAGCACGGCTTTGGCTTGCAGTGCATGCGCCGCAATTTGCATGTCCAGCGCCGACAGGCTGATGCCTTTGCTTTGCAGTTGCGCCCGCAATGTGCCGTAGGTCTGAGCCACGGCTTCGTCCCACGGCAGCACTTCTACGCGACGCAAAAATTCGTGCACAGCCGCTTTCAACGCCAGTGCTTCGGGTCGTTTTGCCAAACCATAGGCCAGCTCACCTGCCGTGATGGCCGATATGCAAACGCTGTGCATGGGCACAGCCAACAAGCGTTGGGTAGCCTGCGGATGGCGTTTGATGAGGTGGCTGACCGTGTTGGTGTCCAGCAGGTAGCGTGTGTTCATGGCCTGGCTCAGTGCCCCAGGGGGTTGGGCAACGACTCAAAAGGGTCGCGATCTGTCGCCTCGGTCTGGCCGTGTGGCGTGCGTTCTTCGGGGCTCAAAAAGTCGTCAGGCACCTGGGCGTTGTCCGCCGCCGCGAAAAAACCAGTCCAGTCATCGGGACGGCGTGAAAGGATCACATCACCCGTGACCGGGTCTTTGCGGATAAAGACTTCTTCGGTGTCAAACCTGTAGGCCGCTGGCAGGCGCACGGCCTGGCTGCGACCGTTCAGGAAAAGTTTGGCGGTTTGGGACATGTTTAACCTCCATGGTGAGATGGTAGATACCATAGTATATCCAAGCTGAAAAACACCTCAAGCCGCCGGTGAGCTGGCTTTGTGGCTCAGGGCCAATTTCCCCTCAACCCCGTGTAATACTTGTGGGCTATCAGGTTGAAACTCCAACCCCTCATTCGTAAAAAATGACCCAAGAAACCAACAACCTCGCCGCCGATTTGTGGGCGCTGGCCGACCTGCTGCGCGGTGACTTCAAACAGAGCCAATACGGCCGCGTCATCCTGCCTTTTGCCCTGCTGCGCCGTCTGGAATGTGTGTTGGAAAGCAGCAAGTCTGCGGTGCTGGCCGAAGCCGCTAAGGTGGAAAAGATGGCCATTGCAGAAGAGGCCAAGGACAAGCTGCTCCTTCGCGCTACCGGTGGGCTGAGTTTTTTCAACACCTCGCCCATGGACCTGAGCACCCTGGGCGAGTCGGGCATCAAGGCCAATTTGGAGCGCTACATCCAGTGCTTTTCCAAAGACGCCCGCGAGATTTTTGACCACTTCAAGTTCGCCGAATTCATTGGCCTTTTGAACGATGCCAATCTGCTCTACAAGGTGGTGCAAAAAGTTCGCACCATGGACCTGCACCCCAAGGCGGTTTCCCCGTATGAGATGGGCTTGGTGTTTGAAGAGCTGATCCGCAAATTTGCCGAAAGCTCTAACGAAACGGCGGGCGAACACTTCACCCCGCGTGACATCGTGCGTCTCACCACCTCGCTGGTGTTCATGGAAGATGACGAAGCCCTCACCAAGCCCGGCATCATCCGCACCATTTATGACCCGACAGCGGGCACGGGCGGTTTTCTGTCGGCGGGCATGGAATATGTGCACGAGCTGAACCCCCAAGCTGTCATGCGCGCCTTTGGCCAAGAGCTGAACCCCGAAAGCTACGCCATCTGCAAGGCCGATATGCTCATCAAGGGGCAGGATGTCAGCCAAATCAAGCTCGGCAACACACTCTCCAACGACCACCTCTACGCCATCAAGTTCGACTACATGCTCTCCAACCCGCCCTTTGGCGTGGACTGGAAAAAGATCGAAGGCGACATCACCGACGAACACACCCTCAAAGGCTTTGATGGCCGCTTTGGCCCCGGCCTGCCGCGTGTGTCTGACGGTTCGCTGCTGTTTCTGCTGCACCTCATCAGCAAGCTGCGCGATGTCAAGGATGGCGGCTCACGCATTGGCATCATCCTCAATGGCTCGCCGCTGTTCACCGGCGGCGCAGGCTCGGGCGAATCCGAAATTCGCCGCCATATTCTGGAAAGCGATTTGCTCGAAGCCATCGTCGCACTGCCCACTGACATGTTCTACAACACCGGCATTGCCACTTATGTGTGGGTGCTGTCGAACAAAAAGCCCGCTGAGCGCAAAGGCAAGGTGCAGCTCATCAACGGCGTCAACCTCTGCGGCAAGATGCGCAAATCGCTGGGCAGCAAGCGCCATGTGATGGACGAGGGCGACATCGCTACCATCACCCGCTGCTTTGGCAACTTTGAAGTGGTCGAAGCGCAGGCACTCGATAAACCGGCTGAAGTCAAAAGCAACCGTGGCCGCCAGGCTGCCAACCCCAAGCCCGAAGTTGTCAAAACCTTCGCCGGCAAAATTTTTGCCACGCATGAGTTTGGCTACCGTCGCATCACCATCGAACGGCCACTGCGTTTGTCGTGGCAGTTCAGCGATGAACGCATCGCCAGCCTGCGCTTTGAGTCCGGCGCCCTGAATGCGGCCATGCGTTGGATCTACATCGAGTATGGTCAGGACCACTGGCAAGACGCGGCAGATTGCGAGCTCTATGGCCAGTTGGACGACTACGCCGTCGAAATCCGCGCCTATCTCAAAAGCCAGTTTGCCGACCTCAAGGAAAAGCAGATCAAAGACCTGCTCGACGCCAGCACCTGGCTGGCGCAAAAGGCTGTTCTGCTCAAAGCCCGCGCCCTGCAAGGCCAGATCGGCACAGTGCAGTGCGACGACTTCAATGGCTATGACGAAGCCATCAAGGTCGCCAGCAAGCAGGCAGGCATCACGCTGGACACCAAAGAGAAAAAGCAGATCGCCGATGCCGTGAGCTGGAAGAACCCAGCCGCCGAAAAGGTGATCAAGAAGGTTCACAAAGGCAAGGCCGCTCCCCTGTATGGCCTGTTTGACGTGAACAAAGAAGTCATCGAATACCAAGCCGATGGCGAACTGCGCGACTTTGAAAACGTGGCGCTAGACCCCAGCCGCACCGTGAGCGCCAGCGTGGAGGCCTACTTCATCGCCGAAGTGCAGCCGCATGTTGCGGACGCGTGGATAGACGCCAGTAAGCGCGACGCCAAGGATGGCGAAATCGGCATCGTCGGGTACGAAATCCCGTTCAACCGCCACTTCTACCAATACCAGCCGCCACGGCCATTGGAAGACATTGATGCCGATCTGGATGTCGTGAGCGCCGAGATCATGGCGCTGCTGCGCGAGGTGCATTCATGAGCGATCTCATCACCCCCGACCATGACTTCATGGCCGTTGTTCAGCTCATTGAGGCGGCAAAGCAGCGTGCCAGCCGCGCCGTCAATACCGAGCTGATTGATTTGTACTGGGCCGTCGGCGAATACGTGAGCCAGAAACTCGGCACCGAGGCCTGGGGCAAAGGCACGGTCGAAGCGCTGGCCGACTTCATTCAGCGACGCCAGCCCGATTTGCGTGGCTTTTCGGCCAAAAACATCTGGCGGATGCGACAGTTTTACGAGACTTACCGCGACACGCCAATTCTCTCAACACTGTTGAGACAATTGGCTTGGTCGGCCCATCTCCACATACTGAGCCGCGCCCAATACCCCGAAGAGCGGGCGTTCTATCTGCGGACAGCCACTGAACAAGGCTGGTCGGTGCGCGAAGTCGCAAGGCAAATGGACAACCAACTCTTCGCTCGGACCATCACCGCACCAGTCAAAATGGCCCAGGCACTGAAAGAGACACGGCCGCAAGCCAATAACGCTTTCAAAGACAGCTACTACCTGGAGTTTTTGGGGCTGCCTCAAGAGCCCGCCGAGGCGGATCTGCAGCGCGCCTTGCTGCAACACCTGGGCCGCTTCCTCACCGAACTCGGCCGCGACTTTTGTTTCGTCGGCAGCGAATACCCGCTGCAAGTGGGCAAGCAAGATTTCGCCCTCGACTTGCTGTTCTTCCACCGTGGCCTCAACTGCCTGGTGGCCATCGAACTCAAGACCACCCGTTTCTCGCCCGAACACCTAGGCCAGCTCAACTTCTACCTCGAAGCGCTGGACCGCGACCACAAAAAGCCCCACGAAAACCCCGCCATCGGCCTGCTGCTGTGCGCCAGCAAAGACGACGAAGTGGTGGAGTACGCGCTGAGCCGAAGCCTCTCCCCAGCCTTGGTTGCCCAGTACCAGACCCAGTTGCCGGACAAGAAACTGCTGCAAGCCAAACTGCATGAGTTCTATTTGGCCAACGTGGGCGAGGGGGATGCGGAATGAGTCGGTACAAGGCTTATCCGGCATACCGGGATTCAGGGGTTGACTGGTTTGATAGTCTTCCCACTAAATGGGATGTAAAGCGCATTAGCTATATTGCCCAACTACAGAGTGGCGATGCAATCGTTTCTGAGCAAATTGAGGCTGAGGGTAGTTACGCCGTTTATGGTGGTAACGGGCTACGTGGTTATTCGTCCAATTTCAATTTGGAGGGTGACTACATTTTGATTGGCCGACAAGGCGCACTGTGCGGCAACATTAATTATGGTTCAGGTAAATTTTGGGCGTCTGAGCATGCCGTAGTTGTTTACCCTCTCTTTGATGTAGATATCAAATGGCTCGGCGAGACGCTTCGGTCTATGAATTTAAATAAATACAACGTATCGGCAGCTCAGCCTGGGTTGGCCGTGACAAATATTACTTGCTTGAAAATCCCTTTTCCTTCAAGAGATGAGCAAGAAAAAATCGCCAAATTCCTCGACCACGAAACCGCGAAGATTGATGCCTTGATCGAGAAGCAGCAGCGGCTGATTGAGTTGCTCAAGGAAAAGCGCCAAGCCGTCATCAGCTGCGCCGTCACCAAAGGCCTCAACCCCAACGCCCCGATGAAAGACTCCGGCGTGGAGTGGCTAGGCGAAGTACCTGCACATTGGGAGGTCGCAACTGCAAGGCGCTTCCTGTTAGAGCATAAACAAGGCTATTACTCAACCGAAGATTATGTCGATGACGGTGTGAAGCTATTACGAATTACCGATCTTCGTGATTTAGGCGAAATTGATTCGAGTAACAGCCCTCGAGTGAAACGTACTGATGCTCTAAAGATTTTCTTATTGCGCAAAGGGGATGTTGTTTTTGCTAGGACAGGGGGCGCAGGTTCATTTGGTGTCATACCTGATCAGCATGAAGATTTAGCGTATGCCTCATACCTAATTCGCTTTAGGTTCGCGCATACCTACATTAGCTATCACTATCTGCGGTTCATGCTCGCTTCCGACAACTTTCAGTTAGCTGTGAAAGAAAATATTCACGGTGGAGTTAATCAAAACCTGCATGCTGAGGACATCAAAAACACCTTCATTGCGGTTCCACCTATTGAGGAGCAGGAGCAAATTTCAACTTATTTGAGTAGGCAATCTGCAAAGTACTCACATTTAATTGCAAAAGCAGAATCTACTGTTGAATTAATGCAAGAGCGTCGCTCCGCACTAATCTCCGCCGCCGTCACCGGCAAGATCGACGTGCGCGATTGGCAAGCTTCTACCTGACCCTCCCTAACTTATATAGCCCACACCATGAGCGACCAAGCCACCGAACGCATCTTTCAAGACGACATCATTCGCCAGTTGGTGGCCAATGGCTGGTTGCTTGGCTCGCCAGACAAGTACAACCGTGAACTGGCCTTGTACCCCGAGGATGCGCTGGGCTTTGTGCAGGAGACGCAAGACGCGCAGTGGCAAAAGTTTTGCGCCAACCACCCCAAGGATGCGGAGCAGAAGTTTTTGCAACTGGTTGCAGCGCTACTGGGCAAGGCCGACCCGAACGCCACGCACAAAGACAGCCGCACCTTTGGCACGCTGGGGGTGCTGCGCCACGAGCTGCGCGACCGCAATGCGCGCTTGTCGCTTTGCCAGTTC
>Ga0228700_1001446_pt1 | contig 15394 bp, 18 predicted proteins | sample McNCre317_Aug_MG_FD_178019 | JGI IMG/M metagenome (GOLD analysis project Ga0228700, IMG submission 178019) | Freshwater microbial communities from McNutts Creek, Athens, Georgia, United States - 3-17_Aug_MG | ecosystem: Environmental > Aquatic > Freshwater > Creek | place: USA: Georgia...
GAGCGCGCGCATCGAGGTTGAACTCGGCCACCACGTTGGTGGTCTGTTTGGCGGCAATCGGCGCGCCGGTGGGGATCACCAACTGCTGTGGGCTCTGGCTGGTGCGCACGCCGTTCACATCGGTGGGGTATCCCATGACGAAGGAGCCTGCGTTGTTGACGATGTTGCCGTTCTTGTCCAGCTTGAACTGGCCGTCACGGGAATAGGCGGTGGTGCCATCGGTCTTGGTCAGCTGGAAGAAGCCGCCGCCGTTGATGGCCACATCCAGGGTGTTGCCGGTGATGCTGATGGTGCCCTGGCTGAAGTTCTGCGAAATCGTGTCCAGCGCCACGCCGATGCCGGCCATGTTGCTGATGCCGCCCTCGCCGATGGCCGAGGCCACCAGATCGGAAAACTCGCCGCGCGAAGCCTTCATGCCCACGGTGTTGGCATTGGCAATGTTGTTGCCGATCACATCCAGGCTTTGGCTGGAGGCGCTCAGGCCGGAGAGTCCTGTTTGGAAGCTCATGATGGGTGTCCTTGTCGTGGAGGGTGGGGTTTAGAAAACGGATTTGATGCTGTCGTACTTGATGCTGGCGCCGCCCATGAGCGACAGGTTCATGGCGCCCGCGCTGTCGGTGCCCACCGAGGCCACGTTGTCGCGCACCAGGGGGGTGGCGCCCACGCTGTTGCTGCCATTCCTGGCAACGACGTTGAAGCTGGGTGAGCCCGCGCCGCTGTAGCGCGCGGCGTTCCATTCGATGTTGTGCACGCCGGCGCTCTGCGCGCCCAGGTTGAACTGGTCGATCACCTGGCCGCCCGGGGTGAGCACCTGCACCTGCACACTGGTGGCGTCGCCGTCCAGGCTGACAGCGGCCGTGCCCACACCCTTGCTCACGCTCATGGTGTTGCCGTCGGCCACCACCTGGTGGCCGATCATGCTGGTGCCCTGCATCACCTGCATGGAGGTGTACTGGGCCGCCATCGACTTGATGGTGTCATTGAGCTGCTGGATGCCCGAGACCGTGTTGATCTGCGCGATCTGGCTGGTCATCTGGGCGTTGTCCATGGGGTTCATGGGGTCCTGGTTGTTCATCTGCGCGACCAGCAGCTTCAAAAAGCGGTCGGTCTGGTCCTGCGCGCTGGTGGTGGCGTTGCTCAGGGCAGTCTGGGAACTTGCGGTGCTGGAGGTGACGGCGGCGACCATGGTGATTCCTTAAAGTCTTATTGGCCCATCTGCAGGGTCTTGAGCAACAGGGTCTTGGCGGTGTTCATCACCTCGACGTTGTTCTGGTAGGAGCGCGAGGCCGAGATCATGTTCACCATCTCTTCCACCGGATTCACATTGGACTGGGTGACATAGCCATCGCCATCGGCAGAAGGGTGGGTGGGGTTGTAGGTGCGCTTCAGGGGCGCCTCGCTTTCCAGCACCTGGCTGACCTTCACGCCCGAGGCTTCCTGCGCGCCCATGGGCACGGTCTCGAACACCACCTGGCGGGCCTTGTAGCCCTTGCCATCGGGGCCGGCCACGGCATCGGCATTGGCCATGTTGCTGGCCACCACATTGAGGCGCTGGGCCTGCGAGCTGATGGCGCTGCCCGAGACATTGAAGATGGAAAACATGGACATGGTTGGCTCCTGGGGCTAGGTGCTTGCGCTACTGGCCCTGAATGGCACTCAAGATGGTCTTGGAAGTGCCGTTAATGAAGCGAAGAGTGGCTTCGTAATGCACGGCGTTGTCGACGAAGTTGGCGCGCTCGCGGTCCATGTCGACGGAGTTGCCGTCCATGGCGGGTTGGGTCTGTACCGAGTACGCCAGGGCAGCAGAGCCGTCGGTGCGTAGGCTGCCCAGCGTGCTTTGCAAGGGAATGTGGCGCTCATCGGTGGCTCCTGTCGTGCGGCTGGGTTGGCTAAGGGTCAGCGGGGTGGAGGCGCTGCTGCTGCCCAGGGCGGCTTGCATAGCTTCCTTGAAGTTGACATCGCGGCCCACAAAGCCGGGCGTGTCGGCATTGGCAATGTTGCTGGCTATCACGCGCTGGCGGTCGGCCCGGATCACCAAGGCCTTGGCTTGGAAGTCCAGTCCGTTGGTTAGGTTGGGAAACATGGCATACCTTTGGCGGCTCTTGGGGAACACAAGCGCCAGGCGGGGCCTGTGGCTTGCGACGTGAGGCAATTATGGAAATGGCTTTAATTTGCGAGCCTTGGAATAGCAGGGCTTTTGGCCTGCATTTGGCTTCTTAGCGCTGGGGGCGCCTGCCTATAGTTGCCCGCATGTCACCCGCCCTAAGGAGCACTGCCATGCCCGTCCTCTCCCGCCTTGTGTTCGCCAGTCCCCGGCCGCTGGGCTGGTGGCGGCTGCGCCTGTTGCTGCTGGTGGTGGTCTGCATGCTGCTGGCCGTGCCCGGCGCCCGGGCCCAGGCCCAAGGCGCCCTGCAGGAGCCCGATTACCCCGCCATGGCCCAGAAGTGGGCGCGCGAACTGCTGGCGCAGTCACGCTCGGAAACCAGCCAGTCGCTGCGCATGGAAGTCACAGCCGGTGCGCTGGACAGCCGCCTGCGCCTGGCGCCCTGCGGCAATGTCGAGCCCTATCTGGCACCCGGTGCGCGCCTGTGGGGGCGCAGCCGGGTCGGCCTGCGCTGCGTCGACGGCATGACGCGCTGGAATGTGTCGGTGCCGGTCACGGTGCGGGCCTTTGGCCCGGCCTGGGTGGTGCGCGGCCAGGTGCTGGCCGGCAGCCCGGTGACGCAGGGTGATGTGGTCAGCACCGAAGTGGATTGGGCCGAGGACAGCAGCCCGGTGCTGCAGGACAGTACCCAGTGGCTGGGCCAGATTGCCGCGCGCAACCTGAGCAGCGGCCAGGTGCTGCGCCAGGGCGTGGTGCGGCCGGCCCAGGTGTTCCAGGCCGGCAGCCAGGTACGGGTGCTGGCACAGGGCGCGGGCTTTCAGGTATCTGCCGAGGCTCAGGCGCTCTCGGCAGGCGTGGTGGGGCAGCTGGCGCGGGTGCGCATGGACAGCGGGCGCATCACCAGCGGTACCGTCCTGGACGCCCATACAGTGAAACTGGACCTGTGAGGCGTGAAAATTCCATGCAATCCACCCTAAAGTCCGCTAGATTCGAGCCGATAACCTTCGTACGAGGCTACGCGTATCGTAGTTTTGGAGCATGCAATGAAAGTAACCGGCCACAACCTCAGCGATCTGCTGCCGTCCAAGACGCCAGCATCCAGCACCCCCAAGCCGCAGGCAGAAGCGGCGCAAACCGCCACGGCCGCGGCCAGCAGCCCCGGCGTGGCCGTGGTGATCACCCGCAGCAACCGCGGCACCGGCACTGCCATGGCGTCGGCACCCGATGTGGACACCAAGAAGGTCGCCGCCATGAAGGCCGCCATTGCCAATGGCAGCTTCGTCGTCAACCCGGAGGCGATTGCCGACAAGCTCTTGTCCAACGCCCAGGAAATGCTTCCCGCCACAGCCCGCTAAGCACCTTTCGGGGCCACAGCCCCTGTGCCGATACGCGGGTCACAGGAGTCTGATATGCAAGCCCCCACCAACCATCCCCTCGACCTGGTGGAACAGCAGTTTCACCAGGTCGCTGCTTTTCTGGCCGCAGGCGATGCGCCGCAACTGCAGCAGGCCGCCAGCGCCCTGCAGGCGCTCAGCCAGGAACTGCAGCGCGCCCTGCAAACCCAGGGCCCGGCCCAAAGAGCTCAGCCCGGCCAGCGCCAGCGTGTGCAGAACCTGGCACGCGGGCTGCAGATGCTGCGCGACAACCTGTCGCGCCAGGCGGCCATCAACCAGCAGGCCTTGAAAGTGGTGATGCCAACAGCCGCCGCGGCCACCTATGGCGGATCGACACCGGTCTACGGTGCAGTGGTCCGGCAAAGCGGAGCCTTCAGGGTGCTGGCCGCTTGAGGCAGTGGCGCCCGGTGCCGCGCAGCTAGGCAGGTTTGCGCAGCACCGCGCAGAACTCCAGGGCGTTGACCGGTGTGCCGAACGCATGCTCCACCTGGAGCTGCACCAGGCCGGCCTGGTGCAGCTGCCCCACGATCTGGCGCAGGCTGCGCGGCGTGAACTGCCAGGCGTGCACATCGATATAGGCACCCTGGGCCGCGCGGTATTCCTCCATCGCGCGTTCCAGCGCCTGCGGATCCCGCGCCACGGCGGTCTCACCATGGTCGCCATACCAGTGGCGCATCGGGTCATTGTGGGTGGTCAGCAGCTTGTGCTCCAGCACGCTGGCCAGGCTGTGCACCCGGCGCTGTTCATGGTGGGCGCACAGCACATCGGCCAGGCTGGACTCGGCAATGTAGTGGTCAAAGCAGAAGCGCTTGTCGGGCACGATCAGCAGGTAGTAGCCGCCGGGCTTGAGAATGTCCCCCACCTGCCGGAGGTGGCGGACCAGGTCGGGCTGATGTTCTATGCAGTGGCTGCTGAGCACCACGTCAAACCGGGCGTCGGTGATGATGGACAGGTCGCCGCTGGGCGAGACATAGTCGATGTCACGGGCGAGCTCGATCGAGCGCTTGTGCTCCAGGGCACGCGCGATCAGGGCCGGCTTGTCCATCACATCGAAGTAGCGCACCCGCGGGCCACAGACCAGCGGGTTGGTGAAGGGGCCGATCTCCAGGATGTCGTCACTGGGCTGGAGGATGGAAAAAAAGCCCTCGCGGGTGGCAAAGGACGAGGCGATGCGCCCCTCGGCCTCCCCGTGTCGCTGGTAGTGCTGCATCAGGCCCTGGTCATCCAGGCCCTGCAGGTCAGGGTAGGCCGACCGGTAGAAGTGCAGGTCGATGCTGAGCAGCCCGGGGTCCTGTTGCATGGGGTCCTTTGCAGGCGGCGGCACCGGCGCTGGGGCCTAGTGGGAGCGCATCTTGGCGCGAAGACGCGCAATCGACTGGCTGTGCAGCTGGCAGACGCGGGATTCGGTCACATCCAGCACGGCGGCAATTTCCTTGAGGTTCATGTCCTGCTCGTAGTACATGCTCATGATGTACTGCTCGCGCTCGGGCAGCAGCTTGATGGCTGCCACCAGCGCCTCGCGCAGCTTCTGGTCGCGCAGCATGTTGAGCGGGTCGGCGGCGCTGTCGGCCACATGGCGGTCCAGGTAGGTCTCGTCGTCCTCGTTGCGCCCGGTCATGTCCTCCAGGTAGACCAGCTGCGTGCCGCGCACCTTGCCCAGGAGGCTCTGGTAGTCCACCAGGCTTAGGCCCAGCTCGCTGGCAATTTCGGATTCCAGCGGCACCCGGCCCAGACGGTGCTCCAGGCGGCGCATGGCGGTTTCGATTTCTTTCTGGCTCTTGCGCGAGCCGCGCGACATCCAGTCGTTCTCGCGCAGTTCGTCCAGCATGGCGCCGCGGATGCGCTGGGTGGCAAAGGTTTCGAACTGCACGCCCTGGGAGGACTCAAAGCGCGCCAGGGCATCGGCCAGGCCGATCAGCCCGACCTGGATCAGGTCATCCACCTCCACGCTGGGGGGCAGTTTGGCCATCATGTGGTGCGCCAGGCGGCGTACCAGGGGCTGGTACTGCTTGATCAGCGCGTTGCGGTCGAGTTGGCCTTTGGCCGTGTACATCAATGGCTCCTGCTTGCTTCCCGGTATCCTGTGCGCTGCGCACCGAGCCCTGGCTGGGCCTGTTCGGTCTGCAACGGCAGTGCATGCTCCAGCAGGCGTGTCACCAGGCGGCGCATGGCAGCGTCCACCTGGGCCTCGGCCTGGGCCGGGTCAATGCGGATGGCATTGAGCTCATAGCCCAGAAAGTTCTTGGCACATTCCCGCAGGGCATGGGCTACACCGGCCGCGGAGCCGGTCTGGCCTCCCGGCATCATATTCAAAATCGTGGGCTCCAGGCGCCCTTTGCGCAGCAGGCGCTTCAAGGCCAGGTAGCTGGTCAGCAGCGAGCTCTTTTCGCCAGAGACGCTCAGCAAAGGCCGCAGATCGGTATTGCCCAGGAGGCGCACCAGCGGGTCGACACCGGCATACAGCACCACCACGCCGTTGCCCTGGAAGGCCTGACCCAGGCGCTGCAGGCTGTGGGCCGGGCGCGCGCCCAGGGCGCACAGCGATTGCAGCCCCAGAGCTGCGGGCAGCACATTCCAGGCCGGTCCGTCTTCGCCGGGCATGGCGTGGCCAAAAGGATAGTCCAGCAACTGCAGCAGGCCGGTGTTGTCCAGGGTCTCGCTGACGGTGGCGTCCAGCACGGTCACGTGGTAGCCGAGCTCTGAGAGCGCGCTGCTGAGCTGCCACAGCAGGGGCTGCTCGGTGCGCGCATCGCCATGCGACACCACCGCCAGCAGCTGGGGTGACAGCGGTGCGGCCAGGCCCAGCAGGCCCATGGCCTGGTTCAGGGGAGCATCATGCATGGAGCAGTCCCGCAGCCGGGGCGTTGGAGTGGCTGAAGATGAAGCCCAGGTCGGCCAGCTTGGGGTCGTAGACCGAGTTGCCGGTGGAGCGCATGCTGGCGCGCACCAGCATGCTGGCGTTGGCGGCCTCCCAGTCTTCGGGCACGCGCTGGCCGGTGGTGACGCCACGCAGCAGCAGCTGGTGGCGTATGGCCACGTCAATGGCCGGACCGAGCTTCACCGCCTCGTCGATCTTGGAGAAGATGACCTGCTGGCTGCCGGGCAGCTTGAAGTGGCTGACCGTGTCTTCCAGCGTGTCGCCGTGGCCGCCGGCATTGAGCACCAGGAGGCGCTTGACGCCAGGGATGTCCAAAAGCTCCATCATCTCGCGCTTGCGCGGGTCGCGCGGGGCCAGGCCGGTGGTGTCGATCAGCACCATTTTCTTGTTCGACAGCAGGCCCAGCAGGTCTTGCAGGGCGGCGCGGTCATGCGCCAGATGGGCCACGATGCCCAGCATCTTGCCGTAGGCGCGCAGCTGTTCCTGGGCGCCCACACGGTAGGAATCGAGCGTGATCAGGCCCACGCTGGAAGGGCCGTGGGTGCGTGCGCACAGGCCGGCCAGCTTGGCCGCGGTGGTGGTCTTGCCCACACCGGTGGCGCCCACCAGGGCGAACACGCCGCCTTCCTGCTGCAGGGCCGGGCCGGTGGCGTCGGTGTGCAGATTGCGCTCCAGCACGTCCATCACCCAGTGCATGGACTGGGCCGCATCGGCGCTGTCGGGCATGCGCTCCAGGATGGTCCGTGACAGCGTGGGCGAGTAGCCGGCGCGGATCAGCTTGAGCATGAGGTTGGCCTGGATCGGGTTCTGGCGCGCCTGGCCCAGCCAGTTCAGGGTGTTGAAGCGGTCTTCAATCAGGTCCTTCATGGCGTTGAGCTCGCGGCTGATGCTGGGGGGCAGGCCCTGGGCCGCCAGGGCCTCGGCCTCGCGCGGCTGGCCCTGGGCGCTGCGGCCGCGTATGGCCACCGGCTCGGCCATGCCCTGCGCCATCAGCGGGTTGGCAAACGCGCGCTCTGCGGCGGGCGCGGGATTGCCGAACAATGCCTGGTGGGCAGAGCCGCCCTGGGCAGTCTGCGGGGCCTGCATGGCCTGTGTGGATTGCGTGAAGGGCTGCTGCGGCCGCGATTCAGGCGCGCGTGGCTCGGGCACCTCGTCGCGCGGAATGCGGATGAGCTTGCTGCCCTTCTCGGTGCTTTCTTCCTGGCGCCGGCGTGCCATGCGCTCGCGCACATAGTCCTGGAAGGAGAGGGTGCTCATGGCCAGCTGGGCGGCGTCTTCTTCCACCGCGCTGGCCACTTCCTTGAAGCTGGGTTCGCTGGCGCGGGGGCTGGGCTGGCGCGCGCCGAATGGGCGATCGCCCTGGTCACTGCTGCGGCCAAAGGCCTGGCCGCTGCCCTGGCCCAGGGTGCTGTCCTGGTCGAGTGCGGCCAGGCTGTCTTCGCCGGTGGCCACCACCTCCACGCCGTTCTCGATCGGGCGGTTGGACAGAATCAGCGTGCCTTCCCCAAAGGCCATGCGGGCCTTGGCCAGGGCCTCGCGCGAGGTTGCGCCGGTAAAGCGTTGGATGTTCATGTTGCACCTCTAAGGATCGGACCAATGCGGATGGTGTGGGTTTCGGGTATTTCACTGTGGGCCAGCACCTGCAGGCGGGGGGCCACGCGGCGCAGCAGCCGGGCGATCGAACCGCGGATCTGGTCAGGCACCAGGAGACAGGCCGGCAGGCCCACTTCTTCCTGCTTCATGGCGGTGTCGGCCGCCGTGCGCGACAGCATGTCGGCCACACCCGGGTCCAGCGCCGGGCCGTTGGCATTGCCCAGGGCCTGCAACAGAAGGCGCTCCAGGCCGGGGTCGATGGCAATCACATTGAGCTCACGCGTGGGGCCGTAGATCTGCTGCACGATGGCCGGTGCCAGGGCAATGCGCACGCGCTTGGCCAGCTCTACCGGGTCGGTGGTGGAGGTGGCGTGCTCGGCGATGGATTCGATGATGGTGCGGATGTCGCGGATGTGCACGGCCTCGTCCAGCAGCAGCTGCAGCACTTTCTGGAAGACGGCGATCGAGACCATTTTGGGTACCACTTCTTCGATCAGTTTGGGGGCCAGGTTGGCGACGTGTTCCACGAGTTGTTGGGTCTCTGTTCGGCTGAGCAGCTTGGAGGCTTGCACTTGCATCAAGTGTGACAAATGGGTGGCCATCACAGTCTCTGAATCAACCACGGTAAATCCCGCCATTTGCGCCGCTTCCTTTTGGCCGGCGTCGATCCAGTGCGCCGGCAATCCAAAGGCCGGGTCGGTGGTGGCGGTGCCGATCAGGGGGGTGGTGATGCCACCCGGGTTGATGGCCAGAAAGCTCTGCGGGAAGGCCTCGCCCTCGCCCACGATGACGCCGCGCAGGGTGATGCGGTAGGCGCTGGGCTTGAGCTCCAGGTTGTCGCGCACATGCACGGGCGGCGGCAGAAAGCCCACCTCCTGCGCAAATTTGCGGCGCACGCCCTTGATGCGGTTCAAGAGGTCGCCCTGGCGGGTCTTGTCGACCAGGGCGATCAGGCGGTAGCCCAGCTCCAGGCCGAGCTGGTCAACCGGTTGCAGGTCGTCCCAGGAGGCTTCGCCGTCGTTGGTCACCACCGGCGGCGCGGCCTCGGCTTCGCTCACCACCGGCCGGTTGGCCAGGGCCCAGGCGCTGTAGAACAGCACGGCCGAGATCGCCAGGAAGACAAAGTGCGGCATGCCCGGAATGATGCCCAGCACGAACATGATGCTGGCGGTAATGGCCATGACCCGGGGCGAGGCAAACATCTGGCCGACGATCTGCTTGCCGATGTCGCTTTCCTTGCCCACCCGCGAGACCACCATGGCCGCGGCCACCGAGATCAAGAGGCCGGGAATCTGGGCCACCAGCGCGTCACCGACGGCCAGCAGGATGTAGGAATTGGCGGCATCCGATGCGCTCATGTCATGCTGCAGCATGCCCACGGTCAGGCCGCCGAAGATGTTGATCAGCAGAATTAGGATGCCGGCCATGGCGTCACCGCGCACGAACTTGGAGGCACCATCCATGGAGCCGAAGAAGTCGGCTTCCTCGCCGATCTCGGCGCGCCGGCGCTTGGCTTCCTTGTCGTCAATGAGGCCGGCATTCAGGTCCGCGTCCACCGCCATCTGCTTGCCGGGCATGGCATCCAGGGTGAAGCGCGCGGACACTTCGGCGATGCGCTCCGAGCCCTTGGTCACCACCACAAAGTTGATCACCACCAGGATGGCGAACACGATCAGACCCACGGCAAAGTTGCCGCCGATCAGGAAGTGGCCAAAGGCCTCGATCACCGCGCCGGCCGCGCCCGCGCCCGTGTGCCCTTCCAGCAGCACCACGCGGGTGGAGGCCACGTTGAGCGAGAGGCGCATCAGGGTGGTCAGCAAGAGCACGCTGGGGAAGGCGGCAAAGTCCAGCGGGCGCACCATGTAGGCGGCCACCATCATCACCATCAGGGCCACGGCGATGTTCAGGGTGAAGAAGGTATCGAGCAGGATGGGCGGCAGCGGCAACACCATCATGGCCAGGATGGCCACCACCAGCAGCGGGGCGGAGGCGCCACGCACCACATGGCCATTGGTGCGGTACCACTGCTGCAGGCTGTTCAGAGAGAAGTTCATGGCGTCACCGCTTTCAGGGTCTTGGCATGCGGATCGAGTTCAGGGGGCACAAAGGGCTGGGGCACATCACCGGGCATCGGGCCCTTGCCCTGCAGGCCGGCACGCAGGCGGTAGACATAGGCCAGCACCTGGGCCACGGCGGTGTACAGGGCCGAGGGAATGTCCTGGTCGAGCTCTGCATTGGCATACAGGGCACGCGCCAGCATGGGCGACTGCAGCACCGGGATGGAATGGTTCTTGGCGATGTCGCGGATTTTCAGTGCCAGGAGGTCGCTGCCCTTGGAGATGACCTGGGGGGCGGCCATGGTCTGCTCGTCGTACTTAATGGCCACGGCATAGTGGGTGGGGTTCATCACCACGAAATCGGCCTTGGGCACGGCGGTGACGCTGGCGCGCTGGGCCATCTCGCGCTGCTTTTGCTTCTGCTTCTGCTTGACCTGGGGGCTGCCTTCGCTTTCCTTGTGCTCTTCCTTGACTTCCTGGTGCGACATCTTCATTTCGCCGCTGTGCAGGAACTTCTGCAGCGGCACATCCACCATGGCGGCCAGCAGCAGCACCAGCAGCATCAGGCCCACGCCGGTGGTGATCCACTGGGTCAGATGGGCCACGGCCGAGGCCGAGGGTTGCAGCAGCAGGGAAGACATGGGCACCAGGCCATTGCGCAGGAACAGGGCGGCCACGGTGAACAGCACCATGGTGATCAGCAGCATCTTGGCCGTGGTGAGCACGCGCTTCTTGCTTAGCAGGTTGGAAAAGCCCGAGATCGGGTTGAGGCGGCTCAGGTCGGGCATGATGGGCGTCAGGCTCAAGACCCAGCCGCCCGAGGCAATCGAGGCCGCAATGGCCGCTGCCGAGACGATGGCGGCGAAGGCGGCACTGCCACCCAGGCCCAGCACCATGGCGTCATTGAGGCGGGAAAACACGCTGCGCACCGACAGCAGGGAGGCCGCATCGAAATGCAGCTGGCGCCCCATGTCCAGGCGCAGCTGGTTGAACAGATGGGGGGCCAGCAGCAAGATGGCCACGGCGCCCACCGCCAGCACGGCCAGGTGGGTCAGGTCTTCCGAACGGCTGACCTGGCCTTCATCGCGCGCTTTCTGCAGCTTGCGCTGGGTGGCGGGTAAATTGCGGTCTTGGCTTCCGGATTCCATGGCTAGAACGTGAGTGGTTCATGCCATTGTCGTGAGCGACCTGCCTTTCTAAAGGCCGAATAGCGGGCTAAAAACCCTGCTTGTTTAGCCGCCCCCTTGGGGGGCAGGGCGCTACGCGAAGCGAGCAACCGTGGGGGCAATAAACCCGCGCCGGGCCGCCCCAAGCGGGTTTGCGGCCCCCTTGGGGGGCAGGGCGCTACGCGAAGCGAGCAACCGCGGGGGCCCTATTCTCTAGAACCCTAAACTTGCCAGCAGGTCGTCGACCTGCGACTGGTCGGTCACCACATCCGGGTTGCCGGTGGCATCTACCACCGGGCCGTCCAGGGCCGGTACATAGGGTTCGTGGGCGGAAGGGGCTTTGACCACGGCGTCGGGCGGTGCGGTCTGTATCAGCAGCTGCAGCAGCTGCTCTTCGATGGTGGCCGCCAGGTTCACCACCTTGGCGATCACCTGGCCGGTGAGGTCGTGGAAGTCCTGGGCCATCATGATGGCAGTCAAATGCTCGTCCACCTTGCGGGTGGCACCGTCCACGTCCTCGATGAAGTTCATCACATGGCCCTTGGCCACGGCGGCTACCGGGTCCTTGACGATGAGCTGGCCGATGCGGTGGGTCTCGGACGCGATGAATTCGTGCTGGGCCTTGGCCTGGTCGACATGGTTGAGCACTTTTTCCGCTGCCTCGCCGGTCAGGCGGGCGATGTAGGAGAGGCGGCTCTTGGCGTCTGGCAGTTCACCGGCCCAGTTCTGCACCTTGGCGGTCAGGCCCAGGCCGTTGAGCGAGTCGTGCAACTGGCGCGTCAGCACCCCCAGCTGCTGGTGCACATCCACGGGGGCGCCAGGGGAGGCTTCGTGTTGCGCAGGGTCTGTCATGTTTATTTGAGTCCCACTTTGACCAGGATGTTGTTGACCTTATCTTCCAGAGTGGCCTTGGTGAAGGGTTTGACGATGTAGCCGGCAGCGCCCTGCTGGGCCGCCATCACGATGTCTTCCTTGCGTGCTTCGGCGGTGACCATGAGCACCGGCAGGTGCTTGAGCTTGTCGTCCTTCTTGATCTCGCCCAGCAGTTGGAAGCCATTCATGTTGGGCATGTTGATGTCGCTGACCACAAAGTCGAAGTTGCCGTTGCGCAGCTTTTGCAGGGCGATGACACCGTCCTCGGCTTCATCAGCGTCGCCATAGCCGCTTTCCTTGAGCAGGTTGCGCACGATGCGGCGCATGGTGGAAAAGTCATCAACGATGAGGAAGCGTAATTCTTTGGACATGACAAACTCTTTCGAGGTCGAATTTTCTGTTGGTCATAAGTATGACCGAAATTAATGCCGGTTACGGCGGCGTTTTGGCAGGGGCGGCGGGCGCCGGCGGCTCGGCTGCGCCGTCTGGCGGCGCGCGCTCAATGCCCAGCAGGCGTTCCTGTGCCTCCTTGGTCATGACCAGGAGGCTGATGCGGCGGTTGGTGGGGGAGTTGGGGTTGTCCGGGTCATAGGGGATGCTGGAGGCCATGCCCACCACCCGGGCCAGCTTGTCCTCGGGCATGCCGGCCGACATCAGCTCGCGCCGGGCCGAGTTGGCCCGGTCGGCCGAGAGGTCCCAGTTGCTGTAGCCGCGCGCCGCATTGCCAAAGTTCTGGCGGTCGGTGTGGCCGTCCAGGCTGATCTTGTTCTCCACATCCATCAGGGCCACGCCGATTTCACGCAGGATGTCGCGCATGTAGGGCTTCACATCGGCGCTGCCGCTGTCAAACATGGGGCGTTTCTGGTCGTCCACGATCTGGATCTGCAGGCCGTCGGGGGTGAGCTGCAGCTTGATCTGGGAGCTGAACTCCGAGAGCTTGGCGTTGTTGGAGATGGCCGCGGCGATCTTGGCGCCCAGGGCCGAGAGCCGCTTGGAGTCGGCCTTGGCCTCGGCCGCGCGGAACTGCTCGGTGGCCACCTTCTTGGCGCGCTTGTCATCGCCGTCCGAGCGCGAGGTCTGGCCCACGCTTTGCGTAATGTCATTGCCCCCGCCGTTGAGCAGGCTGTTGCTGGAGCCCGAGCCCGAACCGCCGGCCAGCGCCACCTTCAGGGGCGACTGGAAGTAGTCGGAAATGCCCTTTTTGTCGCCCTCCGAGGTGCTGCCCAAGAGCCACATCAGCAGAAAAAACGCCATCATGGCGGTCACGAAGTCGGCGTAGGCAATCTTCCAGGCGCCGCCATGCGCAGCGTGGCCGCCCTTCTTGACCCGCTTGATGATGATGGGCTGAAGCTTTTTGGCGTCGGCCACGGTCAGACTCCCATGGCCTTATTTCTTCTTCACAAAGGCTTCCAGCTCGGAGAACGTGGGGCGCTCGGTGGAATACAGCACCTTGCGGCCAAACTCGATGGCCGTGGAGGGGTTGTAGCCCTGCATGCTGGCCAGCAGGGTGGTCTTGATGCACTGAAGCTCCTTGCCGGCTTCTTCCACCTTTTGCTCCAGCAGGCCGCCCAGCGGCTCGGCAAAGGCATAGGCCAGCAAGATGCCCAGGAAGGTACCCACCAGCGCCGAGCCGATCATGCCGCCCAGCACCGCTGGCGGCTGGCCCACCGAGCCCATGGTGTTCACTACGCCCAGCACGGCAGCCACAATGCCGAAGGCCGGCAGGCCACCGGCAATGCGCTGGATGGCGGCCACGGCCGCGTGCTCTTCGTGGTGGTGGGTTTCGATCTCGCTGTCCATCAGCGACTCGATCTCGTGGGCATTGAGGTTGCCCGAGACCATCATGCGCAGGTAGTCGGTGATGAACTCCACCACATGGTGGTCATGGCCGACGGTGGGGTACTTTTTGAAGATGGCGGATTCGTGGGGGTTCTCGACGTCGCTTTCAATCGCCATCAGGCCCTCTTTGCGGGCCTTTTGCAGGATGTCGAACATCAGCGCCATCAGATCCATGTAGCGCGCCTTGGTGTATTTGCTGCCCTTGAAGCAGGCGCCCAGGCCCTTCATGGTGGCCTTGACTACCTTCATCTGGTTGTTGGCCAGAAAGGCGCCCATGGTGGCGCCACCGATGGTGATGAGCTCAAACGGCAGTGCATGCAGCACCACGCCGATATTGCCGCCGTGCGCAATGAACACGCCGAACACGCAGCCAAGTACAACAAGCCAGCCGACGATTACAAACATAGCAAGATTGTGACAGCGGGTTTTGACGCCCTATGGGTTGATCTGGGTGGCTTTTCAGGGCCTTTAGCCATCATATCGTCCCCTGGGGGCGTCACTTGAGTTCAGTGCAGCAATATACCGCCGGCGGTGGCGCCCTTGCCGGCGCGGGCCGGTGGCGAGCACAGGCCGCACTCGAAGTGGCGGCTGTTTTCATAGGCTTCCGAGACAAAGTGGCCGCCGCACTTGGAGCACTTGGTCATGGACAGCATGTTGTTGTCGATGAACTTGACCAGGCGCCAGGCGCGGGTGATGGACAAGAGGGGTTCCATGCCGCAGGCCGCAATCTGCTCGGTATAGAGCTTGTAGGCCTTCATGATGGCTTCGATGTCTTCCAGGGCGCTGACCTTGGTCAGGTATTCGTAGGTGTTCTGGAACAGCGAGGCGTGGATATTGGGCTGCCAGGTCAAGAACCACTCGGTGGAGAAGGGCAGCTGGCCCTTGCTGGGCGAGCGGCCTGCCACCTCTTTGTACAGGCGCAACAGGCGCTCGTAAGACAGGTCGGTCTCGCTTTCCAGCACCTGCAGGCGGGCGCCGAGCTGGATCAGGGCCACAGCCCGTTCGACTTGCTTGGAATCATTCAGTACGCTCTTGGTGGCCATGGTGCTGCTCCGGGGAATGGGGGATGTTCTGGGGGTGTTCTTACAGGGCTTCGGCAAAGCGGCCGGCCATCAGGATGCTGGCATGCAGGCGGGTGGTGGAGTCGTTGTCCACCTTGTTCACTGCGTGGTTGGTCAGCAGGTTCCAGACCACATCGTCGTCCATGCGGAAGCGGCACAGCAGCATGTTGCTGCTGGCAATCTTGAGGATCTGGGCGGGAGACAGGGCACCGATCATGTCAGCCGATTCTTCTGACATACCCAGGCGGAACAGGGCCTCGGCCTTGTCCTGGCGAATCAGGTTCTGGGCCAGCATAAGATAGGTCAAATTGGCTTCGCGGATCTCGGTCAGCATTTGTTCGTTTGTCATGGCAGCTCCTTAATTCAGTGATTTGGCGGGTAAATGGCATCTATTTATTTGCCACTCAACATGGACTGAATTCTGGAAGT
>Ga0228700_1001447_pt1 | contig 15391 bp, 6 predicted proteins | sample McNCre317_Aug_MG_FD_178019 | JGI IMG/M metagenome (GOLD analysis project Ga0228700, IMG submission 178019) | Freshwater microbial communities from McNutts Creek, Athens, Georgia, United States - 3-17_Aug_MG | ecosystem: Environmental > Aquatic > Freshwater > Creek | place: USA: Georgia...
CTTGCATGCCGAGGTCTATGGCAAGCCCCTCGTTTTTGACGAAGCCCTCATGGCCTACTCAGACTACATCCGCAACCAAACAGACCTCTACAACAAAAGACAAACCGCCTTCAAAGACGACATCAATGCACTCGAACGCATCCTGTCTTTGGCCGAAGACGAACTGCGCATCAACCGTCAACTTGAAGCCTCGGGCGATGTCAGTCGGGCAGAAATCTTGCGCTTACAGCGCAGCGTTGCGGATATCAAAGCGCAGCTAGCAGGCAAACGAAATAAATACTTTCAAGACGCCCAAGCTGAGATGACCAAAGCCCAAGAAGAACTCAGCACACAAACCGAACAACTGCGTGACCGCAGCCAAGTCCTAGAGCACACCGAACTCACCGCGCCGGTTGACGCTGTGGTCAACAACATCAAAGTCAGCACACTCGGTGGTGTCGTCAGGGCAGGCGAGACCGTGATGGAGCTATTGCCTACCGGCGACAACCTCATTGCCGAAGCCAAGATTCCTCCCACCGACATTGCCTTTGTAGCCGTTGGTCAAGACGCCAGCGTCAAACTCGACGCCTATGACTCTTCCGTCTTCGGTGGCCTGCGAGGCAAGGTGACATACATCAGCTCAGACGTGCTCACCGAAGAGACGCGTCAAGGCCCCCTCATGTACTACCGCGTGCGCATTCGAATCACCGGCACCGAATTCAAAGGCGACAAAGCCAATGAAATCCAAATTCGTCCTGGCCTCACATCCACCGTTGAAATCAAAGCCATGGAACGCACCGTGTTGAGCTACCTCACCAAACCGCTCACTAAAACGCTCAGCCAGTCTTTGGGTGAACGTTGATTAATCAAAAGGTCTGAAATGACAAGCCCTGCAAATCCTCAGTTCAAAACTGTAAAAAACATCAACCTTTTCACCGGCTCTGGAGAAACTCGAAAAATAAGTCCGCAAAAATTTGATCAGTTCTATCAAATCAAAATTGACGGCGTTGTTTTTTCGGGGCAGGCGCAAATCAACGGAAAACCAATCCTTGTCAAGCGCAAAGGTAAGACGTTGATCGTGTCCACACCAGAGGACATCGATCCTTTGCTGGAGGTGTCAGGCTTCTTCAGGAGCGCCTCGCCCACTGACGAACTGCGCGAGCTAAGCACTTCAGAGCTGCAAAGCGTGATTCAGGCGGACTCCTCGTCGCTTGAGGTTCAAAGTGGTAAAGGCCTAGCTCCCTCAAACTCAGGGGATGTGGTGCATGCCGCTGCGCAACCCAAAGCCGAAGGTGAGGGAGGCTGGCAACTCTTTGTGCAAGGCAGTGACTCGGCCGGCCTTGAAAACACGAACGAGGCCGCAACCGATAGCTTGCAAATCCCTAGTGTTTGGCGATTGCTTGCTGGGGCTGTTGTCGTTGCAGGTGCAGGTGGGGGGGGAGGCGGGGCCAGCGGAGGCGGCTCCACGCCCGAAGCAGTCCTGGCGACCAACAAGGTCATCGGCTCCATAACTGCGGGCCCGTTGTTCAGCGCAGCGGACGTTCGCGTCGAGGTGTACGACAAAGCAGGCAAGTTTTTAGGACTTGCCGAAGTCCACGCCGATGGCAACTTTGCATACAGCTGGACCTCAGCCACTGCCTACACCGGCGAGCTGTTGTTCAAAGCGTACAGCACGCTCCAAGACGCGGATGACTACCGCGACGAAATGGGCGGCACCAAAGACCTGCCCACCTTGCGCGCTGCCACATACATGACCAATGGCACAGCCAAGCTCTACATCACGCCGTTGACCGAATATGCGGTGCTAAAAATGGGGCTTGCACCCGACAGCGTAATCCCTCCAGCCAAAGACGCGCTCGACGCTATCAACATGCAGGTGGCCAAGCAGTTTGCCATTGACCCCGCCAATCCAAACGCCGATGTAACGAAAAACGAACCTGTGGCGGCGGTCAATGTAGATGGCACGGACAACGCACAAGTCAACGCCTACGGCAAAGTATTGGCAGTACTGTCTGCAGTTGAAGCTGCAAAAGGACTCTCCACGACAGACGTACTAACACAAATAAACCAGCGAGAAGATAGCAACAACCTCGACACGCTCACGCAAGTCACAAAAAAATACTTAGCCGCAGTTGATGACAGTGTGTCTACGAAATACAAGGGTTTTATCGTTGACTTAGGCCTCAACTTGTCTTTCGGCACACCAACGCAGCATGTCGTTGAAGCCGGTGGCGTCAAGAATGCCATACCTGGTCAGCCCAGCGCCAGCATCACATTCACCATGTTCGACCCCGCTGCAGGTGATGTCGTCAACTACGACGCCAATTGGCTGCTCGGCCATGGTTGGAGCACCAGCGACGGCGGTTTGACCTACAGCAAAACTGGCACCTACGGTACAGCCACCCTCACACGCAGCACCAACATCGTCAGCTATCAGCTCAACAACCTAGACCCAGACACCGAAGCCCTGATGCAAGGTCAGTCGGTGCAGGATCAGTTCCTAGTCCAAATCACAGACCAAACGGGCGCCACTGCCGAATTCTCGGCTAACTTCGACATTGATGGTGCCAACGACGGGGTTGCGTACATTGACCGCGTCACCAGCAACATCGCCATCGCCAACGTAGGCGACGATTCTTTGGCCAACCCAAACAATGCTGCGATCACCTTCACCGTTCACTTCAGCAAACAGCTCGCCCACGCCGCCACCGCTCTTGATGCCAGCGGCGCCAACTTTGAGCTCGTCCTGTCTAACGGCACCAAACTCACGGCTGGCACTGATTTCTTGGCAGACGTCACCCTCGACGCAACCGACTCCACCAACCAAACCTACAAGCTTGCAGTATTTCTATTGACGCCTGTGGATGATGCGGCCGTCACGCTCCACTACCTGGCCAAGCCTGCGGGGGCAGCGGCCACTGTTCACGACGTTGAAAACGTCGTCACTGCCGACCATACAGCGTTTGCCGATGAAAGCGTCAGCACCGACGCGTTCAAACAAAGCATCGACACCAGCACCCCCGATGCAGCCGTCACCCTCACCGACGCAGGCACCGACACCATCCTCAGCGGCACCACACAAGGTGTTGGCTTGGTCAGCGCCGCCGAACAACTTGACACATCTGCCACCTTCACCGTCAGCCATGCGGCAGACGCGACCCAAGTCGAATTCTTCACAGCCGATGGTCTGAATTGGCTTGCGACAGCCAATGTGCTCAACAACTGGGGCATTGCACTGAACCTGTCCACACTCAATGCCAACCTAGACCCCAACACTGGCACAGGCAGCTATCAATTCGCCACCCGCCAAACCGACGACGCGGGCAATGTGGTGCGCAACACCTACACCCTCAACTTTGACACCTTGGCCCAGAGCCCCTCAGTCGTCTCTGGCATCTCATCCACCATTGCCGATGCCGACTACACCGGCGCCACTGGCTTTGAGGTCTTCACCATCAGCGGTAGCGCCCAAGAAGAAGGCACTGTCACCGTGGCGTGGGACCAAGGCGCCGATGGCACCGCCGAGTTCACCCTCACCGACACCGTCACCGCGGCTAAGGTGGGCAGCAGCGACGCGTGGTCTGTCGACTTCCTCAAGTCAGAGCTCCTCAGCAAAGGCGGTGCAGGCCAATTCACTGTGACCTTCACAGATCTGGTCGGTAACTCCTTGGCAGCTACCCAAACCCAGCACTACCTCACGCAAATTCTTCTGCCTTGATGGCGGTAAAAAGTGCCGCTAATTAACTCTATATGCGTATTGGTGTTACTTTTTGAGTAATACATTAGTTTTGTCATAAGCACCGTGCCAGATTCGGCACTTCTTCAGAAAGGTAAATCATGGCAACCGCAATTCAAACCCAAGCCTGGAACAAAATCACTGCCTACATCCCCGCGGGGGCTGGCACAGTACCTACGGCTAGCCTCTACGCCGCTGCTGGCATTGCAGGCGTCACCTCGGCCAACCTTGCTTGGGTCAATGCCAGCATCATCGGCACCACACTGGTAAACGACTACACCACCGACACCACTGCAGTTGCAGGCATCGTCACCTCTGTTAAAAAACTGCAAGGCTTGGCCAATGGCGCCTTGGCCGATGTGGCAGCCAATAACCTGACCGCCACAGACTTCACCAACCTCAAAATCACCGGCACTGGCAGCTTCACTGCCACACAACTTTCCCTTGTCAACAGCTTGCTTGGCGCCAAAACCGCCACTCAGCTCGCCAGTCCAGCTGATGTGCAGGCCGTGGTCAATGCCTTCAGCCATGTCTTTTCTGCCACAACCCCCACACCCGATCCCGCCCTTGTTGTGACCGACTTTTCAGCTGTGGGCATCAAAGGCGTCACCGCCAACAACTTTGATATTGTCAAAACAGCCTTGTCTGCCAACGGTACAGGCAAAACCACCATCACCGAGTTCCAAGACATCGTCACCAAAGCCAACACCGCTTTGAGTGTTGTCTTGGGTTACGCCAACGGCTACAACGCCATCGATACGGACCAAGCAGCAGGGAGCGCCAGCTACGCCACCCCCACCGCCGCACACTACCAAGCGATTGGTGTCACCCTCACGGCTGCAGACGCTACTCTGCTCAACAGTGCCTTAGCCACCAAGGGCGTCATTGGTACAGAAGTTGACACAAAGGCCAAGCTAGAAACCATTCTCGCCAGCGTCAAAGCGATTGCCGCTGAAGTGGGTGACGTTAATGTCGCCACAGGCGAGCCAGGCACCACCCATCCCGACCCTACAGTCACCGACTACCAAAACGTGGGCCTTGAAGACATCAGCACAGCCGTGCACGCACGTATCCTCAACAGCTTCTTAGACAACCAACGCACCGGCGACAAAGTCAAAATCTATTCCACCGGCGCCATCGTAGCTGGCGTAGTCGTCACCAACGGTCCAGATGCTGTGGAAGAGTTAGCCACACTCACCGACGTGCGCGTACTGCTAGAAGAAGCCACCGCCATTAAAAAATTCTTGGCCTACGCAGCGGGCGCCAACAATGGGTTGACTTTTGCTGACCTCCACCAATTGGGCATCAGCACAAAAGACAAAGACCTTGACTGCTCCTTGGCAAACATCCGTGCCCAATACGCCATCGATAACGCGGCCGATGCCACACAACCCTTTGTCAACATGGACACAGTGGCTGAAATCCAAGCCCTGCTACAAGGCGTGCCCTCGCACATTGACCGCGTCACCAGCAGCATTGCCATCGCCAACGTAGGCGACGATTCTTTGGCCAACCCAAACAATGCAGCGATCACCTTCAGCGTTCACTTCAGCAAACAGCTCGCCCACGCCGCCACCGCCCTCGATGCCAGCGGCGCTAACTTTGAGCTCGTCCTGTCTAACGGCACCAAACTCACGGCTGGCACTGATTTCTTTGCAGACGTCACCCTCGACGCAACCGATACCAACAAGCAAACCTACACACTTGCGGTATATCTAAGGACGCCTGTGGATGATGCGGCCGTCACGCTCCACTACCTGGCCAAGCCTGCGGGGGCAGCGGCCACTGTTCGCGACGTTGAAAACGTCATCACTTCCGACCATACAGCGTTTGCCGATGAAAGCGTCAACACCAACACGTTCAAACAAAACATCGACACCAGCACCCCCGATGCAGCCCTCATCCTCACCGACGCAGGCGCCGACACCATCCTCAGCGGCATCACACAAGGTGTTGGCTTGGTCAGCGCCGCCGAACAACTTGACACATCTGCCACCTTCACCGTCAGTCATGCGGCAGACGCCACCAAAGTCGAATTCCTCTCTACCGATGGCACGACGGTGCTCGCTACTGCGAATGCAGCCAACAACTGGGGCATTACGCTGAACCTGTCCACACTCAATGCCAATCTAGACCCCAACACTGGCACAGGCAGCTACCAATTCGTCACCCGCCAAACCGACGACGCGGGCAACGTGGTGCGCAACACTTACACCCTCAACTTTGACACCTTGGCCGAGCGCACCCCAGTCGTTTCTGGCATCACAGCCACCGTTGCCAATGCCGACTACACCGGCGCTGCTGGCTCTGAGGTCTTCACCATCAGCGGTAGTGCCCAAGAAGAAGGCACTGTTACCGTGGCGTGGGACCAAGGCGCCGATGGCACCGCCGAGTTCACCCGCACCAACACCGTCACCGCGGCTAAGGTGGGCAGCAGCAACGCGTGGTCTGTCGACTTCCTCAAGTCAGAGCTCCTCAGCAAAGGCGGTGCAGGCCAATTCACCGTGACCTTCACCGACAAGGCGGGCAACACCACCACCGCCACCCAATACAGCACGACTGTGGACACCGGCCTCGTCTACAACATTGCTGCAGGTTTTGGCCCAGTCGTGGCTGGCACCGACATGGTGGTCAGCCTCTACAAAGCCGACGGCACCAAGCTCGGCGACACCACCTACAAAGCCAGCTCCAAAACATGGAGCTACACCGACATCACACGCTACAGCGGCGTTGTGCTGGCTGTGCTGTCTGACACTGGCAACGCCGTCGCTGACTACCGCGATGAAGCCACCAACACCAACAAAGACTTGGCAAGCCCCATGGTGTCGGTCTTCAATGTCGATGGCACTAGCAAAACCGCCATCAGTGCCAACGTCACAGCCCTGACAGACTTGGCAGCCAAAAAAATGGGTGCAGGCATCAGCATCAACGGTGCCACGCCTGGCGACAACTCAAGCCTCACCACGGCACAAATTACCCAAGCCGAAACCGGCGTTGCCAAGCTCTTTGGCATCAACATCAGTGGTACGACATTGGCCGCCAAAGCGCCTAGCTTTACGGTGGATGCCGGTGGTGTCGACATCTCCAGCACAGCCGACGCCTATGGCTTGGCCTTGGCCGTCATCTCTAAGGCCGAGCAAAACGCAAGTAAAACCACTGCCGACATCGTCTCTGACTTGGCTGCCGCCTTGACCATCACTGCGGCCGGTGTGTCAACCGTCTCTTCGTCAGCCCCCATCAAAACCACCATCACCACCGCCATCACCGACGTCATGGCAGCGGCCAGCGCCAATGCCACGCTTGAAAACAACCTGCAAAACGGCTTTGTGGGCAGTTACGATGCCACAGCCCCCACGCTCACCATCACCAGCAGCAAGCCCGCGCTCAAAGCCAACGGCACAGCCACGCTGACGTTTACTTTTAGCGAAGCTGTCAAAGGCTTTGATGCCTCTGACATCACAGCCACAGGCGGCACCATCAGCGGCTTAGCTGTCAATGGCTCCGACCCCAAGATCTACACCGCCACCTTCACGGCAGGCGCTGTCGATGCCACTGCATCCGTCACAGTGGCCGCAGGCGCTTACACCGACATGGGGGGTAACAGTGGTGGTGCAGGCGCTTCGCCTTCCCTCGTGGTGGACACCATCCCCCCCACGCTCAGCAGCACAACTGCACCAAGCTACGCACTCACCACGAAGGCGGGCACGCCTGGCAACAGTGTGGATGAAACCATTGTTCTGACCGTCACCTTCAGTAGCCCCGTCTATGGTCTCACCAGCAGCACAGACAACACCATTTTCACCCTCGCTGGCACCGGAGTGGCTGCCACATGGGCAGGCACCGATGGCACGGACACACGCACGCTGACCTACAAAGTTGCTGCAGGGCAAAACGGCCTAGCCGCCATCAACGAAGCAAACCTCAAGACGGTCTTGACCGCTGGCATCACCGACCTTGCGGGCCACGCGTTCATCTACACCGGCAACGGCGGCAACATTGCCAACATCGACGCTACGCCCTTGCCTGTGATTGACACCACAGCCCCCACCATCACCAGCGCTGCCACTCAAACCGTGACCGACATAGCAGGCGCAGGCATTGCTGCAGGCAACACTGTTTATACCGTGGTCAGCTCCGGTGCAGAGGTGCCTTCCTACGGCCTCTCTGGCGACGATGCTGGTCTTTTCCAGATCAGCAGCTCTGGCGATGTCAGCTTCAAGGCCCTTGAAACTTATGCCGCCACCAAAGACGCTGGGGCCGACCATGTCTACAACTTCACCGTCACCGCCACCGACGCTGCAGGCAACGCAACAACCAAAGCCGTGGCCCTGACGATGGTCGCTGACAACAACACCTCGCTCTCTCTTTTTAATGACTTCGCTGCAGCCGGCTATGGCAGCAGCTCACCAGCCGACGCAGCCGATACAACGTTCAACGCCAACCAAAACCAGGCCCTCACCACGGTGGCCCTCACCAGCAAAGACGGCTCGGCCAATGGCACCAACGCCTTGACGCAGTACATCGACCGCGTCACTGGCACCGACATTGTGAGCGATGCTGAGTTTGATGCAGGTTTTACCATCACCGGTAAAGCCGCGGCCAATGCCGCCAACATCAAGTTCTACCTCGATAACGACCGTACCGATGGCGTCAACGAAATCGGCACCGCGTTGACCAGTGGCACCAACGGTGTGACCATCAACTACACCGCTAGCACGGGCGACTACGTCATCAGTTTTGCAGGAGGCAGCGCAGCCCTCAAGCAAGCCACCCAAGGCACGGCAGGTTCGGGGGTGCACAAGCTCTTTGTGGACACCAACGGCGATGGTGTGCTAAATAATCCAGGAACGACCTCCGCCGAGGCCAGTCGCCTGTTTTTGGTGGCCAGCGGCACTGCCGGTTCTACCAGTTACGACAAGGCTGGCGTCACCGTCAGTAACACCGTCGTCGGAGGAAACTTTTCGGTGCAAGACACCATCTCCAAAAACGTTTTCGTTTACTACTACGGCGATGTGGATGGCGGGGGGGTTGGCATTAGGACGTTTATGGACAACGGGGACAATGCGAACAGTCCGAGTGTGGTTACCACTGACCGCGATCTTGACGGCACCTACGGCGATCTAGACTACTACAACACCACAGGTGTCGCCTTGGGCACGCAAGCTACGGTGAGCAACATGGCCATGGGTTTTGTAACCAACCTGAGTGCCAAGACCTATGAGTTCTCGGCGGCGCAAATTGATAGTACTGCAGGCAACTGGAGCACTACCCAAACCAAAGTTGGTAATCACATGTTGACCAACTCCAACACCAGCCGCATGATGAGCGCTGAAGAGTTAATGGCTCTGTATGCAGCTAATTTTGGAGGCGATACCCGTGCTAGCGCTAACTTGCCTGGTGCAGTTCAGGCCATCACCAGTACGAGCATTTATAACGGGTATCAATTGAGTGAAGACAACTCGCTGGCCGGCTGGGCCGCTACCGGTGACTTCTGGTCCGGCTCGTCTACGATTACTGGTCACCTTAACCTAAACTTAGCGTATGCCTACACGCAGGATTCTGGGAACAGCACTGGGGTTTACGCGGCGGCTGTGTTGTGAGGACCATGTGTACGCTTGTATACCTTCCCCGTTAGAGCGTAAGCCATTTGGGGTTTGACATCTGATTTTGGTCTTTTGTCTTCTGCCAGCCGCTATGCGGCTGGCATTTTTTTACGGGCAGCAGGTGCATTCCGCCGCATCGATGTCAGTGCAAAACCGCAAGCCAGCCAACGCACACGCGCCCCGTTGGCACGAAATTCGGGGCACCCTCATTACTGAGAGTGCAGCAAGATAGATCGGATGAGGCTTTCGCGCTCAAAGGGTTTGGGCAGCACTTCAAGTATGCCAACGGCTTTGCAGTCTCTGATGGCGTCTTCGGCAACGTTGGCGGTGAGTGCGATCACTTTGACGCCACAAAACGGTTGAGGGCATTCCGTGCGAATTTTTTGTACCACTTCTATGCCCGAGTAGTCGGGCATGAGTAGGTCCATGAGCACGAGGTCGTAGGTGTTGGCTTTGAGTTTCTCTAGGGCTTCAGTGCCGTTTCGGGCTTCATCAATGTTGACATGGGGGAGGTCGCGTTTGATGGTGGCCGAGGCAACAAGGCGGTTGACGGCATGGTCATCTACCAACAGCAGCTTGAGTGCATGCGTTGGGTGTTGGTCTGGCACAGCGTTTTCTTTGTCAAGCGGTGCAGCAGATGAAGCAGGTGGTCGCGCAATGTTGATGGGCAGCTTGATGGTGAATTGGGTGCCTCGTCCAACTTGGCTGCTGACCGAGATGGTTCCCCCTAAGTTTTGAACTAGGCTTTGTGTAATGGCTAATCCAAGGCCATTGCCACGCAGAGAGTTGTCAACGCTTAGGTTGTGTTGGGTGTCCAGTTGAACAAAGGGTTCAAATATTTTTTTGAGTTCGTTGGGCGGGATACCAATACCGGTGTCTTGAGTGGCTATTTCAAGGATGCCACTGTCAGGGGTACCGTCGTTTGCTGCAAAGGTGACGGTGGTGGCGACGCTGCCTTTTTCGGTGAATTTGAGTGCGTTGCCGAAGATGTTGAGCAGCACTTGCGTGACCCGATTGGGGTCGATGTGTGTCCACAAGGGAACGATAGGTTCAATGTTGAGGTGGTAGTGCAGGGCTTGGCTGGCGGCTTTGGGGGCAAGTGTTTGGTGGGTTTCTTGGAGTAGTTGGTGTAGGTTGACCGTTTGAGGTGTGAAGACGAGTTTGCCTTGTTGAATTTGTGAGAAGTCCAGCAAGTCGTTGATGACGGTGAGTAGGTGTGCTGCCGAATTTTGTGCGCCTTGTACATAGCTGGCGGCAACGGCTGAGAGTTGGTCAGATGTTTTGAGCAAGCTCAAGTAACCCATGACTGCGTTAAGCGGCGTGCGCATTTCATGGCTGACGGTGGCAAGGAATCGATCTTTGTGGATGTTGGCTTGTTGGAGGTCTTGGGTGAGCGAGCGTAGGGTTTGGTTGCTGCGCTGTATGAAGCGCATGGTTTGTGCGTTGGCCGAGTCGTAGGTGCTCACGAGAATGATTTGGGTCAGGCACAGTGCACTGATCATGATGGCGCTGAGTGCGAGTTCGGCATCGGTTTCGTTGTGTAGTCTAGGTATCCAGCCTCGAATTTGTAACCAGTAAATGGAGATCACGCATGCAAATGACACCGATAGCCATAGGTAGCTCCATCGTTTGGAGAGGGTGAAGAGTGGGAGTATTTGTACGCTGCCCATCCAAACGAGTACTGGTGAGGTCATGCCACCTGTGAAGTAGGCGTTATAGACAAGTGCGCTGGTGAGGGTGGCTTGGTAGCCAAATTGAACCCAAGTTCGCGGTGTGCCTTGCCACCAAAGGACCAAATATGCACTTAGCAATACACAGCAAATAAGACAACTCCATGTCTCTCGCGTGTGTCCGGTGTAGCCAAGTGCGATGGCGAGCAAAGCCAACCAAAAAATTGCCGAGATTGAGAAGGCGAAGTAGTAAAAGTCTTCAAGTGTTCGCAGGTGGATTGGGAGTTTTCTGCGAATACCAATGTAGAGATGGCGAACGAGATCGGTGTTGTTTTTCGTGTTGCTTAGTGCCATGTGTGTTTGATTTGTAGGCTGCAGGTGCTCAGGCTGAAGTCGTGTGCGGGTACATAGGGCAGCTGTTCTGCAAAATAGCGTGTTTTGTTGAGTTGAAGGTTGAGGGCGGTGTCGGTGCTAAGGGGCCACACGGCCGTCATGCTGGCCCCGCCTGTGTTGGTCATGGGAAGGTTGTAGACGGCTTGGTTTGTCATGTTGACGGCATGGTATTTTTTGCCGGTTTCTATGCCAACAGTGATGCTGCGAGGTTTCCAGGTTTCACCGGGACTCAGAAATTGGGTAAGTTTGATGTCTGTGCCTCGGGTGCTGGATTGGCCCAGCGCACGTGAGGGCTCAAGGTGGTGAATGGCATACAAGTCCACTTGAAGCCAGTATTTATTTTGGTTAAAGCCCAAGCCTAGGCTGGGTGTGTATTGACGTGTGGTGGGGCTGTCTTTGTAGCGTGACTCAGCGTAGCTCAGGCCAAGCATGATTGGGGCAGAGGCAGATGCCCAGCGAATTTGTGGGGCAATGACGTTCACGCCATCGCTGTCACCTTGTGTGGCGTCGTTTCCAATGCGATGTGCGTCAAGTTGGAGGGTCCAGCGACCTGGGGTGGGTGACGAGGGGAGATGTAAGTAGCTCGATAAGAGCCAGTTTTGTTGATGTATCGCAGGGATAGAGCCTTGGGGCGAGTTGAGGTCGATGGTTGTGGCGATGAGCCCCGCGCTCACACCCCATTGTTTTTGGTATTCGCCCGATACGCGCAGCCCGTCGCTGCGCTGGCGGTTCAAGGTGTAAGAGTCGTGGTAATTGCCTTGGGCGTGTAAGACTTCTGCATCGACTTGCCAGGCTTGCTGGGCTTGGAGTTTTCCCAGTGGGAGTAAAAGGATTGAGACTAGCAGTAATGTTGAGTTTTGCAATTTTTCGACCTGTTTAATTGAGGTCTTGACTTTAAGTTTTGATACGGTTTCATGTGACTGTCGTTTTTAAATTGGCGGTACTAAGTACCTTCTTGTTGAGTACAAACCACGGCAAAAGTCGATTGGGCCTCTCGTGGGTGCACGATTGAGTTACAACCCTCGTCTTGCACGTATCCACTGCATAGGCGTTGTTGACTTGTGCATGTTGAACAAATGAATCAACTCTTGATATGGCAATCCGCTTTGCTCAACCAACTGAATCAGACTAATTTTCTGATCTAGGTTTGCATCTATCCAAGCACAAATGGCTGAGACTTTTTCAATCTCAGCTTCATTTCTGGACTTTGAAGAATACGACGATCCGTTCAATTCAATGCGTCTTTCAAACCTTTGCCAGCTTTGAACTTGGGCACCTTCGCAGCTTTGATTGTGATAGCGGCACCCGTGCGTGGATTGCGACCCGTGCGTGCTGCACGCTTGCTCGCACTGAAAGTGCCAAAGCCCACCAACGTGACGGTGTTGCCTTTTTTCAAGTTCTTCTTCACCGCGTCAACAATGCTTTCCAACGCGCGACTAGCCGCGGCCTTGCTGATGTCAGACTTGGCTGCAATGTGTTCGATCAATTCTGATTTGTTCATTTTTCAATACTCTCTTAGTTTTAATTGCCCATTTTGGGAGGTGACTGCTGCTGCACTAACGTACGCATCCGGATTCCCTTTGTGTTTTCTTTGATTTTTAATAGTGGCACATAAGAAGCCCAACAAATCCGACAAATTCCGACAAGTTCAAACAATTACCGACATTCGACAGTTGATGGCCTAACGCTGATGGGGGCGCACACATAATTCCGATAACAACATACGTTCATGAAAAACTATTTTTTTTCACTCTGGCTGTTCTTCTTGGTCATCGCCTCTCATGCCGCAGTGCTGACGCCAGACACCAAGCAAGTTAGCTTGCTGCACAGTGCCCAATTCTTAGAGGATCCTTCAGGCACTCTGAAGTTGGAAGATGTGCAAGCCATGGGGCAGCGCTTTCGTCAATGGGAGCGTGGTGGCACAGAGATGAACTTTGGCTTAACGTCATCGGCTTACTGGATTCGTGTATCTGTGCAGAGGCTAGAAGCTGCACGTGAAGACTGGCTTTTGGTATTGGAGTACCCCAAGCTTTATGAGTTAGATGTGTATTCGCCCGATGGTCAAGCGATTTATACGGGCAGTAGCCGTGTTTTCAGCAGTCGTCCTTATTTCGATCGTTTTTTTGTTTTGCCGCTGAAGGTCTCAACGCAACCAAGCGATGTCTTCATCCGAGTTACCTCTCGGTATTCGTTGACCGTGCCCATGACGATTTGGCAACCTGATGCCTACCGACAATCGCAGCAACAGTTCCAGTTGATGCAGTTCATGTACTACGGCGGCTTGGTGGTGTTGGCCATGTATGGTCTGGTGATCTACTTGACATTGCGAGACAAGCGCTTTGTGATTTATTGCGCTTACATCACGACCGCGGGGATGGGCATTTTTGCCAGCAATGGCTTTGGTCGTCAGTTGATCTGGCCGGATGCCGTGGTTTTTGACGAGATCTCGCAAAGCGCGTTTCTCACGCTGGGTGCTTTTTTTGTGGTCCTGTTCGCAAGAAAACTTCTGTTGTTGACCAGCGATCGTTCTTGGGTCAGCCGCGGGATGCAATGGAGCCAAGCGTTCTTCTTCGTCATCTTTTGCTTGATTCTGTTGCAACCCGTGGTTCCTGTGGTGTTGAGGCCCGCCAATCAATCGCTGATGCTCAACTCACTTGCGATGGGCGTATTGATCAGCATCGCAAGTGTTCGCGCCTATCTGCAAAAACGCCAAGGCATCCGATTTTTTCTGGCAGGGTGGGTGGTGCTGTGGCTCGGGAGCTCAATTGCTGCACTTCGGATGTTTGGCTGGATTCCCAGTAATGGTTTCACTTTGTATGCCCTACAGCTGTCCACCGTTGTCGAGATGGTGTTGATGGCTTTGGCGCTTGCTGATCTTTTACGCATTGAGCATCTGGCGCACCAAGAGGCACAAAAAGCGGCCTTGGCAAGTAACCAGGCACTGCTGCAGTTGACCCAAGCGTCTGAGGAGAGTCTAAAGAATGCCGTGCTCGAGCGCACCGGACGACTCGAGGCATCGCTTCAAACTGAGAGGAGTTTGCGCGAACAATACGTTCGCTTCGGCTCCATGATTTCGCATGAGTTTCGAACACCGTTGAGCATCATTCAAAGTCAAGCGAGTTTGATGCGCAAAGAGCATGAGCGAGGCATTGATCAAATCACGAAACGATTGGATGTCATGGCCAGTGCAACCAAGAGATTGGTCGTGATGTTTGATAAATGGTTAAACAGTGACGCCATCAATCAAACGATGGAGGTTTTAGATTTTCAAAATCTTGAGCTCGGTCCATGGCTAAAAACATTGGTCAATACAAATGCTCACCTTTTGATGGAGCACCCAGTAAATTTACAGTTGTCCCCGCAAGCGAATGATATTCGTGCCGATGAATATCACTTAGGGGTGGCGCTGATTAACTTGATTGATAACGCGGTTAAGTATTCAGAAAAAAACACGCCTATCACTATCGAAACGTTACGCAGGGCCGACCATATTGGCGTTGCCGTCACCAATGAAGGTGCCGGGATTCCGCTTGAATTTCAAGAAAAAATCTTTAACGACTTCTTCAGAGTTTCTCCCGAAAGCAGTATTCGTGGAGTCGGTTTGGGACTGTCGATTGTTCAGCGTATTGCGCACGCGCATGGTGGGTCTGTTGACCTATCAAGCATGCCTGGGCATGGTGCTACTTTCTGCATTTGGCTGCCGGCAAGCCATGCTCAGGAGAAAAAATGAACGTCATGATTTCATCGGTAACCGCGCGAATTTTGGTCGTTGAGGATGAGCCAGACTTACTTGATGCCTTGGTGAGTTACCTGAACATGGAAAACATGGATGCACATGGTGTCAGCACGCTCAGTGAAGCGCAGTCATGGATGGCAACAAATAAGTTTGACGTTTTGCTGTTGGACTTAGGCCTGCCGGATGGGGATGGGTTGAGTTGGCTCCAAAGCCGAAATGATTTGCGCGATAAGGGGGTCATCATTACGACTGCCCGCAGTGATGGATTGAGCCG
>Ga0228700_1001449_pt1 | contig 15370 bp, 16 predicted proteins | sample McNCre317_Aug_MG_FD_178019 | JGI IMG/M metagenome (GOLD analysis project Ga0228700, IMG submission 178019) | Freshwater microbial communities from McNutts Creek, Athens, Georgia, United States - 3-17_Aug_MG | ecosystem: Environmental > Aquatic > Freshwater > Creek | place: USA: Georgia...
ATCAGCATGGCGATGGGCAATGCGACCAGCCATCGAGGGAGTTGCTTGCGAACAGATTTCATGAAATGCTCCGAAGTGAAAAGAACACTTCATAGATTGCATGCAACGTGCCAATTTTGAAATTTTGAATTTGTTTTTTCTAGTGCGTTGTTTTCAATGTGTTTTTTTGAAATTGCATTCATTTAGAAAATATCAGCACGTCAAACAAAGATAAATTCGTTGAACTGATTGCATGCAAGCGCACCAAAAGCGTCCAAAAAGTTCTGACATGCACACAAATTGTGTGCACGTGAATCCGCCAACAATTGGCAGCAAGCTATCGTGCTTGATGTATTTGATGCAAGGTGATGTTGCGCACTTGTGATTGACTAGCTTTAATACGATAAGTCATCAAAGAGTTGTCGGCATCGGCTTGTCGACCCAACACCGATGCACAAACCAGCCCTGAGCAATTGGGCCTTCAAATGACCGTCAAACGCGAACTCTAAGCCAACGCCGAGACCGTCCAAACTCAGCTGTTTTGTAGCTGCTGTACAGCGAATAAGACCCGCTCTGGTGTGGCCGGCGCATCCAAACGAATGGGGATTCGACTCTCGGGCAGCACGGCCGCAACAGCATCGCGCAAGGCTTCAAACACGCTGATTCCCAACATCAAAGGGGGTTCACCGACCGCTTTGCTAGCGCCTACGTTGTCTTCTCGATTAGCCTCATGCCATAAGCGCACATGGAACTGTGCTGGCACATCTGCGGCTGTGGGAATTTTGTAGGTACTCGCACCTTGGGTGAGCAGTAAACCTTCGGCATTCCAAGTCAACTCCTCGCGCGTGAGCCAACCCGCACCTTGTATAAACCCGCCCTCAATTTGCCCAATATCGATGTCTGGGTGCAGCGAATGCCCGACATCGTGCAAGATGTCGGTGCGTAGCAATTTGTACTCCCCTGTCAGGGTGTCAATCGCGACCTCACTGCACGCCGCACCATAGGCAAAGTAGTAGAAAGGCCGACCACTCAAGGTGTGTTTGTCATAACTAATTTTGGGTGTCGCGTAAAAACCATCACTCCACAACTGCACACGTTGACTGTAAGCCAGTTGCACCGCTTGCATAAAGCTGCGGCTATGTGTGGGCGAGTTCACTTGGCCGTTGGCAAACTGGAGTTGGTCAAGCGCACACCCATCGATGTGAGCCAAGCACGTGGCCACGTTATGCCGAACTTGCAACGCGGCACGCTCGGCAGCGCGGCCATTGAGGTCTGTGCCACTGGAAGCTGCCGTAGCACTGGCATTGGCTACTTTGTCTGTGTCCGTGGCTGTCACACGAACTTGGGACAACGACAAGCCGAACACTTTGGCAACGATGCCACACACTTTGGTGTGTAAGCCTTGGCCCATTTCCGTGCCGCCGTGATTAACCAAAACTGAGCCATCGGTGAACACCGACACCAAGGCACCCGCTTGGTTTAAGTGTGTGGCCGTGAAGCTGATGCCAAACTTGACCGGCGTCAGTGCCAAGCCACGTTTGACGATGGCTTGCTTGGAATTCCATTCGGTGATCGCGTCTCGGCGACGCCGGTAGTCGCCATCTTTTTCCAACTGCCTCATAAGCTCAGGGAGGATGTTGTCCTCTACCGTCATGCCATAGGGAGTGAGGTTGCGCTCGTTGATACCGTACAAATTTTGCAAACGTACATCTAGCGGATCCAACGCAAGATGGCGGGCCATATCGCCCATGATGGTCTCAATGGCAAGCATCCCCTGTGGACCGCCAAAGCCACGAAATGCAGTGTGGCTTTGGGTGTTGGTTTTGCAACGGTGAGAGTCGATTTGAAACGTCGGCAGGTAGTAGGCGTTATCAGTGTGAAAGATAGCGCGATCGGCCACGGGTCCACTCACATCCGCACTATGTCCGCAATGCACGAGTTGCTGCGACCACATGGCGCTCAACCGACCTTGCGCATCAAAACCGACGCGCCAATCGTGGCTGAAAGGATGGCGTTTTCCGGTGATCAGTATGTCATCCGTTCGGTCTAAGCGCATCTTCACAGGGCAGCCCAACTTGTGAGCGGCCAATGCCGCCCAGACGGCCAAATGACCTGCTTGTGTTTCTTTTCCTCCGAAGCCTCCGCCCATTCGACGACATAGCACGCGGACTTGGTGAAGTGCAATGTTCAAGGAGTGGGCCACCCAGTGCTGAACTTCGCCTGGGTGTTGTGTGCTCGAATGGATCAGCCATTGCCCATCGCTTTGCGGTATCGCGTACGCAATTTGGCTTTCTAGGTAGTAGTGCTCTTGGCCACCCACCTCCAAACTTCCCGCCAACTGGTGCACACTGTCTTGCATGGTGGCCTCTAGATCGCCGCGTACCACCGTGACAGAGGGCAAGACAAAGGATTGCTGTGCAAAGGCCTCACGTGCATGCATCACCGGAGGCTTCGATGCAATTTGAATCGGAATTTCGCGGGCCACACGGCGCGCCACATGACGATCTTGCGCCACCACCAACCCCAGCACTTGGCCATGGTGCATGACTATGTCTCGGGCAAAAATTGGCTCGTCATGCATATAACTTGCGAGCATTGGATCGCCCGGAATGTCTTCTGGCCGAACCACCCCTGCCACACCTATTTTTTGAGCGGCCCAGTCCCAATCCACTGACTGCAAATCACCATACGCTTTCGGACTGGTGACTGGCACGGCATGCAAGGTACCTTCGATCAAGGGTAAGTCATCGATGTAGTCCGCCCGTCCTTGCACTTGGACGTATGCACTTTCATGGGGGGGTGCCAAGTGAGCTACTGCGTTTTTCATGCGCCTTCTTCCAAAGAAAAATTCGCCAAACTGACCATACTCTTTCCCTGCCGCTCTAGGTGCGCACGTAGCAACAGATTGCTCAACAAGTCTCGCCGGTAGTGGTCACTGGCGCGCAGGTCGGTCATGGGACTGAATTCATGCATCAAGGTGTGACGAGCAGTTTGCCATGCAGCGTCGTCGTTGATATTTGCCTGCAAGACCCTTTCAGTTAGTACAGCACGCACGGGCACGGCCGCTACACCACCGACGCCTAAGCGAACGCTTGGCATGTCTGCATGGTTTAGATCAATGCGAAGAGCCAAACAGACCGCTGAGATGTCATCCTCAAAACGTTTGGAAACTTTGTAAACACCCAACCATTCTTGGGCTGTTGGGCGTGGAATTTTGATCCAAGCAAGAACTTCGTCTGGCTGCATCACGTTTTGACGGTAACCGGTGTACAGCGACTCCAAGGGCAACTCACGGGAATGGAAACGGCCTTTGCGCCAAGCCATGAGCACCACATTTGCCCCCAATGCAATGAGCAACGGCATGCTGTCGCCAATGGGCGACCCATTGGCCACGTTGCCGCCCAGCGTACCTGTGGCACGTATAGGCCAACCTGCAAACTGCAAGGCAAAAGGGGCGATAGCCCGACGCTCGCGGGCCATCGCATCGAATGCCTCTTGCAAGGGAACAGCGGCGCCAATTGCAATGTGTTGTGGGTAAGTTTCAATACGTCGCAACTCGCTCACGCGTGTGAGGTCGATGATGCTGGGCATCTCACGCAAACCTTGAGTGATCAACACGCCCACATCGGTTGCGCCAGCGATCAATTGGGCTTGTGGTCTGTCGGACCGCAGTTCTAACAAGGCTTGCAAGCTCGTCGGCAAAGCGTAGTTGGCTTGTGCGTTGTCACGCGCAGGGAGGCTGTGAAGTGCGAGAGCAATTTCGACATCCGTTTGCTTGGGCACAGGATAGTGCGGCAACGCATGCGCGGCATCTAGGATGGCGCGATAGCCCGTGCAGCGGCACAAATTACCTGAAATGGCGTCGTGGCGTTGCGACGCGCTTGTGGCTTGACCTTTGGCATGCGTTTGCTGATACAGCGCAAATAAGCTCATTACAAATCCTGGGGTACAAAAGCCACATTGCGTTGCATGGTGATCAACTAAAGATTGCTGAACAGGATGCAATTGACCTTTGGCGTCTACCAAATCAGAGGCCGTCCACAAGGCAAGCCCATCGATGGCATTTGCTGGACGCAGGCAACTGTTAACGGCGCGGTAGTCGAGTTGTCCTTTTTCGTTGGTTTGGGCAACGACCACGGTGCAAGCGCCACAGTCGCCCGAGGCACACCCCTCTTTGACGTCACACGCACGCAAGCTACCGCGCAACACGTCCAACAGCGTTTGTGTGGGTGTGACATCGCTGAGCGTGACAACTTTGCCGTTGCGCCAAAACCTCAAGGGTTGACTGTGAAGCTGCGAAAGCTTGTGAAGCATCAGGTGTTTCCCGTCGATCTGGGTTTCAAGGGCGTTTGTGCGCGTAGACCTCAGCTTCACCATAGCTATTGAGCAATTTCATGAGGTGTTTTCGGATCAAGATTCCGGGTCGGTCCGAGTCCATCGAATACTCCACGCCACGGCGACGCAAGTCCACCACGGCATCGGGATCGGTCGATTCCAAAATATCTTTGTCTTCGCGCGTGATCACTTCGTCAAAATGAACCAGCATGGTTTCTGGGCAATCGGCTTCGGTGTCGTTGCGGAACAGCCATTGGCACAACTGGATGTGCCCATCATCAATGGGGGTGAAGCAGTTGATGATTACATGGCGAATGCCCGATGGATATTCAATGTCAAGTCGACGTGAAAACGGTAAGAAGTACGCATTGCGCATGTGACGCGTTGTGATGGCATCTGTCACGCCACTTATGCTTTGGAACTCAACGGGATTGACCGCGTCAATGATGGTCTCAGCATAAAAACCGTTTTCGCTTTCCGTCAACTCGTATTTGCTAGGTTTGGGTGAGGCGGCAACGCCAAAAGTAGCCCTGTGCACAAAACTGAAATGTGAGTTGTCAAAACTGTTTTCTAAGGCTCGGACGGGGCTGGTAGCCCACGTCTCGTAGAACTGATAAATCGTTCGCCAGCCTGGGGTATCAAATTCAGGAATGGGGGGAATGTCGGCAACGGGGTCTTCCAAGGCCACCCAGGCATAGCCATAGCGTGCCGTGCAATGAAAGGCTTGGGTCCGATAGTCGGGTGAGATGGCACGGTCGGGGTCATACTGCACAATTTCCACGACTTGTCCTGTGCGGTCATAGGTCCAACCGTGGTAGCCACAGCGGATACGTCCTTGTCCGCAGGCTTGGCCTGCTTGATTCACGCACCAGCCTTTGGACAGTTTGGCTGTGCGGTGGCAACAGCGGTCTTGCAATGCTGCCGGTTGGCCGTCATCGTCGATGAACAGCACCAAGGACTCACCCAACAAAGTGAAAGACTGAGGGCCATCGGCCAGCTGCGACAGCGGCATCACCGCGTGCCAAAACTTTCTGAAAACGGGTTGTTGGGTGACCAGCATAGAGGTGCTCCTATTAGGAAAATTTCAACATGGCTTGACGCACTTGATCGCGAAATCGAGTGAGCTGCGTGGGCGTGGCCACATTCATGTGGTAGCGCGCGTGGTAATCAATGTGGACCTTGGGGCCGGCCAGCACCTTGAGGTAGCGAGTGATGACGCGCCGGGGCGGGTCGCCCATGTACCACGCCATCCAGCGCGGGCGACCATAGGTCACCACTGCGCTGATGCGACGGATTTGGGTCAACGCGGGCTTCACGTGGGCAGGATCGCTGATATCAAAGGCTACACCGGGCATGAGCAATCGGTCAAAAAAACCTTTGAGCATGGCTGGCAACCCAAAGCACCACGTGGGAAAACAAAACACCAAGGCCTCGGCTCGTTCCAGACGCTGGAGGTAAGCCTCGACGGGGGCGCGGTTGCTTGGCACCTCGTGGTAGCCCAAACGTTCTTCACGCGAAAGCACTGGGTTGAAGCCTTCGGCGTACAAATCAAAGTCATCCACGTCGTGGCCAGCTTCGGTGAGGGCACCCACCACATCGCGATGCAGCGTGGCATGAAAGCTGGTTTCTACGGGATGACAAAAGATCACCAAAACGCGCATTAACTGACCTTTGTTTATGTGAATCGATCGGACGTTAAGAGGCTTGGATTTTTTTCACCAATGCACGGGCGCGGGCAGAGAGTTCGGCCAAGTCCAAGCCCGGTATCTGGCCATCGCGAACTACCGTGCGCCCTGCCACCCAGGCATGCCGAACGTGTGCCGCGCCGCCGGCTGTGATGGGCGCAGTCGCGGCATCGTGGTTGCCGGCATAGCGCGGATGGGTCAGGTCGTACAGTACCAAGTCAGCTTGCATGCCGGGGGCCAAGGTGCCCACTTGGTCGAGTCCCAACACTTTGGCGCCATTGGCCGTTGCCCAGTGCACCAAGGTCTCAACCGACTGGGCAGTGGCACCTTTAACGGCACGGTGAATCATCCAAGCCGCATGCAACTCGCTGATCATGTCTGCGGCTTCGTTAGAAGCAGCACCGTCGACTCCGATGCTCACGGTGGCACCAGCCTCTGCAAGCGCTTGTACGGGGGCAACACCGCTGCCCAAGCGACCGTTGCTTTGTGGGCAATGGGCAATCGCAGTTTGCATTTGGCCGCACAGGCCAATTTCTTCGGCATCCAAATGCACCATATGGGCAAAACTCACATCGGGACCCATCCATTCGTGTTCAGCACACCAGTCCACCGGGCGTGATTTCAGGACATCACGCGCAAAGCGCACGTAATCGACGGTCTCTGACAAATGGCTGTGCATTCGAATGCCCAAGCTACGTGCCGCACGCGCCATCTCGCGCAACTCATCGGGCGTACAGGAATAAAACGGGGTCGTCGGTGCCATCACCACTTTTCGCATGGCTTGGGGCGACGCGTCATGAAAGCGCTGCGTAGTGTTTTCCACCTCGCGCAAAAACAAGTCAAGGGGCTGGGTGGGCATGGGAGGGCGATCATCTGTAGCGAACGATCGGCCCATGGTGGCGCCTCCTCGCAACAACACAAAACGCACGCCCAAACGTTCAGCCACGTCGAACAGTGTGGTACTCGGGTCGTAGCCCATGTTGGTGCCATACAGGTAATGATGGTCGGCAACGGTGGTGCAACCCGACAGCAGCAATTCAGCAATGCCAATGGTGGCGGCAATCTCAATCGCTTCTTCGCCCAGGTATGGGCCATAGCGGTATGGCACCGTTTGCAGCCACTCAAACAAGGACACATTCAAACCGGCAGGCACACCCTTCAAGACCGATTGAAACAAGTGGTGATGAGTGTTGACAAAACCGGGGTAGACCACGCCACCCCGCGCATCTACCAAGGTTTCACCCGCGCGTGGCGTGAGCGTGCCCATCTCGGTAATTCGGTCACCTTCGATGCGAAGGTCGGTGGCAAGGGTACGTGCCTGCGCCTCTGGAGCACCGGTCAGCATGGCGCTGGCATTTTGAATCAGAGTGCTGTTCATATTTAGGTCTCTGTAGTGGTTTCGCTGTCGTGCCAATGGCCAATAGCCAATTTGGACGCAAACAGCATCAGGGCAAACAAGGCAATGCCTGCTACTGATATCAAAAATAAGGCGGCAAACAACCGGGGAATGTTGATTTGAAAACCTGCCTGCAAAATTTGATAAGCCAAGCCGGCGCCTTGCCCACCTGTGCCCGCCACGAACTCGGCCACCACCGCACCAATCAATGACAGACCGCTAGAAATACGCAAGCCGGCAAACCAATAAGGAAGTGCCGTGGGAATTTGCAAACGAAACAGAGTTTGCAGCTTGGAGGAGCGCTGCATGCGAAACAGTGCGGCCAAACCAGGGTTGACGCTGCGAAGCCCCAAGGTGGTGTTGGCAATGATGGGAAATAAAGCAATGATGGTGGCACACAGCGTGAGGGCCACAAAGGTGTCTTTGACCCAGATGATGATCAGCGGTGCAATGGCCGCAATGGGAGTAACTTGCAAGAGCACGGCGTAGGGAAAGAAGCTGATTTCAATCCAACGGCTTTGCACAAACACAAAGGCGATCAAGGTACCGATGAGTGTGGCCAGCACAAACGCCATGAAGGTGATTTGCATGGTCACCCAGAGCGACTTCATCAACATCACAAAGTCTAGACACAGGGTGCTGGCAATCACGCTGGGGCGCGGCACGATGAAGTCAGGCACGGCCAAGTGTTGGCAAACGATCTCCCAAGCCAGCAGCAACAGCAAACCGACCAAGCCGGGGGCAAACCAGCTCAAGAACTTTTCCGATCTAATCAAAGGGGTCATGAAGCACTCCGGGTAACCGCAGAAATTGGGACGGTGCCCTCTTGCCCTGTGCCACTTGCTAGGCTGGCTTGGTAAAGCAAGGCCGACAAGTCGGTGCAGTGGCGGGCAAACGTGTCACTGGTGCGATAGACCGCATTGCGGGGACAGTCCTGCTCAATGTCGTAGCTGGCATGCACACGCCCCGGGCGCGCAGCCATGACCACCACGCGGTCCGACAAGAACGCTGCCTCGTACACCGAGTGCGTGACAAATACCACGGTGAGGTTGTTTTCTCTGCACAGCTGACGCATGTCTTCATCCAAGCGGTTGCGAGTGATTTCGTCCAGCGCACCAAACGGTTCGTCCATCAGCAACAGGTTGGGCTGAGTCACTAACGCACGTGCAATTGACACGCGCATTTGCATGCCTCCCGAAAGTTCACGTGGGTAGTGTTGCTCGTAAGGCCCCAAGCCCACGCGTTCCAAAGCGGCTTGGACGCGGGGTGCACTTTCACCGGCAGGCACCCCCGCCAAATCCAACGGCAAACGCACATTGGCAGCCACTCGGCACCAAGGCATAAGCGTGGGCTCTTGAAACACAAAGGCGAGTTGACGCCCCGGCTGACCCACCGCACCAAAATCAGAGCGCCACCAACGAATGCGTCCATCGGTGGGCGCGAGCAAGCCAGCCATCATTTTGAGTAGCGTGCTTTTGCCACAACCGGAGGGCCCAATCAACGAGACGAACTCCCCCGCACGCACACTCAAACTCACAGGTGCCAAGGCTTGTGTGCCATTGGCATAGGTTTTGTGCACAGACAACACGTCTACGCAAGGGCTATCGTCATGCTGCATCTTGGACATGTGTGTGGGGTGGTTCATCGTTAAGGCATCACGCGCAAGTCTTTGACGAAGTCGAGCGTGAAAGCGTTGCGCCAAGGCGTCTCAGGCTTGATCAACTTTTCGCTCACGAGATAGTCGTAGGTTTTTTTCCAACGCGCCTCGGTCATGGTGCCGACGCCAAACTTGGCAGCATCACCACCGCCCAAGACCTTAAGCTCTTTCATTTGTTTGATGGCAAATGCAATTTGCTCATCGCTCATATTGGGATTGTCTTTTTTGATCAACTCATTGCCGGGTGTTGGGTTTTTCAAGTAACTCACCCAACCCTCCATGGTGGCTCGCACGAAGCGTTTGACCACATCCGGATTGGACTTGACGAAACCTGTGGTCGACACCAAGGTGGTGCCGTAAGGTGGGTAACCTTCATCGGCAAACAAGAAAAACTTCGCAGGCACATTGCTCTTCATCGCTTGGAAAGGCTCAGACGAAGGGTAGGCTTGTTGGGCTGTGTTGGGGTCCGCAAAGAAAGGTTGCAAATTGAAGGTATAGGGCTTGCTCTGCTCATCGGTGTAGCCGTACTTCGCTTTCAACCAAGGCCACCAACTGGCTCGTCCCGAAGAGGCTACCAAGATAGTTTTACCTTTGAGGCCCGCTAGTGACTTCACATCATCGTGGGTCAACATGCCTTGCAAATCGCTTTGAAATGAGGTTGCTACCGTAACCACGGGCAATCCTTTTTCAACGCCACTCATTACCTGAAAGTCATAACCCATGATGAGATCCGCCTGACCAGCGGTCAACAACTGCATGCCATTGATTTGTGGCCCCCCCATCTTGAGCGTCACATCTAAACCCGCCTTTTGATACAGCCCCGTGGCCAGCGCTTGGTAAAACCCGCCGTGCTCGGCTTGGGCGAACCAACTGGTGAGGAAAGTGATTTTGTCTAGCGCTTGTGCGTGACTCAAGCTGCTGGTGAGCAAACTCGCACCAACGGCCAAGGATGCAAGCAACTGTCTACGTGGGAAGGAAAACTTGGGCATGCGGACCTCTTGAATGAGAAAAGTCTTGAATGCCAAGGCAGAGGTTTGTGTCGGCTGCGCGCCCGACACACGCGACCTGCCAAGGCGGCTCGTATCGGTGGCAATTTCCTGCTTGCATGAAGACCCATACACGCTGAACGCTTCTACCCCCAAACAGTTCTTAGCAATAGCCGGGCCACCTTGATCAAACGGCGTGCATTACTGAGCCAAGGAATTAGAAAGGCCCATTTCTATGGTGAGGCGCCAACCTTATCGATTACAGGTGCGAAAGAGAAATTTTTGCTCCATGTCCGTTTTGGTGCCAGCCACCAAGTGATCGCACAGATTTTGGGATATCAACGCATCTCAAAAAAATAGATGCACCGATATGGATGCAAAGTACATCCTGAGAGTACTAAAACTAATCAGCTGAACGTCTTGCTTATTTACAACTGGCTGGAATTCAACCTGCGCGCCGTGATTGCCAAAACTAACATGATCGCTCAGCAACCACAGTAGGAAAACTGCTGAGCTTTCAAACGTAGCCTAGCGCCAATCTACGCAATTTGCTTGAAGTTGATTTCCACGGTGCAGTAGCCCACCTAATGGAAAGCAAACAATAACTTCTTTATTTTTAGTGCAAAGTCGATTGATAAATTTCAAATGAAGTATTTCTAGAAATTTTTTTGCAATTATTTGCTCACAAGATACTCTCGAACGAGAACCCGCGCACGATGAAGACGACTTTTGATTGCTGGTACTGGCTCAGATATGCGTTCCGAAATTTCAATAATTGTCAGTTCTTCAAAGTCTCTCAGCAATAAAACTTCTAAGTAGTGCACAGGCAAAGACTCAAGCGCAGAGATCAAATCGATTCGAAGCGAGTCGTCCGATTTCAGCGCCAATTGAGCCTCCAAGGCATCATCCTCAAGTGGTTCATAGCGAAACATGGCACGAGAAAGTTTTCGACATTCACGCTTAATGACTGTAAACAACCAAGATGAAAAAGCTGCTGCTGCTTTCAGGCTTTTCACCTTGCGTGAAACAATCATCAACGACTCTTGAATTGCATCGTCCACATCACTCGCGTGGCAATGTTTGTAAGCATATCGTCTCGCATCAGATTGGCAAAAAACAAGTAATTTTTGAAGGGCCACATGGTCGCCCGATTGCGCAGCATTCACTAAGTTCAGTCGGCTATCCATGCGGTCCATTAGTTATTGCTCCTACTTCAAGCGACGGCCAACCATAGCGCACATGGGACAAAAACCTAGAAACCCTGTTAATGCGAGCATGACGCCAATGAAGCCCAAACCTATCGCAAGAGTGGACCCACCCCAATTCATGACCCCATAAATCAAGCTCATCACCCCCATGACAATTCTTAAAATTCGCTCCCATGTAGGCACATTTTTTATGTAGAACATTTCGTACTCCTTGAGTTTCGGATTTTCTGAGGGCAACCCTCAATGACTAAGAGGTTCGTTCAATAGGAAAAGATTCGCAGAAGGCATAAAAATTAATTTGATGTTTTTGGAAAATCCTTCAAGCAACAAAGGCCTGATGGATTGCTTGTTTCACAAGAACATAAACCGCTTTTTGTTTTTTCTGCGATCAACTTCTTGATTTCTGGATCGTTCTGCAAATCAACCTTGTTGACGCCAAAGCAATAGCAAAGAGCACTATCAACGCTGGACTCCTTGATGCCAATCAGTGTGCGTAATTCTGATTTCACGATCACTGAATCATCTGTTCCGAAGTACACGACATCACAGGCGGGGTCATCGCAAAAAAAGTAACGCTCCGAGATCGGTGACCACTCCCAACCCCGTTTGATGTGATGGGCAATAGTTCGCGCTGAAACTTCAACGCACGCCAGTCCATTGACAGGGCAACGTTGTTTCTTTGGATGCCTTTCCGAACAGGTAACGGATGAACAGCAATCACTCATGTCCACGCTCCAAGCGACCATTCAAAATGAAAATTCGATCAGTTGGATTTACAGACTGAATGTGCAAGGTTCCTGCACCTTTCAGCCCTTTGAATGAACCGATGCCCGATACCACTTCCCAAAATCCGTTGTCATTGATTTCAGGTTTTCCATCTTTGCCGGGCAGAAATACAGCTCGCACAGTCCACTTGATGTAAGCGATGTTTCCTTCGCCCTTGGTCACGACCAAGTACCCACTGGGATCGCCAGATACACCAGGAATAATGTCGTGGCGGCCATATTCAACAATTTGAGCGCCATCAAGAGCCCCTGTGCCTGATGCTGTGCCCTCACGTTTCACCATCAAGACAAAATGATTCGAACCGTCTTTGAAATCTAGCTTGATTTGCTCTTTGGGAACCATGGTCGCTTGCACATTCAACGGTTCAGCGATTGCAGAGCCTGCAATAAAGAATAAGTTGATGAGACTTAGGGCGAGAATTTTTGATGTTTGAGAAATGGTTTTCATGATGTTTCTTTCAGTTAACAGGGAGTACAAAAATTTTTAATTCCAGATTTCGATGTCTTTGATAGACAGAACTTCGACTGTCTGATCTTCAAGGACATTGACGCCCGGACTTTCATCAATCATCTGATCAAGCTTCAAATCTCTGGCCATTAAGAGGTCTTTGATTTCTGTGTCTAGCTGGAGCGCAATCAAACTAGATAGCCACTCATGGCTTAGTTGGGAAATATCGTCACCTCGATTGGAATCAGGGGTTTCAATTTTCCAGCCTCTGAAAATTTCTACCGTTACGTCATACGGTTGCCAAAAATCAGCTACTACCCATTGATTGACTGCGATCCATTGTTTTGGATTGCCTTGCAAGTCTAAGGTTAGTGCCGCGAGGTGCGTCAGCACAGAATCTTGCTCTTTCAATTTAGGTTCTTGGGGTTTCCAACGTTTGAAGATATGGAGATGAACTGTTTCACCAACACCAGCAGATTCATGCCTGTGTAAGAAATATTGGGCGCCGGTGGATGAGTCCAATACATCATCTTCTGGATAGTGAATATGCTCATTTGATGTGATGGCTTGATGACCGTTCTTGCGTTTCGTGAGCACATCTACGATATTCAGTCCTTGCATGCGCAAGGATTTATCAGCGGTAACAAATCTCGCCAAAGGACTTTCGTGTTGTGTGATTTTGGTTTGCATCCTCTCTCCTTGAGAGATGCGGCCCGCTGGGTTCGCATTCATCATTTACTTCAAGCGTTTGAACTTTTCTTGTTCAGATGAAAGAAATGCCACCAAGGTGGCGAGTTCAGACGCCCCCCAAGGAAGCGTGTCGCCCGCCATTGGTCCAAGCATGCACATTTGAATCGCCTCATCAAGCTGAATGCGGTTGAGACCGTAGGAGTCAGATGCCATGCTTACCTTGTGTGGATACGACTGCTTGAAGCTTGCCTGAAATCCTTGGCCATCTCTGTGACATGAGGCACAAGCCAAGCCGTTAGACGACAGTTTGGTGTTTTGAAACACTGTCTCACCCGCTTTAGCTGCTTGCGGCGTGAGTGGATAGTTAGGTTTGTAGCCTGTGGGTCGTTGTATCAAACGAGAATCTGCCTTTACGCCGCACTTAGCATCACACTTAGCTGCGCACTTTGGCGATTGAGCAGAACATCGTCCACGACATTTGGGTACACATGCCGCTTGTACTGATGAGGCACACCCCATCAGTACTGCGGAGACTGCCATGGCAGACAAGACCGATCTATGTTTCATAGGGCCTCGTAAGCGGCTTACTTAGCTTGGCACTTGGCCGAACACTTGGCGGCGCATTTGTTGGCGCCTTTGCCGCTGCACTTGGCAGTAGCCGCAGGAGCGCACTTGGCACCGCACTTAGGTGCACAAGCAGCGATAGCGCCCATGCTGGTGAAAGCCATTGCAGATGTGACAGCCATTGTGGACAAGATTGAACGGTTTTTCATTGAAGTCTCCTAGAAGGGTTTTGCAAGAGGAAGATTCCTCAGCAACTAAGAGCAGGCCAGACCGATGAATGATTCGTAGATTTTTGAAAAAGAATAAATTCGAGACTTTGAGTTCTTTATCTTCCTCTTTGTTGTCTCAGGGTATTATTTTGCGATGGATAAATTAAGCACGCTTCTCAGCAACTTCTCAATTCACGCAGGTGTTTTCTTTGCTGGAAACATCTGTGGGCGGCATGAGTTTGAGAAAGATGAATTGCGCGGTCACCTTCACCTCATCCGTCGCGGCCCCGTTCAGCTCATGGGCATTGAGCCGCGCACGATTGAAGTCAACGAGCCTACGCTGGTGTTCTTACCGAGGCCAGATAAACACAGACTTATTGCCGATGAATCCAAAGGTGCTGATGTGGTGTGCGGTACTGTTCAATTTGGTGGCGGTGGTAAGAACCCGATCACTGACTCATTGCCCAGCCTGATTGAAATCAAGATTTCTGAAATCGCAGGGATTGATTCAATCCTCGATCACATGTTCTTTGAAGCATTTGCGAATGAAGACGGAAGACAAGCTCTGCTAGATCGCTTGTGCGAAGTACTCATCATTCGATTGCTTCGGCACTGCATTGCGCAAGGTATCACTGCGGGCGGTACGCTGGCTGGGCTAGGCGATGTCAAACTCTCCAAGACCTTGCTGGCTATTCAAGCGGACCCCGTGAGAAGCTGGGACTTGAATGAGTTGGCTGATACTGCCGGCATGTCGCGCGCTAGGTTTGCCGTGCGCTTTCGTGAGGTGGTGGGTGAAACACCGGGCGAGTATCTGGCCTCATGGCGCATCATGCTTGCCCAAAGAATGTTGAAAAACGGCAAACGACTTAAGCATGTGGTCGATGACGTGGGTTATGCCAGTTCAAGTGCATTGACGCGGGCCTTCGTGCGCAAGCTGGGGTGCTCGCCGACTGAGTGGCTCAAAAATCAAGCAAGAACAACAGAAATTTGATGGTTTGAGATTTCTGAACATCAAGACGAGACGCTAAGTCAACTCTTGGTGGTTGCTAAAAACTAGCATTCAAGGCCACACAACAACTTTGAAAGCTCGTTTTATGTCTAGCCATGCATTCATCCAGAATCTGAAATCCGTCGACCATGCAACAGCGCAAGGCCCGCAAAAAGAAATCCTCGACACCGCACTCAAGCAAGTTGGCTTCATTCCCAATATGTACGCCAACATGGCGAACGCGCCTGCTGTTTTGAGCACCTACTTACATGGCTATGGCTTGTTTCGCAATGAGTCTGGTCTAAAGCCTGCTGAGCAAGAGGTGGTGTTCTTGGCTGTGAGCCAAGTCAATGGTTGCAACTACTGCACGGCAGCGCACAGCATGATTGCAGAAAAAATGTCCGGTGTTCCTGCCGACGTGCTGCAAGCCATCCGCTCGC
>Ga0228700_1001450_pt1 | contig 15364 bp, 14 predicted proteins | sample McNCre317_Aug_MG_FD_178019 | JGI IMG/M metagenome (GOLD analysis project Ga0228700, IMG submission 178019) | Freshwater microbial communities from McNutts Creek, Athens, Georgia, United States - 3-17_Aug_MG | ecosystem: Environmental > Aquatic > Freshwater > Creek | place: USA: Georgia...
ACAGCGTGCAAATTGCCACTGGTCCACTGCAAGGCCTAGAGGGTAAATACATCGCGCACGATGGTGAAACCCGTGCCTTTGTGTTGGTCGATTTGTTGGGGCAGCCACAAAAACTGCGCATGGCCGTTGAGGGTTTGCGGGTTGTTTAATTGGCGTCAATATGAAAAATATTTTTCAAAAGTTGAATACTAAAGGTAAATCAATGCCTCATTGCATACAGTCTTGATGAATATTTGAAGGATAATTCCGTCTTTGCTTGTGAGCGAAAGGGCGGTAGCGTGCCTAAACTCCATCTTTTGCCTCAATTTAGTGCCAGTCCGCAAATTTGTAACCATCCCTAAACACATTGCCATCATCATGGATGGCAATGGTCGTTGGGCGCAAAAGCGCCGCATGCCCCGCACGGTGGGCCATGCCAAAGGCGCTGCAGGCGTCAAAGCCTTGGTGGAGCACTGCGCCAAGCTTGGCGTTCAATACCTCACCCTCTTTGCCTTTAGCACCGAAAACTGGAAGCGCCCTGCTGATGAGGTGTCTACCCTCATCGGGCTGTTTGTGCAGTACCTTGAAAAAGAAATGGGCGCCTTGGCTGCCGCAGGTGTACGCCTGAAGGTGATTGGAGATGTGGCTGGCTTTGCGCCAGAGCTGCAAAGCCGCATCCGTGCCGCAGAGGCGGCGACGCAAAATAACCATGCCATCACCTTGGTGGTGGCTGCCAACTATGGCGGCCAGTGGGATGTGGTGCAAGCCGTTAAAAACTGGCAAGCCGCCAACCCCGGCGCAGATGTGGCCAGCCTCACACAAGAGCAGCTGGCCCAGCACCTCAGCACCGCTGGCATGCCCGACCCAGACTTGCTCATTCGCACAGGTGGCGAGCAGCGCATCAGCAACTTTTTGTTATGGCAAGCAGCCTATACCGAGTTGTATTTCACGGATGCCTTGTGGCCCGAATTCGACGAAACCGAGCTCAACCAAGCGTTGCACTGGTATGCCACGCGCGAACGCCGCTTTGGTAAAACAACTCAACAACTTGAAGTGACAGCATGACAGAACAATCGATACACAACTGGGACGAAGCTGAAATCAGTTTTTTAGACGTCTTGGTCACTTTGGCCGAGTCGTGGAAGTTGTTGGTGTTTGGTCCGCTCATTGCCGGTGTGGTGGCTGGTGGTTTAAGCTTTTTATGGCCTAAGACATTTGAGTCGGTGGCAATCGTTCGGCTGTCAGAGCAAGAATTAGCACTGCTTAATTCTGCCCCTGTGCTCGACCCATTAATTGAAAAGTTTGGTTTATTGCCAGAATTCAATGGCATTCAAGAAGATGCCCGTCAATACCTGGCTAAAAAACTGGTGAGCAAGTTAGATAAAAAAACGGGTCTAGCCACCATTACAGCCGCTGCTAGCACGCCAGAGCGTGCGCAAGAGCTAGGCAGGGCTGCCATGGACGCCTTGCTGACAGAGCTCCTGCCCAAGGGTAAAAACAAAGACCAAGTGGAGCAACAAGTTCTGTCCAACGAGCGCATCATTGCCAGCTCGGCTGACGCCATTGAGCAGCTGCAAAAGCAAATTGGTAAAGCGGGCCAAAACGATGCGGGACTAGAGGTGGTGATGAAGTATCACGCTTCGTTAACGGCAGAGATGGCCAAGAAAGAGCTTGAAAACATTGAGCTAAAAAAGACCTTGGCTGTGGGGGGGGATGAGGTGTATGTGCAGCAGGCTAGCTTGCCGCAGCGTAAAGTTTCGCCAAAGCGAAGTTTGATTGTTCTGTTGGCTGTTTTGGCCTCGGGCTTGGGATTACTAATGTTCGTGTTTGTTCGTAAAGCGTGGCAATCAGCAACGCAAGATGCAGACGCTTCAGATAAGTTGGCTCGTATTAAGCGCGCTTTTGGTTTGAGTAAGGCTTAAACAGTCCATCATGGGTTTGGTGCAAGCCATTAGCGGCGTTTTCAGCTCCCCAGCACTGTCTGCGGCAGTATGGGGGGGGGCAGTTAGTTTTGTACTCTGTGTTTTGTTGGTGGTAACTAAGCGTTGGCATGGCGCATTAACCATGGACTTTACCGACGGTGTGCAAAAGTTTCACAGCGCGCCCACTCCTCGTATTGGCGGCATTCCTATCGTGCTCGCGCTGGTGGTCGCTTGGGGTAAGGCGCCTGAGGGTGTCAAAGACATGCTGGCGCCTATCTTGTTTGCAGGGCTACCTGCGTTTTTATTTGGTGTGGCTGAAGACATTACCAAGCGGGTAGGGGTGACTCAGCGCTTGTTGGCCACTATGGCCTCGGGGTTCTTGGCGTGGTTGATCACAGATTATTCGCTGAGCCGCGTGGATATTTGGGGTGTTGATTACCTTTTGGAGTACACAGCGGTGTCTGTTCTTCTCACTGCGTTCGCTGTAGGGGGGATCGCTAACAGCATCAACATCATCGATGGATTTAATGGCTTGGCCAGCACCACTTCCACCTTGGCCTTTGTTGGTTTTGGCTTGATTGCGTGGCAGGTGGGGGATCATACTTTGGTGGGCGTGTCTCTGGTTTTGGCTGCGTGTGTGTGGGGTTTTTTCTGGGTTAACTGGCCATTAGGAAAGATCTTCTTGGGCGATGGTGGTTCGTATTTCATTGGCTTTGCGCTAGCTTGGGTTGCTGTGTTGTTGATTGAGCGCAACTCTGGTGTGTCTGCATTCGCGGCGTTGGTTGTGTGTGTTCATCCCGTGACGGAGGTGCTGTTTTCTATCTACCGTCGTTATATAAAAAAGTTACACCCCGGCCATCCAGACCGACTGCATTTTCATAGCCTAGTTAAACAGCGCTATGTGCGCCGCTGGTTTGGGCTTTATAGCAACCGTGTGCGCAACTCGATTACAGGCGGCCTGATCGGTTTGATGACAGGCAGCGCAGTCTTTCTTGCCAATATTGTCTACACCTCGCCTTTTTTGTCTGTGCTGGGATTTGTAGGTTTGAGTCTCGGCTATGTGGCGATTTATGCGCGTATGGTGCGACACCATTGGTGTTCCCCGCTCGCCTTTTTTCAATCCATCTAATAGCTTCTTAATTTCACATGGCATCTCAAAAAAACAAAATCATCGCTGTGATTGGCTTGGGGTATGTAGGTCTTCCATTAGCTGTTGAGTTTGGCAAGGTGCGAGCGACCATAGGTTTTGATATCAATGCCAAACGAGTGACCGAGCTGCAAGGTGGGCAGGACCATACGCTGGAATGCAGCTCAGAAGAGCTGGCTGAGGCGTGGCATTTGCGCTACAGCTGTGAGCCGAACGATTTGAAACTGGCAAATATCTTTATCGTCACGGTGCCTACGCCTGTAGATCAGGCCAATCGGCCGGATATGACGCCTTTGGTAAAGGCCAGTGAAACTGTGGGCCAAGTGCTCAAGGCGGGTGATATCGTCATTTACGAGTCCACCGTTTACCCCGGCGCCACCGAAGAGGTGTGCGTGCCTGTGCTCGAAAAGTTCAGCGGACTAAAGTTCAACCTAGACTTCTTTTGCGGCTACAGCCCCGAACGCATCAACCCCGGCGACAAAGAACACCGCCTGCCTACCATCAAGAAAGTGACCAGCGGCAGCACCCCCGCCGTGGCCGACGAGGTGGACCAGCTCTACAAGCAGATCATCACCGCTGGCACCCACAAAGCCAGCAGCATCAAGGTCGCCGAAGCCGCCAAAGTGATCGAAAACACCCAGCGCGACGTGAATATCGCCTTGATGAATGAGCTGAGCCTCATCTTTCACAAGCTGGGCATTGACACGCTGGAGGTGCTGCAAGCGGCTGGCACCAAGTGGAACTTTTTGCCCTTCAGGCCCGGCCTCGTCGGTGGGCACTGCATTGGCGTGGACCCGTACTACCTCACGCACAAGGCGCAAGAAGTGGGCTACCACCCCGAAGTCATTCTGGCGGGCCGCCGCATCAACGACAGCATGGCCGGCCATGTGGCCGACGAAACCGTCAAACTCATGCTGCGCAAAGGCCTCCCGGTGCTCGGCAGCAAAGTGCTGTTACTGGGCCTGACCTTTAAAGAGAATTGCCCCGATGTGCGCAATACCAAAGTGGTGGACATCGTCAAAGCCTTGCAGCGCTACAACACCCAAGTGGACGTGTACGATCCCTGGATCGACTTGGCCGAGGCCGAGCACGAATACGGCCTCAAATGCCTGGCCCAAGCTCCAGCAGCGGGTCAATACAGTGCCATCGTGCTGGCCGTGAGCCACAGCCAATTTACCGCATTGGGCGAGCAAGGCATCAAAGCCTTGGGCAAGCCTAACGCCGTGGTCTTTGATGTGAAATGCATCTTACCCATGGGTGCAGCAGACGGACGGTTGTAAATATGACTCGCTACGAACAACTACAAACCGAATTGCGCGAAGCGCCCAAAACCTGGCTCGTCACAGGTGTAGCCGGCTTCATTGGAAGCAACCTGCTCGAAACCTTGCTCAACCTCGATCAGCACGTGGTCGGGTTGGACAACTTTGCCAGCGGGCATCAACGCAACCTAGACGAGGTGCAAACCCTTGTCAGCCCCGAGCAATGGACCAACTTCAAATTCATCCAAGGCGACATTCGGCAGCTGGCCGATTGTCACCAAGCCTGCGCTGGGGTTGACTACGTGTTGCACCAAGCAGCTCTGGGCAGCGTGCCCCGCAGCTTGGCCGACCCAATTGCCACCAACGACACCAACATCAGTGGCTTTTTGAACATGCTGGTCGCCGCCCGTGATGCAAAGGTACAAAGCTTTACATACGCCGCCAGCAGCAGCACCTATGGCGACCACCCCGCGTTACCTAAGGTCGAAGTAAACATTGGGAACCCTATTAGCCCCTATGCTGTGACTAAATACACGAACGAGCTCTATGCTGGTGTATTTGCCCGCAACTACGACTTTAAAACCATTGGACTACGTTACTTTAATGTGTTTGGGCCGCGTCAAGACCCCAACGGAGCTTATGCCGCCGTAATCCCTAAATGGACTGATGCGCTGCTGAAAGGTGAACCAGTCTTTATTAACGGTGATGGCGAAACTAGTCGAGATTTTTGCTTTGTTAGCAATGCAGTGCAAGCTAATCTGTTAGCAGCAGTGGCTAACAGATTAAATCACGAAGTATATAACATAGCTGTCGGAGAGCGCACGTCACTTAAGCAGCTTTTTGAAACTTTAAAGAATCAGATAAAGCGAAATGGATGCATTTCTAGAGCTGAACTTATATATCGGGATTTTCGATCAGGTGATGTACGGCATAGTATGGCGGATATTTCTAAAGCAAAGCGGATGCTTGGATATGAACCAAAATACACGTTAAAAGCTGGGGTTGAGATTTATATTAGATTATTGCTTGACAGATAGAGATATTCAGTATTGACCCACTTACCCAAGTGTTTAACATAATTACCTGTTTAAAAGTGATGGCAATGTACCATAAAAATAATCGGTCATATTCTGAAGATTAAATGTCTAAATATAAATTTATGATTAGCTTTGAAATTCCTGTCCTAGATGATATGAAAATCACGAAAGTTAGATCAAGTATTTAATGTCGAGGTTTGGTAGTGGGAAAATTCATAATCCTAGGATTTTTGATTAGACTGTTTTTCGCTGTCGTGCAGGTGATTTGGCCGGATGCACTAGGGATTCTGAGTCAAAATAAGGATGCGTTACAGTTTCACGAGGCGGCGATTGAGCAGCTAAAAGAGTCGGAAATTAGAGAGTTTACAATCGGGCACATATACTCGACTTGGCTTTCTTTTGTATATTGGGCATCAATAGAGAGTCAGTTGATTGGTTCTATTTTTTCATGTTCAGCATGGGCTGCTTCTGCCTATTTATTAGGAAAGATTTTAAAAAAAACCGGCACAACTAAAAGAAGAATAGAGGTAAGCTCTTTGGTATATGCTATGTGGCCTGCATCGATTGTGTTTTGCTCAACAACGCTTAGGGAAGCATACCAAATATTGTTCGTAAATTTGGCTGCATATGGATTTATTTTGATAGTAAAAGAGCAGAGAAAAATATCGGGATGCATGTGTGTTTATTTTGCGACTGCAGGGATGTCAATATTACACGGTGCGCTTATAGTAGCTGGTGGGTATTTAAGTTTGGTTGGTACTTTGTTCGCGTTTCGCCTTCAGAGTTTGAAATATTTTATATTAATTCTATCTGCAGTTATTGGATATTATCTAGTTTCAATGAATTTGAATGGTGGTCTAATAGATCAAATGATCAAGTATCAAGAGAATTTGATTTTGATAGAGGCAAGGGCTAATTACAGAGAGCACGTTGAAATACACAGTTTTATAGAACTTGTGTGCTTTAGCGTTGTGGCAGCTATACAATATGCACTAGAGCCCTTCCCTTGGCGTTTGAATAGTATGTTAGACATTTTAATAGCATTGAGTAATTTATTTGAAATATTTATTTTGTATAGAGTTTCAGTATTTGTCTGTACTTGTAGTGGATTGCTTAAGAAAGAAGATTATTTCCTAATAAGATCGTATCTAGAGCTTAGTGTTGTTATGCTGGTAATTTGGGGGGCGGGCAGTGCAAATTGGGGAACTGCAGTTAGACATCACATAGTTAATTTTGGGGTGTTAATTATAATGTTCCAAATGACCGGTAAGTGCTTATATACCATTCGGGGGCCTTTTCGTAATGATCGAGCTTAGAAAGCTGCTGAAAATATCAATAATTAGATTCATACCAGCCTTAGGGGCATTGTTTTTAAGTTTTATCGCAGCTAGAAAATTGAGCGTAGATGAAGCTGGTAATTTTTTCTTCTGGTTGGTGGTTATTTACGCCTCTTCATATATAACAGGGCTTGGTTTAGACACTTATCTGCTTAGGGAAATATCGAGAAAAGAAGTGAAAGCGGCACCAAGTTTGAAACGTGGGGCGTTTCTAGTATCGTTCATTGCTGCAATATTTGGTATTACTGTTTATCATAACGGCGAAGCATGGATCTTGATATCCTTGCCAATGTTTGTAATAGTGGGGGTGAACAGTAAAATACTACGCGCCGAAGGTTTGTATGAGGCTTCTAGCCTCTTGGAGATTAGTAGCATATCGGCTCTGGCAGCTTTACTCCTTTTGTTAGTGCCAGGCGGATTGATCAATATAGAAATTATTAAAGGAGTGTTTGTTCTCTCGTCACTCATCATAATGTTTGTTGGGGAGGCTGCTGTGTCTAGAGTAAATCAAATAAATAATTTTTCATCATCAGATTTTTTCTCATTACGATTGAGTGCATTGAGTTATTCCGTCTATCCTCTGGTAATTTTTGTTACGCAATGGTTTCCTTTGTTTTTATTAAAGAAATTTAGTTCACAAGATGTTGCTGAGTATAGTCTTGCAATTCGCTCTGCCGCAATATTTACATTTTTATCAATGTCGTTTGATAGTTATTTATCAGTTAAAATTTCAAAAATGCACCATGAATCAGATCATATGAATTTGTCGCGTATGCTTAATAATAGTTCTAAAATAGCACTTATATGCTCGCTTTTTCTATTGATTGCGTTTGTTCTATTTGCGAAGCATGCAATAACAATATTGATAAGTTCTGATTATCAGCGCGTATATTTAGTTGCCTTACCAATTGTTTCATTATATATGCTGTCTTTCATCTTTGGTCAATATCAAGGTTATTTATTGATGACTGATTCTGAAGGTATAGTGAATTCCTCCAATCTGCTCTCAATGGTAATAGTTGTCGTTTTGTGCTCAATATTATATATGATAGATATGTTATCGAGTTTGAGTGGTGCATGCTCGTTACTCGTAGGTAGGGCAATTGGAATTTTGCGCATGTGTTATATGGGCAATAGAATTTTGGATAAAAGAATTCAACAAATATAATTCTTGAAAGGTGCTCTTGTATGATAAAGAAAAATATAAATTTAGAATCAGTTTTTGCGGAAAATGAATTAATAAAAATTGAGCTTGGCTGCGGAAAGACGAAAAAAGAAGGATATATAGGTATAGATCAATTGGACTTGCCAGGAGTTGATTTGGTCGGTGATGTAATGCCCTGTATGCAACTTTTTCCTGATGCTTCAGTTGATGAAATATATTCCAAGAGCTTTCTTGAGCATGTTGATGATTTAAGTGCTGTAATTTCTGAGACAATAAGAATTCTAAAAAAAGATGGGGTACATAATCTGTACGTACCTCACTTTAGTAATCCATACTATTACTCGGATTACACGCATACTAATTTTTTTGGATTGTATACATTGCATTATTTCACTAATGATTCAAAAATGAGAAGAAAAGTTCCTAGCTTTTACGGTAGTGACAAAATAACTATTGTTAAGCAGAGGCTTGTTTTTACTTCGCCTTTTTTAGAGCGGTGGCCATTCAAGAAAATTTTAGAGCTTATCTTTAATTCGTCTACATGGATGCAAGAATTTTACGAGGAGAATTTATGCTATATATTTCCTTGTTATGCCATAAAGATTACATATTTACCTGTTAAAAATTAAATGTATGTTGATCTTGAGTTGCAGTAAAGCTAACAATTTGTTTGCAACCAATACCTACTACTTCTGCATGTTACTAATATGAGAAATTATCTAAACTAGGCGTGGATAAATAAAAGCTAAAAATTTGATTGCATTAATTATCAATCGAATGGGAAATCAAAATTTTTTGGAGAAAAAATGAAAACAAGTATTCAAGTTTTAAAGCCATACTTTCGTGTTGAGGAGACTCTCTATCAAATTCGCGAATGTCTCGAGCGTGGATGGTCTGGTATGGGTTATAAAACAGAGGAGTTCGAGTCAGAATGGAAACGCTACTCTGGATTTGTAAATGCACATTTCTTGAATTCTGCAACAAGCGGGCTTCACTTGGCAGTCAATATATTTAAATCCAGATTGGGATGGCAGGATGGCGATGAAATTATATCAACGCCGTTAACATTCGTGTCGACAAATCACGCAATCATGTATGAGAGGATGAATCCGGTTTTTGCCGATGTGGATGAAAAAACACTATGTTTAGATCCTGAGTCCGTAAAGCGTTCAATAACAAAAAAAACACGTGCAGTAATATATGTGGGAATTGGTGGTAATGCTGCGGGATACAAAGAAATTAAAGATATATGTAGAAAGAATGGCCTTGTTCTCATTTTGGATGCTGCGCATATGGCTGGCACCAAGTGGAAAGATGATGGTTGCCAGGTGGGGCACGATTCAGATTGTGCGGTGTTTAGCTTTCAAGCAGTTAAAAATTGCCCATCAGGGGATGCGGGTATTATATGTTTTAAAGAGAAAGAATTCGATACTGCGGCACGCAAATTGGCTTGGCTTGGAATAGACAAAAATACATACGCAAGATATTCAGAAAGTTCGTATAAGTGGAGATATGATGTTGATGAAATAGGTTTTAAATATCATGGTAATAGTATTATGGCCTCGCTATGTCTGGTTTCTCTAAAGTATCTGGATGAGGATAATGCCTATCGTAGGAAGTTAGCTAATATATATCTGGAGGAGCTCTCTAGGGTTGATTGGATTGAGCTGATAAATCATAGTGATGACATATTGAGCTCTAGACACACTTTGCAAATATTGGTAGAAGAGAGGGATGATTTTATTGATCGAATTTCTGAATTTGGAGTGTATTGTGGGGTTCATTATGTTGATAATCGACAATACAGACCCTATCAATTCAGTGAAATAAAACCTGACTCAGCTGCAAAAGTTTCAGAACGGTTAGTTAGTTTGCCGTTACATCTAAATCTTACTGAAGAAGATGTTCGGTATATTTGCGAAAGAATTTTGAAAATATTTTAAAACCAGATATTTTATTTGCCATCAAAAATAGTCGTAATGATAAAAATCTTAGCTTTAACATGTGGCGGTATTTCTGTGGCTAGTTCACGTCTTAGGAGTTTTTATCCGTTTCAAGCTGCGGATAAGAGCTCTTATCAAGTAAATCGAGTTCTGACCTATCAGAGTTTTGTGGGCTCTGATGTTATACATTTTCAAAAAACTTTAAATCCATTCCAATTCTTTTTGAATATTTTTGGGAGATTGCTAGGTAAGGTAACCGTATTTGATGTAGATGATCAGCCGCATAATATATTTGTTGCATGCGCTATGAACATGAACGTTTTAATCTCGAAATTAATTGTTGTTGATACTGAGGAGAGGCGAGCATATTGGGTGAGTCGATATCCGTTCAAAAAAGTTATAGTTATTCCGGATGTGTGCGACGGCGTTGCTACATCATTGCCTCAGATTTCTTATCCAAGAGTAGGTGAAGAGTTAAGTGTTGTTTGGATAGGTCACCCAACAAATATATGGAGTATTGAAAGTCTGTTGAAATATTTTCAGAGTTCGAGTGAGGGTTTGAAATTAAAGTTGACGGTAATTTCAAATTTATCCGAATTGAGTTCTTTCATGCAGCTATATGAAAAAACTAATTTTGTTGAATGGCGGGAAAATATATTGCTTGAAGATTGTGATAAATATCATTTCATGATACTTAACCATGATTTTGATGATGCGAGTCGGATGAAGAGCGACAACAAAATGGTTCTATCTTTTATGGCTGGAATCATGCCGATTGTTAGTGCAACCCCATCCTATAAAAGGTTGGCGGCTGCGGTTAATCTAGAAAAGATTGTTTTTGATGATTTGACGGATGTATTTGAAATCGTTAGAAAGCTAGATATTGAAGACTTTAGTAAAATTGCGGAGGTAAGAAATTGGGTTCTAAATAAATATTCAAATGCTAATTTTTTTAAAAGTTTGATGCTCGAGGTTCATTATTTAACTTCCGCTGGTAAATGAGGTGGCTGTGGGGAAGCTCTTATATGTCGTAAATAATGCTGCATTCTTTGTTTCTCACAGATTGCCTTTGGCTATTGAGTCTGCTAGATCGGGCTTGGACGTTGGGTTAATTATTGGTAAACCTGGTAGCGAGGAGATGGAGGCGCGGGCGCTATTAAAGCTCGAATTAAGTGGAATTGCTTGCTACAAAGTGAATTTTTCAAGTGCCGGAGTTAACCCGTTCCTAGAATTGTTGGGCTTTCTTCAGATTCTGTACTTTATGGTTAGGTTTAAGCCAGATATTGTGCACTGTGTTTCTCCTAAAGGAGTGGTTTATGGAGGAATTGCAGCGCGACTGTGTAGAGTTAAGTCATTGATTTTGGCTATTTCTGGGATGGGGTTTTTATATACAAATCAGGGGAAGGGTACTTTTCCTAAATCTATAATTAAAATGCTGTATTCATTAATGTTAAAAATTACCTTTTTACACAAAAATTTTCGTGTTATTGTTCAAAATGGCGATGATTTTCGCGCCGTGATAACTGAGTGGGGTGTGCCAGAGGGAAGGGTTATCAAAATAATGGGGTCAGGAGTCAATTTGCAGGACTATCTAAACTGCACTCCATTAAATAAAAAAAACATCGTATTACTGCCCGCGAGAATGTTGTTGGATAAAGGGGTTATTGAATTTGTTGAGGCTTCATGTATTGTTAAAAGGATGGTGCCATCGTGGGCTTTTATCCTTGCTGGGGCAGCAGGTTATGACAATCCATCAGCTATCACAGAAGATCGTTTGGTGGCATTTCAGAATTCAGGTTGTATACATTGGTTAAGGCATGTTGATGATATTATTGCTTTATATCGTGATGCTGCAATTGTATGTTTGCCTTCATATCGGGAGGGGATGCCAAAGGCTTTGCTGGAGGCTGCTGCTGCTGGATGTGCAATTGTAACAACCGATGTCATCGGGTGCCGTGAGGCCATTGATGATGGTGTTACTGGCGATCTAGTCCCCGCTCGTGATGTTAATGCATTAGCTGATGCAATGATATCTTTGATCAATGATCAACAACGTAGAATCTCATACGGCATTAAGGGGCAGGAGCGAGCCAGAAATTTTTATTCAATTGATTCTGTCATTCTGCAAACAATATCAATTTACAACGAATTATTGCGCTATGAGTAAACAACTCAAACCTCTTCTATTGTTGGAACTCAACGAGATAAATTTTGATGTGATTGAAAAGTATGTGGTAAATGATGTTACGCGCTTCTCATCATTAAATAAATTGTTATCTGGTTTTCGAATTCGAACAAGTTGTGAAAAACAATACGAAAAATTGGAACCTTGGATTCAGTGGGCTTCGGTCCACACATGTAAGACTTATGCGGAGCATGGTGTTTTCCGTCTGGGGGATATGGTGGGCTCGGATGTACCGCAAATCTTCGAGCAACTGGAGCAGGCTGGTTATAAAGTCGGCGCAATTTCAGCAATGAACGCTGAAAACCGCCTCAAGCAGCCAGCGTATTTCATCCCCGATCCTTGGACTCAGACGTCAGCCGATTCGTCGTGGTGGAGCCAGTCTTTGGGGCGAGCGGTGTCGCAGACTGTGAACGACAATGCGCAGGCACGCATAACGCCCAGATCGGCACTGCAGGTGATATTGGGCTGGTTGCGCTTTGCGCGTGTAAGACATTACCAGAAATATATGTCACTGGTGTTAAGTAGTCGCCGCAAGCCGTGGCTTAAGGCTTTGGTGCTTGACTTATTGTTGCACGATGTTCACTGGAGTATGTTCAATTCGAAGCGACCAGATTTTTCGACGCTGTTCCTCAATGCAGGGGCACATATTCAGCACCACTACTTTTTCAATGCCGAACCACTGCGCAAGGAGTCGCCCAATAAAAACCCAGCGTGGTATGCCCCTGAGAGTGAAGATCCATTGGCCGATGTATTGGATTTGTATGACCTGATCGTGGGTGAGTATTTCGATCGTCCCGATATCGAGGTGGTGCTGGCCACCGGTTTAGCCCAAAAACCGTATGATCGAGTAAAGTTTTATTACCGACTCAACTCGCATGCTGATTTTTTGCGCGGACTAGGTATCGAGTTCAATCGTGTGCTTCCTCGTATGACACGGGATTTTTTGATTGAATTTGAAAACGAACAACAAGCTCAGTTTGCGCAAGATGTGCTGGCCAGTGTGAGTGTGGTGGATGACGATGCCCAACTGTTTGGCGAGATTGACAACCGGGGTTGCAGCTTGTTCGTGACGCTGACTTACCCGCAGGAAGTCGATACCACAACGCAGTATCAGGTTGGTAATCGCAAGTCATTTTTACTGCCTGAGTTAAGCTTTGTAGCTATCAAGAATGGCATGCACCAAGAAGAGGGTTTCGCTTTTTTCACTCCAAATGCAGCTGCGTATGCCCCTGCTGATAAGGCGCATGTTGCCATGTTGGGTGAAGCCATCTTGAATTACTTTGGCGTGGTTAAAGTTAGATGCTAATCTTTTTGTAAAACATTAATTTTATGACTATTTTCGTTACTGGATGTGCGGGCTTCATTGGTAGTAATTTCGTTCATACATGGCTATCATCGTCAAACGAAACCGTGGTGAATTTAGATAAACTCACGTACGCAGGTAATTTGGCTAACTTAGGCGTCTTTAAGGATGATAAGCGTCATGTGTTTGTGCTGGGTGATATCGGCGACCGAGCCTTGGTTTCCAAACTGTTGGTCGAGCACAATCCCCGTGCTGTGCTGAACTTCGCTGCAGAAAGCCATGTAGACCGCTCCATCCATGACCCCAGTGACTTTATTGAAACCAACGTGGTGGGCACGTTCAATTTACTTGAAAGCGTGCGCACCTATTGGCAAGACTTACCTGGGGCAGACAAAGCGGCATTCCGCTTTTTGCATGTGTCGACTGATGAGGTGTATGGCACTTTGCTGCCCACCGCTCCACCCTTTGCAGAAACCAAAAACTACGAGCCCAATAGCCCATACTCTGCCAGCAAGGCCGCGAGCGACCACTTGGTGCGTGCATGGCATCACACCTATGGTTTGCCAGTTCTGACGACCAATTGCAGCAACAACTATGGTCCGTTTCACTTCCCCGAAAAGCTAATTCCATTGGTGTTGCTTAATGCCTTGGCAGGCAAGCCACTGCCCATTTATGGTGATGGTCAGCAAGTGCGCGATTGGTTATATGTGGAGGATCATTGTCGCGCTATTGCCCGCGTGTTAGAGGCAGGCAAAGTGGGTGAGACTTACAACATTGGCGGCTGGAACGAAAAGCCGAACTTAGACGTGGTTATGACTCTTTGTGCCGTGTTGGACGAGTTAAAGCCGCGCGTAGACGGCAAACACTATGCCGAACAAATTATTTACATCAAAGACCGCCCAGGCCACGACCGTCGCTACGCCATTGATGCCCGCAAGATTGGGCGCGAGCTAGGCTGGAGGCCGCAAGAGACCTTTGAGACCGGCATCCGCAAAACTGTGCAGTGGTATTTGGCCAACCAAGACTGGGTGCAGGGTGTCACGAGTGGCAACTACCGACAATGGGTGGGTAAGCAGTATGGTGCTTGAACCATACGACACACAATATAAGCCCATGCACAAAATTCTTCTCTTAGGTAAAAATGGTCAAGTAGGGTGGGAGCTGCAACGCAGCCTTGCCCCCTTGGGGGAGGTGTTAGCACTAGATCGTAACAGTACCAACTACTGCGGTGATTTGTCGAAGGCTGAGCAACTGGCACAAACAGTGCTGACTTACAAGCCAGACTTCATTGTCAATGCAGGAGGGTATACCGACGTAGATGAAGCTGAGTCAAGGGCTAATAATGTGGTTAAAAAGATAAACACTAATGCCCCTGCTTCATTAGCAATAGCGGCAGAAGTTGTTGGTGCGTGGTTAATTGATTATTCCACTGACTATGTTTTTGGCGGAGTAGGTAGCCATGCATACCAAGAGTGCGACGGAACTGGGCCGTTGAACGTTTATGGTCAGACTAAGCTGGATGGCGAAAAAGCCATTATGGCGAGCGGATGCAAGTATTTAATATTCCGCACCAGTTGGGTCTATGCCGCACGTGGTAACAATTTTGCCAAAACCATGCTGCGCTTAGCCCAAGAGCGCGACAAGCTCACTGTCATCAACGATCAGCACGGAGCACCCACCGGTGCAGACCTCATTGCCGATGTCACGGCACACGCGATTCGCCACCTGCTCCACAGGCAATACATTGCGCTCAGCGGCGTGTACCATTTGGTGGCTTCGGGTGAAACTACTTGGCATGACTACGCGCAGCACACGATAAACAAAGCCAAAGTCATTAGACCCGATTTGCCTTGGAAGGTGACAGATATTGTGCCTGTGCCTACCACTGCGTTTCCCACACTCGCCGCGCGCCCGCTCAACTCACGCCTGTGTAACCAAAAGCTGCAACACACGTTTGACTTGGTGTTGCCGCCGTGGCAGCAGGGCGTAGACCGCATGCTGGCCGAAATACTCTAAACAAGAAGAATAGATATGACCCAACAACGCAAAGGCATCATCCTCGCTGGTGGCTCGGGTACGCGCCTATA
>Ga0228700_1001451_pt1 | contig 15342 bp, 11 predicted proteins | sample McNCre317_Aug_MG_FD_178019 | JGI IMG/M metagenome (GOLD analysis project Ga0228700, IMG submission 178019) | Freshwater microbial communities from McNutts Creek, Athens, Georgia, United States - 3-17_Aug_MG | ecosystem: Environmental > Aquatic > Freshwater > Creek | place: USA: Georgia...
GTCAAGAAAGTACGATGAGGATGTCAAGGCATCATGGCCGCTCAAACCGCCAAGTCCAAGTTGGACGTCCGCTTTTGGGGTGTTTATTAAGTTCACCAAGTTTAGATCGACGACCGCAATCAGCCTAAACCTGTCGTTTAATTCTCGTGAGCTACCGGGTAAGTTATCGATCCCATACTTGGCTATGGTAGTTAAACCAAGTTCAAACTCTAGGCGCTGGCTCAGTTCGTAGTTCAGGCATGTGCGCCCAGGTCATCATCTCTGCAGCCTTGGTTGGTTCAGCGCCTAACCATGCATCGTGCAGGTCTGGGGCAATGATCACAGGAGTGCGCTTTTCATCGCCAGGCTTGTGAAATTGGCGCATCACAGGGTGCTCGTCGGCGTTAACAGTCAGCATGGAAAAGCTGACCACCAGTTCGCTCGAAGCTGGGTCTGTCCAGCGATCCCACAAACAAGCAATCCCAAACGGGTCGCCTGAAGCTATTTCTATCTTCCAGCGCTCCGCCCTGCCCGACTCATAACTTGGCTCGTAGAAGTTATCGACCAAGACGAGGCCGTATTGACGTTGACGCCAAGCAGTTCGGTAACTCGGCTTCTCTGCCGCTGTCTCGCTCCTGGCGTTATATGTGTGACGGGCAATTTTTTCGTCTTTAGCCCATGACGGGATCAAACCGAACTTGGCCAAGCCACAGGCGATTCGATCAGACTGGTGGCTCTTCACGACCAAGGGCGCTGCAAACCCTGGGTAGGACTCCGCTGGATATTCAGTCGGAAGATCTACCCCAAGCTTTTCTTTAGCCCACTGGTTCTTCTTGGTTGGCGTGAAGTTTGTGCACATTACTCAAGAGAAGATATTCAATGCACGAAATACATGTGTTTTTACTTTCAGATCGATATGCTCAACAGACCTCGATCAATCAACAACATAGATGTTTTTGAACCAGTTTTGCCACTTGTAATTCGTACCAGGCATATTCCAAACATCAGTTCGAACTAAGCGACCTTCCTCTTGTAGCGTTTTAGCCAGTTGTAGTCTGGCGTCGTAATCCCGCTCCCAGTTATTGACTCGTTCAGTGCCATCACTCATGTGCAAGATAATGGCTTTTTGAGCAGATCGCCCCCTAAATCCCTCTTCAACTCGATCAATTTTGGCGACATTGGATTCAGTCACCGACTCTCCACGAGTCGGCTTCATAAGGGCTTGTTGCTGCAGTCGAGCGATTTGTTCCTTTTGGGTATTAATGACTTCATCCTTTTCCAAGGAATCACTTATCGCTTGATTCTTCTCAGCGCGCTCACGTTCAGCACGTTCGCCTAGCTCATTTCGTTCTTGAATCGCTTGCTTGGCGATTTCATCAAGTTCTTTGTTTTGCTCCAACGCTTTGTTCAGCAATTCACCAGTTTTCTCTGCCAATTCTTTGAGCCCTTGAGTCTCTTCGTCATACAAGATCTTCATTAGATATGCAGGCGATACACCAGCATTCTTTTTGAATTTTTCATGCATGACTGTGGCCACTCGATTAATGTCGTATGGCGAGCCGCCCATGGCTGTGTCAACCAATGGGTCGGTGTAGCTATCTTTTGCGTCTGGATCTTGCGTGATTGGCCAAAAAGTCACTACCTTCGGGCGATCAGGGTAAAAGTCGTTGGGCGAGACAATCAAAATCACATCGTCAAACGATTCATTCTCGAGGGTTAGCTCCCCCCTCAAAGCGATATTGTTTCTGTGAGGTAGGACTTCTGTTGTCGGCGCACCTTTGAAACTGAACTTCAAAGCACCTTGCCAAACTTCTAGAACAATGCCGAAGCGCAAGGCTGCTGTGTAGCGAACTTTGTGAAAACGCCTATTTACTACTTCCTTGTTGTTTTTCTTGTCGAAAGCTGTATCTTTAATTTTGAAATCGTAGCGTTCCATCATGTGCTCTCAATAAACATCAATCTGTGTTGATAACCGCAATTGCATTTTCAAATACTTCACGCATCTGAGCATCGCCTACGCAAATTCGAATCAACTCAATTTCTGGATAGTCGTCTGCCCTAGTCAACAACCCATGAACAATGACTTGAGCTGCCAACTCTGGCGGAAATTTAAACACGCCAGTTCCTATTGCAGGCATTGCCATCGTTCGAATTCCAGCCTCCTTAGCTACCCTGAGCGTATTTGCAATAGCGAGGTCTAGATACCTTTCAGGGTGATCGTCGTTGATGTAACTGGCAGCTCGAACATGAATCACTTGGGGGTTGGGAAGATTAAATCCCGGCGTAACTACGGCATCACCCAATCCAATTGGAGAATAGCGGCGACAGTACTGCTCAAGCTCCGGCCCAGCGGCTGTGTGTATGGCACCAGCGACCCCCGAACCAAAACGCAGGTTAGCGTTTGCCGAATTCACGAGTGCATCCACGTCCGGCTGCTGGACGATGTTGCCAATGACGATTTCAATCTGCATGAAATTCAAACACCTTAAAAATCGTCAAAATCATTCCTAGATTTTTTGGAGCCGATCCCAAAGTCGTCGCTCGGGTTGTTGAAAACAGCACCAATTCCAGTTGCTGTGCTTCCCATGCGGGTGCTGCCGTCAGTGCTGAAGCTCCCCATCTGCGTGAAAACAGACCCATCCGAGCCAACTGTGGTCGAGCCCATCTTTGTGTAGGTCGTACCGTCAGACGAGACGCTGGTCGTATCGGAGACCATCTGAATCGTCTCCCCTTGATCCGAGAATGCGAACCTACCCAAGATTTGCCAGAATGACATACGCCTCCCTTCTCAACATCCACAGGACACATCTCCAGCAGATTTCCAGCTAGATCGTACTGCGTGGCTCAGCAGGTGACCCATGCCGCCCACACAATAATTCAATTTTTCAGCCACAGATTGAAAATTTTGCACTATGCTGGCGTTCTCTACCAATATCGCGGCCCAAAAAATGCCATCCAGAACAGCTGACAACGCCATCATGACCATCGGGGAAGTTGCCGACTACCTCAAGGTCACAGAGCGAACAATCTACCGACTGGCCGGAGCCAAGCAGATTCCTGCATTCAAGGTTGGAGGTAGCTGGCGCTTTTCAAAATCGGACATAGATGAATGGATCAAAAAGCAGTCAGTTGAAGGACTGGATGGCGCAGGTACTGAAGCCAGCAAATCCAAAAAGCTGCAAGTAAGAGGAGAAAAGTAATGTTGGGACTGAATCTACGAGAAGAATTTAAGGGTAAGCGCCTCAAGGGCACGGCAATCGAGTTATCAAACGACTCAAACACCGGCGCAACCCAGATTGCAGCGCAACAATTCTTAGAAATCACATACCCGACCCATGACCTACTGAAAGGCATTGAAGCCGTAGGCCCAAATCAAGGCCGACCAGTAGTTGTAATTGGAGAACGCGGTCTCGGTAAGTCACACTTAATGGCCGCCTTGTATCACGCTGTTAACGATGCAAAGTCAACCGGTGCTTGGCTCAATTCGTGGGCAACGACATTGGGCGACCCGCAAATAGGCAAGATCGCCTTGCGTGATGAAATGCTGGTGATCGGCGAAAGCCTTCACCGGCAGCGCTACAAGTTCCTTTGGGATCTAATGTTTGAACGGCATCCGCACGGTACCTATATCAAGGGTAAGTGGGAAGGCATGGGGGCCGCAAAGACAGACATCCCCTCTGACAAACTTATCATTGAATTGCTTGAACATACGCCAGCAATGCTGCTACTCGATGAGTTTCAAACTTGGTACGACGCCCTAACAAATACTAAACAATACCCTTGGAAAAATTGGGCGTTTAACTTCATCCAGATCCTTTCAGAAATCGCAAAGGAACGCCCCGACTTACTTGTTCTAGTGATTTCTGTTCGCAATGGGAGCAGTGACGCCTACCAGCAAGTACATCGCGTCAACCCTATTCCAATTGATTTCAAGGCCGGGGGTAATGCCGAACGCATCCAACAGGATAGACGTCGGATGCTATTGCATCGCCTGTTCGATAACCGGATGCAGATCGCTCCAGCAAGCATCGAATCGGTGGTATCAAAACACCTCACTGAGTACTTCCGCTTGCTTGACATTCCTCCTTCTGAGCAGGATCGCAAGAGCAAAGAATTCATCGAATCCTGGCCGTTCGCGCCACACCTGCTTCGTCTGCTTGAAGAGCAGGTGTTAATTGCTACCGATGCGCAGGAAACACGCGACATGATTCGCATCCTCGCCAACTTATACAAAAGCCAAGGTGAATTAGCCCCGGTGCTCACGGCTGCGGACTTCCGTCTTGATGACGATACTTCCGGCATCGGAGCGCTGCTTGACTCCGTCTCCAACGAGCACCACCGCACCCTGCGTGCGAAGGCCCAACAGAACATAATTTCAGTCACAGAGGCAGTTTCTGAACACGCAAACCTTGCCCCGCACCTCCAGGAAATTGTGGGCGCTTTGTGGCTGCGATCCATTGCTGTCGGCAATTTGGCTGGTGCCGATCCTGCAACGTTACAGGTGGACATCACGCGCACCAAAGCCGTCGACGACAACGCGTTCCAGGTCGAGCTAGCGACCATCGTCGAGAACAGCTTTAATATCCACCAAGACGGCCCCCGGCTGGTCTTCAAGGAGGAAGAAAACCCTCGGGCCAAGCTGATGGCTTGTGCTCGCAACGACAAGCTGTTCTCAGATGGCTCCGACCAAGCTCAACTTGCTAAGCAGATTCGCTACGTGATTGGAGGCACCGACGAGGTCGCCAAGACCTTCCGCGTGATCGCGCTGCCGAAGGCTTGGCAGACCGATCCCTGGTCAACGCTGGATGAAGCTGAGCAACCAGAGCGCTGGGACGACCGCCTGCCCGTTCTGGTGCTGCCAGAGGAACCGGACAACATCGACCAGCGCCTGGGCCGCTGGATCAAAGATCATCTGCAGAAGCGCCGCAACACCATCCGCTTCTTGCTGCCGCGATCTGGCTCCACAAATGCCTTCCAGGATCGCGACCTGCTGATCCTCGCGCGTGCCGAGATGAAGGCGCAGGAGTGGAGCGGCCAGAGTTCCGAGTACAAGAAGCTGCACACCGAATACCAAGGTGCGCTGCGCGACATCCTGAAAAAGCGGTTCGACCGTTTCGCAGCGCTGCATCGCTGGAATTTCGCTGATCCGAGTCAGTGTGTGTTCAGCGTCGAGAGCCTGAAAAAGCAAGGGGCTCAGATCCCCGAAGGCATCGAGGAAGCGCTGATCAACGACCTGTTCGTGCCTGAGGACTTTGAAAGTCTCGTGCTAGAAGCTGCTGCAGAAAACTCGGCCGTTGGCAAGCTGCTGCGCGAGCTGCAGGAGCCTCGCCCTGCTGGCCAGGACTGCATTCCCTGGCTTGGCGAAACCGCGATGAAAGAACGCATCCTGCGGCTTTGCGCGCGGGGCAAGATCGCAATCAATTTGCGCGGCCTTGAGTACCTGCAGACCCAACCGGGCGAAGATGAAGATTCAGCTTGGAAACGCTTGCGCCCCAAGCTGTCGTATACCGGTCGCCAGCTCGATGAAGTGTTCCTGATGGAGCCCTCGGCGGTGCCGACCACGGGTGGCACGACGCCCCCAGACCGTCAGGCACCAACTGGCGGCGGCGAAGACGCTGGCCTTTGGAGTGGCGGCACAACGCCACCGCCGCCCCCACCGGGCGGTGAAACGACACCGCTTGGAGGCACGCCTTCGACGGGTGGCGGTATCTTCGGCGGCAGCTCCATCACTGGCGGCAAGCACCGAATTCCGCTGAGCAACCCGGCAACCTCCCCTCTAAATCTGATCGGCAAGCTCGAAGGCTGGGGCATTGGCCCAGCCACCCCCGTCGCGGAAGTCTCAATCAAGGTGTCAGCAGCGACTGGGGCTCAACTCAAGGAACTGCTCAAGAAGCTGCCTGACGGCATGACCTTCGAGCTCACTCTTGAGAAGGAGGAGAACTGATGCCACTTGACGCCGGGGTATTAAACAGCCTGACCAAAGGTTCGGCCGAGGACGCGTGGCGCGTAATCATCAACAACGCAGTCGAAATTGCGTCCAAGCCGCTAGCTGCAGGCAACGCACCCAGCGAAGTAATTAAGCGCGACCGCGAAATCGGCACGATTGACCACTTCCTGTCATCCACCGGATGGGACTTATGGCAAACCTTCGGCGACACCGTCGAGCGCACTTCAGATCGGTTGGCTCGCTGGTGGACTGAACCCTACAGCGCCAAGGCAGTCCTGGTGCTCGACGGCCTGTCCCTGCGTGAACTGCCTTGGCTGTTGCAAGGTGCCAAAGAGCGGGGTTTCACACTACATGAAGTTTCCGCCAACGCTTCCGAACTGCCCGGGGAAACCAATGAGTTCGCACGAGCCTTGGGCTTCAGCAGCCGCAGCCAGCTTCAGAACAACGGAGGCGGACTTGCCCACAAACTGCAACCGACGTACACCGAGTGTGTCGACATGCCTTGGAAGGATTGCGAGAGCCTGATCAATGGCTCGCCGAACTGGGTGTTTTGGCACCACTGGCCCGATAGCAAGGTTCACGATGGATCAGGAGCTGGCCAGGGCCTAGACGCCCTGACCCGCGACGCCGCCGACCAACTCAGCAGCGATGACTTCTGGGCTTTCGTTGAGCGATTGGCCATCGGACGGCGTCTGGTCATAACCTCCGACCATGGATACGCCGCAACAGGCTACTTCCCTGACGCGGATGGGGAGGTAGGCCAATTTCTCAAAAAAACCTTTGCAAGTGGGCGCAGCGCTAAGGGTACTGGTGAAACAGGGCCCTTCGTGCCGCCCGTTGCACTCCAGGTCAGCAGCCCACATGGCGCTCACCTCCTGGCGGTTGGCCGCTGGAAGTGGAGGAGCCAAGGCGGCTACCCGACGCTGACGCACGGAGGGCTCTCATTGCTCGAGGTGCTGTCCCCTTTCGTCGAGCTCACTAAATAATGGATCAGCAATATGGCAACAAAGATTGAACAACTGTCACAAGAAGTAAGCCGACTACTCAGCGCAGGTAAGGCTATTTCTTTGGAAACAGTTGATTTCGGAGACCCACAAAGGCCAAAGACTTGCCTTGAAGTTGATTTTCCAATTGCTTATATCAATGAGCTGGCGGCAATTGAAGCTTCTTCTGGTTCAACAAAAAAGCCAATTTACCAACTTTCAAAATGGTGGGCACGTCGGCAACCAAGTGTATTTCGCGCATTACTTTTGGGGGCCGCTGCACGTGCACCGTCTGACCCATCTCAGTCCGCAAAATTAATACAAGATAACTTTTACAACAACCATCAAAAGACCGGCTGGGCAAAAGGCATCAGTGTTGCTGAAATATTTATGGGTGGGGGAACAACTCTTGTTGAAGGCTCACGACTTGGAATGAAGATGCATGGCAACGACATTAATCCAGTCGCATGGTTTGTTGTCAGTCAAGAGTTGAGTCGAGTTGAACCTGATGAAGTTAATCGCTTGATAAACGATGTGGAAGCTTCAGTGAAAGCAGAGCTGATGCCTTTCTATTTCTGTGATGGCCCTGAGGGGGAACGTGGTACGTGGACACACATACCAACCAAAACAACCATGGGGTCGGACTTTGATCCACTGTCACTATCACCTACTGAGCGAAAAAATTACTCATATGCTGGTCCTGAAATGGTCTACGCGTTCTGGGCAAAGCACGGCCCCTGCCAAGTTACAGGTTGTGGGCATAGAACTCCAATCATGAGTAGTCCTGTTGTTGCAGCAAAGGCAATGACAGTGAAGTACTGGGCTCATACATGTACTTCTTGTGGTACCGATTTTGATATTGAAGCATCCTCTCCTCGACTTTCGCCTAGTGCACCTCTTTATGTTGCACCCTCAGAGAAAAATTTTGTAGTTTCGTCAAAAGCAACTACAACAAAATGCCCCAAGTGCGACACAGGCATCAGCGTCAATTTAGGCAAGAGTAAAAATAAGAAAGTTAATCTATCCCTATTAGTCACTCCACAATGGCTGAAAGGCGGTAACAAGACAGGTAAAACAGGTCTACCAATGGGTGGCTCTTCACAGGATGACGCTGAGTCAACAGGAAGATGGATAGATTTACGCGCGGGCGTTGATAATCTAATTGAGGTTAGAGGAGAGCTTCCTCCAGAACTTGTTTGGCCTGAGCAAGGAATTTCCATGCGTACAGGTAAAGACGGCGGCACAGTTCCAAAACGGTCCAATTTCGCATGTGCCGCTTGCGGAACAGTTCAGGATCTGACTACAGCAGTTCGTGCGACCAAGAAAACTGCGCCAATAGCGCCTTACGCAATTCATGGCCATTCACGCAGTCGGCAAGCGCAGGGAACAGGATACAGTGGCCGATTTTTTTCTGCTCTCGATTCAACGCTATCTCGGCAATATGCTGCAGCAGCAAAAGAATGGGAGACACGCCGCAATACAGATTTAGCCGACTACTGGCCTCAGTCCGCAATTCCAGAAGGATTGACAACAACTGTTAAGGATGTGCTACCTAATGGCCATGGGTTTGATACCTGGTCGTCAATGTTCAATTCTCGCCAACTACTTAGTCACGCACTTCTACTGCGTGCAATATTAACCAGTGGAGAGTATTCAAATGAATGCCGGGCGTTCGTATTGGCCGCTTTCCAGCAATACATAAGAAATAACAATCTCTTTACCATCTGGAATATTCAAGCGGACCAACTTGAACCTTTCTTTTCCAACAATAACTACAATCCAAAAAATACAACAGTTGAAAATAATCTTTTCGCAGATTTCGGACGAGGCAATTGGAAGGCATGTCTCGAAGGCTTATACGAAACGCTTGCATGGAAAGAAAATCCCTGGGAAACAGTCTCTATTGAGAACATAAGACGTCGCTCTAGTTCCTTAGCAGAAAATTTTTCAAGTAAAAGCACCAAAGTCTTTCCGGGGGATCCTGTTGGGGAGGCAAACGTACGGTGCCGATCTGCAACTGACCTTTCTGACATTCCCTCAGCAACTATTGATTTAGTAATCACAGATCCGCCCTTTGGCGATAATATTCAATATGCCGAACTTTCGGATTTCTTTTATGTCTGGCTCAGACTGGCACGGCACAAACTAAAATTTCAATATTTCGACTCAGAACTAAGCCCAAAATCGCTGGAAGTCGTAACAAATCAATTCAGAGAAGGCAAAGATGCTGATGCATTTTTTCAGCGATTATTGACAGGGGCCTGGACTGAAGCATTCCGCATATTGAAACCAGGCGGACTTTTAGCATTTACTTTCCATCATAGTGAGGATGAGCCTTGGGTAGCTGTTTTGGAGTCACTTTTTGATGCAGGCTTTTATCTTGAGGCTACATATCCGATTAGATCCGACGAAACAAAAGGTGATGGTCAATTTGGTTCGCAAAAAATTGAATATGACATCATTCACGTCTGTCGTAAGCGGACAGAAGACCCAAAACCAGTGAGTTGGGGGCGAATGCGTCGAGAGATTTTGGCTGATGTTCGACAACTACAGTCCATGCTTGAGAATCACTCTAGGGATGGATTGCCTTCTGCAGATATCCAAGTTGTTCGGCGCGGAAAAGCGCTTGAGTATTTTTCCAGACACTACGGAAAAGTTTATGTTGATGAAGGACGAGCCATTTCTGTTCGAGAGGCACTCGTGGGTATACATCAGCTGATAGACGATGATGCTGACAAAGGGAAAGAGCCAGCCCCTGTTAATTGCGAGCCAATAACGCGACAGTTTCTAAGAATATTCAAAGAACAGGTCACAGTTGATAGAGACCAGATGCAGAAACTTCTGCGAGGATCTGGAATTTCTCCTGACGAATTTGAGCAGCGAGGGTGGTGCTCAGAGAAAAGTAAAGTCTTTACCAGAGTTGATCCACTTGACTTTGCTCGTGATTGGTCTGGTAAGCACAAACGAAGGTTAGTCTCAGACCTCGATCAGGCGCTGGTTCTCATTGGTTCTTGCTTCGACGGTAGCGGAATAAATGCGGCCGACACACTAAAAAATGAGAACTTCAAGCCCCATGTTGCCCTCAAGCCATTGCTGGAGTGGTTGCACCAGAACGGTCCCGATCAGGTCAATCGCAATGCTGCCTCGCGCGCGGTATCCATCTACAACAGTTGGGCAGCCACTCAGGCAGTTAGGCCAACCCAGGGCTACCTGTTTGAGGAGTACGAGCTATGAAGCAACTGCTCGACACGGTTTGGCAACGGCGCGGCACGAGCTGGATTTGGGACGAAGAGGCCCGTAATAAGGTTTGCTGCGCCAGCGAGGTCTGGAGCCTGCGGCAGTTCCTGCAGGCCTCGGGGCATTGGCCCGACGACCTGCCGAGCAATGGCAACAACACACTCGTCGTTGCTGGCCTGGAGGGCGGCCTGGATCTTCTGACGCCAGAAGACGCCGAGATTTGGCTGGGCGATGGAGTCAAGGATGCGATGCTGTCGTTTCAGTCCTATTTCGAGGGTGAAGCTTCCTTGATATTTTGGCTGCCATCAGGGCTCGGACGAATCAAGTTTCATCCCGCCACCGACTCGGTTGAGTGGCGCTGCGGGGCACCGCATAGCGACCGCTTACTCGCGTTTGGCCGCATTTTGTGGGGTGAGGCCAATGAATATCCGCAAGAGATCCTGCTCCGCGAGGGCGGCAAGCCTGCTGGCTTGTTCCATTTGCGGATTACCTGAGGTCCGCGCGTGGAAATCGAGACTGAGCTCCAGCCTGGCGAACGGATCACCCACCACGAATTCGGCCAAGGCGTAGTTCTTGATCCGGCACGCGAAGGCTACCTACGCGCGTTTTTCGGCGTCGGTGAGCGCCGTGTGCCGATTGGCTCTGTTAGCCGCCAGCTCTCTCGCACCGAACGCATCTTGCGTGCCGTGGATGGCAATGGCGACCGCGCACGCAAGGCGTGGCTCTCATACGAGGCGCACGCGCTGCCGGTAATGGAAAGCGCGTCGGCGCTGACATCAGCCAAGATTGATCTACTTCCCCATCAGGTGGTGCTGACTCACCGCATTGCCACAGCATCGCCCCGGCGCTACCTCATCGCCGACGAGGTCGGCCTGGGCAAGACAATCGAGACGGCACTGATTCTTCGGGAGCTGGCCAGCCGCGGCGAACTTGCACGGGCGCTGATGGTGGTACCTGCGGGTCTGGTGAACAACTGGCACCGTGAGCTGAACGAAGTGTTCAACCTAGACTTCGAGGTGTTCGGCTCCGAGGGCGACATCACTGACCGCAAGACCAACGCCTTCGCTAAGCATGACCGGCTAATCGCCAGCATCGACACCCTGAAGCGCCCGGCGCGTATCAAGCGCCTGCTGGATGCGCCGCGTTGGGATCTGGTGGTGTTTGATGAAGCCCATCACCTCACCGCATATCGCAATGGTGGCAAGGTCAGGAAGACTGAGAACTACAAGTTGGCCGAAGCGTTGAAAGACCATTCGCGTGATCTGATGCTGCTCTCGGCCACGCCGCACCAGGGCAATCACTTCCAGTTCTGGATGCTGGCGCAACTGCTGAACCCAACGCTGTTCGGAAGCCCCGAGGAAATGCTGGAACACCGGCACCGCCTGAACACAGTGATGTTCCGTCGCACGAAGGCAGACGCCTGTCAGCCGGATGGTTCGCCGCTGTTTGCACGACGCTGGGTGCATACCGAGTCCTTCCTGATGGGCCCGGAGGAGCGCCTCTTCTACGAGAAGCTGCGCGAATACTTGGAGGATGGATTCGACCTTGCGCGTCGCCAGGGCGGTCAGGGGCGTGCCCTAGGCTTCTTGATGGCCATCTTCCAGAAGATTGCTGCGTCGAGCTTTGCCGCTGTGCGGCGCACCATGAAACGCCGTCTGCTGATGTTGACGCTTCACGAGGCATTCCTGCGGGATAAAGACCTGGACATCGAGGCGCGCGAGCGACTGACCGATGAAGCCCGCGAGCTGATTCATGAAGAATTCAACCTAGCCCGCGACAGCATCGGCCGAAGTGAGGTGGACCGTGTGCTGGCCGATCTCAAATATCGACTGGTCAAGAAGCTGGACGAGGAAGCGCTAGAGCTGGCCTCCGACCCGTATGGCAGCGAATATGGAGCCGCCCACGCGGAAGAAGCCGCATCTGCTGTAGTGGAACTGCATCTACCCGAAGAACGGCTGCGTATTGGAGATCTGCTGAATGTTTTCCCGCAGCAGCGCGAGACAAAGGCTCAGAAGCTGCTCGACGGATTGGGCATCCTGTGGCGGCAAAATCCGAACGAAAAAATTGTTGTTTTTGCCACCTACCTTGGCACGGTTGACTTGATTGCAAGGGAGATCGACCAGACCTTCCCTGGCCAGGGCGTGGCAGTGCTGCGTGGTGGTGATCACGGTGCCAAGATTGCAGCAGAACGCCGCTTTCGCCAAAAGGACGGCCCGCGCGTGCTGGTTTGTACTGCTGCTGGTCGTGAAGGCATCAACCTTCAGTTCGCGCGCATCCTATTTAACTTTGATTTGCCGTGGAATCCCATGGACATGGAGCAGCGAATCGGACGTATTCACCGCTACGGGCAGAATCACACCGCACAGGTTTATAACCTTGTTCTCTCTGACACCATTGAAGGCCGTATTTTCCTGATGCTTGATGAGAAGTTGATCGAGATTGCAAAGACAGTCGGTAAGGTGGATGACCAAGGCAACGTCGCTGAGGATCTACGCGCACAGATTCTTGGCCAACTTTCGGAGCGGCTCAACTACGATCGCCTGTACCAAGAGGCGCTGTCAGACCCCGAGCTCAAGCGGACAACGGTGGAGTTGGAAGCTGCCCTATCGAATTCGCGCGAAGCGCGACAAGTCGTGTTTGACCTGTTCCAAGACCTCGAAGGTTTTAGTCTCGACGACTACAAGCCCTTTTCAGATGTGTCGTCCAGTCTGGGACGACTGGTGCAGTTCATGTCGGCAGCGGTGGCAGAACGACAGCAGCGACTCGTCAAGGTGGACGACGAGACCTATGACCTTATGACCGCCGATGGTGCGCGTAAGGTCCAGTTTACGTTGAATCGAGAGACGGCCACGAGTGACGACAACGTGGAGCTGATGGGTCTGGATCACCCACTGGTGCAGGAAGAGCTTGGCCGCTGGCGCATCGTGCCGCCGGAGGATCTTGGAATCGCCGTTGCAGCGGAAGTCGATAACCCTGTTCTGCTGTCGTTCTGGATGGTCGAGGCCTCCGGCAAAAATGGAGAGCGCCGCGTGGTAGTTCAGCCTATTGCAGTCAAGCAAGACGGGACGCGAGTGCCTGCGGTGGAGCGGCAATGTGAACGCTACTTGCAGGCGCCGGCAGCCACACCGAGATTCACACCGGATCAGCGACTCGACCTTTTTTCGCGCGCTGTCGAGCCCACACTGCAGCGCGAGCTCAAGCATAAGGGCGCGGCGAATGGCGATGGCAGCTACTCGGCCGAGTTGATCGGCTATGTCGAGATCATTGGTCAGGGGGCGTGATGCTGGACGAATACTCAATTGAGCAGCGCGCGACGCAGATTTTTGATGCGCGAACCAGGGAGTATTTCTCGGAGGTATTGAGCTGCTACTCGGCTGGCAACTACCGGTCATCAGTGGTGATGCTTTGGTCTGTCGCGGTCTGCGACCTGATCTTCAAGCTGCAGAATCTCGTCGATCTATATGGTGATGCCAAGGCGAAGGACATCCTTACAGAAATCGGCAAGCTGCAGCAGGACAACGAACGATCTCCGATTTGGGAGACAAAGCTCGTCGAGTCGGTTGCAGAGCAGACGCAGCTTCTTGACATCGCCGAGCGGGAAAACCTTTTGCACCTTCAGCGTCAGCGTCATCTCGCCGCTCACCCGGTGGTTAACGCGAATTTCCAACTGCATCGACCCAACCGGGAGACGGCACGCGCCCTGATCCGAAACACGCTCGATGGGGTGCTGACCAAAGCCCCGATATTGTCCAAACAGATCGTCAATGAGCTCGTCGGTGATCTCGAACAAGCATCCGGCATTCTGATTGATGACAGGAGGTTGAAGGCGTACCTGGAAAGCAAGTACTACAACCGGTTCAATCCCGAAGTGGAGAAGGCAGTCTTCAAGGCTCTCTGGAAGTTTGCATTTCGTCTGACCGACGAGCCGTGCGAGAAGAACCGTCCAATCAACTACAGCGCTTTGCGATTGCTGTTCGGCAGAAATCCAGGCCAGTTCATGACGCTGATTGAGTCAGACAAGGACTACTTCAGCACGATAGCAACCGGTGGTGCCCCGGTTGTTTGCTTGATAGGTTTCCTGTCACGCGAGCCGCAACTTTACGGGCTATTGGCTGACCATGCCAAGGCGGCAATTCAGCACGTGGCCGAGAGTGATACCTCTGCACGCTGTCTTGCGTGGTTCGTCGCTGCGAACCTCCAGGAGCACGCGGAACGACTTGGTGAGTGGATTGCAGGCAAAGACTACCCGCAAATCGAACGCGTGACATGGGACGCCATTGAGGAAATATCGGATTCGCCTGAATGGGTCAAGATGGTGATTCACCTTGCGAACAAGTACTACGTTGCCAGCAGTAGTTATAACAGCGCGGATCGCCGCTTCACAGAGGTCATTAAGCCATTGTTGGTAAAGTACGAGCTCGATGATTGCGTTGACCTTATAGAAGGAATTCAAGGCAACGATCAGACCTGGGGCCGAGGCCGTGCAGGTGATGACCACAAAGAGCTTCGAGATCACGTGATCGCACTCAATCCAAAGTTTGAATTCTCTGAATACAAGGTATTCACCCGTTACTTAGACGATTAGCCATCAAACAAGTACAACTCGCCCTTGCGCCTTGTGGCGAGACCAGGTAGTACCTTGGAAGTATCTGCGTTAACAGTCTGCTCCCCCACTTTTTAAATCTCTCCTGAGCACCTTCCAATCCAGCAACTGTTAGCACTCAGCCGCGTAGAGTTGTTTTACTTGCTCAACTCTCCTAGGCGCGGCGTCAAAAAGAATGGCACTTTCTGAGAGTGCGTAAGTTGTTGATTTTTAAGGGGTCCGACTTGTTGACTGACTACTCTCAAGTCCACAAGTTTTGGAGAATGGAGAGTAAAAACAGCCCAAAACGGTGTTTTTCAGGACGTCGTTTTAGGACGAAAACAACACCCAAAAACGACGAAACCCCGCAGAGACAGGACCTCTGCGGGGTTCTTAAAAACTGAGAGAGTGTTTCTCTCAAAATGCAAATGGTGGATGGAAAGGGATTTCCAACAGCGTCGACAGCTTATAGCTGTCGACCATGCTTATGCACAGTTAAGGTTAAACGACCTCCCGCAAACCCGCATGAAAACTAGGTTTACTTTATGGACACGTCCTTAAGAAAACAGAGAAAAGAGAGAGGAAACAGCACAAAAACTCCACTTTTAAAAGAA
>Ga0228700_1001460_pt1 | contig 15226 bp, 25 predicted proteins | sample McNCre317_Aug_MG_FD_178019 | JGI IMG/M metagenome (GOLD analysis project Ga0228700, IMG submission 178019) | Freshwater microbial communities from McNutts Creek, Athens, Georgia, United States - 3-17_Aug_MG | ecosystem: Environmental > Aquatic > Freshwater > Creek | place: USA: Georgia...
ATGGCTAGTCCTCTTTCTTGAAAGCCAGGATCTCTATCTCCGGGTCTCGGTCCCCTGTGCAGGAAATCGACCTAGGGGCTGGGATCGTGAAGACGTCGAACCCCAGCCCTCTGTAGAGGTCGACGATCCGCTGGGTGTATGAGTTCGAGGTGACCACGGGTCCTGGATGGTTTGCCAACCAGTTGGCCAGGCGAACCTGATCATCCCAGGTGAAGTCCTTTGGCGTGAACTGGGTGAAGTCCACGTCGTAGGGCGGATCGGCATAGACGAAGTCGTCAGGCTGTAGAGGCAGTGTGGCGAAATCTCCGAAGAACAGCTCCCACCCCGCGAGCGCGTCGACGTAGGGATGGAAGGACCGTCGCAGGTCTACGTTCTTGTGCTTGCCGAAGGGGACGTTGAAGCCGCCCTCGGCGTTGAACCGACACAGGCCGTTGTAGCCGGTGCGGTTGAGGTAGTAGAAGAGGAGCGCCCCTTCTTTCGTCCAGTACTGCCTTGCTGCGCTCAGCGAGTTGAATTTGGCCCTGTTCTCGTAGTAGACGGCCTTGTCGTAGACCCAGTCGATCCCAAGAGCATCGTCGTACTCGAGGCCATGGCGCATCCACCGATAGAGGTTCATCAGGTGGGGGTTGGCGTCGGATAGCAGGGCTCGATCCGGGCGCAGGCCAAGCGGGAGGGATAGCCCCCCAGAGAAAGGATCTACGAAGCGACGCTTGCGATCGTAGTAAGGGCGCAGCGTCTCAACGAGCCAGCGCTTGCCGCCGGCCCACTTGAGTACCGGAGGTAGATCCGGTCTCTCGATGGTCATGTGTTCCTCCGACCCGGGTGTCAAAAAGAAAACGGGGTGGTTGCTCGAGGCTCTTATCTCTCAGGTTTCTCTGTCGTTGACCAGGGCCCTGTCAGGGACCTATCCTCCGAGGGGTGTTTCCCTACGCCTCTTGGAAGAGTGAGACCTGGAAGACGGCCGCCCGTGCGGGCCTCAGGCAGATCGGAAGGATGGTCCAGCAGGGCAACCTCGCCGGCGCATCCTCTCTGGCCAAAGCCCCGGGAGTGTTGAAGCCTTCCGCAGCAGGGTCCCAGATCCGCCACCTCGGTGCCGGCTCAGAAGGTCTCGCGACTCTTGTTGCTCATCCAGAGCACGGAGTGGCCGTTAGGAAGCTCTACGACCCCAAGGGCCTAGCCACCCCGGAGATGATCCAGCGGAAAGAGCAGGCTGGGAGGGCTGTAGGAGCCAACCCCAACGTCGCTCAGTTCTACGGATCAGCGCAGACCCCGCAGGGCGGGACGATGCACTTCTCGGAGTTCGTCAGCCCGCAGGGGCCCCATGCGCAGCCCGGGGTTGCTAGGCCAGGGACGGGGCCGCTGGCCCCTGCACAAGCCCAAGCACAGGCAGCGAGGGCTGCGGCTGTAGAGAAGGCCCGCCAAGGAACCGTCAAGGCCGTCGCCGGATCTGGCCAGGGCTTCTCAGGGGCGATGGATGTTCGTGACTCCAACATGGTCTGGGATGGGCAGTCTGGTCGCTTCAAGACCATCGACTACGTGCCAGCCCGTCGCGGTGAGTTCTATCAGCCGGTCAAGGGACAGGCTAACACCTACCGAGATCCGGCTACCGGACACTCCGTCGACACTACTGCAACGACGCAGTTGTATGGAAGAGACCCCCGTAGCAACCTCATCTCAACAAACCGAGGACAGGGCATCCTCAACAGCACTCCTGAAAACGTCGACCCAGGAACGCTAACCAGGTCGATGTTGGGGAGAGCTCCCGCGGGGTCTGCGTTGAGTGCTGCACCCTCTCAGAACTCAACGGCCGTAACGACCCCGCCCCCAAGAGCTCTAGGGTCGAACAGAGTGGCGGTCGGGTCTGGCCAAGCACCTCGGCCTCCCGTAGCCGCTCAACCGACCATGGCGTTCAAGAAGCCTATGGCTTCGACGGAAGCGACCGCATTTCTCGGGAAGAGGTGACGAAGGCGACGACCCTGCAAAGGGTCGCATCAGCCAGGCCGTTCTCGATCAGGTCCCACGCACGCTGGAAGGCCATGATCGCCTCTCGCGTGTAGAGGTCGATCGTTCCAGAAGGCTCCCCCGCATAGAAACCGATGCCCGCGAGGCTGGTCTGTACCTGCTTGATTGATAGCTGGAAGTCCGCTTGGTATTTCTCCGTGATCCTGTCATCGACAGCATAGTCCCAAGTGACCGGGTCCATCGTGCACTTCAAGAGGTACTGGTTGGCCGTGTCTCCGAGGAAGTTGAAGTGGTCGAAGTCCACGGAGTTCTCGACCCCGTCCCTTCGGTGGCAGTACCAGCCTCTTTTCTTCAGCAAGTAAAGCAGGTCTTCGTAGAGGATCTTCTTCTCGTATAGGATGGACTTCACGTCGAGGTCCATACCCATTCCGAAGTTGTGGGCGCTGTAGCCAGGTAGCTGGGAGGATCTCCGGGTTCTCTTGGCGACCAGGCTCGCGACCGGATCTCTCCACAGGTCTGTGTAGATGAGTCCTCCTGTGTCCTTCTCGACTTTGAGAAGTGCGCTGGCCGCATCAGGCGCCAGGAACTTCAGCTTCGCTTCTCCCCTGAGAGATGACGGGAGTTGCTGTAGGACCAACTTCATGGTGAAATCCTAACCGGCTGAAGAAAGAAGGAGGCTACGTGCCAGGACTGATCATCGGAGGAAACGAAGTCGAGGTTCCGGGCGTCACCGTTCGGAACTACAAGGACGAGCCCAAGCTCGCGCTCCGTCTGACGAGTCCCGGGGATGGGCAGGTCCCCCGAGACTATCCAGTCACGTTGGTGGTTCTGCACACCACAAAGGGCATCCCCGGGGGATCTAACAAGACCCCGCAGCGGTTGGTGCCTGGTCTTGGCCCAGACACAAGGGCCGAGGACCGTACGGTGAACTACTGGTCCACCGACCCGCAACACTCCGGTGCCCACATCGTCATCGACTCCGATGGATCGGTCGGGTGCCTGGCCGACCTGGCGAAGGTGTGCGCCTACCATGCCGGAGACCGCTCGGTGAACCACCGATCCATCGGGATCGAGATCTACCAGGAAGCCGATGCCGACCTCTACGCTGACCAGCTTGCGGTCGTCGTGAGGGTCGTCGACGTGCTCACCGCCCAGTTCGGGATCCAGCGTCAGATTCCGCACCGGTATCTCGGGAAGCCCGTCCCGCGGCTCGACCTTGGTGCGAAGGACTTCGTCGGGGTCATCGGTCACCGTGACTGCTCCAACCAGCGAGGGCAGGGAGATCCCGGGGACTTTGTCTTCGACTTCCTGGCAGCCGCTGGGTACGAGCGCTTCGACCTCTTCGCCGGCAAGGATCTGGAGGTCTGGAAGGAGCGCCAGCAGGAGATCTCTGTCAAGACGGGGATCCCTCTCACCATCGATGGTGTCCCGGGACCATCCACGCGGGCAGCTCTCAAGCAGCTTGGCTACAAGGACGGTCTGTGGGCACAGCCGCCGGCTGCCAAGGATAGCCAGGTTGGTACCATCCTGGACGGCTTCCTACCGTTGTGGTCGCTGTTGGGAGGAAGCCGTGAGTCGGCGCTTGCAGCGATCTCCGACTGGCTCAAGCGTCAGGGTGCGTAGACCCAGCCGCTGCCCTTGACAAGATCCCCAGCCCGCTTGGCAGCAGCCTCACGCATGGCCTGGGGATCTTCGTCAGGCTCGGACTCTACGGGGTCGTTCAAGCGACGCAACGCAGTCTGCACCGCGCAGGCAGTGGCATCGCGTCCGAACTCCTTCACGAAGACCTGTACCTGGTCCTTCCAGTTGACCGAGCCTCCCGTGAGGATGCCGATGATGGCCGGCACCAGGTTCCTGGCCCCGTCCTGGGCAGCCTGTACCGAACAGTCGATGGCAGTGCTTTTCATCTCCTGTCCGGTTCCCTTCAGCCAGGAGCAGCCGCTCTGGGTGGCTGGGATCGAGAGTGCGAGGATGAGCAGCAGCGCGGGAGGTACCTCCTTCTTCTTGGCCAGCACTCCGAGTTTGAGGGGGAGCTGGAAGGTGCCCGGCTTGTCCTTGTGCGTGGCCACCGAGAGGAAGTCGAGGACCTTCTTGACGACGTTCCAGACCTTCTCGACGTTGTTCTTGGCCTCGGCCGTTGCCGGTGAGACCGATAGCCCGACGATCAAGGTCGGGATCAGCGAGGTTCCGATGAAGGGTCCCCAGACCTGCCAGAACTCGGCGAACTTCTCCCAAAGAGTGTACATGATGCCTCCAGACGGGAATCGTAGAAGGGGGCCCTTGTTAGTGGGGAGCTAAAAGAAGGGAGGTCGCCGGATCAAGCTCTTCGAGGGGGGGACTGAAGAGCGACCACACGACGACCTCCCGAGGCAACTCTACAACGACCAAACCCAGTGCGCTAGAGCACCGAGCACGAAGAAGAACGCGTAGTGGAGAATCCTCCGCCACGCCGGGTTCGGGTCTTTGTACCTATCGATCGTTAGATAGGACATGCCTTTGCTGTCCTCCTCAAGAAGTTTCATTGTTCCTCCACCCGTCTTATCTCTGATCCTCTGAGATAGTATCGCCCGCATGCGTAACGTCTTCATCGTCACCCAAGAACAGGCAGATCTCGCCAGGAGGGCCGAGGCTCTCCTTGTTGGGCTGCCGGAAGCTAGCGGCATCTTGTTCGCCAGCGCCAAGATTCGAGAAGCTGCTTCGCCGTCGCAGTGGGGGATGGATGTGGTGGTCGGCTGCGCTCGAAACCTTGAGGTTGCGGCGGTCGAGGCCCTAGTGTGGGCGGTTCTTGAGAAGGACCCTCCCTTGGAGGCCATCCGCCATCTCGTAACAGTTCAGGCTTATCGCGGGGTTGCCAGGTCCTCGTGAGAAGCAGTTGACATCCTCTCCTGGTGTGTATATACAACGTAAAGACAGAGCCGATGACAGACCACCCGTTTGGCCCCTTCGGGGGAGGACCTTCTCCAGGCGACCCGCTGAACGCAGACGTGTCGCAGATGAAGGTGTGCTGCCCCAGGTGCAAGAGCGAGAAGTTTAGGGCGTACACCAACCAGTACGGTGTCTTCAGGCAGTGCTACGCCTGCAAGAACGAATGGTCCGGCGGAACCTCCGGGGCCCTTCCAGATCTTGATGGATCGGCTACCACTCCTCCGGGCGTACCAGCGATCGATGAGGACATCCCGCCCCCATCGTATTTGGGGCCAGAGTTCAACACCTTCGGAGACGACTACTGATGCCGACTGACAAGCCGAGAGGCACCACCAACCTGAGCTCCGAGGGCGATCAGAGCCTGCTGAACAGGGTGAAGCAGCGCAGCGCTGTCCCTGTTGGAGGAGCTCCGATGCCTCAAGTACCTCGTCTCGATCAGGCTCCGCCCAACCGAGCGGCGGGTGTTCAGAATGCGGCATCGGCTCGACGTCTTCTGACTCCCGAAGAGCAGAAGAAGCTCGCCGAGAGCGGCAAGATGATCCCCGGCGTTGGGGCAGGGTACGCAGCCAACCAGCCTGGGCTGGCGAACCTTCCGACCGACGAAGAGGGAACTCCGCAGCAGATCGATGAGCGGCTGCTGCCGCGTCCTCCTGGGTCAGGTCTTCGCTCTGAGACCGTCGAGGGCCTCAACAAGCTCGCCGAGGCCCAGACCAAGAGCAAGGACGACGTCGAGCTCGACAAGATCCACGAGGAGATCGACGACCTCGACGATGAGTACGTCACCGACGAGTTCGGGAACCGGGTCAAGAGTCTCCTGGCCAACAAGGAGCGTCGCAAGGCCATCGAGTCCCGGTGCATGCCGATGGACTTCGGCGACCTCCTGATGAGGGGAAGCATCGAGCAGAAGGTGCCCATCATCCCCGGCAAGTTCGAGCCGACCTTCCGCTCTACGCACGGTCACGAGGACGACTTCCTCAACGAGAGGATGGCCGTGCTTCGTGGCAGCGACCGCCAGATCATGGACCGCTTCACCCTGTACCGCCTCACGTGCGGTCTGGTGAAGATCAACAACCGGGTGCTTCCGTCGCACCTAGGCGTGAACGGCAAGACCGACGAGAAGCTGTTCGAGGCCAAGTTCGAGATGGTGGTCAGCCTGGCCACCGCCATCCTCGCCGACCTCTCCGTCAACTACAACTGGTTCGCGAGAAGGGTCGAGAAGATGCTCGTGTTCGACAACATCAAGGATTTCTAGAGACCCCGTTGGGGTGGTTGAAGTCCAACGTCGTATACGAGCTCTACGAGGGAGTGCCGGACTTCGATACCCCGATGGGGGTGCTCCTGCTGCTGGTGTGGCGACAACGACAGGCCATCGAGTTCCAGAAGACTCGTTCCCTCATCCAGGGCCTCGCTGTCCAAAAGGACGCCGACAACAAGATCATCAAGGACGCATTCGACCAACTCAAAGAAGTCTTCTTCCCGTTCGAGAAGAACGCACGCTCGTCGGAACTGAAGAAGATGGAAGAAGTGATGAAGGCATGGGTCAATCGAGGACCACTGGCAGTGAAAGCTCTGGAGGATCCGGGACGCAATCGCAAGATGGCGGGTCGGTTGTTCCAGGGGCAACGAGCCCTGGCCTCCCGCAAGGCGGAGAAGGAGACGGGCAGGACTGTGGCACTCGATCCCTTCCAGAAGGCCCGCCGTCGTCGTCGAGATGCTTCCTAGACCAAGGACGAGTCTGCGGTGTTGACTGCACCGCCTATACAGACAAGGGAACCGAGCGTTGCAGAGTTCTATCGGTGGCGTCAGCCATCGCTCGGTCCCTCCGACAACCGGTCCCAACAGCCCCACCACCCAAGGCAACGCGATGAAGCAGATGATCCTCACCGGGCTGGCTACCGAACAGCGGTTTGGGAATCCGTCCCCCCAGTACTTCTTGGTCTTCAACGAAGGCGAGCTGCGAGTTCCTGTTGAAGAGGGGGCTGCTGAGAAGGTCGTCCAGGTGATGTACGGAAACCCCGACGTGGGCGCCGTAGGCACCGACCTTCCCGAGATCGGAACCGAGCAGGACGAGGACGGCCTCCACACCGATCGATACGCAACCGAGTCGGACATCCCCCAGGCATGACCACCTCCAACATCTACTGCTGCCTGACCTGTCGCGTGCTCTACGCGGTGCCGTCCGATGATCCGGACCTGCGTCTTCTCGAGAAGCCGGCGCTGTGTCCCAACTACCCCTGCCGGGGAGAGCTCTCCCCTCTCGCAGAAACCAACGCAGACATCCGAGCAGTCAAGGTAACAGCCTTGGAGCTCTTCCAGGCCCACCAACTCGGTCTCGTGTCCGAGCGGAGGTGTGGACCCGAGGATCTTCAGAAGAACCTAGTTGGGTGGAAGATCATCAGCATCGACATGGCCCAGGCTAGTGACCCAAACAAGTCCATCCTTCGATCCATCACGCTCGAGAACGGTAAGACCGTCCACCTTGGACCTTCTACGTTTGGAGCGGTAGCCCTCAAGGTCACGGAGAACAACGATGGCGGCCGATAGCAAGCATGCAGAAGCTCTGGCCCGCATCGAGCACAAGATGGACATCATCATGGCGATGCTCGCCTGGATGGTGGCTCAGATGCCTCCTGCTACGGGCTTCTTGGACAACATCCTGAAGCAGGTCGGAAACTCCCAGCACAAGTGTTTCTTGTGCGGGTCATTCGTCAGCTACGGGGTCGATCCCGTCGACTCCGTCGTGGTCCGCAAGTGTGATTGCAAGACAGGCAAGATCGCCATCGACATGAAGGCGTTCGCACCCCCGGCGTTGCCGGTCATCAAGGAGACTGACAGTGGAGAGCAAGAAGACAGGAATGACGCCACTTCCCGACGCCGACCTCCGGGGCGGTGAGCTCATCGGGATGATGGAGGGCCAGACCTTCATGGTTCACTACCGTGATGGTTTCGGCCAGACCTCGACAGAGCTGGCCATCCGGTTCCCGAACGGCGACGTCTACTTCATCAAGGGGGCCAAGTTCGTGCCGGCCCAGAAGTGGATGAAGGCACAAGTCAACCGCCGGCTCGAGGCCGCCGTCCCTTCGGACGACATTCCTCAGGGCTAAGGAGAGCACATGAGCAACGCTTCGATCCAAGACGACATCGGGCTGCGCATCGTCGAAGAGACCCCGCTGGCCGAGAAGGCCGGGGTTCTCCGTTGGCAGGATTGGCGTCCTGTCCACAAGTGGCTCTTCGTCAAGTCCGACCCTCGCGTCAAGGAGACCCGCGGCGGCATCGTGCTTCCCGATCAGCAAGTGGCCGTGGAGCGTGTCATGGAAGGCACGGGTCGCCTGCTGAAGGTGGGTAACCGCGAGGAGATCCTCCAGGCCACCGGAGCAGAGCTCGAACCGGGCATGCGCATCTGCTTCCGCGGTTTCCTGAAGGACGCCTTCCAGGAGTTCGAGAAGGACGACGGCTGCACCGTCTTCATGCTTCGCGCAGAGGACGTCATGGCCATCATCGACGACAACGTCACGATGGGCGCCTTCTCCTGAAGCACGACCCTCGAACGGGGGCACGAGTGACCACCAAGCGCAAGAAGACCGATACCTCGGCATCGAAGATGACCAACTTCCGTCTTCCTGCCGACCTCCTGGAGTGGGTGAAGACCTTCGCCAAGGAGAAGAACACCACAGTCACGAGACTCATCGTGGACCACTTCACGGAGCTCCGCGCTCGCAACGAGGAAGGGCATGTCGACCAAATCTGAAGGCGACTTCGTTCGCATCCGTCATCGGCTCCCGTACTCGGGCAAGGGCTTCGACACGCTTGGTGAGACCGTCAAGGCCATCGGCAAGGCGCACCCCTACGCACAGAAGATCGGACCGATGGAGGTGGGCAAGCCGTTCATCCCCATCGAGGAGCTGGTTCCCGCGAGCGAGGCTGAAGGTCGTGGGCCTCTGACGGTTCACCAGGCCATCCAGCGCTCGCGCATGGAAGAGCTCACCATCGACAAGAACAAGACCGGTCTCCAGACACTGCTCGAGATGTTCAACATCGTGCAGGAGGAAGGCTTCTTCCCTGGCTACATGTCCGTGGGAAGCAAGGCCAACTTTCAGAAGTGGCTGGAGATCCGCATCTCCTCGACCAGGATGTTCCTGTTCGGGGTTCCCGTCATCCCGCAGGAAGAGATCCCGGACGATGTATTCATCCTGTGCGGCACCGACACTAGGGACCCTGAGCCAGACGACATCAGGTTCTCTCTCAAGGTGACCCTACCGTGAAGGAGCTGACCAAGAAGATCCTCGAGGCTGGGCTCGTCGACAAGACGGTTGTTCAGCTCCTCGAGCGCTGGCACATGATCAGCCCCGAAGAAGCGGCCATCGCTACCAAGCCCGTGGCTGTTGTAGAGGCCTTGGAGAAGTTCGTCGAGAACCTCGAGGAGCTCCTGGACAAGGAGCCGTCTGAGGCAACAACCATCAAACCCCTTCGAGAGACTCGTCTCGAGATCATGGTCAGCAAGCCCCCTATCGATCTGTTCTTCTTCCGCAGATCGGCGGCACCGGAACACCGCCACGTTCGCTTCTCTGCGGTGGAAGACGAGATGGGTCGGCTCATCATCAACCCAGACGTCCATACCCGTGTCGGAGAGTTCCTGATGGACGACAAGACGGGCAAGGTCCTCTACACGGTAATAGGGATCGAAGACCTCTACATGGGCGATGAGCTAGTCGCCAAGCAGATCACCGTCAACCCTCACTAGTAGGATCCCATCATGGCCTGGTGTCAGAACTGCAACAAAGACAAGCTCCGCAAGGCAGACGTCGAGTTCGACGAGGAGCTTCGGAAGATCCTCTGCCATGGCTGCTACGTCCTGGCCCACCCAGGGTGGTTGCCCCCGGAGGAGTACGTCGACGTGACGGATCCCGTGGCGCAGGTGCTGCCCAAGGTCGACTACGCCGTCAGCCTCGACAGCAAGAACGGGTTCCAGGCTCAGGTGGCCTACGGAGACCTGTCCTTCCGCTTCCACGCTCCGATGGAGCAGATCAAGAAGTACTTGGGACCTGCATGAGCGCCGGCGGATGGAGTCTTTCGTTCCTGCACCGAGAGCTCTCCGAGCTCCGCAAGGATCGCGATGCCTGGACGAAGGCCCTGTCTATCCTCAAGGCCCGCATCCTCGAGAGCAACGAGCTAGAGATCCCTCGGAGACCTATCCTTCATGAATGGTCCGGTACCCGTGCGGTAGTCGGATCCCTCGAAGTCACCATGCACCAGATCGAGCGTACAATCGAAGAGGTGAAGGAGTTGATCCGCCGGATCGAGGACGGCGAGCTCCCGAACCTAGATCCTCCAGACCACCCCGGTCTTGGGGTCATCGACGGAGGAAAGACCTGATGAGCGACAAGGCCTACGCAGAGCGGCTAGCCCGCACCATCGAAAGCCTGAAGTGTGCCGAAGTGATTCGGTCTACCTTCGGGGAGAACGTAGTCACGGTGGTCTTCCGTGTGACGACCAAGTACCCTGACGGCAAGATCGACGAGCGTCCTCTGCTGGCTGCGCTCGAGCGCCTGGTTCTTCACGACCCGACGGGCACGAAGAGCCAGTGGCTGAGCCACGTCTGTAGCCGCCTGCTGCCCAAGCAGATGGATGACGGTCAGTGGCGCATGGTGAAGGGCTGGAACATCACCATCAACTCGACCAACATGGGGGAGCACTTGGACGTCGTCAGCCGGTTGCTGCGTGGCGAGTCCGACACCACACCCGTGACCAAGGAGCTCACCGAGTTCCCCCTCGTCGGTGTGGGGCCAAGCCGCAACCCTCCGAATGAGAAGAGGCGGAAGGGATTGGGCGCGTACACGGTTGGTGGCAAGGACGACATCAAGGTAGGGAGGTAGCCATGCCAGCCGAAGAGACCCCGTTCGCCTTGAAGTACGCCCCTCCCACCAAGCAAGAGGAGGCCGACGACCCTGAGATTCGCCTTCTCTTCGAGGGGGGTATCGTCCTCGCGAAGTACAAAATCGAAGTCATGGTTGGCCCGGACCGCTCCGGCCTCCGGGACTTCAAGGCCATGATCTCCATCCACGAGTCCGGCAAGCACTTCCACGGGGGTGGGGATGCCGGGATGTACCTCTGCTTGGACCACCGCCTCTTCGAGAAAGACAACACGACCTCGCCCTCGGCGTTGCCTCTTCTTCGCAGGACGCAGAAGGAGCGCACCGAGTGGGGCTGTGGGGCGGCCATCCCCAACACGGCCATCGCCGGGCCCCTCGCCAACTGTCCGGGTTGTGGGAACCTGATCGCCGTCGAGAACCTGACGGGGCAGGTGCCCTTCTTCGGTAGCATCGTGGGCCTGGTAGAGCTGGTGGAGATCTTGTTCAACAAGCTCCACGGCAACGCGGATATCTACTTGAAGCACTTCAAGTTCGACATCCGGTATGACATCAGGAACGCCAAGGCCGAGTTCAAGAACGTGGAGCGTGCCAGGGCCAACATCGAGAAGTCGATCTACCCGCTCTACAGGATTCTCAAGGACACCTCCTCTGGTGCTACGATGGCCTCGGTGATTCGGGCCTTCCTCCTCTCCTGAGGTCAACATGCACGCCGCCCTGTTCAACTTTCTCAAGACCGCCGACATCATCCCTGGTGGCAAAGCCGACCACCGGGATGCTTCGGAGTTCCCCAAGAAGAGTCTCAGGAGTGGCATAAAGGTCGAGCTCGAGCACACCAACCTCCGCCCACTCGCGAAGGAAATCGCGATGGATCATCTCACGGAGGATCCCAAGTACTACGAGAAGCTGAAGACCATCCACAAGGAAGCAGGCCTCCGGGTGCTCCCGAAGCACCAAGAGTTCCTCGACGAGCACTTCAGCGTCGACCCGAAGTGGAAGGCGTTCAGGGCCAAGCTCCGTTCCAAGTCCTTCGTCGAGGCCGTCAAGGCAGACACGAGGGCAGACTCCAAACTGAAGCGTTACTCCGACGGTAACGCCAAGCATCTACAAGCTCGGGGGGTTCCAACCTTTCCGGTGCCGAGTCAGTCGGACGGCGGCAAGAGCTACGCCGTCAAGTACCATGCAGACGTCGACCGCTTCACCTGCAACTGCGGAGACTGGATCCACAAGCGGTCGTGGCGGCAGGGCCAGAAGACCCGCGACTGCAAACACATCTGGCTCGTCAAGAACGAGCTGAAGAACCAGGGCACCACGCCCGAAGACCTGACGAAGAAGGCCGCGGCTGGGGCCGCTGCTACCAGGTTGCTCAGAGCTTTGGGCTAAGGAAAGTGCGTCGCCGGGTGGATGGCCAGTCCGCTCGGCTCGGCAATCAGGTCACTTTCCCGAATAGGACGGTACGCCTGACCTGATGTTTCCTGTGCACAGTCTACCGTTCCCCTTATCACGACGTCTTCTCGGATTTTTCAAGGATAACGAGACCAGCTTGGCAAGTGCCATCACCTACCTCAGGAACCATCAATAGGAATTGCAGAATGCCCACGCTCAAGGATCAGATTGAGGAGCGAACTCGTCTCCAGCACCGGCTCGCCATCTGGGAGGCGATCCACCACCTGATGAGCGAGAAGTTCCTCAGCAAGGACGGACGCCCGGCCCCCGAGGGCATCCGTGTTCCCAACTGTTCAATCGAACTGGTACCCGAGGAGACGATCGAAGACGTTCTCCAGAACATCGGGGAGGGGCCCATCGCAGACATCCGCGCGTCGTTGGATCAGATCGACGGGCAGGAAGTCATCGTTCTCGGGAACATGAAGGCGGAAGCATGAGCAGCCGACACAAGAACAAGGGCAAGCACAACAACCCCAAGGGTGGCCAGTCGCTCACCCGAGACGAGCGTTCCCTCAAGGACCTCCTGAAGGACTTCGCCAAGGACTGGGAAGGCCGGCAGAAGGAGCTCGTCACCAAGCACAACGAGATGGCAGCCCAGCTCGCTGCACAGGAGCAGCTCACCCGGAACGTGGCCAACTTCGCCGCTGCCGAGTTCGGCAAGATGCAGGCGAAGCTGAACATCTACTTCCAGTCGGTCGACGGGGCGCTGCACCACCACGACGTGAACGACATCGCCACCTCCGAGATGCTCCGGGAGATCTTCGGCCAGCTCACGCAGGCGGACCTCTACTTCAGGAGGATCCAGGGACTCGACGTCAGCTTGTCTGACGACGAGGTGGAGGGCATCAAGAAGGAGGCCGTCGAGTGGTTCTCCACCACGATGACTTCGGCCTTCAAGACGGCCAACGAGACGGTCGAACGGCAGCGCAAGGAGGCCGAGGAGGCTCGGCAGCAGGAGAAGGCCGCCATCGCCGCAGAGAAGGAGAAGGCCGCCTCAGACCGTGCCGAGGCGGAGCGGATGGAGGCCGAGCTTCTGAAGGCCGAGCAGCAAGATCGTGGAGTAGCGCAGGCTTCCGGGCACACGGAGGCCGAGAGTCTGGGCCTTCCTCCAGACGTTCGCGTCTTTGGGATGACCTGATTCCCGCAGTGTGCTCAACTAGGAGCTAAGAAAATGCCGACGAAGAAGCCCGACAAGGTCATCACTGGCACGAAGTCCAACAAGAACCTCCAGGTCCTTCGAGGGCAGAAGGACGTTCGACAAGTGCGCTGCACGAACAAGCTGTGCGGCGCACTGGTGTCGGCTTCTCCCGACGGCAAAGGCGGATATCGCTACAAGTGCCACCAGTGCGGCACCACGATTGTCTCGACGCGGATCTAGCCCTTGAACGGCTCGATCCTGGTGCTGACCCCGGCGCGTTGTAGGATCTTGGCCATGCGACGGCGCCCGTAGTCGTTGAACGAGTGGATGATCACAGAGCGCGGACGCTTTTCAGGATCCATCGCAGCAATGAATTCAGCCACGTCTGTGCCCGTCTTCTCACCAACGTCAGGTCTCCCGCTGGCCGCAAGATCACTGAGGTCATGATCTAGGTAGGCTACGTCAAACACCTCTTCCGAGAGGAGCTTGCACGCTTCTAGGTAGGACCACGCGGTTGTGAGGTCCTGTCCGATTCGGTTCATCTTGAACCGTCGGTGTCGCTCTTTGTCATCGTCCAGGAAGAAGATCTTCATCGATCAGAGCCTTGGGTTGACGCACTCTTCGGGCTTCTTATCGGTCCTGACTCGGACGAACTTGGGAAGCCGGAGTGCGTTGGTCTTGTCGCCATCGCTGATGTACGTACGCTCGGCGTACTGAGCCTCGATGACCATGGGGAAGTGCTCCTTGCGGAGCTGCGCCTGGAACTCGTAGTCCATCCCCGTGGCGCACTTGCAGATGGGGACGAGCTCTCCCTTGTCGTTGTACTGGTATAGGAGAACGGAGCCCACCCCTCCGTGGTGGACGTTTTGCTTGTTGGGCAGGGTCACCAGCTTGTCCTTCTCGTGGCGACCGGTACCCCACTCCCCGATGTCCTTGTCGGGATCCCAGTAGGCCACGAAGTCGTCCTCGAACCACGGCTTGAGCTTGGCCACCGTAGAAGGCCGGTCTGGCTTGCCCTTGAGGTTCCAGCCCTTGTCACCGTAGACGGCGTCCGGGTCTACGACAACCCAGCCCTCGATACCGTCCCGCTTGGCGGCGGAGATCGCTTCTTCTGGGTTGGTAAAGGTCACCCATTGGATGGGGTTGATGTGGTTCAGCATGCCCCCTAGGAGGGTATGGTGCTTGATGAGGTTGTACCGGTCCTTGACCGGGCGAGTCCGGACCAGGTCCTCTCCGGCGTAGAAGGGGATGTCCCACCAGTAGAGCTGAGGAAGCCCGTGCTTCTGCATGTCCTCTAGGGCTCTCGGCGTGTGGCCCTTGGTGAGTCCCGAGACGTAAGGGAAGTTGTCTCCGGCAGGCTGCCCGTTCCAGAGGGGTGGGGCTACGAGCTCCGCGGCCATCATAGTCCCGTTTGGAAGCTGAAGCCGGCGTACTGCTTCTACGAGGTGCGGGAACCGCTGAGCCCACGGAATCGCCGTCGAGAAGTCGAGCGTGCCGTCGAGGAGCTCCGATGGCGCTTCGGTGTCAGACCAGGGGCGAGACCGACGTGAGTAGATGACGACATTGCCGTAGAAGTCGACCACCACCCACTTCGCGACACCATCTCTCTTGAGGGTGTAGAGGACCTCACCCTTGTTCGCCTTCTCCAGCAAACGCTTCTGGTCGTACAGATTGTTCTCGGGCTTGTACAGAGAGAACGAACCTGGAAGACTCGTCAGCAACGCCGGGATCGAGATGTCCTGGTTCCGCCGGTCGATGTTCACCTCCCCCACGTACTCATCGTAGCCCTCGAAGTCCCACTTCTTGCGGATGTCTCTCCGCGCTTCGGCGAGGGCGTCCGTCGACGGAGAGATCTCGTTGACCTTGCCCTTGTTCTTGAGCTTCCCGA
>Ga0228700_1001463_pt1 | contig 15203 bp, 16 predicted proteins | sample McNCre317_Aug_MG_FD_178019 | JGI IMG/M metagenome (GOLD analysis project Ga0228700, IMG submission 178019) | Freshwater microbial communities from McNutts Creek, Athens, Georgia, United States - 3-17_Aug_MG | ecosystem: Environmental > Aquatic > Freshwater > Creek | place: USA: Georgia...
GCCGGGGTTTGTCGGATGGCGGAATCCGTGTCGGGCATGACGTGCTCGCTGACGGTGGATACCTCGTTCAGCCTCACGCCTTCGGTCAACGCGCCGTTCACCGAAACGGACTCGACGCAGACAACCCCGGTGACGCACAACTCGATGCGGTTCAGCCAGTGGCTTGCGCGTGCTCCGCGCGGGGCGCTGCCGACGGGGATTGCGGCGGCCAGCGACGGATCGTTCGCGGTCTGCTTCACGAACCAGGGGTACGGCCCGACCAGTTCGTACCTGCCCAACGGCGCGGTGGCGTACACCACGGTCGCCAAGTTCGATGCGACGGGCGTGCTCATGTGGGAGGCCGACACGCAGTCGGCAATCGCCGGCGAGCAGGGCGGTTACTCATCGGTGACGGCGACGGAGTACGCCTGCGACGTGCCCGACGAGACGGGCGGCGGCAACGCGGGAACGACCAACAAGGACGGCCCTGCTGTTCGCGCGATCGCCATGCGAGCCAACGGGGATGTCGTGGTCGGCGGACGGATCAACGCGGGCCTGCACAGCGTGTTCTATTTCGGCTCGGATAGCGGACAACTCCGGTGGACGATCGGGCTGGAAGGGAATCGGTCGCACGCGGTGGCGTACACCGCGCCGACGGCTGGAGGCGGGCATGGCGTTCCGCGTGGGGGCCTGTGCATCAGCGCCGACGACGAGAGCGTGGTGGCGGTCCACACCCGCAACAACACGTTCCAGTCGGACGCCTTCGTGTCGGCGAACACCGAGAGACCGTACGCGGTGATGTGGAATCTCTCGGCGGCTGACGGCGCGACCAACTGGACATTCGCGGCGACCCAGGACACCGGCACCGAAACGTCTCCGACGTGCTGCGCTGCCGCGTCCGGGCGCGTGGCTTACGGATGTGCTGCGTTCACCGACTCGTGATTTGCCGCGCCGAAGCGGTGCGAGGTAGCGTTGCACATGCTGAAAGCACTTGCCGCGTTCAACCGGCTCGACACCCCAGCCGTCAACGGCATCATCCGCGGCATGACGCTCATGGCGATCCTGATGATCGTCGTGATGGCGATGCTGGGGTGCGGCGGATCGTCGATCAAGATCGAACCCGCGCAAAACACGGCCACACGCACGACCAAGACGACGAACGCGGACGGCACCGTGGTCGAGGACACCACGGCGATCACGTCCAAGGGCGCTGGCGGGCAGGCCAGCGGCGACAAGACGGACCTGAACATCAACAGCAAGGCCGGGGCGACCGAGTTACCGAACGCTGGAAACGGCGGCGGGGCCAAGCAATCTTCGGGCGACTCCGATGCGTATGCCGAGATCACCAAGATCGCTTCTCTTTGGTGGGTTCAGGTCATTGCGGGCGCATTGGCCCTCCTGTGCGGATTCGTGGCGTACAAGAAGTTCTCGCTGGGCAACATCCCCGGCGCTGCGAAGGCCGCGATCGCCACTGTCGGCTTCGCGGTCGGCGTGTTCTGGCCTGTAGCCATGCTCATCGGGATCGGCGTCGCGTTCCTCGCCCTCATGGCCTCGATGCTCTATGGCATCAAGACCTCGACCGGCACGAGCGCACTCCAAACCATGATCGACAATGCCGCCTCCAAGGGGACGGCGGTGCTGACGCAAACCCTCGCCGAGATTCGGACTCATTCCGACACCGACTACAAGGCCGCGTTCGACTACGCCAGCAAGAACCACGGGGCGGTGTTGGTGCCGCCTCCCACCGCCTGAAAGAACCCCGATGCACGTCAAGCGAAATGTTGCGGCAACACAGGGCTACGGCTGCTGGTTCATCCTACACGTCGGAGAGACGGCGTTGTTCTTTGGTCCTCCCTGCAAGGCGTATGCGGCTCGGCTTGAACTGTTCACGCCGATGCACCGATTCCGATTCTCTGGGTTCAAGTCAGATCACAAAGGAAAATGACCATGCCATCAATGCGTGCCAAGTTGACCATCGAAAGCATCACCAGTTTCTGCCACTCGGAGAAGGTGAAGTTCAACGCCATGTACAGCGACAACAAAGAGGACAACTCGTACGCCGAGGCGACCCCCTCTGCGACGGCGGAGTTCTACATCAGCAACAAGGCTCTGGTCGGCCAGTTCAAGCCCGGCCAGAAGTTCTACGTGGACTTCACCCCGATTCCCGAAGCCGCAGGCTGATCGGCGACCCCGCGTCACCTTTGGAGATTCTTGCATGGCCGAACACCAGCACAAGTTCGATCTGACCAACGCGGCGTGGTTCAAGTTGACGCTTCCCGGATTAGTCGTGGCCTTCGGAATTCTCGCCGCGGGCATCGGCTACATCGACCAGATCAAGGACCACGAGAAGCGCATCTCGCAGGGCGAGGCCGACCGCGCCAAGTTCGTCGAGGATCAACGCCGAATCGCCGAAGCGCTCGCCAAAGTCGAGGGCAAGTTGGAGAGGTAGACGTGGGGAGAGACCGCATGAAGTACACCACCTCGATCGTGATTCTGTGTGTCGTCGTAGTTGGCACCTGCAACGCCTCGACTGCCCCATGTTCGCTTGTGGACTTCGACCAAAGCGGCACCGTCGACGCCGACGACCTCTCCGCGTACCTGGCGTGCTACTTCGGCCAGCCGTGCGCGGCGGCCGACGTGGACGGGAACTCGGTGGTGGACGCCGACGACCTGGCCGAGTTCATCGGTGCGTACTTCGACGCCGCCGAGAACGGGTGCGCCGACTCGCTCGGGCCTGTGGCCCCTTCGGCGGCCAATGACGGCGGCGGCACGGCGGCGTTTACCTCGCCTTCGGCGGCGCTCGCGCTCGACGGGATCGGCGCTTCATGCTCGCTGGTGTCGTCGGCCGGCAGCGGCGGGCTGGTGCTCTCGGGATTCTCGCTCGACGTGCCCGATTCGGCGACGGCGGTGACGCTCACGCTGCGGATCGTGGGGCGTTCGAGCACGCACGCCGGATCGGTGGCGGTGGAACTGGTGGACGCGGCCGAGACGCGGGCGCTGGTGTTCACGGCATCGGCCATGCCGTTCGGGTCGGGCTTCACCGAGGCGGTGATGACGGCGGACCTGAGCGCCGGGACGCTGAGCGTGGCCGATCTGCGCGGCGCGGGGACGAAGATCGTGGTGCTCTGGTTCAGCGACGGCGCGGGGCCGATCACCGACACGCTGAGCATCGACGCGGCGACTCTGACGGCAGACTTTGTGAGGCACTGAGCGCGCATGGCTATTGAAGTCAACAACGGGGCGACGGGGAACCAGTTGGTGAACGCCGCCGCGCCGGTGGACGCGACCAATCTCGCGCTCACGCTGGACGGCTGGTTCTACTTTGACTCGCTGGCGACGACGAACCAGTACCTCCTCAACATCCGCACCGCAGCGTTCGTGTACGGGTACACCTTCCGAATGAATCCCATCGTGGCCGAGAGCGGCACGCTGGGGATCATCCGTGTCGTTGGGTCCACAGATGTCGTCGCCGCAGCCAGCGGCGCGGTGACGACGACGGCCGGGTGGGTCTACATCTGCATCCAGTGCACCGGCTCGCACGCTTCGGGCAACTACCTTGACGTGTGGGTAAAAAACTCGGGCGACTCGGTGCCACTCCAAAAGACGATCACCTACTTGGGTACGAGCGCTTCAGCGAACAACTCGCTCTCGGGCAACCCGTGGGACCTCTTCAACCGCGCCAGCGACACCGCCCGGCCCATGAAGGGCCGCGCGATGGACTGTGGCATATGGACGGGGACGCAAGGGGCGTTCTGCCTCTCCTCGACCGAGATTGCCAATCGGGCGGCGGGAACGGCCGCCAACGGGTTCACGCCCGCGAGCGGGGCGACACTCCGCAAGATGCCGCGGTTCATCGGCGGTTCGATGTGGGACGAGGCGGACTCGACGAGTTGGACAAACACCAACGGCTCGACGATCCGCGACGGCACGCACATGCCGCTGGCCGACGTTCACACCGACGGCTACCCGGCGATCGCCTCGCTCTCGTCGTACTGGTCGGCGGATCAGGGCGTGGTCTACAACGCCTCCAGCAAGACCAACAACGTGCATGCGCTCTTGGACATTGCGGGCGGTTCGCGTGCGCTCTACCACGACAACTCGGCCTATCGGATGCGGTGGAAGGACGGCGCGGACCAGTACGGCAAGGTGCTGGCCTGCTCGCTCAACGGGGCGCAGACGAACCAATCGACCTTCAAGGCCAACAACCCCGCCTCGACGCTGAAGAACTACGACATCACCGTTTCGGGCATCTTCTGGGCCAACGCCGACGGGGCGCGGGAACTCTTCAAGACCTCGGGCCTGACGATCAAGACCGACACCGACGGCGCGTTCGTGGTGACGGCGGGCGGGAGCGACTACACGCTCTCGCCGTCGCGGTACCTGTACGCGAAGCCGATGCCGTGGGTGGTAACCATCAGCAACGAAGCCGGAACGAGCGCCCGGACGATCACGCTCTACACCATCGACGGCTCATCGACCGCCACGACCTCGCCCTACGCCGCGGCGACCACCAACACGCTCACGAGCATCGGGTGCGCGACGGGCAACGACGGCACGGCCCAGCACTGCATCGGCTGGAAGCGGTGCGCGTACCACTCGGCCGTGGCCTCATCCAGTCAGGCCGCGACGATCCTGGCGGCGCTGCGGACGATCGCCGCTGCACCGGCGGCCTACAAGGGCGGCGTGGTGTACTACGGATCATCGACCGTCGAGGGAAACAGCCCCAGCCGCGAAGCCTGCCGCAACGCTCTCTACCAGACCACGCGGCTCGGACGCGCCCGCTGCTTCAACTACGGCGACTTCGGGATCGGGACCAGCGACCTCACCATCACGCTGTCAAACTCCACGCTCCTTGGCAACCCCGGCGATCCGGTGGTGCAGGACGTGACCGGCGCGACCGCGACGATCACCTACCAGAACGGCACGCGCGTCTACCTGCGGGAATCAACGACAGGGTGGACGACGGCCCGGAACGTCAACGGCACGCTGGGCATCGAGAATGTCAGCGCCACCAACGGGATTGGCGCAGGCTACTCGCTCACAAGCATCTGGACGGCCACCAAGGTCACGCGGCTGCTGAAGTTCATCGACGTGTGCCTCGCTGACGGCCCGTGCGTCCTGGTGCTGTTCGCGTCGAGCAACAGCATCGAAGCCTTCAACAACGCGGCCGACGAGATCGAGATTCTGAAGAAGTTCGTGACCTACATCAAGGGCTTGCGACCAAGGTTGAAGGTGGTCATCAACGAGAATCTTCCGCGAAGCGGCGGGCACGGATCAACGCACCGGACATTCAACGCTTCGCTCCGCTCGACCACGGGGTATTGGGATGCGGTGGTCAAGACCGCCGACGACACCGGGTTCGACTTCAAGGACTCGGGGGGAACGGTAGACGACGGGGTGTACGACATCTCGGCGGGCAGGCCGTACTACGACACCGACAACGACACGCCCTACCACGACAGCATCCACACCAGCGAGGCCGGGCACGGGGCGATCGCCACCAAGATGGACCTGGTGCTGCCGGCGCTGCTCGCGGACAACTTGGGCGACAGGATCGGACGCATCAACAGGCTCGCCCGTGTTGGGCGATAACCAAGGAGACTCAGCATGGTCGAGAATCAGACCGACGTTCCCGCGAACGACGTTCCCGTGAGCGACATCCCCGCACCCGCCGTCACCGCGCCAGACCGGCTCGCGGCGATCGAGCAGCGGATCGAACAACTCGCCGCCCATGTCGCCGAGGTCGAGCGGCAGGTGGCCGAGGCGATGGAATCGAGCATCGGGCCGCTGCGGCAAGGGATCGAGGACATCAAGGCCAACCAGACGCACCGGCTTCTCGATGCCGCCAACCAGAACGCGTCCACTCCGGTTGAACGGCTAAAATCAATTGAGGCGTGTTTGGCTCGACTCGATGGCAACTTCAAGCCCTCTGGGCTGTAACGAAGCACTGGTCTGAATCCGAATACCGCGCTGGTCGTGAGGTGCCGCTATGGGGAAAAAAATCCCCTTGACCGTGGCTCAATACAGCGCCCGGCCTATGGAGTCAGATCGTACCTCTCAGCGTGCCCGTCCATAAAAAGACGTTCACGCTTTATGGCAGGACTCGGCACATCACTGGCCAACGCGCTGCTTGACGCGGTGCTTGGGAATCCGAACTACCCGACATCGCTCGGCAGCGCATCGGTGTTCGGACCATCGGTATCCGTGCCAAGCCTGTACGTCGCGCTGTTCACGGCCACGCCGTCGGCAAGCGGCGGCGGGACCGAGTGCGCGGGGACCGGGTACGCCCGAGCGCCCGTGTCGCAGAATACGACCAACTGGCCCGCGGCGAGCAGCGCGAGCAAGACCAATGGGGCCGCCATCTCGTTCGGACAGGCCGGCGCTGGTGATTGGGGAACGCTCACCGCCTGGGGCATCTACGACGCGCTCACGGGGGGGAACCTGCTGTTCTTCGGCCCGTTGACCCAGCCGTCAGCGGTCGCATCCGGCGATGCCGTGACGCTCCCCGCCGGCGCGGTGGCGATCGCGCTGACGTGACGGTAGTATTGGGCACGGCATTTCGAGGAGCGCACCGCACGCATGGCCACGACCCTTTGTCCCCTGTATGACAAGGTTCTTGTTCGCCCCGAAGAACCCAAATCCCAGACGAAGAACGGCATCTTCCTCCCCGGCAATGCCAGCGACAAGCGGCAGCCGAAGATCGGGGAGGTGATGGCTGTTGGACCTGGGCACATCGACACCAGCCTCGGCAAGAACGCTCCGCTGATCCCGCTCCGCGTCGAAGTCGGCCAGCGCGTGCTGTTCGGCGCCTACGCCGGCACGGAGGTCGATCTCGACGGCGTGAAGCACCTCATCATCCCCGAGCAGGAAATCCTCAGCGTGGTGTGCGACACCGGCGCGTAACGAGGGGGCCACCATGAACTGGCGAGAGATCGCGCGGATTCGCCGCGCGCGTGCCCAGCGCGACAAGCGATACGAGCGCGGGCACAAACGAGCCAATCACCAACGCCGGGAGCGCGAAACAAATTCGGACCTCGCGGCCCGGATTGCGTTCAAGACCGAGGCAATGGCCAAAAACCCAAGGTGCCACTACTGCACGGCACCGCTGAACTGGAAAACCGCCACGATTGACCACAAAATCAGGCTGAAGGACGGCGGGGCAGACCATCGCTCGAACTACGCGCTGGCCTGCAAGCGGTGCAACGAGTGGAGGAACGAGTGCGATAGCCGGGCCGCGGCCGAGAAGCGCAAGGGCAGCGGACGGAAGAAGGCACTGAGGGACGCGCAGGACGATGACGAGGACTAGCCGCGCCGAACCGCAGCCGCCATAGATAGCGCATGGCGATCACCACACTCGATCAGGTTCTTGCCGGCATTCAGCCGTCGTCCACGTTCTTCAAGCCGTCGGCGACTTCGAGCGCCGGAATCATGCAATCGCTGTGGTACGGTGCCGGCTACCCCGCCGCTGGGTCGGGTCCATCAAGCACGGCCTCGGCATTACTGGACAGCACGACCACCGGCGCGATCGCATTCACCAACCCGACAAGCGGGAAACTCTCGTACCTCGCTCGGCTGATGGCGGCGGCGGCGCAGGGCGGAACGCTGATCGTCTATGACCGGCAGGCGCACTACGGGTTCGCGTCCAACGCGACGGCGACGGTTTCGATGTCCGGGCCGGTGACTGTTTCGGGTCAGCGTTCTGGTGCGGGTGAAATCTGGATCGAGACTGCCGCCGCGGGTGCTGCGGGCACCAAGGCCGTGACGTGCTCGTACACCAACCAGGCGGGAACCACTGGCAGAACCAGCGTGAGCCTTTCGATTGCGGCCAGCCCGCCCCAATACTCGATGTTCCGCCTGCCGTTCCAGTCGGGAGACACCGGCGCTCTCTCGATTGCCAGCGTCACGATCGGTACGAGCGCCCTCACGTCGTCCGGCACTTCCAACGCGATCATCATGCGCAGGCTGGCGGAGATTCAGGTGCCGTCGGCCGGTGTGGGGAACGTGCTGGACGCGCTGGGCTGCGGCCTGCCGCGAATCTACGACTCGTCCTGCCTCGCGCTCATGTGGATGCCCGCGGCGTCCACGACCGGCGATCTGCACGGCTCGTTCTCGGTCGCACAGGGGTAAGCGATGTCCAGCATCGGTGTCGGCATCTTCCCGCACCACGGACGGGTGACGACCCGCGCGATCCTGCTCGCGCGGCAATCGAACGCCGGGCTTGCCGCCGCGCTCTCGCTCTACTTCTTCGGCCAGCCCGTCATCGCCCTAGCGGCGACTGGATCGGCTGAGGGGTTCTGTCTTGCCACGCTCCGGCTGTCGTCGTGGCTGCGGAACTCGGGCGGATACACCCTGACGACCGCCACGCCAAACCGGGCCGCCGTGGTGTTCCCTGGCCCCGTGGAGAGCAACCACGCCGTCAAGATTACGGCGGTCGGGCCTGGTGCCGGCGCGATGGTCATGCTCCGATCGTCCGCCGACGGGCGGAGCGGGTACGAGGTCGGCATCCTCGATGGAGCCGCGATCAACTCCGGCCTGACAACCCCCAACTGGTACGCCGTCATCCGCCGCGTGTCGGAATCCAAGCCGATCGACGAAGATTCGTCGGGGAGTGCGACCTACGCCGTGCCCGCGGGGGCCTCGGACACGCCCGCATCCGGGTACGTCTACGCCGACGTGAACTCTCGGGTGACTTCCGGTGCCGCCCTGGTGCTGGAAGCCCGGATCAGCGCCGGAGTGGTCGAACTGCGGATCGACGGCGAGGCCACTCCGACGCTGCGCCACGACGCGGACGGCGCGAGTTACGCGCCCCAGGCCGACACCTCGACCTTCGGAACCTCCAAGGTCGGATCGTTCTCGGCCAACACCTGCGCCGGGTTCGCATCGTCGGTGAACGGCGCTCGCGTGCTGGATGCCGCGGTCTACAGCCTCAAAGGCGAGACGACCTCGGCAACCGATGTGCTCATGGCCTCCGCCGCTGGCGACGTGTGGGCGTGCCAGGACGGGACCAACATCCTGCGGTGCGCCGCGGGCGTGTTTGCCGGCAACGCCGATCTGGAGGCTGTGCCGTTCGAGGCGGTCATGCTCATCGTCGGCGAGGGGCTGGCTCGCACGTTCGACCCGGTGACGACGCTGGTTGCAAAGTGGACGCCGACGGCGGGGACGCTGCCGGGCCAGACCAGTGACGGCACGACCACGGCCCGCGGGGTGGCGACCCACGGAACGCGAGCAGCGCTCTACAACATCGAGGGCGACGAGAGCAACATCTGGTTCACGGCGGTTGGCGACTACAACGACCTCGACACGGGCAGCGAACTGCGCGGCGCGGCCTTCACGCTGGCCGGGTTCAGGCCGCTCAAACTCGGGCACCCCGTCGTGGCGATGCAGCAGGCCAGCAACTCCGCGTCGATCGTGGCGGGGCACGATTCGATTCAGTCGGTGCTCGGCGATCCGATCCTTGGCAACTTCGACACGTCGATTCTCGACGACAGGGCTGGCATCAGCGGGCCGCGCTCGATGCTGCAACTTCAGGAGAACATGGTCATCGGGCACGGACGCACTGGCCTGTTCATGATTCCGCCGACGGGGACGGCGCGGAATGTCTCGCGCGACGTGCTCAACGAGATCATCAACCTCACCAAAGAGCAGCAGGACTCGACCACGCCCCTTGTCGCCCGCGACCCGGATCGGCAACTGGTCCACCTGTTCCTCACGCCCAACGACGGCACGGCTGGCCGACACCTGATCTTCTCCGAGCGTCAGCAGCACCTCTACGAATCGTCATTCCCGGCCGACATGCAGCCGACGTGCGCGGAATACTGGAACGGCCAGTTGATCCTGGGATGCCTCGACGGGTACGTCCGCGTGTTTGATCCTGCCGCGCTGACCGATGACGGCGAGGCGATCGACGCGCGGATGGTGCTTGGTCCGTGGATCGGCGGCATCGGGCGCGATGCCTCGGTCTGCGACATCCGGCTCATGCTGGCCGACGATTCCGGCCCGGTCACGCTGAAGGTGCTCGGGGCCGTCACCGCCGAGTCGATCTTCAATGACGCCAAGGTCAAAACGCTCCTGTCAACGTCCATTGGCGCGTTCAGGCACGAGCCTATCCCGCACCAGGTCAGGCACCGGGCCGTGGCGATCGAGTTGGGGCACTCAGCCAAGGACTCGACGGCCATGTTCGAGGGCATCTCGGCGATGGTGCAGCCGACCAAGCAGCCGACGGCGACGTAAACCATGCCCGCTCGCATCATCCAGCCCGACCTTCGCACGCCCGAACAGGTCCAGAGGGCCGCGGTCAACATGGCCGGGTTCTTTGACGACCCGATCGCCAAGGTCCGCATCGACATCGGCAAGGCCACGGGTAGTTCGTCGGAGTACTACGAGTTTGCCTTTGCGGCGGCCGACTACGCCGCCGGCCCCATCGTGATCGGCGACACCATCGCCGAGGACGTGACGGGCGCAACGCTGACCGTCACATACATCAACGGCGGCGTCGGGGTCGGCACACGTCTCCGCGCCACACCGATTGCCGGAACACCCTCCGGCGGACATCGCCTGACCACGGTTTCGTTAGGGGAGATCAAGGACACGACCATCGCTTCGCACGTCACCGCTTCCAAGACGCGGCGCATCACGCTGACGGTGTGCGACCGGGTGGACGGCCGGTACCCGCCCAGGGAGTTCCGCAGGACTCAGCGTCCGATCCTCGATGCTCGCTGGGTGATTGCGTGGTACTTGGGGGTCGGCAAGTTCGATTTTGGATCGGACAAGTCAACCTCATGCACATACGTCAATGGTGCCGAGTTGAGCAAGGTCGGAGACTTTCGACTGGTGCAGACCAACGCCCAGGGCGTTGTGCGTGCCGACGTGCTGATCGACGGTTCGTACACCGACCTTCCGCTGTGGGTTCACGCGGGGTTCGGGGGGCTGATGCGGTCGAAGGGCATCGACGGCGCGACCGACGCGCTCCTGCACGACGACGGCGTGACCGACAATGGTGGACTCGCCACCGACCTGATTGATTAGCGGCGCGTGCCGCGAGCGCCGGCAAGCGTGCGCTTGGGCGCCGCGCCGCCGTTCTTGCTCACCGCGAAGTTCTTGACCTCGGTGGGGGCCGCGGCACCCTCGGCGGGGTCGTGCGAGATGGAGGGGACGCCGGCCTTCTCCAGTTCCTTGCGGTTCGGCAGGCGCGGCGGCTTCTGTGTCTTGCGCTTGCCGGAGTCGTACAACTTCAGAACCTCCTGCCCGAAGGCGGTCAGTTCAAGGAAGCGGACTTGCTGCGTGCGATGCACCGGGTCGCTGACGGGGTGGTCGATGACACCCTGCTGGATGAGCCAGGTCATCGCCTCAAAGTGGGGCTGCGGCTTGATGGCCTCGGCCACGTCGTCGATCGGGCACCCCGGCTGGCTGGCCGTCGGCTCGTGCGCGGACAGCGTTTTGAGGATTGTCAGTTCGTACGGGTACAGATCGCGGATGTTGGACGCTGCGGCCATTGATGAGTTCTCCCTCGGGGTGAAATGCCAAGCCCCGACGAACAACGCTACCGCTTGACGGTTCGGCGCGGCAAACGCAGGCACTTGCCGCGCCGAACCGATGGTGCGTCAGATTCGACATGGGTATGTTCCCCGCGATAGCGGCGATGGCTGGAGGGAGCGCTCTTGGCTCCATCGGTTCGATGCTGGGCGCCAAGAGCGCCAACCGCGCGGCCAAGGCCGCCGCCGAAGTGACGAGACAGGATCAGCAGGCAGCCGAGAACCAGGTCGGCGGCTTGATGTTTGGTCCTGCCGACTACAAGAACTTCCAGATTGCGACTGCGATCCGCAGGAAGGGCGGTGGAGGGTTTACGTACTACTTCGATCCGCAGGAGGGCCGGTGGATCAAAGACTCGCCAGAGGCGCAGTCCGGCAACGGGTTCTTCCAGAAGTATCCGTCCTTGCAGGCGGTCTACGCCCAGCAGAACCCGCAGTACATGCAGAGCCTCGACAACCTCGTCGGCACGGAACAGGGACACACGCGCGAGATGATCGGGCTTGCCAAGAACGCCGAGGGCATCGGCGCGGACCTTGAACAGCGCCAGAAGGCCCAGATTCAGCGCGACGCGTCCAAGCAGTTGACGGGCATGAACCGTGACGCGACGGCCCGACTTGGATGGATGGGGCCGTCAACGCTGGTGGCGAACCAGCAGGCTTCCAACGCCCGCAACGTCGGCGAGCAATCCAGCGACGCAATGCTCAACGCCGCCAACGCCGCGACGGGCAGGCTGTTGGCAGCGCGAGGCAACACGCTCAACGTGATGAGCAACCGCTACGGACTCGAAGGCGGTTTGATGATGGATGTGGCGGGTCGCAAGCGCCAGACCGCACTGGAGCCGGCCCAGGCGGCACAGTCGATGATGGGGAATCCTGTATTCCAGCCGCACAGGGCTGATCCATCGGCCTACGGGATGCAGTCTCCGCTTGGCAACTCGCTGGCGACCCTCAGCCAACCACTGATGATGCTCGGCGGGATGGGGATGCAGCGGGCAATGGGTGGCGGATACGGCATGGGCGCTGGCTCTCCCATGATGACCAACATGGGGGGCGGGTACGGCATGATGCCGCCCAGCGCCAACGCCGCATTCGGGATGAATCTGCTCTCGCGCTGAGACTCGCCGCGCCGAACGAGTAGCCCGTAGCGTTTCGCATGGCCACCAGCCAGATCGACGTGTACCTGTCGCTCGTGTCGTCTGTCGGCGGTCTGCGCAGGCAGATCGGTACGACGCGCGAGCCGTTCCTGACCATCACCGGCACCGCCGATCCGGCGATCAGTTCGGACGACGTGTTCAGCGTCGGCGCGGGCGCATCGGTGACGGTCTATAACTACAGCACGCACGGGGCGTTCGAGTGTGCATTGGTGTCGGCGGACCAGGACATCGAGGTGTGGACGCAGTTCGGCACGCCCGCGGACGGAGCGAGCGCCAAGGGTTCTCTGGTGTGGCAGTGCCAGGTGGTGCCCGCGGATCGACCATTCCTGATTCCCACCGATCAGGGCCGCACCAACTCCACCACGACCAACCACAACGCCGACAACTCCGACGCGCCGCTTGGCGCCTCGGACTCGGGCGAGACCGATGCGCGGGCGTGGCTCATCGTCATCAAGAACACCGGCTCGGACACCGCGTCGGTCAACTTCAGCCGAAGGAGTTAGCCCGTGGGCTTTGAGTTCGCTGTCGATCTCGCCAGCCCGCTCGCGCAGGGCTTTCACATCGGCTTGCAGCAGCAGGCCCAGGATGTTCGTGCGCAGCGCGAAGCAGACAGGATGATGTTCGAGTCGGAACGCGTCGCCAACGCTCGCGCCCAACTCGGCGAGCAGGCGCGGTACCACGACATGACCGCCGCGTACCGCGACAGCAACATCAACCTGAAGTATGAGGCGATGCAGGCGAAGGAGGACGCCAAGCGGGCGCAGGCCGAGGCCGAAGCGGACACGATGGAACAGACGGGCGGGTTCGGCACAACCGACCCGAGCGGGATGGGTCCGACCTACGGCGGGATTGGGATGTCGCGCGACCAGTTCATGTCGCTGCCGCCGCACGAGCGTTCTCGCCACTCGCAGGCGTGGGACAAGCAGCGGATGCGCGAGGCGGCCGACGCTAGCGCCGATGAGTCGATCCGTGCCGCGCTGGTGTCGAAGTACGGCCCCGATGACGTTGAGAAGATCATGGGGCAGGTGAAAGCCCAGCGGCAGGCGGCTCGCGGCGGGTTGTCGCAAGGCATTGCCAGTGGATTGACGGGGCTGATGTCGCCGGCGGATGCCGCGCGGGCGCACAAGTACGACGAGCCATCGCCGGAAGAGATCGCCGGTCTGCGGCTCCTGCACCCCGAAACGCTCAAAGACGACAACGTGGCGGCGGCGTACATCCGCGGTCGGCGCGGTGGGTATGTCAATCAACTCCCGGCACCATCGGCGGGGAGCGACAAGATCACCGCGTCGGATCGGATTCTGCTCGCTGACGCGCAGCGGCAGGTCGAGGATGCCTTCTCGTACTACAAGGCGCTCTCGGCGCGCCAAGACACGGCACCCGAGACGCTGGCTCACGCGCAGCAGCAGGTCGAAGATCGGCGTGCGAGTCTGGCCGCGATGGTTCAGGCGCTCACCAAAGGCCGCCCCGGCGTACTGCCTGGATTCGTGCCGCCCAAGCCCGCAGCGCCAGCGTCGCCGCAGGCCGCATCGTCGGCCGGTCCCGTTGGTGCGTTCTCTCGCCTGGCTGGCGGTGCCGCCGACTTGTGGAACGGCATGGGCGGGTTCGGCGCAAGGGGCGAGACTATCCAATCGCCAACTGGCACACTGCCATCTCCTCCACCTGGTGCGTTCCCATCCCCGTGGGGCAATGACCAGCCACCAGCCAAGCCGACCGCAGTGCCAGGCACGCAGGTCTATCGCAAGGGCACTGGAGCATCGGCCAGGCCGCCACAAGACGGGCGTATTTCATCGCATCCCATCACGAACACCGTGCCATCGCAGGACGGCGTTCACATGACCCCCGAGGTCGCCGCCGCCGCGTCGAAGATGGGGCTGTCGTTCGAGCAGTTGAAGATGATCCAGAGCCTCAAGGCGCAGGGCGTGCCGTCGGATCAGATCGCGGCCCGCATCCGCCAGATGCAGCAGCAAACGCAGACAGCGCCGACCACCGAGTACGACGGCCACATGGACGAGGGGCGATGACGAATGGACGATCCGCTTCTTCAACTGATCGACGCGATGCCGGTAGGTGCGCCGCCAGCGGACGCCGCGCAGCCGCCGCAGGCCCAGCGCGATCCGCTCGTTGACTTGATCGACGCAATGCCAGCGCAGAGCGCTCCCGCACGAACATCGTTCATCGACCGAAACAACCCGATGGGCATCTCGGGGGCAGCGCCGGCGGTTCCGGCCATGAATCCGAACCGCAAGGACGGAGCGCCCGCGCCGTCGTTCTACGACGTTCCGATCGTCGGTCCCGCGGCGCAACTGGTTCGATCGGCAACTGAGACCGAAGGCGAGCGTGTCTATCGCCAGCAGAACGAGCCGACGGTTGGCGGTGTTGGCGGGTTCGCGCTTCAGGCCGCGCGATTTGGGCGTGACATCCTGTCGCCCGGCGACATGACAGTGCGCTCCGGCGCGGAGATGCTGGAGCAGACGCAAGACCCGGTGATGGCCGCGGGCATGGCGGCGGTCACGCAGGCGTTCAACATGGTCGGCCTCAAAGG
>Ga0228700_1001465_pt1 | contig 15184 bp, 10 predicted proteins | sample McNCre317_Aug_MG_FD_178019 | JGI IMG/M metagenome (GOLD analysis project Ga0228700, IMG submission 178019) | Freshwater microbial communities from McNutts Creek, Athens, Georgia, United States - 3-17_Aug_MG | ecosystem: Environmental > Aquatic > Freshwater > Creek | place: USA: Georgia...
CTCAGCAAAACAGTGGTGCTTTCGGTACGGCCTCTCGCGCTTTCGTGAACATCGCCGTTATTGGTGAAATCACGTCTGAGTTGCAGAAAGACCGCAACACCGATTCGACCGTGTTTGAAGGCATGATTGCTAACAACATTAGTGTTGATACTGAGCACTTCGAGCAACCTATTGTTGACTACACCACCACTGGCGGTGCTGAACAAGCCAAAGCAACTCGCGTTGCTCAAGGTGCTGAACCTGCCAAGTTGCTGTTCTTCAAGACCAGTGATCGTATCAAGCGTATCGGCGCCTGGTCAATCGGTATGCAGTGGAGCGATCAGTCTCTGCGTAATACGACAATAGATTACGTGACCCGTACTGTTGCTCATTATTTGCAAGTTGAGCGTGATGAGCGTGTATATCGCTATATCAGTTCGCTGTATAGTGGTGATGGTGATCTGAACATTGGTGCTGTATCTTCTGTGACAACTACTTCTCTGGATGCTGCGGCTACAGGTGGTGTTTTGACTCACAAGGCGTTCGTCAAGTTCTTGGCCCGCAACCGCAAGTTCCGCAAGATCACCCACCTGGTATGCGATTTAGATACATACCTAAAAATCGAGGGACGTACTGGTCGTCCAGGCTCGAACAACTACGACCCAAGCCTTACCCGTGTTGACCCACAAGCGGGCTTGATTAACGTAGGCTTCGGCAACGACGTGCGTATCTTCTTGGTTGACGATGCTGCATCGGGTGGCCCAGTTCCTGCTAATACGATCTACGCCTTGGATGCTTCTGTGGCTATCTCTCGTGTAACTAACACGGCAGCTGCATACAGTGCTGTAGAGGAGTACGCAATGAAAAGGTCTACGGCTATGCGTATGGACTGGGCGGAGGAAATATTCCGTAGTTTGGGAGATAGCGATCTACGTCCTTTCGATATACTGACAATTGCATAATTTGGTATCGGGGAGTTAAACCTCCCCGATTTCTACTATGGAACAAAGACAAATCCACGATAAAACAGGTGTTTGGCTTGTCAACACTGCACTCTTTCCGTTTGTAGACCCGGAAAGCGGTTGCCGTTTCGAGCCTCGCGTGCCAACGAAAGCAAAAGAAACTGACTGGGTGAAGGGTCAGTCGGTCATTCAGAAATGGATTGACCCAGATGAACCGGTAGAACCCAAACCAGCGAAAGCTGCAAAATAAAAATGGCCCGTAGGGCCATTTTCTATTCTGTTCTGGCAAATTCACCGTGGTATTTTAGGGCTGCTTGGCAGTAGGCCTCGTGAGCCAGTTCCGGGGTAGTGAAGTAGCCTAGATGGATTGTTTGCCCTAAATAGCTTATGGCAGCCCTCCACTTAGGCCCCCTCCGTGAAACACCCTTCTTACCACTTGTATTATCTGAACGCTGCCCTACATTAGCACTATTTTGAGATTTAGTTGCCGGCCTAAGATTATTGATAAGCTCACCGGGTGCATACACATTATTTAATCCATTTCCATCTATATGATCTGGATTTTTACCTTTGTCACATGGGCATAGTAGTTGGTGTAGTCTTAGATTCCCAGTTACAGCGTAACCACCTGAGTAACACCAGGTATAACCTTCTACAATTTCAAGATGCTCTATAGCTACTATTGCCCACTTATCGTGGCCTAGATGTATTCGTGCAACCCTACCATCTACTATAGTTGGGAGCCTTGGTAACATACTTGTCTCTATAGTTAAACATCCACACGATCTACTTCTACCTTGACGTAGATGGTTCAGCACAGACTCTGTTGTATTCCCACAACTACAGACGCAAGACCATTTTCGCTTTGTTGGCCTAACAGCCGATGCAATCTCAGAAACCAGCGTTAGACGCCCGTAAGTATCTCCAGCCATATTTGGCTCTCTTCCTTCGGGGGCCGTCCGGCCAGGGATTCTTGAATTAAACATGCAATCTCCAAAAAGAAAACCGCTTGCATCCCCGTGGTAGGAACACGGGAACACAAGCGGCAGGCCTTTAACAGCTTTTGAATCCGTGCCCTTCCTACAGGCAATTCAGAAACTGTTGAGGTGAGTATATCACAAACTGCCAACTTCCCGTCCCCAAGCACACAAAAACTTCAAAGCCACCCATAATCACCCAATGGCACTCACACGCACAACCTATGATGAAGTTCGAGCCGTTCTTGGGGTTTCTGACGAAGAAATCACCAATGCAACCCTTGACCTCAAAGTCTTCACCGACCAACTAGAACTGGAACTGACGGACATTGACCCGTCACTCCCGACCTACTTGGATACCATCACAGGTGTGGTAGAAGGTGCCCGCACCCCAGAGCAGAAGAAGCTGTTTGCCGTGGGCAACATGTTTTCTGCCTATGCCTACGCCAAGATTCTTCTCACGTCCTTGCCCTTGTTCAGCCCGAAGCGGGTAACGGATGGCAAGGCTGAGTTTGAACGTTTCCTTGACCCATTCCAAGAAGTGCGTGACGGTGTTAGCGCAGGCTACGTTTCAATGCGTGTGCGGCTGCAAACGGCCTTGGCTGCACTCAATAATGCCTACTCTGCACCACAGGCCGCTACGGTTGTGTTTACCGCGTCTGTAGGCTTGGCCGTTGACCCTGTGACCGCATGAAGCTGAAGAACGTTGCTCGCAAGTTCGACACCTGCCCGGTGTACGATGCCTACAGCAATGCCTTGCTGTTCAAGGCGCAGGTGTCCACCTTCCTTGACTCTGCCCCAGACGGCAGCACGTCCAAGCGTCGAGTTTTAAGTCTTGACCCGTCCATCACCCCACCCACGCACTCCATAATCAATGTACTGAATGAGTTGTGGGTGGTTGGTGATGGACTGCAAGACGAGTGGCGAGGTAGTTCCATCCGTACAACGTACTGGATGAAGTACAGCAGCGGCTTGTTCAGTGTGATGACGCCGGCCCAGGTCTGCCTTGGCACTTCTGTGACTGCGCAGCACGCCCAGAGAGACTATCTCAAGGACACTGTGAACGGTGTGACTGACGCCCAATACGACCCCTTTTGGATTTTCTGGTTCAGCAAGAACGCAGTGATCGCCAAGGGGTCTTTTATTAAGCAGGGTTCCACGCTCTACCGTGTCAGGACGCAGCACCTTGCCCTGGAAGGCTTCAAGGAAGCACAGTGCGATGAGATTGACTACGGCGTAATTTCCTCGACCTTTTCCAGCACCGGCGTGTACAATCCGATCACGGATACCTATAGCTCTGCGAGCATTACTGTCCCTTCGGTGCTCTTGGATTACTACAAGGTCTACGAGTACCGGACGCATGCAGACCCAAGCAACTTGGCCGGAGACATGGCTTTGATTGTTGCCAAATCGTCAGTGAGTCCCGTTGTTGGTCAAACTGTAGTGGTAAATTCTGAGAGTTGGAGAATTGTTGCCGTTATCTCTGACCAAGATGCTTGGAGTCTGCATATTCGTCGAGGTTGAGCATGATTGAGATAAAGAATCTCAACGCTTGGTTACTCAAAACCAGAGCCGCCAAAGACAAGATCAAGTCGAAGGCAACTGACCACGTTCAGTCACAAGTGCTCAAGGTGTTCAAGACAATACTCAAAGAGTCACCACAATACTCTGGTGACTTTGTGTCGAATTGGAACGTCGTCACCAACGCCTACAGTTCACCCGGGTATCAAGCACTACCTTACAAGGACTTTTTGGAGGGGGAATATGAGCGTACAGCGGAAAATACATATAAAATAGACTACTACAAGAGTCTACTTCGCTCCTTTGGGCACCCTGCTGCCATGCGTGTAGCTATGTTGCATGCCTCTGACGTGATAAGTAGTATAAAGTGGAATACCAAAGTCTCTATCGTAAACACAGCGCCAATTGCTGATGCTGTAGCTACAGGTTCTCTGTACCCTTACCGCCCCGTTCACGCACACCTTGAAGGCCAGTCCTTCATTTCTTACATCAAACAGAAGCACGGCATGGGCTGGATTGGATAATCATGGCAACACTTGAACAACATCGCCAAAGCATCGTTACTGCTGTTGAGGTAGCCAAGGCTGCTTTCTCAGCCTACCCTCTGCTGATCGAATACGACAACCGGATGATTATTGACCATGCAACTCAGGTCAACCCCTACCTCTGTGTGAACATTCGTTTTCTCGACGGCTCACAGGCAGACCTGAGCACAAGCCCAATTCACCGCAAAATTGGGCAGATTCATTTGCAGGCCGTCGTGAAAGAAGGCGACGGTACAGCCAAGGCATACCAACTGCTTGACCACTTTGCTCCCCGGCTGCACCGCACAACCCTTGGTGGGGTCTACACCAAGATGGCCTCCTACGTCCGGGAAATGCCTCACCTTGGGTGGGTCTACTACCCGGCTATCATCCCGTTCTGGACGAATGACATAACTTGAGGTCTCGTCAGTAATCAACTGACAGGAACCTAACACTCAGTTTCCAAGGGCTTTCAAGCACCTTGGTGACAGGCACACTCCGTTGATTCGTTCCTCAAGGAGTTTAATATGCCTCTCGCTAGTTCAAGTGCCGTACAGGTACGCTACATTCAAGAATCCACTTTCGGCACCATCCCCGGTGCTGGAAACCCGCTGAACCTGCGTATTACAGGTGAAAGCATGTCCTATGACGTTTCCAAGTCTGCCTCGACTGAAATTAACTCGACCCGCAGCGTTTCGTCTATGGCACCTGTGTCTGCCACGGCTGGCGGCGACCTGAACGGTGAATTGCAGTACCGCGAGTACGACCGGTTCATGGAATCCTGCTTGCAGAGCACCTTCTCTGTCTATGGCACGAACGGTGTGGGTACGTCTTTCACGGCTGACTTCACGGCAACGACCATTACGGCCTCGGTGGCTCCGACTGGCGGCAGCGCGTTCACGACCTTGAAGAAGGGTCAGTGGTTCCGTCTGACGACCGGCGGTATCAACAACGGCAAGTTGTTCCGCGTCAGCACTTCTGTGGCCCCCTCGTCCACGGTCATCACCTTGGATGCCGGCACTCCTGCTACCGTTGGTACGGCTATTGCAACTTGCGTTGTGCAGACTCGCCGTCTGACTCACGGCACGACCCAGACCTCGTGGGTGATTGAGAAGAACATGAGCGACGTGGGCGTGTTCATTGCCTACACCGGCCAGACCCCGAGCAAAATGTCGGTCAACATTTCGTCTGGCTCCTTGTCCACCATCAACTTCTCGTTCATGGGCAAGGCTGCTGCGGCTACCACGGTGACGCAGCTTCCCGGCACCCCGACCGCCAGCTACGCCTTTGACGTGCAATCCGGTGTTAGCGGTACGTCTTGCCAAGTTTGGGAAGGCGGCGCACCCTTGACCAGCACGTTCGTGAAGTCTGTGAGCATTGACTTTGACAATGCCCTGCGCGGCCAGGATGCCCTCTGCACCTTGGGTAACGTGGCCATTGGTAGCGGCACCATCAACTGCACCGGCTCGCTGTCTATCTACTTTGCTGACAAGACCATCTTCGACAAGTTCGTAGCAAATACGAATACGTCTTTGATGTTCTCGACGATGGACGGTTCTGGTAACGGTTATGTCTTCCAACTGCCTGTTGTGAACATTACCTCTTACAAGATTACCGCTGGCGGTAAGGATGCTGACATGATGGCTGACGTACAGTTCACGGCTCTGCGTGACGCCTCCAACGCTGATGCTACTTTGCAGAAGGTACTTTTGATAGATGCCTTCGGTACGGCAGCAATCTAAGTTTTCGTGGTGGGTTGTTTAATAGCAACTCTTTGGCCCCGGCAGGACTTGCCGGGGCCTTTTTATTTGCGTTATACTCCCACTTGGCGATATGCCATAACCACCACGAAACTGAGGCTCCAATGCTTGATATTTTTTCCACGTTTGCTGTTGACGAAAAGGCCGAAACTGAAGGCCGTTGGGTAGAGTACGGAAACGGCGTAAGTTTCCTCGTTGCCCGAGCCAACAACGCAAAGTACAGCCGCCTGCTGTCCAGCCTTTACAAGCGCAACAAGGTTGCCCTGGAAGCCAAGGGCGAAGCTGCTGAAAACTTGAATGACAACTTGATGGTTGAAGTTCTTGCCAAGACCATTCTGCTTGGGTGGAAGGGTGACATTGCCCTGAAGGGTGAGAAACTTGACTACAACGTCGAGAACGCCAAGAAGATTCTGGCGCACAAGGACTTCCGACGCTACATCATGTCGTTGAGCGAAGACTTTGAAGCCTTCAAGGCCGAGCAAGAGGCCGAAGACTCAAAAAACTAAAGGACTGCCTTCTTTGGGAACTTGAGTGGGGGGATTCAATTCCTGACTTGCTCAAGTTTGCTGAAGAATCTGGCATTACGCCAAAGGCATTGGAGAACAGGCCAAAACTGTCTGCACACCTCCAGTACGGTTACAAGGTCTTTTGGGAACTTTCGGAAACACGGCAGTCAGCATTTGCCGGTATCAACCGATTAAGCCTTACAGAGTTCAACCACTACTGCTTTTTGAACGAGATTCAAAGGCAGGAAGCGCAAGACCTGTGGTGGCAGATTTCTACCCTTGACCGAGCCTTCAAGGCATACATGCAAGAAAAGGCAGAGAAAAAGCCCGCTTGAGTGCGGGCTTTTTCGTTTTTGGCGCAACCGTGTGACGATGGCAGCAGGTAAAATGGGTGGTTAAACTTGAGGGGTTGTGGTATGAGCAACGGCACGAATGATGATCTGCGGATAGGCATTAGCATCCTGGACGAGGATTTGGCCAGAGTTGAACTTCTGGACAAGAGACTTGGGAGTCTGACCACCACAACAACGGGGCTTGGTACTGCTTCTAAGGCTGGCTTAGGTCAGATGGCCGAAGCGATGAAAGAGGCTAAGTTAAGTGTTCGTAGCGTTGCAGATGCCTATAAAGCCTCCCACGAGATGCTCGATACTGAAATAAGAACTGGAGAGGAACAAATACTAAAACTTGTAAGTTCACAAAATAAAGCTCTGGCTCAAATGTACAATAAACGTTTAGCCGATGAGATTAAATTGTCAGGTGAAGAACTACAGGTATGGAAAGATCATCAAGTTAGGTTAGGTGGGTTGCAGGCTCTACAACTTAAACAGTATCAAGACCACCTTAAAAAGGAGAAAGCATTAAAGGAAGACCAGATTAGAGACCTTATACGGTTTCAGAAGGAGAACGCTTCCGATGAGTCTACTCGTTACCAAGCCAATCTGAAAAGAATGGCTGAAGCCCAGTCAGAAGCAGATATGCGCTATGTAGCCCTGCGGAAGGACTCTTTGGCTAGGGGTAAGACGCTGATCTTGCAGGAGGCTAAGGATGGGTTGGCACAGGTGGAGTCTGATCGACTTGCAGTAGCAGCCGCAGAGGAAAGCCGTTACAACAGTTGGTTGAAGAAGGCTGCTGAAGCCCAGTCAGAAGCAGATATGCGCTATGTAGCCATGCGGAAGGACTCTTTGGCTAGAGGTAAGACTCTTATCTTGCAGGCGGCTAAGGATGGGTTGGCACAGGTAGAGGCTGATAGACTTGCAGCCCTTTCCCAAAGGTCAGCGAACATCGGGACTACTGGCCAGCGACTGGGTGGCGCTGAAATTCTGGGAGCCTACACCCCATACAACGCCCTTCGTACAGCCCCTATTCAGCACCTACCCGTACCCACTGTTTCACCGAGGGACCTTGGAAATTTAGAGCACACTAATGCAGTCTTTCAAAATCTAGCCATCTCAGGTAATAATCTACACTCTGTTGTTAGGGGTCTGGCCTCTGGCTTCGGAGCCTTATGGCTTACATGGGGTAATACTGCCCCGTTGTTAGCAGGTGCAGCAATTTCTTTTAGTTTGTCAAAAGCCTTGCAGTATGGTAAGGAGTTTGAGAGTCTGATGTACTCTATACAAGAAATTGCCGGGGCTTCTACTACGGAGGTTGAAGGGTTGCGCAAGAGCCTGTTTGAGATGGGTGTCTCTGGTATGTATGGCCCTATTGAGGTTGCCAAAGGGTTAAATACTTTGATGTTGGCGGGACTGAACGCTAACGAGGCAATTCAGGCCATTGGCCCGACCCTGCGATTTGCATCTGCTGGTGATATTGACATGCAGAAGGCTGCTGAGGTAACTGTGGCTGTTGGGCAGGCATACTCTTTTACTGCTAAACAGTATGAGACTCTACAAGACATTATCAGCAAGACCGCTGCTGATACTATGTCATCTGTCACTAACATGAGTGGAGCCTTTAAGACTGCCTCTGTAGTAGCACAGCAATTCCACTTGGCTTTAACAGACACAGCAGAGGGCCTTGGGGGCCTTGCTCAAATAGGTATTGTAGGAGTTGTAGCAGGTACAGCATACCGCAACTTCTACACCGAAATTACCAAGCAAGGCGGTAAGGTAGAAGCTGCAATGAGGGCCTTGAATGTACAGATCAGAGAAACTGCGGAATCTGGTGGCGAGTTGAAGCCTACTTTAGAAATCTTCCGGCAACTATCTCTGGCTTTGGTTAATAAAACCAAGGCAGCACAGGATGCCTTCTTTGCCGACCTATCAAACGAACGGGGAGCAAAATTATTCGCAGCCAACCAAGCGAAAGCTCTGGAGACCATTAAACGTATGTCTCCCGAACTGCTGGTGCAGGCAGACAACATGGAACGAATGGGCAACAAATCTGAGGCTGCCGCCTTGCGGGTGAAGGCTGTAAACATAGCGTTTGATGAGATGGCTAAGAAGTCAAGGGAGTCTATTGAAGGGGCAGCAGGCTTTAACTTCATGGCAAACCTTGAGAAACAATTTATACCTGAAGGTCAGATAAAAGGCCTGAAAGCTGCGCTAGAAACTGACCTAATTAAAGCCTTTGAGGGTGTATCAGATTCTGTTTATATACTAGGCACAGCATTGCATGAGGTATTTGTAAGTGATACCTTTAAGAATGGTCTATCCAACTTAGTACGGGGTGTCGTTGACTTAATTTCTTCTATGTCAAATGCTACCAAGTATGCGTGGGAGCATAAAGAGGCTGTATTAGGGTTGGCGGCTGCCTATGTATTGCTGGGTGGTACCTCTGCTACAGGGGCCGCAGCCGCAGGCATAGGCCTTGTTACCGGTGCAACTAAAACTTTCTTTACTGAAATGGGGGTAGGTGTAACCCTCATAGGGGCTATGCGTTCTGGCATCGTAGCAATGGCCTTATCTGCGGAACTGGCTGCCCCTGCTATAACAGGCATGCTAGCTACAGGGGCTGTGGCTGCCGCAGGGGTGGGCCTAGCAGGTTTGGCTGCCCTTGCTATAGCTGCTACAGTAGCAATCACTGCAATGGCCATTAAGTGGCTATTTATGGGTGAGAGCGCAGAGGCAGCGGCTAACAAAGCACGAGAAGCTCAGATCACCTCTATTACTGACTCGTCTAAAGCATTGAAGTCTAAGATGACAATGTTTGACCAGAGCATACAGGATGAATTAAAGGCTGCTGAGTTGACTTTGAAAGCTAGACGTGATGGGGCTTCTGAGGAAGAGGTCCGTAATAAGGTCTATGCTCAGACTGCAATTAACCGTGTTGAAGAATACTATAACCAATTGAAGGCTATAGAGTATTTGATAGCTAAAAAGACTGAACTATACTACATTGATAGTGGTATGCACACGCCAGAAAACGCTGCTATGTTTGCTCAACTGGAGCTACAAGACAGACTGGCAAATCTTGAAAAAGAAAAAGTCCATGCTGTAGCCCAAACGGTCGTTCAAACAAACAGGTTATTCCAACTAAAGAAACAGATACAGTCCTATGACTTGGTAGCTTCTAAGTCCTCACGCCAGGCTATTACTGGTTCTGATGCAGATTCTACAATTAAAGCTGCCAAGGCTACGTCTGCTAAAAAAGCCCTCACAGACCTCAATCTGCAAATGGACAATGAAGTCAAGCAGATTGAGAAACGCTACACCACCGAACTTGGTATAGTGACCAAGGCAGAGAAAGACAAGCAGGATATTCTTGCTGCTCGTCGTGATGCAGAGTTGATTGACGAAGGCACCTACTTTGGCCTCATGTACAACATGACCAAGAAGGCCGAAGAAGACAAACTTGCCCTCATTGAATCTACCCGTCTGAAGAACACGGTTGAAGTGGCCAGTGACATTGTGAGCATGCGCTTGGCCTTTGAGGATTGGAAGAACGCAAATCCACAGGCAACGGCAGAGCAGGTGCAAGACAAGGTAGAGAAACTTGACTTGGCCATCCAGAATCTGAAGAACACACAAGTCACGTTCAATGAGAAGTTGGACGCTGACAGGTTGGCTTCTATGGGTTCAGCAGCTAAGTTGGTGGCAGCGGAGATTATCCGAACCGACAAGCAAGTGCGTGCAATGAGCAAGTCGTTTGATGACTTCTGGACTGCACAGGCAGATTCACAGTCGAAGGCTCAGGCTGCGTCCAACCTTGCTGAGATGCTGAAGTATTTGTCGCCTGAACAGGCTGCCTATACGGGTGCATTTGCCACTGAAGTTGCCCGCCTGAATGACGAGGCAGCACGACTCGCCCCTGAACTTCAGAAGGCCAATCAGGAACTGAACGGCTTTATGAGCACCCAAGGGCCTCTGGAGTTGTTGACTGGAGACTTGGCTGACCAATTTGACAGCCTGCAATCCAAGGTGGCTTTGTTGACCGACCAGATTGCCAAGTTGAAGTCTGGTGCAGGTGCTGAAGGTGCCGGCCTGCGAGGGCTGATTGACTTCCGTAGGTCTGAGTCTGACCGATTCATCAACAGCCTTGCCGACGCTGTTGAGGCAGGCCTGTATAACGGTGCGCAGGCAGGCAAGGCCAAGTTGCGGGACATTCTCGTCAGCGAGTTGAAGAAGCAGATTCGCATGGACTTGGTAGTGAACTTGCGTACCCTGCTCAGTGGCCCTTCTGGCGGTGCTTCTGGCGGTGGTGCTTCTGGTTCTAGTCTCCTGTCTGGCCTGCCCTCAATGTTCAACAGTTTTGCAACTTCAAGTGTTGGTGGAGCACTTGGTCTGAGCACTCCGCTGACCTACACCACAGGTTCGGGTGTGTCTGGCGGCCTGACTGCTTTGGGCACTGAGCTTAGCAGTGCAGCCTCATCCCTGAGTGCTGCTGCACCCTACATTGCGGCCGCAGTTGCAGCCCTTTCCCTTATCAGTGGGCTGGATACTTCCGGTACGCTGCACACTGGTGGCGCCGGTGGTTACAGCAAGGTTGGCGGTAGCATCACGGGTGCGGGCAGCCGGGCCACGAGCGACTTGCAGTTCTTCCTTGAGGCTTACTCTCAGGAAACGAGCGACGCAAGTGCTCAAATCTCCAAGTCCATTGTGGACATTCTGGACAACACTGCCACGGCTTTCGGCAAGAACGCAGGCTACTACGCTGCCACGGCTTTTGCCGATGACACCTCCAAGGATGGTGCTTGGGGTGCCCTGATGATTAAGTTGGGCAACAAGACCATTGCCGATTGGGGCAAGGGTGCTGATAAGTGGCCCGGCCGGGAATTTGGGAACGGAGCAGAGGGCAAGGCAGCTTACGCACAAGCCTTGGCTGTTGACATTCGCACGGCCTTGGACGACATTGGCCTGCCCCAATGGGCAACTAAAATGCTCAACGATCTGGGCAGCGGCCCGACACTGGAGCAACTCGGCCAGACGGTAGGCGCAATCAACGAGATTGAAGCAGCCCTGGCAAACCTTGGCGAGCGACTCATAAACTCCAAGAGCCTGACTGAGGCCTCCATTTCTAGCATCATGGACCTGCTTGGCGGCCCCGGAAGCATGAATGACTTGGCCACTTCGTATTACAAGAACTTCTATACGGCTGCTGAAATTGCTGCTGACGACACCCGGCTTCTCGGTGTGGCTTTCAGCAAACTTGGTGTAGAGATGCCGAAGACCCGTGAGCAGTTCCGCACGATGATGGAGTCTGCAATGGCTGCCGGAGACCCCGAACTTATTGCCGGCCTGCTTAAACTGCAAGGTTCCTTTGCTGACTTGATTCCTGCGGCTGACGATGCAGGAACAGCCGTGAGCAAGTTGTCCAAGTCTTTCAGTGCTATGACGGCAGTGTCTTCGCTTGTGTCGAAGTACGGCAGTACCAGCACATCGAAGGCTACTTTGGACAGCCTGAACGCCAGTTATATCTACCTGACGAACATTGCTGACCGGGCAGACGTTCTAGGCCAGATTGCTGAACTCGAAGCCAATATCAGCGCAGAAGCCAATCAGGCAAAGATTGACGCGATGAACGCGCAGTTGGACATTGCCAAGCAAATGCTGGATGCAGCCAAGGGCATCAAGAAGTACCTTGACAGCCTGAAACTTGGCTCACTCAGCACCCTGTCTCCTGAGCAAATGCTGCAAGAGGCTGCGGCTCAATATCAGTCTGGCTTGGTGAAGGCTCAATCAGGTGACCCCGCCTCGGCCTCTGCCCTGCAAGGCTTGGCTGACACCTACCTGCAACAGGCCCAAAGCTACTACGGTAGCAACACCAGCTACGCAGGCATCTTCGACACAGTGACCGGGCAGTTGGAAAACTTTGCCACCAACACCATCAAGGCTTATGACCCGATGGTGACGAACCTTGAGCGTCAGATCAAGTTGTTGCAAAAGCAGACCGGCATAAGCCAAGCCACACAGGACAGAATCGACGCACTCTACATTGAGGCACAGGCACAGTACACCTTGGATATGGCAACGGCTGCCAAGGAAGCCATTGGACTTGACAACATCACCACAGCCCTGAATGGCCTACCGCCTGCTCTGGCCGCTGCCCTGTCGTCGAGCATTGCACAGCAATTCTCAACGGTTCTGGCAAAGGCAGCAGGAACTTCGTCCACGAACCCTCTGGTTCAGGCCTTGGCAGCTTCTGTGGCCTCTGGCGGTACGTCTGTGGCCTCGGCTACGAGTTCTGCCGGCGCGATCGCAGCAGCTACGGCTGCCATGTGGATACCGTTGGGTATCGGCGGCATGAAGTTGAACCCTCTGACGGGCGAGATTCGGGCTTTTGCAGCCGGTGGTGCCTACCCAGGCGGCATGGCCTTGGTGGGTGAACAAGGGCCTGAACTCATCAACTTCAACCGCCCCGGTCAGGTCTACACCGCAGGCCAGACGGCAGCCATGCTTGGCAGCGACAAGGAAACGGCAGACCTGCTCAAAGCCTTGTTGGCAGAACTGCGCAGCCTGCGCAGCCAGCAGGGCAACGAGAGCAACACTCAAGTGACCCGTCTGACAGGTATTGAGCGTAAGTTGGCCAGTATAGAATCGACCGGTGTACTTGAGAAGGCTCGATAATGGCAAGCATCTGGTTAGCAAGACTTGATACCTACAACTCCACCTCGTCGCAGGTGGAGGCTGTTTATTTCAGCAGCGCAGGCTTTGTGACGGGCACCACAAACCTGCCGCCCGGTGGAGCAGCCCACACCTGCTACGAACCCAGAATCCAAAACCCGGCCACCATTCGCAGAGATGCGTTTCAGGCCGGGCAAACCTTTGGCAAGAGTCAGGTGGGCTATGGCGCCCTCGAATTGACGAACACGGACGGCGGCCTGGACTACCTTGCTGACCGGGGCATGGGCGGCAGGGCCTTGACCATCGTTCTTGGCACCGTCAGCCCCGGCAGTGCTCCTGTGTGGACGACTGTGCTGACAGGGACAGTGGAGCAGCCTGACATTTCGTGGGGCAAGGTTTCGCTGCGACTGCGCGACCGACTGGCCGAACTTGACAAGCATGCCTGCCAGACAACTTACGCGGGCAACAACTCCTTGCCAAACGGTTTGGAGGGTGTGGCAGGCGATATTAAGGGGCAGCGAAAGCCGAGACTTTATGGAACGGTCTACAACATTGACGTACCGCAGGTGAACACCAGCCGCCTGATCTATCAGGTAAGCGAGACAGCCATCAACACTGTGAGTGCAGTCTACGACCGTGGTTCAGCCTTGACGAAGGGTGCAGATTACACGTCGCAGACTGACATGGAAACGACGGCACCGGCGGCCGGCAATTTCCGGGTCTGGCCGGCAGGCGGGTACTTTCGCTTAGGCAGCAGCCCGACAGGTCAGATCACTTGTGATGCAGTTCAGGGTGCGGCTGCTGCAAACCGAACAGCAGCACAGGTTTTGAAGCAATTGGCCCTGGATGCAGGCATTTCGAGTGGCGACATTACGTCTGCCGACGTGACGGCACTTGACACGGCCAATTCTGCTGAACTTGGGGTCTGGCTTCGGGAAGAGTCGTTCATTGACGCAATGGACCAAGTGGCCAATTCAGTCGGGGCCTACTATGGCTTTGACCGACTTGGAAAGTTGCGTATGGCCCGGATGGAAGCCCCAAGTGGTACGCCGGCTGCAACCCTGACCGAGTTCGAGGTGATTTCAATTGAAAGGGCAGCGTCCTCCGACGTTGGGCGAGGCGTTCCTGCATGGAAGTACACTCTTGGGTACAAGCAGTTTTACATCACGCAGGACTCGGACATTGCTGGAGCCGTGACGGCCGACAGGCGCACAGAATTGAAGCGCAAGGAGCGCACAGTAGAAGCAACTGACAGCAGCATCAAGACCAAGCACCTGTTGGCGTCTGATATGGACGGCAGCACCTATTTGATAGACGCAACCGCAGCGCAAACCGAGTGTACGAGGCGGCTGAATCTGTACAAAGCCGAGAGGTCGATGTACACTGTGAAGGCTGGACTGGATTCGACTTCACTGACGGCCATTGAACTTGGCGCAGTGGTGCGATTGAAAATTGCCCGCTTCGGGATGAGTGCTGGCAAGGACTTTCGGGTGATCGGCTACACGGCAGACTACCGGCTTCAGATTCTGGATTTAACCCTTTGGGGATAAGATGGCTTCCAATTTACTCATCGGCACCCTGAACAGGATAGACAGCACCACACTCGCAGGCGGTTCGTGGCAGAGCACCTTGCCCTTGGCCAACATCAAAGACCGCAGACTGAGTAAACTTGCTCGCACTTCTACAGCAGCAACGGCAGACACTCAATTCACAATGGACATGGGGCAGGCCCGCAGCGTGGGTGCTATGGCCTTGGTGGCGCATAATTTGTCGGTAAACGCCAAGGTGCGGCTGACAGGGGCAGATAGTTCAACTGCGTTCACCAACTTGCTATCGTTTCCTAACGACTTTGACAATGCGGCTTGGAGTAAAGGAAACGCAACAGTTACAGCCAATGCAGCGACAGCCCCTGATGGGACTCTGACGGCTGATAAGCTGGTCGAAAATACTGCGG
>Ga0228700_1001468_pt1 | contig 15165 bp, 8 predicted proteins | sample McNCre317_Aug_MG_FD_178019 | JGI IMG/M metagenome (GOLD analysis project Ga0228700, IMG submission 178019) | Freshwater microbial communities from McNutts Creek, Athens, Georgia, United States - 3-17_Aug_MG | ecosystem: Environmental > Aquatic > Freshwater > Creek | place: USA: Georgia...
GGTGGAAGAGCTGATCGAGCGCACCATCGCCCCTTGCCGCATGGCCATCAAGGACGCTGGCGTGTCGGTCTCCGACATCCACGACGTGATTTTGGTGGGCGGCATGAGCCGCATGCCCAAGGTGCAGGAAAAGGTCAAAGAATTCTTCGGCCAAGAACCCCGCAAGGACGTGAACCCCGATGAAGCCGTGGCCGTCGGCGCCGCCATTCAGGGCCAGGTGCTGTCGGGTGACCGCAAGGACGTGTTGCTGCTGGACGTGACCCCATTGAGCCTGGGCATCGAGACCATGGGCGGTGTCATGACCAAGATGATCACCAAGAACACCACGATCCCGACCAAGTTCGCCCAGACCTTCTCGACCGCTGAAGACAACCAGCCGGCCGTGACGATCAAGGTGTTCCAGGGCGAGCGTGAGATCGCCAGCGGCAACAAGCTGCTGGGTGAGTTCAACCTCGAAGGCATCCCACCTGCATCGCGTGGCACGCCCCAGATCGAAGTGTCCTTTGACATCGACGCCAACGGCATCTTGCACGTGGGCGCCAAAGACAAAGGCACCGGCAAGGAAAACAAGATCACCATCAAGGCCAACTCCGGTCTGTCGGAAGAAGAAATCCAGCAAATGGTGAAAGACGCCGAGCTGAACGCTGCCGAAGACAAGAAAAAGCTGGAACTGGTGCAAGCCCGCAACGCTGGCGAAGCCGCTGTTCACAGCGTCAAGAAGAGCCTGACCGAGCACGGCGACAAGATCGAAGCGGCTGAAAAAGAAGCCATCGAAGCAGCTGCCAAGGACCTGGAAGAAGTTTTGAAAGGCGAAGACAAAGACGCCATCGAAGCCAAAACCGAAGCCCTGATGACCGCCAGCCAAAAGCTGGGCGAGAAGGTCTATGCCGAGATGCAAGCGCAGCAAGCCGCTGCGGGTGCAGGCGCCGAGCAAGCCAAACCACAAGACGACAACGTCGTGGACGCTGAAGTCAAGGAAGTCAAAAAGGGCTGATACCCCTCCTCTTCTGCGGCCGCCGGCCGCAGTCCCGCCGCGCAAGCTGGTTCAGCCCCCTGAATCGCCTTCGCGGCGTTCTTGTTCTAACGGTTTGATTGACCCATGGCCAAACGAGATTTTTACGAAGTGCTGGGCGTTCCCAAAAACGCCTCGGACGAAGACATCAAAAAGTCCTATCGCAAGCTGGCGATGAAGTTCCACCCTGACCGCAACCAGGGGGATGCAGCCAAGGATGCCGAAGCCAAGTTCAAAGAGGTCAAAGAGGCCTACGAGATGCTGTCGGACCCGCAAAAACGTGCGGCCTACGACCAGCACGGCCACGCCGGTGTGGACCCCAATATGCGCGGCGGTGCCGAAGGCTTTGGCGGCTTCGGCGATGCGTTTGGCGACATCTTTGGTGACATCTTTGGCGGCCAGGGCCGCGGTGGCCGAGGCGGCGGCCGTCAGGTCTTCCGTGGCGCCGACCTGAGCTACGCGATGGAAATCACGCTCGAAGAAGCGGCCAACGGCAAAGACTCGCAGCTGCGCATCCCCGGCTGGGACGAGTGCGACACCTGCCACGGCAGCGGTGCCAAACCCGGCACCAGCGCCAAGACCTGCTCGACCTGCCACGGACAAGGTCAGGTGCAAATGCGCCAGGGCTTTTTCAGCGTGCAGCAAACCTGCCCGCACTGCCGAGGCACTGGCAAGATCATTCCCGAGCCCTGCACCAGCTGCCACGGCCAAGGCAAGATCAAGAAACAAAAAACGCTGGAAGTCAAAATCCCGGCCGGCATCGACGACGGCATGCGCATCCGCAGCGCAGGCAACGGCGAGCCCGGCACCAATGGCGGGCCGCCTGGCGACCTGTTCATCGAGATCCGCCTCAAAAAGCACGCGATCTTTGAACGCGATGGCGACGACCTGCATTGCGCCGTACCGATCAGCTTCAGCAAAGCCGCTTTGGGCGGCGAGATCGAAGTGCCCACACTGGGCGGCAAAGCCGCCATCGACATCCCGGAAGGCACACAAACCGGCAAGCAGTTCCGCATCCGCGGCAAAGGCATCAAGGGCGTGCGCGGCAGCTACCCCGGCGATCTGTACTGCCACATCACCGTCGAGACCCCGGTCAAGCTCACCGAGCACCAAAAGAAGTTGCTCAAGGAATTTGAGGACTCGATCCAGAAAGGCGGTGGCAAACACCAGCCTTCTGGCGAGGGCTGGACGGACAAGCTCAAGGGCTTCTTCGGCGGTTGATTCCAGCGCGCTCAAACTGCATGTGATGGACCCCGGATCAAGTCCGGGGTGACAAACCAAGTCGGCATCCAGAACATTCAAATACGCTGCCCATTGAATGCAAACAGTCTGGCCATTCCGCTTGTCATCCCGGCCTCCGAGCCGGGATCCATGAGCCATCACTTCGAGTGGCACAGCACCCAAGGCTGTTTGATTTAGGTCAAGCAGCCTTTTTTCTTTTGCGGCCACCATGCAAGGCATGAGCGCCACCATCACCTTCCTCGGCGGAGCCGACACCGTCACCGGCTCCAAGTACCTGATTGAGCACAACGGCCAGCGACTGCTGGTCGATTGCGGCTTGTTCCAGGGCTACAAGCAACTGCGCCTGCGCAACTGGAGCCCACTGCCTGTGGTGCCCAGTCAGATCCATGCGGTCATCCTGACCCATGCGCACCTGGACCACAGCGGCTATTTGCCCTTGCTGGTCAAGGAAGGCTTTCGCGGCCGCGTGCATGCCACCTCGGGCACCTGCGATCTGGCAGCCATCTTGCTGCCTGACAGTGGGCACATCCAGGAAGAAGACGCCTTCTTTGCCAACCGCCATGGTTTTTCCAAACATGCGCCCGCCCTGCCGCTGTACACCAAGCAAGAGGCGATCAACAGCCTCAAGCAATTGCATGCCGAGCGCCAAGGCCAATGGTTTGAGCCCATCAAGGGCTGGAAGGCGCGTTTTCAGCCCGCCGGGCACATCCTGGGTGCGGCCAGCTTGCTGCTGGATGTGGCCGGTCGGCGCATCTTGTTCTCGGGCGACCTGGGTCGTCCCGACGACCCGCTAATGAACCCACCCGAGCCCCCGCCGCAAGCGGACACGGTGCTGATCGAGTCCACCTATGGCGACCGCCAGCACCCCAAAGAAAAACTGTTCGCAGAACTCGGTCCCTTGTTGCACAAGCTGGCCGCACGCGGCGGTGTGGCGGTGGTGCCCGTGTTTGCCGTGGGGCGTGCACAGGCGGTGCTGCACACCATTGCGCAGCTCAAAGCGGCGGGCGAGATCCCGCACGGTTTGCCGATTTTCCTGGACAGCCCCATGGCCATCCACACCACCGCACTGTTCAACCGGCATCCGGGTGAGCATCGCCTGAATGTGCAGGAAGTGCACACCATGGACCGTGTGGCCACCATGCTGGAGACGCCCGAGCAATCGAAGTCACTGGCCAAACGCCATGGCCCCATGGTGATTCTGGCGGCCAGCGGGATGGCCACCGGCGGGCGCGTGCTGCACCACCTGGCGCAGTACGCGGGCGATCACCGCAACATGATCATCCTGACGGGCTACCAGGCACCGGGCACGCGAGGCGCCTCGCTGGCCAGCGGCCACAACACCATCCGCATCCATGCACAGGACGTGGTGGTGCGGGCCGAGGTGGTGCAGATCGAGTCGGCCTCTGCCCATGCCGATGCCAACCAGTTGCTCAGCTGGCTGCACAAAATGCCCAGCGCTCCCGGTCAGGTGTATGTGGTGCACGGTGAACGCGAAGCGTCCGACATGCTGCGCCAGCGCATTGAACACGAGATCAAGTGGCGCGCACTGGTGCCCGAGCAAGGATCGGTCTGGCCGCTGTGACATGACAAGACCTGGCCGTCCGAATGAGTTAGCCCAAGCGGGCCTTGGTGCCGCATCCTCAGCCAACGACTGGATTGCCGCGCTTCGCTCGCAATGACAAACAGGTTTACAGGAAGCGGTCGAGCAGCTTGCGCGAGTGTTTGTCCATGGCCGCCAAGTCGCGGATCATGTACTGCACACCATCGGCATCGTTGATCAGCAGCACGGTGCCGGTCAGGCGGCGGATGTCTTCCTCGCCTTTGAGCAAGAACTGCGTGGTGCCCCGGTTGGTCACCACCGACCAAGTGCTGGGCGTGGCAAAGCTGCTCACGCCTTCGAGCTTTTCGATCACGGGCAGAAACTCACGTTCGGTCAGTGCCTGCAAGACCTGGCTGCGCACCGCAGGTGCCAGTTGGGCCAGCGCGTCGATCCACAGCAGCTCATGCCCTTCGGCATCCATCAGGGCCACGCCCCCTTCCGGGTCTGTGACCGGATAGGCCCGGATGGCCGTGACCGGCGTGTGGCGCGTGCCATCGGCCAGCACCAGGGTCCAACGGCCAAAGGCATCGCGTTGCAAATCAAATGCGTTCATGCGCTCACCTTTTGTTCTTCTGTGCTGCCACCCAAAACCGCTTCGGCTTCGGCCTGGCGTTGCTGAGCCTCGTACAGGCGCCAGTAAGCGCCCTGGGCTTCGATCAACTCGTCGTGCGAGCCTTCTTCGACCACCACGCCCTTGTCCATGACCACCAGGCGGTCGGCCTTGCGCAAGGTCGACAGGCGGTGCGCAATGGCAATGGTGGTGCGACCTCGCACCAGGTTGTCGAGCGCACGCTGGATTTCTTTTTCGGTCTCGGTGTCCACCGCCGAAGTGGCTTCGTCCAGAATCAAAATGCGCGGGTTGATCAGCAGGGCACGCGCGATCGAGATGCGCTGGCGCTCACCGCCCGAGAGGCCCTGCCCCCGCTCACCCACCAGCGAGTCGTAACCCTGGGGCATGCGCAAGATGAATTCATGCGCGTGCGCGGCGCGAGCAGCGGCCACGATGTCTTCGCGGGTCGCACCGGGTTTGCCGTAAGCGATGTTGTCGGCGATCGTGCCAAAGAACAAAAAGGGCTCTTGCAAGACCAGGCCGATCTGGCTACGGTAGTCGGCGATTTTGAGCTGGCGAATGTCGGTGCCATCGAGCTCGATGGCGCCTTCGGTCAAGTCGTAAAAGCGGCAGATCAGGTTGACCAGGGTGCTTTTGCCCGAGCCGCTGTGGCCCACCAGGCCGATCATCTGACCGGGCTGGATGTCCAAATTGAGCTGACGGATCACGGCGCGGTTGCCGTAGCGAAAACCGGCGTCGCGCACCGTGATGCGGCCTTGCACCGGCGGCAGGGGCAGCGGGTTCACCGGCTCGGGCACGCTGGAGACATGGTCCAGGATGTCAAAGATGCGCTTGGCGCCCGAGGCGGCTTTTTGCGTGTGCGAGACGATGCGGCTCATCGTGTCCAGACGGCCATAAAAGCGACCGATGTAGGCCAGGAAAGCGGTCAGCACACCCACGGTGATCTTGTCGTCCGAGACCAGCCAGATGCCAAAGCCCCAGACCACCAGCAAACCCACTTCGGTCATCAAGGTCACGGTTGGCGAGAACAAGGCCCAGACGCGGTTGAGGCGGTCATTGACCATCAGGTTGTGGCGGTTGGCGTCCTTGAAGCGGGTGGCTTCGCGGTCTTCCTGGGCAAAGGCCTTGACCACGCGGATGCCCGGAATCGTGTCGGCCAGCACATTGGTCACTTCGGCCCAGACGCGGTCGATTTTTTCAAAGCCGGTGCGCAGGCGCTCGCGCACCACATGGATCAGCCAGCCAATGAAGGGCAGCGGCAGCAAGGTCACCATGGCCAAAGTGGGGTTAATGGTGAACAGGATGACCGCCGTCATCAGGATCATCAGCACATCGGTCGCAAAGTCCAGCAGGTGCAAAGACAGGAACACGTTGATGCGGTCGGTCTCGTTGCCAATGCGGGCGATCAGATCGCCGGTGCGGCGGTCGCCAAAGTATTCCAGCGAGAGCTTGAGCAAATGCTCGTAGGTGGTGGTGCGCAAGTCCGCGCCAATGCGCTCGGACACCAGCGCCAGGATGTAGGTCTTGGCCCAACCCAAGCCCCAGGCCAACAGCGCCGCGCCTAGCAAACCAAGCAGGTACATGGACACCAAACCCGGATCAATCGCCTTACCGTTCTGGTACGGGATCAGGATGTCGTCCATCAGTGGCATGGTCAGGTACGGCGGGACCAAGGTGGCCGCTGTCGAGGCCAAAGTCAGGACAAAACCGCCCAGCAAGGACCGCTTGTAAGGCCTGGCAAAGCGCCAGAGCTTGAACAGCGTCCAGGTGGAAGGTGGCGCCAAGTCTTCACGGCCGCAACTGGGGCACTCGTCATCGTCCTCGCGCATGACCGCCTGGCACACCGGGCAAACCGAGACCGCCAGGGCTTTTTGCAGAGGACGGCCATCACCGGCCAGTTGGGCCATCTGGTTTTCAAACTGGCTGACCCAACGGGCCACGGCCGATTGCAAACCCAAAGTGAAGCGCCAGACCGCCAGCCGACCACCAGGATGGGTCAGCTCCAGCGTGCCTACACCCGCGTGGTCAGTCAGTTTCAGGGTCAAATCGGGCTGCAAGGGCCAGCTTTGCCAACTTTTTTCTGCATCACCGGGCGATAAAACCCGCCGATCGGTCAAAATAATGACATTTTTAGCAAACAGCAGTTCGCCATCGAGGTCAACCTCCAGCCAGGCCGAAACGTTTTCTTCTGATTGAAGATGCGAAGAAACCTTGGCCTGCCAAGCATCCGGAACCACCGAACGCGGCAAGACTGAAGAAGGTGTTGGAGTCATGAAGGTGAACCGCTAAGAGCCCGACACGCCCAATGGGCGAGCCGCAAAAAACAACCATTGATTTGGCCAAAGACTGCAACAAAACTGCCCATGTATTTTTTGAATCCTGAGCTTCTTGTACACACTTTGGCCGCTGCCTTGATCGACCGGTCATTGTATCGCTGCCCCCTCCATCCATGAGCGCCAAAAACATCCAATTCCTGCGCATGACTTATTTGCGCGGGCCCAACATCTGGACTTACCGCTCGGTCATCGAAGCCTTGATCGACATCGGCGAACTGGAGGACTTTCCCTCCAACTTGCTGCCCGGGTTCAACGACCGCCTGAAAGCCTGGCTGCCCCAGATGATCGAGCACTACTGCACACCCGGTGTGCGCGGTGGTTTCTTTCAACGGCTGGACACCGGCACCTGGGCGGGTCACATCCTGGAACACGTCAGCCTGGAGCTGCAAACCCGCGCAGGCATGTCCATGGGTTTTGGCAAGGCACGCGAGGCCGGACCGCGTGGCGTTTACAAGGTGGTCATCCGCACCGACCACGAAACCGTTGGCCGCACCTCTTTGGAAATGGCCCGTGAGCTGATCCTGGCCGCCATCCATGACACCCCTTACGACGTGCCAGGCGCCATTGCCAAGCTGACCGACTTGGTGGACGCTCTGTATGTGGGCCCCAGCACGGCCAGCATCGTGGAAGCCGCTTACGAGCGCCGCGTGCCCTACATCCGCCTCAATGCGGGCAACCTGGTACAGCTGGGCCACGGTGTGAACCAACGTCGCATCTGGACGGCCGAAACCGACCGCACCAGCGCAATTGCCGAAGGCATCTCCAAAGACAAGGACCTGACCAAAAACCTGCTGTCCATGTGCGGTGTGCCCGTGCCCGAAGGCCAGGTGGTGGACAGCCCCGCTGCGGCCTGGGCAGCAGCACAAGACATCGGCCTGCCGGTGTGCGTCAAACCCAGTGATGGCAACCGTGCACGCGGTGTGTCGCTGGACCTGAGCACCCAGGCCGACGTCGAAACCGCTTACGCCATCGCACTGGAGCAAGGCAGCGAAGTCATTGTCGAGAGCTTCATCCGCGGTTCTGAACACCGCCTGCTGGTGGTGGGCGACCGCATGGTGGCCGCCAGCCAGGGGGAAACCGCCAGCGTGATCGGCAACGGCAAAAACACCGTGCGTGAATTGGTGGACCTGCAGATCAACGCCGACCCCCGTCGCGGCAGCGATGGCAGCTTGCCACTGGAACTCGTCAAACTGCGTGACAACAGCCCCGAGCTGCTCGAATTGGCACGCCAGGGCCTGACCCCCGACAGCGTGCCCGAAGCTGGCCAAACCATTCTGGTTAAGCGCACCGGCAACATGACCACCGATGTGACCGATGTGGTGCACCCCGATGTGGCCGCCCAAGCCGTGCTGGCCGCCCGCATGGTCGGCCTGGACATTGCAGGTGTCGATGTGGTCACACCTGACATCCGTCAGCCCCTGGCAAATCAGGGCGTGGTGGTGGAAGTCAATGCCGGCCCCAGCCTGCTGATGCACCTGAACCCCGCTGAGGGCCAGCCCCGCCCAGTAGGTCAGGCCATTGCCGAGCACCTGATTCCGGCCAAGGAAAACGGTCGCATCCCGCTGGTCGGCCTGATGGGCGATGGCGACACAACCCGCAGCGCCAAACTGATCTCCTGGCTTTTGCACTTGCAGGGTCTGTACACAGGCCTGGCTTGTGCCGATGGCCTGTACATGAACCAGCGTTGCCTGCAAACGCGCAATGCCATGGACTTTGACCAGGCCGAACGTTTGCTGGTCAACCGTTCTGTTCAGGCCGCGGTGTTTGAAAGCGATGCCCGCCGTCTGTTGACCCAGGGCCTGCCCTATGACCGTTGCCTGGTCGGCATCGTCACCAGCATGCCCAAGGCCGCGCCACTGGAAGACCTGTACCCCGGCCCCGACGAAAAAATGCCCAGCTACATCCGCACCCAGATCGACCTGGTGCTAAGCAACGGGTATGCCGTGCTCAATGCGGCGGACGAGGCCGTGGCCGATCTGGCGCAGTACAGCGACGGCGGCGTGATCCTGTATGCCCAGGACGAATCCGAAGCCCGTTTGAGCGCACACCGCGCCGAAGGTGGCCGCGTGGGCTTTTGGCGTGACGGTCAATTGATCCTGGCCGAAGGCAGCAAAGAACAAGCCGTGCTGTCCATTCAGCGCCCTGCCGTGGCCCGCCTGCTCAAAACCGACACCCTCAGCCAAAGTGACATGCTGATTGCCGCCTGCGCAGCGTGGGCCTTGGACATGGGCGCCGATTTGATCCGCGCCGGCGTCAAGAGCTACGGCCAAACCCCTGCCGTCTGACGCGGCCCCAGAAGAAGAACAGGAACCCATACCCATGGAAGTGTCCCGAATTCGCGCCCTGCGCGGCCCCAATCTGTGGAGCCGCCACACGGCCATTGAAGCCATCGTCACCTGCACGGCAGCCGAACAAGGCCTGAGCCCTGTGCACCCGATCGAGCAGCAACTGCGCCGCATCTTCCCCGAAGTTGGCCCTTTTGACAGCCTGCGTCCGGGCCAGACCATCACCATGGCGCATGCGCTCGAAAAAGTGACCCTGGGCCTGCAAACGCAAGCCGGTTGCCCCATCTCGTTCAGCCGCACCACGCCTACCCAAGAGCCGGGCGTGTACCAGGTGGTTGTCGAATACTCCGAAGAATCGGTCGGCCGTCAGGCCCTGGAACTGGCCGAGCAATTGTGCAAAGCCGCCATTGCGGGCATGGGCTTCGATTTGGAAGCGGCCATTGCCCAACTGCACGAACTCGACGAAGACGTGCGCCTGGGGCCCTCCACAGGCGCCATCGTGGACGCTGCTGTTGCCCGAGGCATCCCGATTCGTCGCCTGACCGATGGCAGCCTGGTGCAGTTTGGCTGGGGCGCGAAACAGCGCCGCATCCAGGCCGCCGAAATCGATACCACCAGCGCCATCGCCGAATCGATTGCGCAGGACAAAGACCTCACAAAAAGTCTGCTGTACGCCGCTGGCGTGCCCGTGCCCATGGGCCGCCCCGCACACAACGTGGAAGAAGCCTGGGCCATCGCCCAGGAAGTCGGCCTGCCCGTGGTCGTGAAACCGCAAGACGGCAACCAGGGCAAAGGCGTGTCGGTCAACATCACCGACCGCGCAGCGTTTGACGCCGCTTATGCCACCGCCGTGCGTTACGGCGTGGTGATGGTCGAAAAATTCCTGCCCGGCCACGACTACCGCCTGCTGGTGGTGGGCAACAAACTGGTGGCCGCATCGCGGCGCGAACCACCTCTGGTGGTGGGTGACGGCAAGCACACCGTGCGTCAACTGGTGGACCAGGTCAATGCCGATCCACGCCGGGGCACAGGTCACTCCACATCACTCACCAAGATCCGCTTTGACGACATCGCCATCGGCCGTCTGCACGAGCAAGGCCTGGAGCCGGAGTCGGTGCCCGTCAAGGGCCGCCGCGTCATCCTGCGCAACAACGCCAACTTGTCCACCGGCGGCACCGCCACCGATGTGACCGACGATGTGCACCCCGAAGTCGCCGCCCGCGTGATCGAGGCCGCCCAGATGGTGGGTCTGGACATCTGCGGTGTGGACGTGGTGTGCGAATCCGTCATGCGCCCACTGGAAGAACAAAACGGCGGCATCGTCGAAGTCAACGCGGCCCCCGGCCTGCGCATGCACATCAGCCCTTCGTATGGCAAAGGCCGCGATGTGGGCAAGGCCGTGATCGACCACATGTATCCCAATGGCGACAACGGCCGTGTGCCCGTGATCGCCGTGACCGGCACCAACGGCAAGACCACCACCGTGCGCCTGACCGCCCACCTGCTGCGGACCCAGGGCCTGCGCGTGGGCATGACCAACACCGATGGCGTGTACGTCAACGGCCGCCAGACCGACTCGGGGGACTGCAGTGGCCCGCGCAGCGCCCGCAATGTGCTGATGCACCCCGATGTGGATGCCGCCGTGTTTGAAACCGCCCGTGGCGGCTTGCTGCGCGAAGGCTTGGCCTTTGACCGCTGCAAGGTGGCCATCGTCACCAACATGGGCGCTGGCGACCACCTGGGACTGAACTACATCACCACGCTCGAAGACCTGTCGGTGCTCAAGCGCGTGATCGTGCTCAACGTGGAGCCCAGCGGCATGGCCGTGCTCAACGCCGCTGACCCTGCCGTGGTGTCCATGGCGCACCACTGCCCCGGCGATGTGACCTTTTTCGCGCTCGATGCGCACCAGCCCGTGCTGGCCGCGCACCGCGCCCAAGGCAAGCGCGTGGTCTTCACCGATGACGGCGACATCGTGGCCCAAAAGGGCAAACAGATCTTCCGCATTCCGCTGGCGAATGTGCCCTTGACACGCCAGGGTCAGATCGGCTTCCAGACCGAAAACGTGATGGCCGCCGTGGCCGCAGCCTGGGCCGTGAATGTGCCCTGGGATGCGATCGCCCAAGGCCTGTCTACTTTCATCAGCGACATTCAGGGTGTGCCTGGCCGCTTCAACGTCTTTGACTACAAAGGCGCCACCCTGATTGCCGACTACGGCCACAACCCCGATGCCATCCAGGCCCTGGTGCAGGCCGTGGACAACATGCCCGCGAAAAAACGCGTGGTGGTGATCAGCGGTGCAGGCGATCGGCGCGACCAGGACATCCGCGATCAAACCGAAATTCTGGGTGCAGCTTTCGACGATGTGCTGCTCTACCAGGACGCCTGCCAACGCGGACGTGCCGACGGTGAAGTACTCAAGCTACTGCGTGAAGGCCTGCAAGGCGCCAAGCGCACCAGCCATGTGGAAGACATTCAAGGTGAGTTCAATGCCATCGACAAGGCCTTGGCCCGTTTGTCGAACGGTGATCTGTGTCTGATCCTGATCGACCAGGTGGAAGAAGCCTTGGCCTACATCACCGAAAAAGTCAAAGCCGCTGCTTGAGCAAGGCCTGTCAACGCCTGGTGCCGCTCAGCCGGCCAGGCTGTTGATTTTCATGGCCAGCGCCACGCTGGCCATGAACACCGTCACCCAGGCGGCCCAGCGCTTCAGGCTGGGCCTGGGTTGCTCCACCCACTTGAACAGCGCGGCACCTGCGCACAGCGACAAACCCAAGGAAGCCAGCATGCCCAAGCCATTGGGCCACAGCTGCCCTGGCCAGAAATGCGTCACGAAAGCGTTGACCGCCAGGCTCACTGCGAAGTGGATGACAAAAATGGAATACGAGCGCTGCGAGAGCCATTGCGCGGTCTGTGTCATGCGGTTGTGCACGCATGACGCATCCAGCCACGATTGAGGTGCTCGGGCCAACAAGGCTGCAACCCACAAAGCCGTGGCCAATCGCCAGTGGGGGTCCAGCCACCAAGCCAGTAAGGCCAAACCCAGCACCAAGGCCCAGGTCTTGCGAGAGAACCCGATTTCTCGGCTTTTGTATGCCAAGTAGCCCAGGCCGTAACTGCCGTAGAAATACACCGCGTAATCGTCCAGACTTTCATTGCCGCTCCACCACAGAAGTGAACCGGCGGTCAGCAACAACCACAGGCGCTGACGCCAGACGGCAGGCACAGCGGCAGAGCCTGCGGCCAATCGTTGGGCCACCAGAAACACCACCAGGGCTGTCGCGTAAAGCTGAAAGTCCATCGCCACATACCAAACGCCTGCCGACAACGCCTCCATGTTCAGCAGATGCTGCGACAAGGCCACATGAGCCCAGGCCTGCCACCAAGTGGGCAAGGCCGACAAGGAGGAGTGATCAAATTGAGGACGGATGATTTCGGACACCACCACCACCGCACTCAAGGCCGCCAGCAGCGGCATGACCAGACGCAGATAGCGCTTCCAAAGCAGCTTCAGGCTGCTGCGCACATCCAGGTTCTGCAATTTGGACAAACTGGCTGCTGTTAAAAAACCACCACAGACCAGAAACACTTGAACGGCCAGCCGCGCGCGGTCATACAACCACTCAACCAAGCCAGGCAAGACCTGCATCACCACATCGGACATCGGGCCATAAAAGGCCAAGTGGTGCAACACAATGAGCACACAGCCCACCGCCTTCAAGACGTCAAGCAGCCAGGCCCGCCCCGCGGTGCGCGGGGAGCCTGACTCAGCCACAAGACGGCTCGTCGAACTCAAAGCGCCAGACGGGCGCGAGCAGCTTGGTACTCGCGCTTGAATTGGGCCACACGCTCGGCTGTGCTGACCACCGACGTGATCGAGCCAATGCCCTGGCCACAGCCCCAGATGTCTTTCCAGGCCTTCTTGGCGTCGCCACCGAAGTTCATCTTGCTGGGGTCCGACTCGGGCAGGTTGTCCGGGTCCAGACCCGCTGCACGAATGGAAGGTGCCAGGTAGTTGCCGTGCACACCGGTGAACAGGTTGCTGTAGACCACGTCGTCGGAGTTGCAATCGACCACGGCTTGCTTGTATTCCTCGGCTGCACGGGCTTCGAGGGTGGCAATGAAGGCCGAGCCAATATAGGCAAAGTCTGCGCCCATGGCCTGCGCGGCCAGAATGGCGTCGCCTGTGGCAATCGAGCCAGACAGGGCGACCGGGCCATCGAACCATTGGCGGATTTCCTGGATCAGGGCAAAGGGGCTTTTCACGCCCGCGTGGCCACCGGCACCCGCAGCGACAGCGATCAGGCCGTCCGCGCCCTTTTCAATCGCCTTGTGGGCAAACTTGTTGTTGATGATGTCGTGCAGCACCACGCCGCCGTAGCTGTGCGCGGCCTGGTTGATCTCTTCACGCGCGCCCAGCGAGGTGATAATGATCGGCACCTTGTACTTCACGCACATGGCCATGTCGTGGTCCAGACGGTCATTGCTCTTGTGCACGATCTGGTTGATCGCAAAAGGCGCGGCAGGCTTGTCGGGGTTGGCTTTGTTGTAAGCGGCCAGGGTCTCGGTGATTTCGGCCAGCCAGTCTTCCAGTTGCGCGGCGGGCCGTGCGTTCAAGGCGGGCATGGAGCCCACGATACCGGCCTTGCATTGTTCGATCACCAGCTTGGGGTTGCTGATGATGAACAAGGGCGAAGCGATGACAGGGAATGGCAGGTTCGCCAGAACGGGGGGCAACTTGGACATGGGGTCTCCTGAAATGATCTGTTGATTGTGCGAGACAGCCGGTCTGACTGGCTGTCTGAGTGGGGACACACTGCACATATTGACCGAGCACCCTGACGAAAAATGCCGGTCGAAACCGGCATTTTCTCAGAGGGTCATGCGCAAGCTCAGAACGCGTCGAGCGCCAACTCGGTCACGCTGCCTGCACCCTCCACGATGCTGTCGCGAATGCCGGGCACCTTGGACAGGATGTGGTCGGCATAGAAACGCGCCGTGGTGACTTTGCTGGCCATGAAGGCCGCGTCTTGCGCTTGCGCCTCAGGCGTCAGGGCCACCAGCATGGCACGGCCCATCTGCCAGCCAGCCATCAGGTTGCCGGTGAGCATCAGGTAAGGCACGCTGCCTGCGAACACGTCGTTGGGCTTGGCCTTGGTGTTGCCCGCCACAAAGTTCACCACATCGACAAAAGCTTCACGCGCGGCCTTCAGGCGACGGGCCATGGCCTGCGCGTCGGCACTGGACGATGCGGCCAATTGCACTTCCGTCTGGGCCACTTGGTCGGCCAGGGCCTTGGCGGTCTGGCCACCATCGCGCGAGGTCTTGCGACCCACCAGGTCATTGGCCTGGATGGCGGTGGTGCCTTCATAGATCGTCAGGATCTTGGCATCGCGGTAGTACTGGGCGCAGCCGGTTTCTTCGATGAAGCCCATGCCGCCGTGCACCTGCACGCCCAGGCTGGTCACTTCCAGGCTCATCTCGGTGCTGTAGCCCTTGACCAGCGGCACCATGAATTCGTAGAAGGACTGGTTTTGCTTGCGCACCTCGGCATCGGGGTGGTGGTGCGCTGCGTCATAAGCGGCAGCGGCCACAGACGCCAGCGAGCGGCAGCCTTCCGTGTAAGCGCGCATGGTCATGAGCATGCGGCGCACATCGGGGTGGTGAATGATGGGGCCGGCTGCGGGCAAGCTGCCGTCCACCGGGCGGCTTTGCACGCGGTCGCGGGCGTACTGCACAGCTTTTTGGTAGGCACGCTCGGCGATCGAGATGCCCTGCACCCCCACCGCATAGCGGGCCGCGTTCATCATGATGAACATGTATTCGAGGCCACGGTTTTCTTCGCCCACCAGGTAGCCAATCGCACCGCCATGGTCGCCGTACTGCAGCACCGCTGTGGGGCTGGCCTTGATGCCCATCTTGTGCTCAATGCTCACGCAATGCACGTCGTTGCGTTCACCCAGCGAACCGTCGTCCTTGACCATGAACTTGGGCACCACGAACAGGCTGATGCCTTTCACCCCCTCGGGCGCGCCCTGCACGCGGGCCAGCACCAGGTGGATGATGTTGTCGGCCATGTCGTGCTCACCGTAGGTGATGTAGATCTTGGTGCCGAACAC
>Ga0228700_1001469_pt1 | contig 15162 bp, 13 predicted proteins | sample McNCre317_Aug_MG_FD_178019 | JGI IMG/M metagenome (GOLD analysis project Ga0228700, IMG submission 178019) | Freshwater microbial communities from McNutts Creek, Athens, Georgia, United States - 3-17_Aug_MG | ecosystem: Environmental > Aquatic > Freshwater > Creek | place: USA: Georgia...
TTAAAGCTAAGTTCCTAAAGAACTTGGCAATCACCATCAAACGCCCACGCTTATCGGCTGTATGTTTTTAATGAACCACTCAACTACTTGAGCAACCCCGCCGCGATCAGCGAAGCCTTGCAGTATACATCGGATTTTCAAACATTTTGGAAAATTTTTAAAAATCTTTTCAACCACCTCCGCCAATCTTGCCTCGGGCAAACCCTTAGCAGTTCTTATCAGCGGAGCCCGTTAGTATAGCACTACTTTTTTGGCTTTGCGCAACTATTTCAAAAAAGTTTGCAATAAGTTCTGGATTGAGTTTCTGAACAACGCCTGCGCTACAGGCAGTACGGGCTCTTAGTACGCCCTTGATAATGAGGGATGTCTTTAATTACTTTACAGAACGCCCAACTCGCTTTTGGGCACGTCGCTCTGCTTGATCACGCAGAGTTTTCCCTTGAAACCGCTGAGCGCGTGGGCCTGATCGGTCGCAATGGCGCTGGCAAATCATCCTTATTACGCATCTTGGGCGGCCTAGAGAAACCCGATGATGGTGACTTACGTGTTCAACAAGGCTTGCGCGTGACCTATGTGGCACAAGAGCCGCAACTCGACAGCAACGCGTCAGTCTTCGAATCTGTCAGTGCGGGCTTAGCACGCGTCATTCATTTGATTGAACAATACTCTGCTGGCGAGGGCGACCTCACAGCCATGCAAAACGAGATTGAACTCTTCGACGGCTGGAACTGGGAACAACGCGTGCAAGAAACACTGCACCGCCTGCACCTGAACCCTGACGCGCGCATCAATGCGCTCTCAGGAGGCACACTCAAACGCGTGGCCCTGGCACAAGCGCTGGTGACATCACCTGATGTGCTCTTGCTGGACGAACCAACCAACCACTTGGACCTTGACAGCATTGAATGGCTGGAGCAACTCTTGATTGACTTCAAGGGCAGCATCATCACCATCACCCATGACCGCTCGTTCTTAGACAAGGTCGCTACACGCATTGTGGAACTGGACCGAGGTCACTTGATGACGTACCCCGGCAACTTCTCGCAATACCAATTGCAGAAGGAAGAGCAAGCCGCGCAAGAAGCCGTCATCAACGCCAAAGCCGACAAGCTATTGGCAGGCGAAGAAGTGTGGATTCGCAAAGGCGTGGAAGCACGACGCACGCGCAGCCAAAGCCGTATCGCGCGCTTAGAAGCCTTACGCAAACAACGCGAAGCGCGCCGTGATGCTGTGGGTCGCGTCAAGTTGGACGTGGCAAGCGGTGCACCCACTGGGAAAATCGTGGCCGAACTCACAGAAGTGGACAAAGCCTTCGGAGGCAAAGTCATTACCAAAAACTTCTCAGCCACTTTCTTACGGGGTGACAAGATTGGCTTGATTGGCCCCAACGGCGTAGGCAAATCTACCTTGTTGAAAATGATTCTGGGCGAACTCGAAGCCGACAGCGGCAAGATCCGCCAAGGCGCCAACCTGCAAGTGGCCTACTTTGACCAAATGCGCAACGCGCTCGACATGGATGCCTCACTCGAAGACTTCATCAGCCCCGGCAGCGAATGGATTGAGATTGGCACGCAACGCAAGCACGTCAAAAGCTACTTAGACGATTTCTTATTCTCTCCAGCACGTGCCACATCGCCCGTGCGCTCGCTATCAGGCGGTGAGCGCAACCGCTTGTTGCTCGCCCGCTTGTTTGCACGACCAGCCAACGTGCTGGTGTTGGACGAACCCACCAACGATTTGGACATCGACACGCTTGAACTGCTCGAAGAGTTGCTACAAAACTACGATGGCACTGTGTTCATCGTCAGCCATGACCGCACCTTCCTCGACAACGTGGCCACCAGCACCTTGGTGTTTGAAGGCACCGACGACAAGCCTGGGTTCTGGCGCGAATACGAAGGCGGCGTGCAAGACTGGCTCATCCAATCAGAACGCGCGCGCAGCTTAGCGCCACAAGCCAAAGCCGCAACACCCGTCGCGAAAAACACAACAGCAGAATCACCCAAAGCAGCCGCACAGCCTGCCGTCAAAACACGCAAGCTCAGCTACAAAGAACAGCGCGAACTCGAAGCACTGCCCGAGCTGATTGCGTCACTCGAAACCGAACAAAAAGAAACACAAGCCGCATTGAACGACAACAGCCTGTACGCCAGCGATCTCGCCAAGATTGCACAACTCCACAAACGTGACACAGAAATTGAAGATGCACTGATGACAGCGCTTGAGCGATGGGAGCAACTATCCTCACCTGCATGAGCAGCGAAGAACTATGGGCCCTGATGGCCCTTGCCACGGTGGGCACGTTCACACCAGGCCCAAACACAGCCTTGTCAGCCACCCTAGCGGCCAACCACGGCATGCGCCGCACTCTGCCTTTTGTCTGCGCCGTGCCAACGGGCTGGGGGGTGTTGCTCATCCTCAACGCGGCCGGCCTAGGCGTGATGGTCTTGGGCTATCCACCGCTGCGCTGGGGCCTGTTGGCTGCGGGCGTACTGTACTTACTGTGGTTGGCTTGGAAACTTGCGAACACACAAGGCTTGAGCGAAGCCCCACTCGGGCCGGTTGTGGGTTTCAAACAAGGCGTGATGTTGCAGTTCATCAACATCAAAGCGTGGTTCTTGGCACTGTCGGTGGTGAGTGGCTGGGTCATTGGCCACGAAGACACGATGGCAAGACTGCTGGAGACCTTGCCCATCTTGATGCTCTTTGGCCTCACCAGCAACTTGACCTATGCATGGCTAGGCGCGAGCTTGCGCCAATGGCTGCGGGGCCCCAATGACACCGACAAACGGCTACAGCGCTTTAACCGACTCATGGCCTTGGCGCTTTTAGGCACCGTGGTTTGGATGATTCGCTCGGCCGCACTGCAAATAGCTTAAGCCTTGACTGCGCAGCAGTGCCGCACACGTGACTGAGGGTCTCTGCCGCGACTGCAACTCTTGCACCTCATCCTCAAAATGAGCACAAACAACACACCTCACAACCATGGGACACCTTTACTTAGTGCGACACGGGCAAGCCTCTTTAGGCTCTGCCGACTACGACCAGCTCAGCCCCTTAGGGCAACGGCAAAGCCAACGCCTTGGTGAACACTGGCGCGCGCAAGGCATTGTTTTTGAAGCCGTCATCACAGGCACCCTCAAGCGCCATGCGCAAACCTTGGCGGGTATTCAATCGGGCATGGGCACGCAACATGAAGCAGCGGGGTGGCCAGGCCTGAATGAGTACGACGCCGACGCCCTCATTCGCGCCATTCAACCAGGTGAACGGGTCAAGCCCGCCACGCCTGAGGGCTACAAACAGCATTTCCGTTTGCTGCGCGACGGTCTCACGCAATGGATGGCCGGCGTCGTCAGCCCGCAGGGCATGCCCAGCTACATCGAGTTTGTCAAAGGTGTCACATCAGCCCTCGACCGCATTCGCCAACAGCACACAGGGAATGTTTTGTTGGTTTCCAGTGGCGGGCCCATTGCCACTGCAGTGGCGCATGTGCTGCGCACCAGCCCAGAAACCAGCATTGAGCTAAACATGCGGTTGCGCAACACGGCTGTGACTGAGTTGAGCTTTGGTCCGAAGCGACACAGCCTGTTGAGTTTTAACAGCCTGGCTCACTTGGAAACGCCAAGCCACAAAGATTGGGTGACATTCGCTTAGGACTTCCCGAAGCGGGAACTGCGCTTGGCGCGTGAGCAACGCAGTGCTTTTACACGCGCACCGTGCTCAGCGGAAGCGCCACCAACTCTTTGAGTAACAGCGCCAGCTGCTCGCCCGCACGATGCACCAGGACCTCGCCCTTGACGGTTGTGGCAGCCGCAGCATTGCCTGCTGCGCCTTGTGGGTTGTAGTCCTGCATGTGCCAACCGAGTTTGGCACTTGTGCCGTTACCCAACACCGCATACTGCTTGGCGCGGTCTTGCGAGGTAGAGGCAAAGTTTTGTGCTTCGGCCATGTTCACACTCGCTGGCAACAGCGCCAACATCATCGACGTTTCGATATCGCCAGCGTGGATGCCAAAGCGGTGCTCATCCGCGGGAAACTGGCCCATCACGTCTGGCCCCAGCGGCAAGTTGTACCAACTGCTGCTGTAAACAATCAAACCGTGTTGAGCGCGCAGCTCGCGGGCCACGACATCCATCAGCCCCACGTTGCCGCCGTGGGCGTTGAACAGCAGCAATTTCTTCACGCCCGCACGCGCCACGGACGCACCAATGTCGCACCAGAGCTGAATCAGCGTTTGAGGTGACACATGCAACGTCCCTGCAAATGCCGTGTGCTCGGTGCTCAACCCCAGTGTTTGTGTGGGCAACACCAACACTGGGTCGGTCACCGCCAAGTGCCCCAACGCGGCATCGACCACGCCATCCACCAGCACGGTATCCACGGACAACGGCAGGTGTGGTCCATGCTGTTCGGTGGCCCCAAGGGGCAACACGGCCACGGTGCGTGCGGGGTCAAGCGCAGCAAAGTCTTGTGTGTTGAGTTCGGCCCAACGGTGTGAGGCCAAAGCTTGGGCGGCGTGTGTGCTGGTGTTCGCAGTCATGAGCACCATCTTACTTTCCCTCGCCTTGGTCTGTTGCACGCGAGCGGCTGGGGCTAGGTAACATCTGGCGCATGTTCAAACTCATCTCATGTGTTTTATGGGCCACTGGCCTGCTCAGCTGTGCATGGGCACAGGGTGCGCCCACCGCCGTGGTCAGCACACCGCAATTGCGTGCTGAGTTGGTCGCACACGCACCGCAAGGCGTACAAGCGGGTCAACCGGTGTGGGTGGGCTTGCAGCTGACACACCAGCCTGAATGGCACACCTATTGGCGCAACCCTGGCGACTCGGGTCTGCCCACGCAAATTGAACTCAACCTACCGGCAGGCATCACTGCCGGTGACGTGCAATGGCCACTGCCACACAAACTCAAGGCAGGCCATCTCACCAACTACGGCTTTGAGAAAACCGTGTTGCTCGCCGTGCCGCTCACTGTGACAAAGCAATACAAGCCCAACGCTTCGCAAACGCTAGACCTGCAAGCCCACGCCAACTGGCTGGTATGCCGGCTCGAATGCATTCCACAAGAAGGTGACTTTGCCCTGCGCATTCCCGTCAACAGCAGTTTCGCGCCCCAGGCTGCAGCGTTTGCGCAAGTGCAAGCGCAACAACCTCAATCCCTCCCTGAGGTGAAAGTCACCACAAGCTTTGAAACCCAGCGCTTGGTGTTGCAAGTCAGTGGCCTGCCTGCCTCGCTGCACGGACAAACGTTGAGCGTGTTTCCCAACACGCCAGAGCTGGTGGAGTCGGCCACAGAACAACACCCACAGGCCAGCCAAACTTGGCAAGACGGTGTGTGGACTGTGCAACTGCCCCTCAGCCATTTGCGTTTGAACGACCCCAAACACGTGGTCTTTTTGCTCACGACGGGCGTGGGGGCTGCACGACAAGGCGTCGAGGTGTCGGCGCCTGTCACACAGGCATGGCCGGCTGTGTCTGAATTACCCGAGGTCGCCACGCCCACCCTAGCACCTGCCGCGAACGACGAAGGTGCTTTGGGCTTTTTGCTCGCCTTGCTCGGCGCATTTGTGGGCGGCCTCATCCTCAACCTCATGCCTTGCGTGTTGCCTGTGCTGGCCATCAAACTGCTGGGGTTTGCGCAACACAGCCGCGCACACCGTGCACACCGCGTGGCGGGCATGGCCTACACCGCAGGTGTGGTGCTGAGTTTCTTGGCCTTGGGTGCAGGCGTGTTGGCATTGCGTGCGGCTGGGGAGCAATTAGGCTGGGGCTTTCAGCTGCAATCGCCTGCCGTGGTGAGCGTGCTGGCGGCCTTCTTCACGCTCATTGCGCTGAACTTATTGGGCTTGTTTGAATTTGGACAAATCTTGCCCTCACGCGTGGCCAGCTTTCAATACAAACATCCCGTCATGGATGCAGCCCTCTCGGGCGTGCTAGCCGTGGCCGTGGCATCGCCTTGCACCGCGCCCTTCATGGGTGCGTCGTTGGGTTTGGCGATGACCTTGCCCGCATGGCAAGCGCTGAGCATTTTTGTGGTCATGGGCTTGGGGCTTGCGGCGCCTTATTTGTTGGCCAGCTTCGTGCCTGCGGTTGCACGGGTACTGCCGCACCCTGGCCCATGGATGCTCACGCTGCGCCAACTCCTGGCCTTCCCCATGCTGGCCACCGTCATTTGGCTGCTGTGGGTCTTGGGCCAACAAACCAGCTTAGATGCCACCATGTTTGCCTTGGGTGGTTTGCTGTTGCTCGCCGCGTTCATTTGGTCTCTCAAGCAACACACGCCTGCGGCGCGTGGTCTGGCTTGGTTGATTGCAGCAGTCTTGGTGTGGGGCACGTTGAACTTTGCTGAAGCATTGAAAGCGCCAGCCGACATTCCCACAACGAACAGCATGCCCAAGATGTGGCAACCGTGGTCCGAAGCCGCCGTGGCACAAAGTTTGACCGAAGGGCGCCCCGTGTTTGTGGACTTCACGGCCGCATGGTGCGTGACCTGCCAAATCAACAAAAAATCCACACTCTCCAACAACGACGTGTTGACAGCCTTTGAGGCACACCAAGTCACGCTCATGCGTGCCGACTGGACGCGCCGGGACCCCACCATCACCGCCGCACTCACGGCCTTGAGTCGCAGCGGCGTACCGGTGTATGTGCTGTATGCGCCAGGCAAAACACCGCGGGTGTTGTCCGAGTTGCTCAGCGTGAGCAACATCCAAGACGCACTGGCCACCTTGCCCACCACCCAACCATGACCCCAACCGCCGTTCGCCAAAGCCTCGCCCATTGCCACACCATCGCCGTGGTGGGCCTCTCGCCCAAGCCACACCGAGACAGCTTTCGTGTGGCCAAGTACATGCAAGACCACGGCTTTCGCATCGTGCCCATCAACCCGAATGCGCCTGAAGTGCTGGGTGAAAAGTCGTACGCCTCGCTCACCGAAGCCGCGCAACACGAACGCATCGACATGGTGAACTGTTTTCGCAATTCGCAAGACATCCCACCCATCGCCGCAGAAGCCATCGCCATTGGTGCCAAGTCGCTGTGGCTGCAAATCGGCGTGGTGAATGACGCTGCAGCCAAACAAGCCACCGACGCAGGCTTGGTCGTGGTGCAAAACCTTTGCTTGATGGTTGAGCACCGTCAACTGCGCTAAGGCCGTCGTCGGCGACAATGTCGCCATGTTTGCACCACTCCAAAACGACACTTTTTTGCGCGCTTGCATGCGCCAAGCCACCGACCACACCCCCGTTTGGCTCATGCGCCAAGCCGGACGCTACTTGCCCGAGTACTGCGCCACGCGCGCCAAGGCCGGCAGCTTCATGGGCTTGGCCACCAACACCGACTTCGCCACCGAAGTCACCTTGCAGCCACTGGAGCGCTACCCGCTCGACGCCGCCATTTTGTTCAGCGACATCTTGACGGTGCCTGATGCCATGGGCTTGGGCCTGTCTTTCGCCCAAGGCGAAGGCCCCAAGTTCGCCAAAAACGTGCGCAACGAAGCCGCCGTGAACGAGCTGGCCGTGCCCGACATGGCCAAGCTGCGCTATGTGTTTGACGCTGTCACTTCCATTCGCAAAGCCTTGAACGGTCGCGTGCCGTTGATTGGTTTCTCGGGCAGCCCTTGGACCTTGGCTTGCTACATGGTCGAAGGTGCGGGCTCTGACGACTACCGCCAAGTCAAAAGCTTGATGTACAGCCGCCCCGACCTGATGCACCGCATTTTGGAAATCAACGCCGATGCGGTGGCGCTGTACCTCAACACCCAAATCGAAGCCGGCGCACAGGCCGTGATGATTTTCGACAGCTGGGGCGGCGTACTAGCCGATGGCATGTTCCAACAGTTCAGCTTGGCCTACACCAAACGCGTGTTGTCACAACTCAAGCGCTCACACGATGGCGCGATCATTCCCCGCTTGGTGTTCACCAAAGGCGGCGGTTTGTGGTTGCCCGACATGGCCGACCTTGACTGCGACGTGCTGGGTGTGGACTGGACCGTCAACCTCGCGAAAGCCCGTGCCCAAGTGGGCGGTGCCGTGGGCGGTCCTGGCAAAGCCCTGCAAGGCAACCTCGACCCCAATGCTTTGTTTGCCCCTGCCGACGCGATTGTGACGGAGGCGCGCCGCGTGCTGGACGCGTTTGGCAAACCCCACACCGACACCACCACCACCGGCCCCACCCAAATTTTCAACTTGGGCCACGGCATCAGCCAATTCACCCCGCCAGAGAGTGTGGGCGTGTTGGTTGAGGCGGTGCACAGCCACTCCCGTGCCTTGAGAAAACCTTAAAAACCACTCTGGAAATCGTGTGTCAAGTGATCAAAAGTTTTACTTCGACTTCGCACTTATGCACAAAAAAGTTGATCCAACGCACCAAGTTGGTTTTTTCTTTTGCAGGATTTTGGGAAACTTTAATTTTTTGTAAGTCATTGATTCATATAGGATTCTTGGGCTGCATTTTTTTAAGGCAGTTTGTTCAAAGCCTTGATCCATGCGCCTTCGGAGCGGCCCAACTGTAGATATCAACAAAGTTATCCACAAAAAATCTGGGTTTACCCTGAAGCCTTTTTAAATCAACGACTTAAAGCCTTTTCTGCCAAAACACCTGAGCAAAACACCCCAACTCACCGCTTGACATGTCGCACCAAATTTCAGTGATGGTTCACACCCCCGCGCACAGCGGTATGGGTAACGCACTCACGTACGAAAGCGATGTTGCCCATGCGCCTGGCACCCTGGTGCGCGTGCCGCTGGGTAGCCGAGAACTGTTGGGCGTGGTGTGGGACGAGGCCAAAGCAAACGCCGAACAACAAACCACAGCACCTCTGCAATTGCGCGCCATTGCCAGCGTGTTGGATGGGTTGCCGCCGTTGAACGCTCACTGGCGCCAGCTGGTGCAATTTGCGGCCCACTACTACCAGCGCAGCGCAGGTGAAGTGGCCTTGGCCGCCTTGCCCAGCCAACTGCGTGACCTCAGCACCGAACAATGGGCGCGCCGCTTAAAACGCAAGCCCAAAGCGACGGCGACTTTTGAAGGGGCAACACAAACCATTCTGCTCCCCACCGACGAACAAACCCAAGTGCTGGCCGACATCGCGGTCAACCAAGGTCCGTTCTTGTTGTTTGGCAACACGGGCAGCGGCAAAACCGAGGTGTACCTGCGTGCGGCGCAAGCCGTGCTTGAACGCGATCCGCAAGCACAAATCTTGGTGATGGTGCCGGAAATCAACCTCACGCCACAACTGGAAGAACGCTTTCGCGCACGCTTTTGTCCGCAGTGGGGGGCTGACTGCTTGGTGTCCATGCACAGCAGCCTCACGCCCGCGCAGCGTCTGAAAAATTGGCTGGCTGCCCACAGCGGCGAAGCGCGCATTGTGTTGGGCACACGCATGGCCGTGTTCGCGTCGATGCCGCATTTGCAGCTCATCGTGGTCGACGAAGAACACGACTCCAGCTACAAGCAACAAGAAGGCGCGCGCTACTCGGCACGCGACTTGGCCGTCTACCGCGGCCAGCTCGAAGGCGCGAAAGTGATTTTGGGTTCGGCTACGCCTTCACTAGAAAGCTGGCACCACAGCCGCCCAGCCACCGATGCTGAACCTGCAGGCCGCTACAGGCGCTTGGCCATGCCCTCACGCGTCGGCCAAGGGGCCTTGCCCTTGGTGCGCCGCGTGGACATGAACCGCCAACCGTACAAAACCGTGTTCTCCAACCACTTGCTCGACGCCATGCGCGAACGCGTGACGCGCGGTGAACAAATCTTGGTGTTGCTCAACCGCCGAGGCTATGCGCCCGTGCTCCACTGCAACGACTGCGGCTGGAAAAGCGAATGCCCGCATTGCAGCGCTTACCGCGTGTTCCACAAACTTGACCGCACCCTGCGCTGCCACCACTGCGGCTTCACGCAGCCTGTGCCGCGTGCGTGCCCGAGCTGTGGCAACTTAGACATCAGCCCTTTAGGGCGAGGCACCGAGCAACTGGAAGAACACTTGGCAGAGCTGCTGGCCGATGTGCGCCGCCCAGACGGTGAACCCATTCGCATCGCCCGCATTGACGCCGACAGCACGCGCCTCAAAGGCGAGCTGGAGCGCCAACTGGCCGAGGTGCACGCTGGCGCGGTGGACGTGCTCGTGGGCACCCAAATGATTGCCAAAGGCCACGACTTCAGGCGCGTCACTCTGGTCGCCGCACTCAACCCAGACGGGGCTTTGTTCTCTAGCGACTTTCGTGCACCTGAGCGTTTGTTCAGCTTGCTCATGCAAGCTGCGGGGCGTGCAGGACGCGATGCCAGCATGAGCTTAGTCAGTCCCTGTGAGATGTGGGTGCAAAGCTTTCACCCGCTGCACCCGCTGTTTGAGGCACTCAAACAACACGACTACCCCGCCTTTGCCGAGCAGCAACTCAAAGAGCGTGAACAAGCCACCTTGCCGCCCTTTAGCTTCCAAGCCTTGGTGCGCGCCGAGGCACGCAGCCAAGAAGCCGCACAAGACTTTTTGAACGCCGCGCGTGATGCAGGCGCCGCACTGGCCGATGCGTTGTTGGTGGATTTGTATCCGGCTGTGCCCATGACAATTCAACGCGTGGCCAACATTGAACGCGCGCAGATGCTGATTGAGTGCACGTCGCGCAAAGCCTTGCAACATTTTTTGGCCCAGTGGCACGCTGATTTGCACGCCATGCGCAGCGCGCATCGGCAAGTCATTCGCTGGGCCGTGGATGTCGATCCACTCGCCATTTAGACAGCGCCACCAACGGCTTGCTCGCGCGAACCCGTGGTTCCGTTATCCGTGGAGCAGTGCCACAGCCCCAGAGAAGGTCAAAAATGCCGCTGCCGTGGTCACCAAAATAATCATGGCGATGCGTCCTGTGTCTGCACCAAAGCGCTCGGACAACAACGCCACATTACTGGCGCTGGGCAATGCGGCCACCAGCACCACCACCATCATGGTGAAGCGCTCAATCACAAAGCCCATTTGCACCGCCGCGGCCAACACCAGCAGCACCAACACGGGATGCAAGACCAATTTGAAAATCGCCACAGGCAACACATCACGCCACACAATGGGCGGATGACCACTTTCTTTCACGCGAATTTGTGAACGTGCCAGCACCGCACCAATCGTGAACAGCGCCACGGGCGAGGCCGCATCAGCCAACAAACCCACCGTCTTTGCGACAGGTCCAACCAACTGCCAGTCCATCGCTGAAGACAAGCCTCCCAAACTGATCGCCCACGGCATGGGGTTGGTCAACACCCCTTTCAATGCGTTCTTGGCTGCACGACTCGCGCCGTGCTCATCGGCGCCATCCAAGCGTGACAAAGCGATGCATAACGACGTGGTGATGACCATGTCCACCACGATGGTCACGATGGCAGGGCCCGCCGCGGACGCACCCAACAACGCAACCAACAAAGGCACGCCCATGAAGCCTGTGTTTGGAAAAGCCCCCACCAACGCACCAAACGAAGCATCGTTCCAACCGATGCGTTTGTTCATGCTGACGGCCACCACAAAGCCCACCATCAACAAGGCGCAAAGCAAGTACGCCAAGAACAACGTCGCATCCAACAATTGCACGATGGGCGTGCTCGCACCAAAGCGATACAGCATGCACGGCAACGCAAAAAACAACACAAAGCCATTCAAACCAGGGATCGCATCCAGCGGCAACATACGGCGATGCGCCGCCACAAAACCAGCCAAGACCAGTGCAAAGAAGGGAAAGGTAACGAGAAGGATGTTCAGCACGTTGTTATTTTGCCTGCTGGGTAGCTCGGTATCATTGAAGGCTTCACATTAACTGTCTCCTGAATGTCTGCTGGTCTGAATCTCGCGCAACAAGAAGCCGTCAATTTCTTGCACGGTCCTTGTCTGGTATTAGCGGGGGCGGGCTCTGGCAAAACACGCGTGATCACGCACAAGATTGGCCGCCTCATCCAAACCGGGCTAGAGCCCAAGCGCATCGCCGCGATCACCTTCACCAACAAAGCGGCGGCCGAAATGCGCGAGCGCGCCAAAGGTCTGATTGGCAAAGCGGCCAACGATGTGTTGATTTGCACCTTCCACGCACTCGGCGTGCGCATGCTGCGCCAAGACGGCGGGGTGATGGGCCTCAAGCCTCAGTTCAGCATCATGGACAGTGCCGACGTGACTGGCATCTTGAAAGACGCCGGCGGCACCACCGACATCGCCACGGCACGTCAATGGCAGTGGACCATCAGTCTGTGGAAAAACATGGGTCTCAACTCGGCCCAGGCCTTGGCCTTGGCCAAAGACGACAACGAACGCACCATTGCCAAAATCATGGCGCGCTATGAAGAGCGTTTGAGCGCCTACCAAAGCGTGGACTTTGATGACCTGATTGGCATGCCTTTGAAACTGCTGCAAGAGCACGATGAGGTGCGCGCCAAGTGGCAAGCCCAACTCGGCCATGTGTTGGTGGACGAATACCAAGACACCAACGCCACCCAATACGAAGTGCTCAAATGCTTGGTGGGTCCGGACCACGCCAGCGCCCGCTTCACCGCCGTGGGTGACGACGACCAATCCATCTACGGTTGGCGCGGCGCCACGCTGGACAACTTGCGTAAATTGCCGCAAGACTTTCCCACCTTGAAAGTCATCAAGCTGGAGCAAAACTACCGCTCCACCAGCGCCATTCTGCGTGCAGCCAACAACGTCATTCAACTCAATCCCAAGCTGTTTCCTAAAACCTTGTTCTCTGAACTCGGCGAAGGCGAACCCGTGCGCGTGGTCGACGCCGACACTGAGGAGCACGAAGCCGAACGCGTGGTGGCCCGCATCCAATCCTTGCGCGCAGGGACGGACGCCAGCGGCAGCGGCCACCGCGAGCTGCAAGACTTTGCCATCCTGTATCGCGCCAACCACCAAGCACGCGTGATTGAAATTGCCATGCGCAAAGCGCAAATTCCCTACAAAGTATCGGGCGGGCAAAGCTTTTTTGACCGCGCCGAAATTCGTGACCTTTGTGCTTGGCTACGCCTGTGGGTCAACAACGACGATGACCCCGCATTTTTGCGCGCCGTCACCACACCGAAGCGCGGCATTGGCCATCAAACACTGGCCTCCTTGGGTGAGTTCGCCAGCAAATACAAACTCAGCATGTTTGAAGCCCTGTTCAGCAACAGCCTGCCCTCGGTCTTGAGTGCGCGCGCCTTGGGCAGCTTGCACGAGTTTGGTCGTTATGTGAACGACCTGGAGTTTCGTGCCCGTCTCACCACAGGCGCCGAAGACGCACGCGCCTTCTTGACCGATTGGCTCAAAGACATTGGCTACGAAAAGCACCTCTACGACGCGGAAGAAAGCGAAAAAGCTGCAGCATCGAAGTGGACCAATGTGCTGGAGTTTTGCGATTGGATGGCCCAACGCTGTGGCGGCCAAATTGACGACACCGCCGGCGTGACCACCGGCAACGAAGTGAAAAACTTGCTAGAGGTGGCGCAAACCATTGCGTTGCTGTCGACGCTCACCGAGCGCGAGAAAGACCAAAACGTGGTCACACTCTCCACCCTACACGCCTCCAAAGGCTTGGAGTGGCCACACGTCATGCTGGTGGGCGTGACCGAAGGCATGCTGCCTTTTCGCTTAGACGACGAACCTGGCGACGAACACACCAACGACAACATCGCCGTGCGTCTGCAAGAAGAACGCCGTCTGATGTATGTCGGCATCACCCGAGCGCAACGCACCTTAGCCGTGAGCTGGACGCGCAAGCGCAAAAAAGGTCGAGAAATGATTGCCGCCATGCCCAGCCGATTCATTGCCGAGATGGATTTGAACAAAGCCACGGTCAAAGAAGATCCGCGCGAAAAACTCAAAGCCTTGCGGGCTGAATTTGCACAACGGGCCAGCGCCGCATCTGCAGAAAGTGCGGCCAATAAGTAACGGCATACCAAAAACAAAAAAGCCTCAATGCAAAACATTGAGGCTTTTTATTTTGGTGGCCTGGGGCAGAATCGAACTGCCGACACGCGGATTTTCAACACATGTGGCGACCAAATGTCTAATGTTTATGCGGCTTACAACAGAATAGCGTGTCACGTACTACAGACCGTGTTACAGAAAAATCACACTATTTGACTGGTTAATGGTGATACGTTTTAAGCTTAGTCTACTTGGTATACCAAGCGTATTCTTATAAGCCCATTGCCTTCGTATGCAGTTTGCGGATTTGCTCATTTTCCTTTGCATCCTGCTGGCGCTTGCGTTCAATAGCCATCGCCTCTTTCTGCTTATCTATGCTTTTCTTCATCGCTTTCAAGCGCGATTGCTCAGGTGTAAGCGGCTTTATCACTGACTTAATTTCTGATAGACGCATTGTTTGTCTTTCTCATAGTTAGTTATATTTATGGCGACCATTTCCTGTTTACGCGGCTAGACGCGAAGAAAGCTTCCTATGAAACTTCATACATTCTCTGTTTCAAAATACAGAAGCATTGCTACGGCTCACAAGATTCAGTTCTCTGGCGTCACTGTCCTAATTGGGAAAAACAACGAAGGCAAATCCAATTTTCTAAAAGCCTTACAAGTTGCTATGCAACTCATTAGGCTTCACGCACTTGACGACACAGACCGTCGTCGCTTCTCAACAAGCGAACGACTTGTTTACAACTGGTTACGCGACTTCCCAATTCAGCTACAAGACACTCGCGCAAAAAAAGACACCGTTTTCAAGCTTGAATTTGTGATTGATGATGAAGAGCGCAAGGAATTTAAGAGGCTTATTGGTTCAACACTGAATGAAATGCTCCCACTAGAAATCATTATTTCTAAGGAGAACGAACCAAAAATCAGACTGCTGAAAACAGGAAAAGGCACCAAATCACTTGCAAACAAATCAAAGCTGATTGCCAAGTTCATCGTTGACAAAATTTACTTTAATTACATCCCCGCAATTCGCACAGAAAGCGAATCAATAGAGTTGGTCTCTGAAATGGTCTCGCACGAATTACGTGTATTAGAAGCAGACCCCAATTACAAACAAGCTCTTGCAACGATTTCAAGCCTACAGAAACCAGTACTGTTGAATTGCATCCAAATCTGACCCGGGATTTGCATCGAATATTGACCCACCCGATTTGAGCTTTTTAGAGCTCCTGTTTTGATTTTCTCTGTTTTCCCTCCTTGTTGCTTTGAGTCGAACTGT
>Ga0228700_1001470_pt1 | contig 15162 bp, 14 predicted proteins | sample McNCre317_Aug_MG_FD_178019 | JGI IMG/M metagenome (GOLD analysis project Ga0228700, IMG submission 178019) | Freshwater microbial communities from McNutts Creek, Athens, Georgia, United States - 3-17_Aug_MG | ecosystem: Environmental > Aquatic > Freshwater > Creek | place: USA: Georgia...
TGGCTGCGCCCGTGGTGGAGGCCGTCGCTGAAGAGGCGAAGCCGGTGGTGACCAAGCAGGCTGCAGCCAAGCCGGTAGCGGCCAAGAAAGTGGCCGTGAAAAAGGCGGCGACCAAGAAGGTTGTGGTCGTCAAGCAGGCGGTGGCGAAGAAAGCCGCTGCGAAGAAGGTCGCCGCAAAGAAGGTTGCCGTGAAGAAGGTTGCAGTGAATAAAACCGCTGCCAAGCCTGCGGTGGCGAAGAAGGCTGCGGCAAAGCCCGTGGCGGCCAAGAAGGTTGCATCCAAGAAGATCGCTGCAAAGAAGGTCGTCGCCAAAAAGGCCATGGCCAAGCCGGCTGCCAAGCCCGCTGTGAAGAAGGTGGCGGTGGCCAAGAAGGCCGCAGCCGTGAAGAAGTCCCCCGCCAAGAAGGCCGTAGCCAAGAAGGTTGCTGCCAAGAAAGTTGCCGCAAAGAAGGTCGCAGCCAAGAAGGTCGCCTCCAACAAGGCAGCCCGCTCGCCCAAGCCCTGATCAGGGCCCCCTCAGGAGATCGCCATGAGCCGTCCGCAGATCCACCTCGTTGACCCCCGCACCGGTGAATCCGATCCGGCGGAGATCCACCGCGTCTTCGAGTCGCAGCTGGCGACCTCGCTGGCTTGGCGTGAATCGACGATCAAGGAGCGCATCGCGCGCCTCAAGCGCCTGCGCACCGCCATGGTCGATCGCCGCGACGACTTTTATGTGGCCTTCAAGAAGGACTACAACAAGTCACCTTCGGAAGTCGAGGCCACCGAGTTCATGCCGGTGCTCGACGAGGTCCGCCACGCCGTGGCCCACCTGAAGAAGTGGGCCCAGCCTCGCCGCGTCATGCCCACCATGACCACCATCGGCACCTCGGCCTGGATCGAGATGCAGCCGCGTGGCCGCTGCCTGGTCATCGCCCCGTGGAACTTCCCGCTCAACCTGTGCTTCGGCCCGCTGGTGTCGGCCCTGGCTGCGGGCAACACGGTGATCCTCAAACCCTCCGAGATGACGCCGCACGTGAGCGCCGTCATGGCCGAGGTGATCGCCCAGGTGTTCAAGGCCGACGAAGTGGCCCTGTTCGAAGGCGCGCTGGCCACCTCGCAGGTGCTGCTGGACCTGCCGTTCGACCACATCTTCTTCACCGGCTCGCCCGCTGTGGGCAAGGTGGTGATGACCGCTGCCGCCAAGCACCTGACCAGCGTCACGCTGGAGCTGGGTGGCAAGTCGCCCGTGATCGTCGACGAGACCGCCGACATCAAGGGCACGGCGCAGACCCTGCTGTGGGGCAAGTTCACCAACTGCGGCCAGGTGTGCGTGGCGCCTGACCACGTCTACGTGCACGAAAACATCAAGGACAAGTTCCTGGCGGCCTGCCGCGAGGTGGTGGCCGAGCGTTTTGGCAGCACGCCTGAGGCCCAGCGTCAGTGCCCTGATTTCACCCACGTGATCAACCAGCGTCACACCCAGCGCATCGCTGGCCTGCTGCAAGACGCCAAGGACAAGGGCGCCCGCGTGGTGGTCGGTGGTGACGTCGATGTGTCGAGCTGCTACATCGCGCCCACGCTGATCGACAACGTGCCGGCCAACGCCAACATCATGGACGAAGAGATCTTCGGCCCGGTGCTGCCCGTGATCGGCTACCGTGACCTGGACCTGGTGGTGCGCACGATCAACGCGGGCCCCAAGCCCCTGGCGCTGTACATCTTCAGCCACAACAAGGTGCGCACCCGCGAACTGATCCAGCGCACCAGCTCGGGTGGCGTGGCCATCAACCACTGCGTGCTGCACTACGCCCACGGCAACCTGCCGTTCGGCGGGGTGAACAACTCGGGCATCGGCAACGCCCACGGCGAGTTCGGCTTCAAGGCCTTCTCGCACGAGCGGGGTGTGCTCAAGTCGGGCCCGATCATGGTGGCCAAGATGTTCTTCCCGCCGTACACCGGTGTGAAGCAAAAGCTCATCCGCTGGACGGTGGATTCGCTGCGTCTGCCCTCGCTGTTCTGAGCCCCGGGCCCGGGTGCCCGCACTCGGCAGATAATTCGCACTTCGCCGCCCGAAGGTGGTGCCTGATGGCGCCGCCTCGGCTGGCAAGGCAATTGCTGCAAGCCGACTGTGGACACCTTCATTCAACAACTCATCAACGGCCTGGTTCAGGGCAGCATGTACGCGCTGGTGGCCCTGGGCTACACCATGGTGTACGGCATCATCAACCTCATCAACTTCGCCCACGGCGAGGTGCTGATGGTGGGGGCGCTGGTGAGCTGGACGGTCGTCACCGCGCTGGCCGACAGCGGGCTGCCCGGCTGGGTCATGTTGCTGCTGTCGCTGCTGGCCGCCATGGCCGCGTGCATGGCGCTGAACTTCGTCATCGAGAAGCTGGCCTACCGGCCGCTGCGCAGTGCCCCGCGCCTGGCGCCGCTGATCACCGCCATGGGCATGTCGCTGTTGCTGCAGACCCTGGCCATGATCATCTGGAAGCCAGACTACAAGCCCTTCCCGATCCTGCTGCCCGATGAGCCCTACGAGGTCATGGGCGCCACCATCAACCTGGTGCAGATCCTGATTCTGGTGGTGACCGCGTGCACGCTGGCCGGGTTGATGGCGCTGATCCATGGCACCCCGCTGGGCCGGGCCATGCGCGCCACCGCAGAGAACCCCAAGGTGGCCCAGTTGATGGGCGTGCGCCCTGACCGCGTGATCTCGGCCACCTTCGTGATCGGTGCGGCGCTGGCCGCCCTGGCCGGCGTGATGTGGGCGGCCAACTACGGCTCGGTGCAGCACACCATGGGCTTCCTGCCGGGGCTCAAGGCCTTCACGGCGGCGGTGTTCGGTGGCATCGGCAACCTGGGCGGCGCCATGGTGGGCGGCCTGTTGCTGGGCGTGATCGAGGCCCTGGGCGCCGGCTACATCGGCGAGCTCACGGGCGATGTGCTGGGCAGCAACTACCAGGACATCTTCGCCTTCACCGTGCTCATTTTGGTGCTCACCTTGAGGCCGCAAGGCCTGCTGGGCGAGCGCGTGGCCGATCGCGCCTGACCTCACCTCACACCACACGTCATGCGGACTTCGCTTGTGCAACGTCGAGGGGTGTTCTTGCTGGCGGCCGTGGCCCTGGCCGTGCTGCCGCTGCTGGTGCAGGGCGCCGGTGAGGCCTGGGTGCGCATCCTCGACACCTCGCTGCTCTACATCCTGCTGGCCCTGGGCCTGAACATCGTGGTGGGCTTTGCCGGCCTGCTCGATTTGGGCTACATCGCCTTCTACGCGGTGGGGGCCTACCTGTTCGCGCTGCTGGCCTCGCCCCACCTGGTGGACAACATCCCGGCGGTGGCCGCACTGTTCCCCAACGGGCTGCACACGCCCATCTGGCTGGCGATCCCGCTGGGCGCGGGCCTGGCGGCCCTGGTGGGCGTGCTGCTGGGGGCGCCCACGCTCAAGCTGCGGGGCGACTACCTGGCCATCGTCACGCTGGGTTTTGGCGAGATCATCCGCGTGTTCATGAACAACCTGGACGCGCCCATCAACATCACCAACGGCCCCAAGGGCATCAGCAGCATCGAGCCCTTGCGCGTGGGGCCGGTCAACCTGGGCGAGCCGCTGCAGGTGGGCGGCTACACGCTGGCCTCGGTGACGCTGCACTACTACCTCTTCCTGGCGCTGGTGGTGCTGGCGGTGGTGGTGTGCTCGCGGCTGCACAACTCGCGCCTGGGTCGCGCCTGGATGGCCATCCGCGAAGACGAGATCGCCGCCAAGGCCATGGGCCTGAACACGCGCAACCTCAAGCTGCTGGCCTTTGGGCTGGGGGCCACCTTTGGTGGCGTGTCGGGCGTGCTGTTCGCCAGCTTCCAGGGCTTTGTCTCGCCCGAATCCTTCAGCCTGCAGGAGTCGGTGATGGTGGTGGCCATGGTGGTGCTGGGTGGCTTGGGCCACATCCCAGGGGTGATCTTGGGGGCGTTTTTGCTGGCGGCCTTGCCCGAGGTGCTGCGCCACGTGGCCGGCCCGCTGCAGCAGCTCACCGGGGGGCGGCTGGATGCCGCGATCTTGCGCCAGCTGCTGGTGGCCCTGGCCATGATCGGCATCATGCTGGTGCGGCCACGCGGCCTGTGGCCTTCGCCCCGCCATGAAGACGGCTTGTTGCCCGATGACGCCGCCGCCGCGAAGGGAGACCCGGCATGAGCCGCCCGCTGTTGACCATCGCCAACGTGAGCAAGCGCTTTGGTGGCGTGCAGGCGCTGCAGGGCGTGGGCCTGGCGGTGCAGCCCGGCCAGGTGCATGGCCTGATCGGCCCGAATGGCGCCGGCAAGACCACGTTTTTCAACATGATCACGGGCCTGGTGCCCAGTGACAGCGGCAGCTTCGAGCTCGATGGCGTGGCCTACAAGCCCACGGCGGTGCACCTGGTGGCGCGCGCCGGCATCGCGCGCACCTTCCAGAACATCCGCCTGTTTGCCGAGATGAGCGCGCTCGACAACGTGCGCGTGGGCCGCCATGTGCGCAGCCATGTGGGCTGGTGGCAGGCGGTGTTGCGCACGCCGGCCTTCAAGGCCGAAGAGAAGCTCATCGCCGCCAAGGCCCGCGAGCTGCTGGCCTTCGTGGGCCTGGAGCACAAGGCCCGGCACGCCGCCCGCACCCTGAGCTATGGCGACCAGCGCCGCCTGGAGATCGCCCGCGCCCTGGCCACCGAGCCCAAGCTGCTGGCCCTCGATGAGCCCGCCGCCGGCATGAACGCCACCGAGAAGGTGCAGCTGCGCGAGCTGATTGAACGCATCCGGGCCCAGGGCCGCGCGGTGCTCTTGATTGAACACGATGTGAAGTTGGTGATGGGCCTGTGTGACCATGTGACCGTGCTCGACCAGGGCAAGCTGATCGCTTCCGGCACGCCGGCCGAGGTGCAACGCCACCCCGCCGTGATCGCGGCCTACCTGGGCACGGGCCATGGCCAGGGCAGCAACCCAGCAGGCAACCCAGCAGGAGCGCAAGCATGAGCGGCCACCACCTGCTGGAGCTGAAGAACCTGAACGTGGCCTATGGCGGCATCCAAGCCGTCAAGCAACTCAACCTGCACCTCGATGCGGGCGAGCTGGTCAGCCTGATCGGCGCCAACGGCGCGGGCAAGAGCACCACGCTCAAGGCCATCTGCGGCCTGCTGGCGCCCAAGGCCGGCGAGGTGCGCTACCAAGGCCGGGCGGTGTACAGCCAAGGCCCGTGGGACCTGGTGGCCCAAGGGCTCGTGATGGTGCCGGAAGGGCGGGGCATCTTCACCCGCATGAGCATCGACGAGAACCTGCGCATGGGCGCCTACCTGCGCCGCGATGCCGAGATCGACGCCGACATCGACGGCGTCTACCAGCGCTTCCCGCGCTTGAAAGAGCGCCACCGCCAGCTCGCGGGCACGCTCTCAGGCGGCGAGCAGCAGATGCTGGCCATGGGCCGCGCCTTGCTGGCCCGCCCCAAGCTGCTGCTGCTCGATGAACCCACCATGGGCCTGGCGCCCCTCATCGTTGACCAGATCTTCGAGGTGGTGCGCGATGTGCACCGCCAGGGCGTGACGGTGCTGCTGGTCGAGCAGAACGCCCAGCGTGCGCTGCAGATGGCCGACCGGGCCTACGTGCTCGAATCGGGCGAGCTGGCGCTGCAAGGCCCGGCGCGCCAGCTGCTGGACGACCCGCGCGTGCAGGCGGCATACCTGGGCGGCTGAGGCGCCCAGGCTTCCAGGCGCCCAGGTGTCAGCGCCTGGCGTGAGGGATCACAGCGCGGCCTTGATCTTCTCGCCCAGTGCGGCGATGTGGGCCTGGTCGCCCATCACTGCGGCGTGCGGCTTGCGCAGGTCGGCGATCGAGCCGGGGATCACGTGGATGTGGAAGTGCGGCACCGACTGGCCGGCGGCCGGGCCGTTGAGTTGCATCAGCACCACGCCCTCGGCGCCCAGGCCCTTTTTCTGCGCGTTGCCGATCTTGCGCACCGTGGCCATGCAGGCCGCGGCGGCTTCATCCGACAGCTCGAAGATCGTGGTGGCGGCCTCCTTGGGGATCACCAGCGCGTGGCCATCGACCTGCGGCATGATGTCCATGAAGGCCAGCGTGTGGGCGTCTTCATAGACCTTGATGCAGGGGATCTCGCCGCGCAGGATCTTGGCGAAGATGTTGTTCGTGTCGTAAGCCATGTGGGTCTCCGTCGTGTGTCAGCGAGGTGTGGGCGAGGGGGGAGCGAGTTGTGGGCGACCGGCCTGGGCGTCAGGCCTTGTCGGCGGCGCTGGTGAAGGCGTCGGCGTAGAAATGATCGGGGTTCAGGCCCGCGCGGGCGGTGAAGTCGGCCTGGGCCGCTTGCACCATCACCGGGGCGCCGCAGGCGTAGACCTCGTGGCCGCTCAGGTCGGACCAGTCGGCCAGCACGGCCTGGTGGACGAAGCCGGTGCGGCCCGTCCAGCCATCGCCGGGCAGCGCGTCAGACAGCACGGGCACGTAGCGCAGCCAGGGCAGGGCGGCGGCTTGTTCGCAGGCCCAGTCGTGCAGGTACAGGTCGGCCCGGGTGCGGCAGCCCCAGTACAGCGTGGTGTGGCGCTCGATCCCCTTGTGGGCCATGTCTTCGATCATGGCCTTGAGCGGCGCAAAGCCCGTGCCCGAGGCCAAGAAGATCAGCGGGCGGGTGCTGTCGTCGCGCAAAAAGAAGGTGCCTTGCGGGCCCTCCACGCGCAGGATGTCTTTCTCTTTGAGCGTGCCGAACACCTGGTCGGTGAAGAAGCCGCCGGGCATGTGGCGCAGGTGCAGCTCGATGCCCTCGACGCCGGCGGCCTTGACGGCGTGCGGGGCGTTGGCCATCGAGTAGCTGCGGCGCACCCCATCGGGGAAGATGAAATCGAGGTACTGGCCCGCGCGGAAGTTGAAGTTGTTGGTGGCCGGCAGCTGCAGGCGCATCACCATCACGTCGGGGGCTGCGCGGGTCAGGCGGGTCACGCGCACGGGCATCTTGACCACGGGGTGGTCGCCCAGGCCGACCATCTGGCGGGCTTCGATCACCAGGTCGGTTTGCGGGGTGGCGCAGCAGGTGAGGATCATGCCGGCGGCTTCGTCGGCCTCGGTCAGGGCCTTGGCCTGGTGGGCGCCGTGTATCACGCGGCCTTCCAGCAGCTTGCATTTGCACGAGCCACAGGCGCCATCCTTGCAACCATAAGGCAGGCCGATGCCTTCGGCCAGGGCGGCGCTGAGCACGGTGGTGTCGCATTGCATGGCGAACTGGCGGCCAGCGGGTTGGATGGTGACGTTGAAGCTCATGGTGACGGCGTGCGCGAAGGGCGGCGCGGCAAAGGTTCTCGACAGCGGGAGATGGGCCTCTCGGGCCCACAATCATGCCCATCCGCCATTTTCGCCCAAGCCGCCATGCCCTCGCCACGCCTGACCCCCAGCCGCCTGCTGCGCCGCCCCCGCGTGCTGATCGTGGGCTGTGGTGATGTGGGTCTGCGCGCGGCGGCGCTGCTGTCGCCCCGGCTCAAGGTGATGGCGTTGACCTCCAGCCCGACGCGCTGTGCCGGGCTGCGCGCGGCCGGCATCCAGCCCTTGCTGGGCAACCTGGATGAGCCCGCCACGCTGGCGCGCCTGGCCGGCCTGGCGCAGCGGGTGCTGCACCTGGCCCCGCCGCCGGGATCGGGCGCGCGCGACCCGCGCACGGGCCACCTGCTGGCCGCCCTGGCGCGCCGCAGCCGCCCGGCTGCGCTGGTGTACGGCAGCACCACGGGCGTGTACGGCAATGCCCAGGGCGACTGGGTGGACGAGACCCGCACCGTGGCCCCGGCCACCGACCGTGGCCAGCGCCGCGTGGACGCGGAGGCGCAGCTGCGCCGCTGGGGCCAGCGCGTGCCGGGCGCCAGCCGCTGCACGGTGCTGCGCATCCCGGGCATCTATGCGCTCGACCGCGAGGGGGGCGATCCGCGCCAGCGCGTGAGCCGGGGCAGTCCGGTGCTGGCCGCGGCCGACGACGTCTACACCAACCACATCCACGCGGATGACCTGGCCCGTGCCTGCGTGCTGGCGCTGTGGCGGGCCCTGCCGGGCCGGGTGCTGCACGTGAGCGACGACACCGAGCTGAAGATGGGCGACTACTTCGAAGCGGTGGCCGACCACTTTGGCCTGCCGCGCCCACCGCGCGTGAGCCGGGCCGAAGCCGCAGCGCAACTCAGTCCCATGCAGCTGAGCTTCATGGCCGAGTCGCGCCGGCTGCGCAATGGGCGCATGAAGGCCGAGCTGGGCCTGCGCTTGCGCCACCCCACCGTGCGCGAGGGCTGGGGGCCGAGCCAGGGCTGATCAGGCCCGGGGCTTTGCTGCCTTTTTGGCGGCGTTTTTGGCGGCCTTTTTGGCGACTTTCTGGGTGGCCGCAGCCGTGCCCGGCGCCGGCGTCTTGGGGCTGAACTGGCACTGTGCCGCCACGCTGCAATCCCAGCACTGGGGCTTGCGGGCCTGGCACACGTAGCGCCCATGCAGGATCAGCCAGTGGTGGGCGTGCTGCATGAAGGGCTGCGGGATGCGCTTGAGCAGCTTGAGCTCCACGTCCAGCGGCGTCTTGCCCGGGGCCAGGCCGGTGCGGTTGCCCATGCGGAAGATGTGCGTGTCCACCGCCATCGTGGGCTGGCCGAAGGCCACGTTCAGCACCACGTTGGCCGTCTTGCGGCCCACGCCAGGCAGGGCTTCGAGCGACGCGCGGTCATCGGGCACCTCGCCGCCATGCAGCTCAATCAGCATGCGGCAGGTCTCCAGCAGGTGCTTGGCCTTGCTCTTGTACAGCCCGATGGTCTTGATGTAGCTGCACAGGCCTTCTTCGCCCAGGGCCAGGATGGCGGCCGGCGTGTTGGCCACGGGAAACAGCTTGTCGGTGGCCTTGTTCACGCCCACGTCGGTGGCCTGCGCCGACAGCAGCACGGCCGTGAGCAGCTCGAAGGGCGTGCTGTACTTCAGCTCGGTCTCAGGGTGCGGGTTGGCCGCTTGCAGGGTCTCGAAAAAGGCCGTGATCTCGGCCGCGTTCATCTGGCGGGGCATCGTGGGTCTGGGGCGGGCTCAGGGCTTGGGCGTCGGGTTGGGCGCGCGCGGGTTCTCGGGCTGCACGCTGCCGCAATCGGCACCCAGCCAGTGGGCCTCGTTGCGCATGCGCATGGTGCTGTCCTTGCCGCCGCGGTTCATCGTCATGTCGACTTCGGAAGTGTAGGTGTCGCCGCCCTGGAAGGTGGTGCGCACCTCACCCTTGGCTTCGGGGTTCTGGCAGCTGAACGACAGCGTCCAGGTGTTGCCGCTTTGGGTGACGGCGCTGTTCTGGCACTTGCCCTCGGGTTGGTGCCAGCGCTGGGTGTCGATCATCTCCTGGCTGATGCACACCTTGACGCCACCGGCACCCCCCATCGCCACGCCGTGCTGCTTCATCTGCGCTGCCATCTTGGCGCGCACCTCTGGCGGCATCTGCGCCATGCGCTCGGCCATCATCGCCGAGACATCCGGCATGGCCTTGCCATTGAGCTCGCGCGAGAGCGATTTCACCTCCCACAGGCCGGCCTTCATGGGCGGCTTGCTCGCGGCCTGGGCGGGGCTGGCGACGGTCATGGCCAGGGTGATGGCCCAGGTGATGACCAAGGAGGGGGTGAAGGCGCGGTGGCTCAAGGTGGACTCCGATGCGGTCGGGTGAAGGTCCACCATCGTGACACGGCCACCCCGGGGCATCAGGTGCCCTAGGTCAAACTGGAGGGCTTCAGGAGGCCGCAGCGGCCCAGGGCTGGCACGACAGCACCTGGTGTCGCCGGGATTTGGGATAGCGCTCGCGCACGATGTCGATGGCGCCCTGCGGGGTGTCGGCCAGCACCTTGAGCACGCGCTGGACGGCTTGCGGCGAGGCCTGGCTCACGACCAAGGCAGACACTTCGAACAACTTCATGGCCGGTTCGATGGCCAGGTTCATCAGGGCACGCATCGGGTACTCCAGTGGCGAAGGCACCAGCGTCGTGCCTTCACCCTTTGAGCATGCATCATCCGGGCCAACCATGACCCCAGGATGTCACCCAGATCAGGGGTAAGCACCAGGGGTGGCGGCACCGTGATTTCACATCGTCAGCGGCGGCGCCAAGCCTGGACACCCAAAGCGGCGCCCAGGCCCGCCACCAGCAGCGCCAGCGAGGTGGGCTCGGGCACGCCGGGCACCACGTTGAGGCCGCCCACGGCCATCACGGTGGTGTCGGTGGTGCTGCCCTGGTCCACCACGGCCCAGCCCAGGTTGAGTGCACCCGATTGGGCCACCGTGAAGCTCACCGTGCGCCAGCCGCTGTCCAGCCAGCCATGGGCCGTGCCCGCAGGCGTGCCGCTCACGAACAGCGATTGCAGCGTGGCGATGGGCGCGGTGGTGGCCACCTGGCCTGCGCCCGAAGCGGTGAACCACAGCGCGTCGTTTTGGCTGGCGATGCTGGCCGTGGGGGTGCGCGTCCAGGCGCGCCACTGGAAGCTCACCGTGCTGCCGGCGCTCACGCTCAGGCTACGGCTGATGGCCGAGCCTTCGAAGGCGTTGGCGCCCAGCGCGGCCACGTTGCCCAGGCCCAGCGCCTGGCTCACCTGCACGAGGTCGCTGTCGTAGGCTGGGTCGGTGTGGTGGCTCACGCTGTAGGTGCCCGCTGCGGCGTTGGCATCGTCCCAGTCGTAGGTGGTGGCGGTGCCCAGGGCCAACATCGTGGGGTAGGGGTTGACCGACAGGTCGATGCCGGCCGGGCCGGTGGCCGCGTCGATCACGGCCACGTCGCCCACAGCCTGCCAGCCGGTGAGGCCCTGGCTGCCATCGAGGTTGGTGTTGGCCAGCACGGGCAGGGCGTGGGCCCAGGTGGTGCCGCACAGCGCGAGCGCAGCGCCCAGGCGGGCGAGTGGGAGGGTCTTGCTCATGGTGAACTTTCGGTGGATGCGTGGGGGGCGGTGCGTGCCGTGGCCGCTCATTGCTTCAGGTCACGGGCGGCCAAGAAGGTGGCGCTGCTCACGCCGCTGAGTCGCACCAGCGTGCGGGGCAGGCCCTGGCCGCTGGGGCCATCGCTGTCGATGCGCACCTCCAGGCCGGCGGCGGTGTCGGCCAGCACGATGTAGCCGGCGGCGATCAGGTCGGTGCTGGCGCCGGCCGTGGCGCGCAGCGTGGCGGCCACGGCACTGAGGTCGAGCTTGTCGTCGCCCGGGGTGAAGTCGGTGATCACGTCCAGCGCATCGCGCAGGCTGTTGTAGACGAAGGTGTCGCTGCCACCGTTGCCCGTCAGCGTGTCGGCGCCACCGGCGCCACTGATGCGGTCGTCACCCGGTGTGCCCACCAGCGTCTCGGCGGCCGGCGTGCCCGTGATGGTGCGCACCAGGCTCAGGCCCACCAGCAGCGGGTCGTGGTCCGACGAGCGGTAAGGCGTGGCCGTGTAGTAGTCGGGGGTGCAGGTGGCGCAGGCCGGTTGCTTGAACTCCAGGTTGTAGTCGATGACAAAGGGCTCATCGGCGTTGACGTGCCAGTCGGCCGCACCGGTGATGGTGCCGATCAGGCTGGGGCTGGCCAGGGCATGGTCGATCGCACCGGCTTCACCGTCGAACACATACGAATACGCCTGCGGGTTGAAGCGCGAGGCCAGGTCGGCATAGCCGTTGCTCACGAAGTGGTGCACCGGGTCTTCCTGCGTGTAGGCGTTGAAGTCGCCCAGCAGCAAGAAGCGCGACTCGCCCCAGGTGTTGCCCAGATCCTGCAGGTAGCTGCGCAGCGCCTGGGCCTCTTGCAAGCGGGTGCTGTTGTAGCAGCCCTGGCCATCGCCCTGGTCGGCATCGGTTCCCGAGGCGCCGCTGCAGCTCTTCGATTTGAAGTGGTTGACCGCCACCGCGAAGCTCTCGCCGTTCAGGGCCTGGAAGCGTTGCACCACCGACGGGCGCTTGTGGCTGGGGTCGGTGTCGCTGACCGAGGCGCCCAGGCGACTCACGCGGGCGGGCTTGTAGATCAGGCCCACCTTGATCGCATCGCTGCCCACGCCGCTGCTCGGATCCGGCACCACGGCATAGGTGCCTGTGCCCAACTGGGCGTTGAGGCCAGCCACCAGGTCGGCGATGGCCGCGTTGTTGTTTTGCAGCTCCATCAGGCCCACCACATCGGCGTTGAGCGTGCTCAGCGAGGCGATCAGCTTGGCGCGCTGGCGGCTGAACTCGGCAGCCGAATCGGCGCCCCGGCAGTCGCTGGTGGTGCCAGAAGGCGCGCAGCCCTGTTTGCTCTGGCCGCTGGCGGTGTTGCCATCGCCGAAGGTGGTGAAGTAGTTCAACAAGTTGGCGCTGGCCACCTTGATGTTGCCGCCCACGGCCGGGGCCGCCACGGGGCGCGGGTTGGCGCGCGTGAAGGCCACGCTGCCCACGGGCTGCACCTTGTACAAGCCCATGCCCGTGTTGTCGCTGGTGGCCAGGCCGTAGTCGATGACGCCCTGCAGGCTGTCGATGGTGTCACCGGCGCGCAGCGTGTTGTCGCTGGCCAGGTAGGGCGTGGGGTTGACGTTCTGGGCCGAGCTGCCATCGTCGAGCAGCAGGGTGCGCTGGGCGTTGCCGATCGCCAGGTTGACGGCGTCGAGCGTGCCAGGGCGGAACTGGTTGGTGGGCTTGAGCAGCCGGCCTTGCGCCGACAGCGTGACCTGGCCGAAGCGGCCCAGGAAGTAGTTTTGCGAGGCGGTCAGCTGCGTGTTGACCTGCACCAGCATGCCTTCGAGGGCCTCGAGCTGGGCCTCGGTGGCCGGCAGCGTCAGCACCGTGGGCACGACGCTGTAACCCTGGCCCAGCGTGGTGACCGTGGGCGAGGTGAGCTGGGTGACGGTGTGCGCGGCGGTGGTGGTGTTGCCCGCTGCGCCCACGTTGAACTCGGCGACCGTGGCGCTGACCTGCACCAGCTGTCCAGCGCTCACGGTGGGGGCGGTGCTGGTGTAGACGAAGATGCCGTCCGACGTGGCGGGGTTGCCGTCTTCCACCTGCGACTGCATGAAGAAGCCGTTGTTCGTCACGCGGGTGACGATGCCTTGCGTGGCCACGGTGCTGCCCACCAGCGGGCTGGTGGCGCCCGAACCCTGAATGGCGCTGATCGGGGTGATGTTGCCACCACCCGTGCCACCGCCCGTGCCACCGCTGCCACCCGAGCCGCCGCTGCCCGAGCCGCCACCCGATGCACCGCACACCACCACGGCCGTGGCCGTGTTGCGCGGTTGCGGGGCGGCGGTGCCGAAGTCGGCGCCGTTGTTGTTGGTGTCGGTGCAGCCATTGCCGGCGCGGGCCACGGCCAGCGTGTTGCTCGGCCCCGGCGTGGGGGCGCTGCCTTCGTAGGTGGTGGCGCTGCCAAAGCCCACGAAGTCTTCGATGTTGGCGCTGGTGGCGGTGATGGTGCCGCTCAGGGCCGTGGCGCTGCGCACCAGGGCCACCTTGCCGGCGGTGCCGCTCAAGGCGATGGTGCCGCTGGCGTCAGGGCTGGGCAGGTTGGTGGTGCCACCTGCACCCAATGCTTCTTGCACCAGCAGGTATTGACCCGGCTGCAGGGTGATGTTGCCCAGCGGGGTGACCTGCCAGCTCGTGCCCGTTGCCGAGGCGTACTGCACCGACCAGCCCTGCAGGCTGACGGCGCTGCTGCCCGCATTGAACAGCTCGATGAAGTCGTTCTTGTAGGTGGCGCCCGTGTTGCCGCCGCCACCATAGACCTGGCTGATCACCACGCCGCTGCTGGAGGCCTGGGCCCAGGTGGCCACGCACAGCGCGGCGGCCCAGACGGTTGAACGGAGTGCTCCTGCCAGACGGGGCGAGCCGGTGTGACGCATGACGACCTCAGCAATGTGAACGGTTGAGGCCGACGACGTGTCGGCCTGCGTTCAGTGTGCGGATCGTGTGTGTAAGGCCTGAGGGCGGGCTGCGTGCCCGCCATGAGCCATCGGCATCACGCCCGATGGCAAGCCTGTGATTCAGGCGCCGCGGCGCGCGCGGGCGCGGGCCAAGGCGGCCTCGATCACGGCGCGCTTCTTGTCCAGCTCGGTGGGGTCGGTCACCTTCGAGATCTCGGCGAGGTGGGCCAGCTTGTGTTCGGCCTTGGCCTCCAGCCGCGCGTCGTTCTCGGCCTGGGCCCGGGCCACGCGCACCGTGCGCTCGGCGTAGCGTTGGCGGGCCTGCTTGGCTTGGGCTTCACCCCAGGCGGCCCAGCCTGTGGGGGCGGGCGTTTGGTCGTGTACTTGGGCGTGTACTTGAGCGTTTGCGTGGGCGGGTTCAAGCTCGATGCAGTCCACCGGGCAGGCCGGGATGCACAGCTCGCAACCGGTGCACAGGTCGGTGATGACCGTGTGCATGTGCTTGTTGGTGCCGATGATGGCGTCCACTGGGCAGGCCTTGACGCACAGCGTGCAGCCGATGCACCAGGTCTCGTCGATGACCGCCAGGCGCAATGGGCCTTCAATGCCGTTTTGGGGGTTCAGGGGGATGACCGGACGGCCGGTGGCGGCGGCCAGGCGGCGCACGCCTTCAGCACCTCCAGGGGGGCACTGGTTGATCTCGGCTTCACCCGCGGCGATGGCCCGGGCGTAACCCGCGCAATCTGGGTAGCCGCAGCTCGTGCATTGCGTCTGCGGCAGCAAGTCGTTCAGCGCCCGTGCTTGGGCGCTGAGCGTGTCAACAGGGGTGGCGGTGGCGAGGCGGTCCGGCATGGGCGGGGAGTGTAGCCCCGCCGGCCGCCGTGCTCACTTGTTGTGCGCCAGGATGAAGGCCCGGATCTCGGGGTAGGCCAACTCGCGCCAGCGGCGGCCGCTGAAGATGCCGTAGTGGCCGGCACCGATCACGTCGTAGTGCTTCTGGCGGGCCTTGGGGATGCCGGTGCACAGGTCGTGGGCGGCCTTGGTCTGGCCCGCGCCCGAGATGTCGTCCAGCTCACCTTCGACCGTCAGCAGCGCCGTGGTCTTGATGTCCTGCGGCTTGACCAGCTCTTCCTTCCCCTTGGGGTTGCGCACCTTCCAGGTGCCGTTGACCAGGGCAAAGTCCTGGAACACGGTCTTGATGGTGTCCAGGTAGTAGTCTGCGTCCATGTCGAGCACGGCGTTGTACTCGTCGTAGAACTGGCGGTGGGTTTCGGCGCTGTCACCATCACCCCGCACCAGGTCCAGGAAGTAGTCGTAGTGCGAGTTGGCGTGGCGGTC
>Ga0228700_1001475_pt1 | contig 15111 bp, 18 predicted proteins | sample McNCre317_Aug_MG_FD_178019 | JGI IMG/M metagenome (GOLD analysis project Ga0228700, IMG submission 178019) | Freshwater microbial communities from McNutts Creek, Athens, Georgia, United States - 3-17_Aug_MG | ecosystem: Environmental > Aquatic > Freshwater > Creek | place: USA: Georgia...
GATCGACGCCTGTACGCACGCGATCGTGCCCGTGGCCGCCGTGCCCGTATCCGCCCCACCCAGGGCCACGTGGACCTTGGCGTTGCAGTTGCCGGCCAGCACCTTGTGCAGGTAGTTGATCAGCTTGTTGATGCCGACGCGGGGGTCTCCGCCGTCCGTCAGGTACTCTTGCTGAACGCTGACCGCGGGGCTGTTGTCGTCCGCCACGATCGTGATGTACATCACGTTATCTGCTGCCATGTGTCCTCAGTGGGTGGGTGTGGCGGGGAAAGGAGCAGGCCGGGGTGGGGCGGTGGGGAGGCACCCGCACCCACCCCGGCCCAAGCTATCAGTCGTCGGAGTTCACGATGTTGTTGATCAGCAGGCACTTCGCCGGGCATGCCAGGAACAGGGCCTGGTTCCAGTAGCAGCGCGTGCCGTAGCCGGCGTGGTCGGGCAGGTTTTCGAAGAACGAGTCCTGCTCCATTCCCGGGGGATTGAACGTGAGTTCGCTCGCGCCCAGACGGATCATCTTGCCCTTCGGCACGACGATCGCTTCGCTCGGCTTCATGAAGATGTGGGGGACCACATCGACCGAGCCGGCTTGGCTCTCGTACGAGAGGCCGTCCGAGCCCTGGGTGAGCTTGCCGCCGGCCTTGTCGGCGTAGCGGCGCAGCGCGCTCAGGTCGTTGTTCATGTCCGTCCACGACTTGGGCGAGCAGTACATGCGCATGTCGCCCATCGCGCCGCGGTTCACGGGCTTGTTCAGGCCCTGCATGACCTTCGCGAAGGTGAGCGAGCCCGAGGCCGCCGAGTGGGAGTTACCCGCCCAGAGGCTGTAGGTCGCCGCGTCCACACCGAAGAGCGAGCCCGTGTTCGCCACGATGCTGCGAAGGCCGACCATGCCGCTCGACTTGGTACCGCGGAGGTACACCTTGTCCGTCGCGACGATGTTCGTGATCTCCGCCTCGGTGCCCGAGATGGTGATGCTGCGCGCGCTCACGTCCACGGCCGTGATTTGGCACTGGCCCGCGGCGTTGCGCTGGGTCGCGCCGGTCGTGTCGAAGAAGTCCACGTAACCGCGCTCGAGGCCCGACCACATGGCCGGGATGAACGTGGCCGCCGTGAACACGATCGTGCGGGTGCCGGAGCTGCCGGACACGCTGGACACGATGCCGAGGTCGGTCTGACCGTACAGGAGCTGGAGCTCCAGGACGAACGCCGCCGTCTCGGTCATGTTCTCGACCATGTACGAGGTGCCGCTCACGAACGCGCGCTTCTTGGCGCCTTCGGACTTGCCCGAGAGGAGCTTGGCCGCGGCCGTGTACGAGATGACCTCGCGAAGCACGAAGCTTGAGCCTTGGACGGTCGCGTCCTGGGTGCGCGCGGGCTCCGGCTGATTGAGCGGGAACGCATCGCCGCTGGTCTCCAGCGTCCAGCCGTGGGCGCGCGTGAGGCGCACGGGCTGGTGGTACTGGTTGCCCTCTTGCTTGTCGCGCGAGACGAACTCCGCGTCCTTCTGGATTCGCGCGGCGTTCGGGACAAGCGACTCGAGCTTGTCGGCGTAGACTTCCTTGAACAGACCGCTGAGGGTCGAGGTGGTATTCGCAGCCATTCGGGTAACTCCTGGGGGTGGTGGTTTCTAGCCGCCGTGCCGAGGTTGCCGAACGTCCGCCCAGGTGGTCCCTTGTCCCGGATGCCCGGGGTGGTGTCTGCCGTCGTCGATCTGGTACGTGCCGATTTCCAGATAAGCGTACCCCGAATGTGGAAAGTCTGCAAAAGCAGAAGGCGAGCCCGGTGTTCCGGACCCGCCCTCGTTCCGCGGTACGCGGATCAGCGCCGGTGCTTGCGGCGGATCTCTTCAAACACGTCCTCGGACGCGCGTTTGACGCGAGCCCTGGCCTTCGGGTCGTCCTTCTCGGCCGGGGCTCGCTTACCTACGGGCCGCGCGGGCGGGAGTTTCTTCTCGGTCGCCTTGGGCGCTGACTTGCTCTTGATCCCGAGCGTGTCCGCCACCTCCTTGGCCGCGGCCTTGAAGTGCTCCTCCGTCAGGACCTCTTTTCGGGCGATCTCCGCCAGCTCCGCGCGGAGCAGCTTCTGGTGCTTGGCGTTCTTGGCGTCGAGTCCGTGCTCCGCCATGGAGCCGGCCATCCAGCCAGTGAACGTCTCGCGGAGCTTGGCCGTGGATTGCTTGCGGGTCTGCTTTTCCTCCCGCTGGCGGCGGTACTCGTCGGTCTTGTCGCGCGCCTTGAGCGCGTGGTCCGCCTTCTTTCGCGCGAAATACGCCTCGCGCTCGCGCGGGGTCATGTCCTGGACCTCCAGGGCCTCCGCAATGACGCGCTCTTTCAGCGCGTCGAGCGTGTCCGGGAAGTAGCGCGCCAGCTCGAACTCGAGGGTCTCGACATCGCGCAGGCTCGCCACGAAGCTTTTCAGCTCTTCGTTGGTCTCCACGATCTCGTCGCGCTCGGATTCAAACTCCCGACGTTCGTCGGCCAGGGCTTGCGTCTTGCGGGTGTAGTCCGCCTGCCGCATGCGCTCGGCCTTGAAGTCCTTCACCTTGATGGCCTCGCCATCGATGGTGATCTCGTCCTCGTCGCCGAGCTCGAGCTCGCCGTCCGCGCCAGCCTCGGCCTTCTCGTCCGACTCCGCCCCCTCGGTCTCCTCGGGTGCCTCCTCGTCGAGGGCTTCTTCTTGGTCGTCCGCGCTGGGCGCGTCGTCCTGCTCTTCTTGCTCTTCGCCCGCAGCCTCGATCTCCTCCCCTTCCGGGATTGAGTTTTCGAGCGCGGCCATCCAGTTCGGATCGCCTGCCATGTGTGCCTCCAGTTACCGTTGGTCTTTGAGCGGGTCCTCGGCCGGTTTGGGCAGAGACGGGGTCTTGTCCCCCTCGCTCGGTGCTTCTTGGCCCGCTTGCGTGCCGGGCGGGGTCGGGGCCGCGTTGGGCTGCGGGGCTGCGGCTCCTGCCGACGCCTCGGCCGCGGCTCCGGACGGGGTGTTCACGTCCACGGGCGGGGCCGCTGCGTCGGGCGCGTCGCCGGGGAGCATGGGCGGGAGCGGGATCCCGAGCAGGTTCAGCAGGTCCTTGGGGGCCGTGCGCCACACGCGCAGGACCTCCTGGATGAACACCGTGCACGCCTGCATCACGCCGACGTTGCGGCGGTTCTCGGGGCTGTCCGCGACCTTCTTGGCCGCCTTGATCATCTTCACGGGGTGGTCCGTGATCATCACCGGCATGTCAGGCAGGAACTGCACCATCTCGCCCGTCATGGGGTCGGGCCGTTGCGACACGGCGGGGGCGCGCATGAGCGCCTCTTCCACGCTCTTGACGAACAGGTCCTCTTTTCGGCCCGGGTCCGTGACGGGCTCGAGCCGGCCGGTCTCCATGACCTGGAAATATTGCGAGGCGTCTTGGAGCAGCCCGCGCTCGAGCAGCTTGTCCGCCGCGTCCACGCGCCCCGCGTACGTGCGGAACACCGGGTTGACGTTCTCGACCTCGATCCGGTCGATCATGTCCAGGTCCTTGGACGAGAACGCGCTCAGTCCGTCCGGGTCGTCCGAGCCGGAAATGCTCGCGATCTGGGGCGCGGTGGCGAACTCTTTCAGGATGCGGATCAACTTCGTGCCCGAGTCTTCGAGCAGGAACGTGTACGAGCCGACGAGGCCGCTCTGGAAGTGGATGGCCTGGGCCTGCACGAGCGCCAGCGCCGCTCCGGACTTGAGGCTGGCCTCCGGCTCACCGCGCGCGACGCTGTTGACGCCCGTGACGAGCTCCATGTCGCTCTTGAGCCAGTCCCGGAGCTGGAATGCCTCGGCCCGGATCGAGAACTTCTCCAGCATGCTGGGCTTGTTGGCCTCGCCTTGTGGGTACCGGATCACGTTCAGGCCGTCGCGGATCTCCTCCACGCCCAGCTCCACGCCATCCGGCAGGAGCACGTCGTTGTGGCCGAACGCGTCTAGATTCGACACGCACGTGGACAGGAGCGAGTCGTACACGCGTTGCAGGCCGAGCAGGTCCCACGCGGAGGCGTAGCCGATCGAGCCGGCCTCGAGGAACTCCTCCGGCACCATCTCGGACACCGGCAGGGACGGGAACGGGAGTGGGCCGTCGAAGATCACGATACCCGAGCCCACGATGATCACGTAGCGCCCGCCGGGCAGGGCCGGCGTGTCGCGGTGCATGAAGTGGTACTCGTAGATCGTGTCCGAGCGCTCTTTGTAGCGCGAGCCCAAGCCAAACCCCACGGAGCGGGACAGCTCGTGCTCGAGGCAGTCCTGATCACCCTCCAGGATTTCGTCCTTGATCTCTTCGGCTCGGGCGGGGTCGGCCGCGTTCAGGCTGGCGGCAACGGCCGCGATATCGTAGCGGTTTCGCGGTCTGCGAATCGCGAACCAGTCGTGGTCGTTGGTGTCGCGGTCGAGGTCGCAGGCCACCTCCATGGGGCTGCATGCGCGCGAGTAGATGTCGCCCGCTCGCTTGCCCGTAGCTTGGTCCACGGCCCCGATCGTCGGGTCCCACGTCTGCCAGAAATAGCCCTTGCCGTACAGGAGCGCGCGCAGGGCCGTGCCCCGCAGGTGCTGCTCTTGGTGCTTGTGCCGGCTGTAGTATTCGATCACGCGGCGCGCGGTGGGGACCTGCGCCAGCGCCTTGGCCGTGGCGTTGATCGCCTTGGGCATGAGCGCGGGGCGATCCGCGGTGGCGCTCGTGAGCATGTACCGCACGAGCGAGCGCATCTGGTTACTGCGCGCGCCCAGCTTCTCGCCGTCGTCGCCGAACTCGATGATCTTGGAGGTCTCGTGGCCGCCGTCGTCGGACAGGCCGTAAAACGCGGCGTGGACGGAGCGCCAAAGGCTAAGCAGGCCCGTCTTGCTCAGTCCCTGGTAGTACTCGCGGACGCGACCCTTGATTTCGTCCGCGATCTCCTCCGGATCCGTCTTGGCCGCCCAGTAGTCGGGCTCTTCCGGCTCGGGCTCCGCATCCCACCCGAGCGGGGCCTTCTGGGTTTCCGCAGGTTCCTGGTAATCCACGTTCCGAGGGTAGCACGGCCCGGTTTAGGGGTCGAATCTACCTCTTGCGCCCCCGGAACAGTTGTGACAGGGCCTGGGCGGACGAGCTGGTGCGCGCGCCCTTCGGCACGTGATGGGTCGTGGTGCTGTGCAGGTGGGGCGGGAAGGGGTTGCGGGTCGTGATGTTGCGGTTCAGGTACACCATGGCCGGGACCGTGTCGAAGTGCCCGCCGCCGGGGCTCTCGGCCAGCTTGGTGCGGGCCTTGTTCCACGTGGCCTGCTCGAGCTGCGCGATCAGGAACGTGCACCGGGACAGGATGCGGTAGCGCTTGGACTGGATCTTGATGCGCAGGTTATTGATCGCGGCCTCCATCTCGTCCTTGTCCGTGGCCGAGATGTTGAGGTCGTGCTCGCGCGATAGGTCGCAGATCAAGCGCGCGTCCGTGTCGCTCACGCGCTTGTAGGTCGTTGAGAGGATCTGGCCGTTTCGGAAGCTGCGCACCGGCGCTTTGCGCGCGGGCAGGTCCCGGTAGAACAGGGACCGGGTGAGGGCTAGCTCCTCGGCCCAGGCCGCGTCGGTCATGCCCTTGGGCTTGACGGGTTCGCGGCCCCAGAGCTGCCACTCGCGGGCCTTGATCGCGCGCGCGACCTCGCGCGAGTTCTTGCCCTGCGTGTACAGGTCGCCCTCGATGATGAACAGGCCCGACTTGAAGTCCTCGTAACCGAACACGGCGCCGGTGGCGTGCGCGAAACCGGGGTCGATCGACACGTAGGTGTCGCGGTACTCGGGCTCAGGCCAGGAATCGACCACGATCTCGTTTTTCACCTCGGCCATCTCCGGGATCACGACGCGCTCAGAATCCACGATGTGCTCGCAGAACAGCTCGCGGCGGACGCGGTTACTGCCCATACCGCCGAGCTCGCGGATGAAGCCGTCCTTCTGCTCGCGAGAAAAGCGGGGACAGTCCTGGATCGTGCGCATGGAGTACATACCGCGCGCCTTGGCTTCCGGGATGTACTTCGTGCTCCACGCGTGGCTGGGGGTCACCGGCGGGGTCGAGCCCATGATGCCGAACCCCTGCGGTTGCGTGAGCATTTGAGGCAGGAGCACGGAGCCCATTAGGTCCTCGAGGTTATCGACGAACGCGGGCTCCGTGAACATGAACGCGTACGTGGCCGGGCCGCGGAGCCAGTCCGGGTGCAGGTCCACGCCCACCAAAACGATGCGCGCGCCCCACGGCCACGTGAGCGTGTGGGCCGAGCGCTGGAAGGTGCCCTTCTTGATCTCCATCGGGAGCAGCTCAGGGGGGCAGTCCTGGAAAAGCTGCATCATCGTGGGCACGAGCAGCTCCTTGACGTTGTCTTTCGTCGGGGCTGCGTACGGGATGCGCGTAGCGCACCGGCGCCGGATGCATGTCTCCACCGCGATGGTGGACATGGTGAAGTCCTTGCCGCTCTGGCGCGACACGTCCATGCAGTAGATGCGCTCGGCGCTCGATTTCACCGTGCGATGGCTCGCATAGATGTCGTCGTAGATGCGCTGTTGGCTCGGGTCGAGCTTCCATCGCAGGTTTCCGGCCGTCCACGCTACGCGCAGGTTGCGTTGGCGCTCTGGAGAGCACAGATCCCACGCCTTGGTGGGGCTGATCCACGGGTCAGGCTCCCGCGGCAGCTCGATAAGAGGCGCCTCCTCCGTCATGCTACGGAGTGTAGCCTAGGTCATCCAGCATTGCCTCGGCGATAGCCTTGGCGCTGCCGGGGATGTTCATGCGCTGGGCCGACAGTCGCGCCACCTGGAGGCACTTGTCGCTTCTGCACTTGCCGTCCGTGTTCCAGTACACCGACACCACGTCCTGTAGTGGGTTCAACGCCACCACCAGGTTCTTGCGATCGGTCTTGAGCCAGATCGCGAGCATCCGAGTCCAGACCTCGTAGTACGGTAGGGTCACTTAGCCTCTAGGCGCTCGAGCGCCAGGCGGTTGTACGCGATCAGGTACCGGCGCTGGTTCTTGCGCAGTTGGATCCCGAACGCGGTCGGGTCCATGGCTACCTTCGTGGTCAGGTCCAGCAGCTCGATCGCCGTGAACGGCCGGTCCCCGGGCGGAAGCTCGGACAAGATCTTGGCCGCCGTCTTCTTCGCTACCTCGACCTGCCAGGCTTGCATCACTTGAACCTCTCGCGGATTCGATCCACCAAGTCCGTGATGGCGAACGGGCCGGACTGCGGGCCGTACACGATACGCACGATCTCCTCAAGCCGGGCCTTGGCGTCGTCGATCGGGGGCATCGGCGCGGGGTGCTCAGTCACGAAGTGACGGGTTGCGTCCTCCAGGGCCTGCTTGCAGAACTGCGCCAGCTCAGGCCCGTCCTTGGCGCGTACCGCGAGCGAGTACGGGAGCCGAGCGCGCAGGACCAGGATCGCCCCCTCTCGCCCGCGGAACGCGCGCCGGACCTCGATCCCGGCTACGTCGGGGCAGTGCTCCACGGCCACACTGCCGGGCTCGGCATTGAGGAGCGATGGCAGGTGCGCCCGGGTCTCCCCCATCATGGTCGAAAAGGTGCCGCTCATTTGCCCCCCCGAAAGCCCGACTGAAAGCGCTTCACCGCGCCCGCCCACAGAACGAACGTCTTGATCTCGATGCTCCACCACAGACGCAGGTACCACGGCACCGGGCGCTTGTACGCCTCGATCTCGATGCCCTGGAGCAGCTCGCGCTCGAGCGCGCCTTCGTCCCGGTTGCTGAACCCGCTCGCCTTGGGGTCCATTACTTCCCCTTCGGCGTTCGGCCCGCCGCCAGGCGCAGCGCGTCGTTGCTCTTGCGGTTCGCGATCTCCGCGTCCAGCTTGGCCTCGATGCTGCGCAGGACCTCCGCCGCAGGCACCGCGCTCGCGCGTGCCTGCTCCGCGATCGTGCGCACCTCCGCCAAACCCTGGGAGTTGGCGTCGCACCGCTCCTGGAGCTCCGCGATCTCGTCGTTCTGCTCGAGATCCACGTCCGTGCGGTTGGCCAGGCGCCGCGCCGCGTCCCACGCCGCCAGAATACCCAGCGCCACCAGCGCCGGTGAGATGAATGCCTCCATGTGCCTCCCTACCCCGGCCTAGCGCCGGGCTTGCTTGTTCTTGAGCTCGACGTAGTAGCGCGTGGGCTCCCCGTCGAGGTACTCGTACGCCAGGGCCTCGTACGGGCCCGCGTCCCGCAGGACCGTGCCCTGCTCGAGCAAATGCACCGGCAGCTCGCACTGGACCACCCGGTACTCGGTCTTGCCGTGGACCAGGTGCGGCACGACGCCGAACACCACGGCCAGGGCTTGGTCCTTGGCCTCCGCCGGCGCCGGTTTCTCTTCGGGTACGGACGCCGGGGTGGGTGCCGGTTCGGCCGGCTTCGGACCCTTGCGCGCGAACGGGGATTGAACGCTCATGCGCACACCTCCGCGCGATGACGCGCCGCGCGTGCCACGCACTCCGCCACGCTCAGGCCGTACCGGCTCGACGTGCTGTGTCGCCACGCCGCAAGGGCGTCCGCAAGTGCTTGCCTCTCCCGCTCTTCCATGCCCTCACCCTAGCGCGCTGCGCGCACGAGGTCAAGCGCGTGCGGTGCAAGCCTAGTGCTGGAACTCCGCCGTCTCCGGCGTGCCGAGGGCCTCGGCCGCTTCGTCCACGGTCTTGCGCTCGGCCGTGGTCTTGTCCTCGGGCTCGGGCTTCTCCTCCGGCTCCGCCTTTTCCTTGGGCGGGTCGAAGTTGTCCTTGTCGATCTTCTGCAAGAGCCAGGCAATGTGTTTGCCCTTCTCGCGACACACGGCCCCGCGCTCGCCATTCGGCAGGAGCGGGCCGCAGGTCAGGTACTCGGTCTGGGTCGCGATCCACTCCGCGCGGATGCGCTTGACCTCGCGCACGAACATGACCAGGGTCGGGTCGAGCTCGTCCGGGTTCTTGGCCGTCTCCACCCGGTGCACCCAGTTGCGTACGCTCTGCCGGCTCAAACCCGCGCGCTCGGCCGCGATCGTGTAGAACGGGACCGCGTTCGGCGCCTTGAGGAGCTGGAGCATGTGCGCCGCTCGCTCGTGGTCGAAGGTCGGGGGCGGTGCGCGGTGCTTGGTCACTTCACACCCCCCGGATAGACCGTCAACAGGCGCCCTTGCGCGAGCACGGCCTTGAGCGTGCGCCGCAGACCGTCCATGTCCACCCGCGTGCCCGGACACGTCTTCTTGGTCGCGAGCGCCGCCGGCACCAAGGCCGCGGTCTCGCGATGGCCCAAGACCGCGTCGTGGTCGAGCTTGTACTCGCGGCACCACATCGTCAGGAGCTGGAGCAGGGCCACGTACTGGACCGTGCTGAAATCGGACACGTTGCCGTTGCCGATCACGCACACGCCCAGCGTGTTCTTGTTCAGGCCCACCACGTGCGCCCCGGGCTTCTCGACCGGGCGGCCGAAATGCAAGGACCCGTCCTCGTGCACCACCGCGTGGTACCCGATGTCGCGCCACTTGAACCCGAGCACGTGCGTGCGCTCGATGTCATCGATCGTGCGCCCGGGAACCCCGTTGTGGTGCACGATAATGTGAGTGATCTTGCGCATTTATAGATGGGCCAGCGGCTTGCCAGTTCCGCATTCCACGGTCAGTGCCGGGTCTTGTTTGGCTTTTGGATGATGGCCCATCTGAAATGTACAGGCCCGGGTGCGGGGTGTCAAATCGGGGGTCAGATGGGACCCTAGCGCTTGCGTATGTTTCAAGATGGGGTGCCGGGGTATCGAAAATGGGCGTGTTTTAGTACGGCCCCCGCCTGACCCGTACGGACCCCCGGCCGAGCCCCTGGCCCCCGGTCACCCCCGGGTACCCGCACCCCGCCCGCACCCCCTCCCGGCCCCGCCCACCCGCCTACCTACGGCCTCGCACGGGCCTCGCCGTGGGCCGCTCGCACGGGTGCAGCACCCCCACCAGGTCAAGCTCGCGAGCGGGTCTCAGAGGGGGCAGGGCATGCTCGTGCGCCTGTTCGGGTGCGGGGGGCGGGGGGCGCATTTGGGTCTCGGGCCGGATCTTGTCCATGCTTGGGTTCTAGCTCGGGTTCGGGGGTTTGTCTATGGCATTTTCGGTCGCCCGGACCCGGCCCTGCGCCCGAGCACGGCCCGCTCGAGGCCCGCTCTAGGGCGCGTTTACGGCGGGATTGGGGGCGAAAGCCCCAAAACCTGCGCCAAATCGAGCAAGCAACCCCGGCACCCACAAACCGGCCGACCGACCAATGCCAGTATTGCCAGTATCTGCCAGTATCATACTGGCAGACGATTTACCAACAATATCATATACATAACTCACTATGCCAGTATTGCCAGTATATCTAGCTTAATCGTGGTGAGACACTAATATTTATCTTTTATTATAGCATACATATTGTGATCCCATAGGAGTTTAGGGAAAAGTGCTGGCATACTGGCAAAACCGCACAAGTACATGAGATTGTTCAGGAATACTCTGCCAGTATGATACTGGCATATACTGGCAATACTGGCACGATCTGGCGTCCCGCACGTGCGCGGGCGGAAAAGGGCGGCGAGTCTGTAATCTATTTCGCGCCCATCTTTCAAAATGACTTGCGCCGGGGGCGTGCCGGGCGCATGCTGTATTTCAAGAAAGCGAGACGCGACGCCATGACGACCGCCGCGCAAACCCTGATCCGCCAAAGTGTTCGCGAAAACGTCACCGTCCGTACGACGGACACGAGCGTGTGCGATGACTTGCTCGCCGAGTGCGCCGACGACTGCGACACCTACGAGTCGCAGATCGGCGTGACCGCGGACGGCTTGCCGCGCATGGGCGTGCACTACTGGGGCACCACAGATAGCGGGTTCGATTGGTCGGTGCTCGTCGAGCTAGCGGACTAACCCGCAACCCGCCCGCGGTGCGTGAGGCGCTGATAGCAGACTGACCCATATCTCAAGAAAGCGAGACGAGACGCCATGACCACCTACCGACTTACCCGCCGCAACCCCGACGCCGATTACGCGACCCGCATGTACCAGCTCCTGCGCCGCATGTCGCACGCCATGGAGCCCGGCCCTGCTCGGGCGAGCGCCTACGGGGTCGCGCTGGATTGGCGCCGCATCGCAGTCGAGCTCTCGGCCTAACCCGCACCCAACCCCACCCCGGAGCCATGCACATGAACACGCTCTTGACCATTCTCGGATTCGTGACCCTCGCCATCAACGTCGCCAACGCGATGATCGGGGGTGCGCTGTGAACGCGCAGCCCAGTGAAACCCAAGCCGTGCTCGCTTCCGTCTCCGCTCGCAGTCTCGCGCCACTGCTCGATGCGTTGCTCGCGCACGCGTCCACTGACAACACGCGGCCCCACATCAGTGGCGCGTTGCTCAAGGTCGAAGAGGGGCGCATCGTCGGCGTCGCGACGGACGGACACCGGCTCATCCTTGCGCGCATCCCTACCGTGGGAACGGTCAACGGGACGGCGGACATGCTCGTGAGCCGGGAGTCACTCGAATCCATGCGCTCCACCGTCAAGGCCGCGGTCAAGGCCGCCGGACGCAAGGCCGACCCGCAAGCCGACATCGCGTTCAAGGCGCAATCGATGGGGCTTGCGTGCGGAGCGCTTTCCGTGTCATGCGCGCGTGTTGACGAGCGGTTTCCGCCCTACACGCAAGTCATCCCTGACTACGCGCGCACGGGCCTCACCCCCGAGCAGATGCCCCCGAACGAGTACGGGCGAGAAGTCAAGCGCGGGTTTGCGTGCGGGTCCGTCGGCATTAGTCCGTCTTACCTCGCAGACGCCCTTAGCTACGCGGGCGTCATCGTGGGTGATGGCGGCGCCAAGCTCCACGTCGGTCCCGCCGAGCTTGACCCCGTGTGCGTGTTCGCCGAGCACGTGGACCGCGGTGACGTGATCGTGGTCATTATGCCCATGCGCATCTAGCTACCAGCGCAGTCTCGTACGACGGCAACCTTCACGTTCGCGGTGGTAAGCGCTGGTACGTCATTTTGTTGCGCTCCTAGGCGCGTGCGCGTTGCCGCTCGGCATTGTCGGGCGGCATAGCGGACCCACTAGGACAAGAAACGAGGAACATATGGCAAAGCTCTCAAAGCACGTTGTTCGCGACCGCGTCAACGTCGCATACCGATACTTCGAATCCGCGTGCGAGCAGCACCGGCTTGACCGGCGCTTCCGCGAGCTGGAAGCCGTCGCGCTGAAAGGCGAGCGTGAGCACCTGGCCTTCGGCTCACGACTGCTCGGCCGTCGTCCCAAGCGCCAGCAGCCCATTGAAGTGGCTGCGCGCTACTTCGTTGTCAAGGCCATCTCGGAAGCGCTGGAACGCAAGAGCCTCGCCGAGCTTGCCGAGCTCCGCGCCGACTACCAGCTTGGCGCAATCATCGGCCATGCGCTCGCAGCCCAGGGCGTCGATTTGGGCTGCGGGGACGGCTTCCGTGAGCTGGACTACGCTGACCACTTCGCGACCAAGGAGGGTTGATCATGCCCCGCAAGAAACCGCTAGGTCTGCGCTTGTCCGACGCGGAACGCGCCGTCAAGCGCGCGGTCCTAGCGCGCGACATGCACGCAGGCGAGTGCATGGAGTGGGATTACGAGAATCCCGACGCGTGCCTCGATTGCGCGCACCACACCTTCACGGTCAAGCAAGCCCGCGAGGCCCTACGCAAGATTCAAGGCGAAACCCCCTAGCGCATTGACATCACCCCCTGCCCGGGCTAGGGTCCGTACACATGGCGTCTTGTACCCTGACCGTACTATCGCCCCTGGGCAGCGACGCTGCGAAGCGCATCACGTCCAGGGGCGTGACCCCACCCGCACATGTGACCCTACACCAGGGTGTCGAAGCGCCCGTGGCCGGGGCCGCTGACCTGTTCGCGACCCTCGAGGCGCTATCCCAGTCGCCCCGGGTGATGATCGTTCGTGGCGCCATCCTACCGGGCGTCAACCGGAGCTCGATGCGCCGGGCGCATGCGACCGAGCCCACACTCGCGGAGGCCGCGCGGCGGTGGCTGCTGATTGATGTGGACTCGTGGCGCGCGGAGATACCCGCGGACGACTTCGCGGCCGACCCGGCCGGGTGGGTGCCGAAAGCCGTGGCCGAGCTCCCTGAGGCGTTCCAGGGCGCGGCTTGCTGGTACCAGGCCACGGCAAGCGCGGGGATCAAGCCGGGTGTGCGCCTTCGGCTCGCGTTCTGGCTCTCTCGCCCGCTCACGAATGCGGAGATCCGAAAGTGGATCGTGGGGTGGCGCCTGCCTGTGGATGCGGCGCTCTACACGCCTAGCCAGCCGCACTACCTTGCGCGGCCTATTTGCGAGGCCGGGGTCGCGGACCCGGTGGACCCGGCCCTGCGGTCGGGCATCCTGGCAGGGCGCACCGACACGGTAGAAGTTCCGGGTGTGCTCGATCCAGGTCGCTCCGACGCGGCGCATGCGGACCTGTACACGACCGCGCGCAAGGTGGCCAAGCGAGCCGAAGGGGATCGGCGCAATGCCCTGAACGCGGCGGCCTATCGCCTGGCCCGCGTGTGGGCCGCGGACGAGCTCCCGCGCCAAGCGATCGAGGAGGCCCTGGGCAAGGCCGCGCTCGATGCGGGCTTGCCCCTGTTTGAAGTGGCGGCCACGATCAAGAGCGCCGTGCGCGATGGCACCGCGAAAGGTGGCGCGGACCGAGACGGGTGGAGGACCGAGCTTGCGTTCGACGACGACGGTAACGCGCGAGCCACGGCCGCGAACGTGAGCCTGTACCTCGAGCACCATCCGACGTTCGCCGGGCGCATCGCGTTTGACGAGCGTGCGCTCCGCCCGCTTTGGGTCGAGGGCGGGCCGCCTTGGGACGGCGAGGTGCCGCGGCCGGTGACGGAGGCGGATGAGGTCAGGATTGTGGAGTGGTTTCAATCGCAGGCCGGGATCCAAGCCGCGGCCCCGTGGGTGCATGCGGGCGTACACAAGGCGAGCGAGGGGCGGAGCTTCGACCCGATCCAGGTCTACTTGCGGGGACTTCCCGAGTGGGATGGCGTCGAACGCGCCAGCACGTTTTTCATCCGGCACTTCCAGTGCGAGGACACGATCCTCACACGCGAGCAGACGAAGTGTTGGTTCATCTCGCTGTACCGCCGAGCGTTCGCCACACTGGCCGAGCCCGTGCAAGCGGACTACATGCTCGTGCTCTGCGGCGCGCAGGGGCTTCGCAAAGGGTCGGTCCTGCGCGCACTTTGCCCGGACTCCCGCTTTTTCCGGGATGACCTGCCGCCGCTCGACTCGAAAGACGCGCGCCAAGCCGTGACGGATGCTTGGATCGTGGAGCTCTCCGAGCTCACGCACCGCAAGGCGGATCGCGACGTGTTCAAGGGGTTCATTTCGGCTCGCGTGGACAAGTTCCGCCGGCCCTACGGACGCGACGAGGTGGTGCACCCGCGCCGGTGCGGTTTCGCGGGCACGACGAACGAGCCCGAGTTTCTCAACGACCCCACGGGTGACCGCAGGTTCTGGGTCTTAACCCCGCGCGTGCGTGCAGACGTGGATCGCGTGATAGAGGAGCGCGAACAGCTTTGGGCCGAGGTCGCGGTCTACGCCGAGCGCGGGGATCTGGCGTACCTCTCGCACGGCCTCGAGCTCGAAGCCGAGCACGTGCGTGCGGAGCATTTCGAGGAGGACCCTGCGGTCGATATCCTGCGCAAGTACCTGGAGCGTCCAGCCGTCACGGGCCCGTTCTCGGTCCAACTCGAGTGGGAGCCCGATCAGCTCGACGAAAAAAGACTAGTTCGGTCCTTGACCACGCACCAAGCCGCGCTCATAGTGGGCGTACCGATCGCCCAGGTCACGCAGCTTGGCCGGGTCAAGCACGCGCTCCGGCGCCTCGGGTGGTCCGAGAAACGCAGGCGCAACATGCGAAGGTGGTACCCGCCCGAAGGGTGGGAGTACACCAGGGGAGACACACGACATGCACAAGATCAAGTTTCTTGACGGCACCGAAAAAGAGTTTCAGAACCTGCGGGGCGCGGACCTGCGGGGCGCGGACCTGTGGAGCGCGAACCTGTGGGGCGCGGACCTGCGGGGCGCGAACCTGGAGGGCGCGAACCTGCGGGGCGCGAACCTGGAGGGCGCGAACCTGCGGGGCGCGAACCTGGGGGGCGCGAACCT
>Ga0228700_1001476_pt1 | contig 15098 bp, 10 predicted proteins | sample McNCre317_Aug_MG_FD_178019 | JGI IMG/M metagenome (GOLD analysis project Ga0228700, IMG submission 178019) | Freshwater microbial communities from McNutts Creek, Athens, Georgia, United States - 3-17_Aug_MG | ecosystem: Environmental > Aquatic > Freshwater > Creek | place: USA: Georgia...
AGGCCCTCGCGGATCTGTCCGGTGCGCCGGTTGCTGAACCGGGCCTCGTAGGTCTGCACACCGCCGCCGCGGAACAGGTCCTGGTCCTTGTTGTCCATCAGGGCCGCCTGCTCGGGCACCAGCTCGAACACGGTCTTGCCAATCCATTGCGCCCGGTCCACGCCGAACAGGTTTTCGAAAGCCTTGTTGAAACGCAGGTAGCGGCCTTGCCGGTCCTTGAGGTAGATGGCAGTCGGCGTGGCCTCCAGCAGCACCTCGACAAAGCGCAGCTGTTCAGCCAGGCGCGCCTCCATCGATTTGCGCACCGAGATGTCGGTGCGAATGGCGATGTACTGCTCCGGCAGGCCATCGGCCCCCATCAGGGGCACGATGGTCGCGTCCACCCAATACAGGCTGCCGGACTTGCTGCGGTTGCAGATTTCGCCGTGCCAGACCTGGCCCGTTGAAATGGCATGCCACATCTCTGAAAAGAAAGCCGGGCTGTGCACGCCGGCGTTGACGATGCGGTGGTTGCAACCCAGCAGCTCGCTTTGCGCATAGCCGCTGATTTCAGAGAACTTGCCATTGGCATAGGTGATGGTGCCCTGCAGGTCGGTCATGCTGACGATCGCATGCTGGTCCAGCGCAAACTTCTGGTTGTTGAGAGCCCGCCGGCCCAGTTCGCGTTCCTGAATGAGGCTCACCACACGGTGGATCAAGGCGTCCAGGTCATCGGGGTCCAGGGGCGCCAGGCTGTCGTCGGGGCCGGCTTCCAGCGTTCCCAGGGCACGGCGCAAGGCTTCCAGGGCGCGCTGACGTGCCTTGAGCTCGCTGCGCAGCTGCTGGTCCAGGGCGTGCTGGCGCGACACGTCGCGAAAGGTCAGCACATGGCCGCTGACCGTGTTGTCGCTGGCATACATGGTCGAAAGCGTGGTGTCGAGCGTGATGCGCTGTCCGGAGGCGCCCGCCACCTCCAGCTTGCGCATCTTCCAGTCGGGCACCTGCGGGTCATAGCTGAAGGCACTGGGCAAGAGCTGTTGCGCGTCACTGCCCAGCAGTTCCTGGCCGGAGAAGCCCAGCAGCTGCTCGGCTGCCGGGTTGCTGTAGACGAGCCGGAACTGCGCATCCGTGCGCAGCACGCCGTCGGTGATCGCGTTGAGCGTCACCGCCGCCTCTTCCCGCTGCGCGGAGAGGTGGCCAGCAGCGCGGCGGATGATGTCAAAGGTGTGGCGGATCTCCATGGGCGCATCGGCGTCGATCAGGGCATCGACGTCCATGCTGCCGGCCAGGATCTCGCGTTCACGCCGGCGCACCCGGTCAAAGTTGCCCAGCCAGCGCTTCAGCGGAATGCGGATCAAGATCACACCGGCCAGTAGGGCCAGCAAAGCCAGCAGCAGCGCAAACACCGCGACCCGCCACAGGTCGGCCGCCACCTTGTCGGCGGCGAAGCTAAGGCGCAGCACCCCGTAGTCCTTGCCCCCCACGCGGATGTTCTGGTTGATGTCAAACAGATGTCCGGCCACCATGGCGCTCAACCAGGCCGGTGGCGCCAGGCCGATGCGTGGCGTATTGGAGGAAGTCAGCACCCCGCCATTGGTGTCGATGAACTGGGCCCGGTCAAAGTTGGACTGGGATATGGCCCGCTCCAAGGTGCGGCTGATGGTGTCGTAATCGCCAATCACGGCACTCTCGCCCACCGTCTGCGCGGCCACGTTGACCATCATCTCGCCGGCCAGCTGCTCAGCGTCGATCTGCTGGGTGAACTGGTAGCGGTAGAACAGCGCCAGGCTGATGCCTACGAACAGCGCCAGCGTGGCCACATAGAGTGCGAAGACACGCCCGACCAGTGACCTTGGCAGCAGGCGTTGCAACACGGGCATGGCAGGCAGGCGCTTCAGTTCAGTTCAATGCAGCGAGATGGGGGCGGTCTGGTAGAAGCGCCGGTAGGCCGCGTAATCAGCACCGCTGGCCGCGACGAAGTAAGCGTCCTGGGGCAGACCCACTTCCTTGGAGGCCTGATGCAGGATTTCCTGGCCGCGCGGGTCTTTGTACATGTCGATGAAGGCCGCAGCCACCTTGCGCGCATCGGCCTCGGGCACCTTGCTGGAAGCCATCAAAGCCAGGTCCTGGAAGGGTTCGGAGCTCCACAGCACGCGAAACTTCTTGCCTTCCCTGCGGGCATAGCCCTCGACCAATTGCGAGTTGCCGCCCGCTGCCAGCACCTTGCCAGAAAACAGCTGCGCAAAGGCGGCATTCTGGTTGCCGGCAAAGACCACCTTGACCTCTATGCCCTTGGACAGCATGTGGGCGTAGGGCACCTTGTAGACGATAAAGGCCTCGGGCCCGGCAAAGGCCACCTCCTGGCCCTTGAGCTGCGACAGGTCGGTGATGGGAGAGTCGGCCGGAACCACGATCTGCCCTTGCAGCGGGGGTGTGTTGCGTCGTCCGAAGACCTTCCATCCGAGCTGCTCGCGCTCCGGGCTGAACAGGTGGTTGCTGAAGACGAACTCCACTTCTTTGGCCAGCACATAGCTGGTGGTGTCGGCCGACGTGCGGCCTATTTTCAGGTTCAGGCGCACACCGCTCTTTTCTGAAACATAGGCAATGATGGGGTTCCAGTAGGCTGCGGTGAGGTTGATGTCGTACTGGTTCACCGGCGAAAAGTTGTAGCCGGCATTTTGGGCTGCTGCCGGCCAAGCCCAGGCCAGCATGGCGGCGGCTGCGCCCAGCAGAAATCCTCGTTTCATCGGTATCCCCCAGTCAGGCAATAGGTCGCGTGTGCCTTGGCACCCGGTCCATCATAAGACAAGACCGCAGCCGGGCAAGGCCTGATGCCAGCTGACTTCAGCCCAATTGCAGGGCCAGCTCCAGGTATTGCGCCACAGCCACCTCCTCGGCGCGGCGCTGCACATCAAAGTTGCCGCTGTATTGGCGCGCATCGAGCCAGCGGCCCAACGTGTGGCGCAGCAATTTGCGGCGCTGGCTGAAGGCCACCTGCACCAGCTCGCCAAGCAGCGCCACGCTGACCGGCGCCGGGCTGGCCCGGGGCAGCATGCGCACCACCGCGCTGTCCACGCGCGGCGGCGGGTCGAAGCTCTCGGGCGGCACAAACAGCACGTCTTCCATGGCATAGCGCCACTGCAGCATCACGCTAAGGCGTCCATAGGCGGCGGTGCTGGGGGTGGCCACCATGCGGTCAATCACTTCTTTTTGCAGCATGAAGTGCTGGTCTTCGATGCAGTCCACATGGTCCAGCAGGTGAAACAGGATGGGCGTGGAAATGTTGTAGGGCAGGTTGCCCACCACCCGCCACTTGCCCGGCGCCTGTGCCGTGTGGGCGGGGAGCCGGCTGAAATCCACCTTCAGCACATCGGACTCGACCACCGTCAAGTGGCTGTGGCTGCGCAGGCGCTGGGCCAGATCACGGTCCAGCTCGATCACCGTCAGGTGGCCCAGGCGCTCCACCAGCGGCTGGGTGAGCGCAGCCAGGCCTGGCCCGATCTCCACCATGCGCTGGCCTGGCTGCGGAGCAATCGCACGCACGATGGCATCCACAATGCCGCCATCTGACAGGAAATGCTGGCCGAAGCGCTTGCGGGCAATGTGTTTCATGGCCTATTGGGGCGGCTCGCGCAGCTCCACATAGGCCCGTTCACGCACGTCCCGCGCCCAGGTCGCATAGGCCTCCTCGAGCTTGGTCTCATGTAGCTGGTTGCGCACCAGCTCACGAACCTCGCGAGGGCTGAGCTCCACGCGCCGGCGGTCCGCCAGCTCGATCAGGTGCACGCCGAAACGGCTGACCACCGGTTGGCTGATCTCGCCCTCCTTGAGCTGGTTCATGGCCTCTTCGAACTCGGGCACATACATGCCCGGATTGGCCCAGCCCAGGTCACCGCCCTGGGCCGCGCTGCCGTCCTGCGAGTTGTCACGCGCGGCCTTGGCAAAATCCAGGGTGCCACCCACGATGCGTTGACGCAAGGCGGCCAGCTTGGCCGTGGCAGCTGCCACCGACAGCTCGCTGCCGGTGCGCAGCAGGATGTGGCGCGCCCGGGTCTGCAGCATGGTCTTGACCAAGGTGCTGGGGCTGCGTCGCTCCAGCACCTTGAGGATATGAAAACCTGCACCCGAGCGCACCAGCTCGGACACGCCGCCCACCGCCACCCCCTGGGTTGCCTGCACAAAGGACAGCGGGTAGCGGTCACCCCGGCGCAGGCCAAACTCGCCTCCCTTGCTGCGATCGGCATTGGAATATTGCTGCACCAGGTTGGTGAAATTTTCACCAGCGCGGGCTCGCACCAGCAAAGCCTGGGCCTGGGCCTGCAGCTGCGCCACCAGGCTGGCGTCGGCCTTCTCGGGCACCGCCACCAGCAACTGCGCCAGGTTGATTTCCTGCGCCAGCGGGTCGTTGTTGCTGGCCTGCTGCTGGGCGATGGCGCGGTCCACGTCCTGCTCGCTGACGCGCACGCGGGCCTCTACATCGCGTTCCCGCAGGCGGCTCAAGACCAGCTGTTCGCGCAGTTGCTGGCGCAGGCTGGACACACTGACACCCTGCTGCGCCATGCGCTGGTGCAGGCCGGCCAGATCGACCTGGTTTTGGCGCGCCAGGTTTTGCTCGGCCAGATCCACCGCCACATCGTCCACACGCACGCCGGTCTCGGCCGCCAGCTGCAGCTGGGCACGGTCGCTGATGAGGCGCTCCAGCACACCCTGGCGCAGTTCCTGTTCAGGCGGCAGCGGCTGGCCGCCGGCCTTGAGCTGGCTGACCACGCGCTGCAGGGCGGCGCGCACCTCGTTGTTGGTCACCGGCTCGGAGTTGACCACCGCCACCACAAAATCGGCCGACTCGGTCTTTTGCGCGTGGGCGCTGAAGGCCATCAACATCGCGCTGGCGATCCACGCCAGGGCTCCCATGGGGAATTTCATAAGCATCTATTCGTAATGGCTGAAGCGACTGTTGGCATTGGCGCCGCCGTCGCGCAGGTTTTGGTAGCGCGAGATATTTTGCTTCAGGGTGGCACGCGGGTCCGCCGTGCCCAAGCGGGTGAAGCCAACAAACTCAAGCTGGAAGATCCAGCGTTCCACCGCCGTGGACGTGCTGGTCTGGGTGCGGGAGAAGACCACGCGTGCCAGCCAGCAGCCCGCATCGTACTCGACGCCCAACAGGGTGTCGACCATCTTGGCCTGGTCCATGCTGTAGTTCATGCGGCCCAGGGCGTAGTAGCGGCCGTCGCCCTGGCCACGGCCGCCCCCCAGGTCCTGGCCCTTGTCTCCCCAGAGGTCATTGATGGGCCACTGCCAGCTCATGTCGATCTGTTCGCTGACATTGCGCTGGAAGCGGTAGGCGGCATTGAGCACGCGGTAGCTGCTGGGGTTGTAACGCGCGCCCACCGTCGCCCGTACCGACTGGTCGGTCAGGGGGTTGTATTGCGCGGTGGAGTCCAGCATCCAGCGCTCATTGAGGTTGACCTCCGCCCCCAGCAGCACATCGCTTAGGCCCACCTTAGCCGGGTTGTTGCTGCTGTCCAGCGTAACGTCCTGCTGGTCAAAGCGCAGACGCTGTGCCATGCCGAAGCGGGCGTACTGGCTGCCGCTGTCAGGGTCCAGGAAGCGGGTGCTCAGGCCCAGGGTCAGCAGATTGTTGTCGGATATTTTGTCGTGGCCGACAAAGGCGTTTTCGGTATAGATGCTGGCAAAGTTGAAGTCGGCAGCTGCCGTGTCATAGTTGGGCAGCAGGCGCTGGTTGTGGTAGGGCGTGAAGACATAGAAAGCGCGCGGCTCCAGTGTCTGCACATAGCTGCTGCCCAGCCAGCTGCTCTCGCGCTCAAACACCAGGCCACTGTCCAGACTGAAGGTGGGCACCACACTGGTGGCGGCACGGCTGCCATCGGCCAGGGCGCTGTCAAACTGGTAGGCCGCAGCATGCAACTGCAATTTGGGCGTGACAAAGCCGGCTGGCACCAACCAGGGCCGGCTGATCTGCGCCAGGCCATAGACACGCTGCGCATTGGGCTGGCCGGTGAGCAGGCGGTCGGCCTCGAACTGGGTGAAGTCCCCTTCCAGCGACCAGTCAAAGCCCTGCACATTGCTCTGGCCGGTACGCGCCGTGATCTGCGGCACCCGGTCATAGGGAGGCGTGATGGGCGAGGTGATGTCCTGCAGCACCTGCCACTTCAGCACATGCACCGTGCCGCTCACCGGACCACGACTCCAGCTGGCCAGCAGATCACCGGGCAGCAGGCGCTGGTTCAGATAAGGTTCGGAGCTGGTGAAATCTCGCCAGTAGTTGTCATCGCTGACGCGGTTGACATTGAGCGACAGGGCCACCGGTGCCATATCGGGCACGCCGGTAGCCAGGCTGCCGTTGTGGGTCCAGGCCAGGCCCCAGCGGTCCAGGTCACGCAGCCGGTCGGCAGGCATGCTGTCGGCCACGATGCGTCCGTTGTAGCTGCTCTCCAGGTAGCGATAGGTCAGGCCCATGTCCACACCGCGTGCGGTCATCAATGTCGGGGTGATGGTGGCATCGTGGTTGGGCGCGATGTTCCAGTAGTAGGGTGTGGCCAGCGTGGTTCCGCTCAAGTTGTCATAGCCCACCGTCATCGGCAGAAAGCCGGACTTGCGCTTGTCGGTCAGCGGAAAGCTGATGGCCGGTACCGGCAGGATGGGCACGCCCTTGAAGTACAGGTACGCGCCTTCGGCCACCCCCACCTCCTCATCATTGTCCAGCGAGATGCTGGCAGCGCGCAGCACCCAATCGGGCATCCAGCTCGGGCCCGGCAGGCGCCGGCAGGTGGTGTAGGTGGCGTCAAACACCACGGTATGGTTTTCATCGTGGAACTCGGCCCTGCGCGCCTCGCCATGGGCGTCGCTGTTGGCGAAGTGGTAGACCGGCTGCTGAAAGAAGCCCTCAAAGCGCTCCACCTGCAGGTCCAGCTCGGTCCCCTCGTAGAGGTTGCCGGCGCGCTGGATGCGTACGTTGCCGATGGCACGCGCCCTGTCGCTGGGCTGCGCATATTCCAGGCGGTCGGCGCGGATCACGGTATCGGCCTTGCGCAGCTGCGCGTCGCCCTCCACCACGGTCTGCAGATCGGCCTGCCCGCTGATGCGATCTCCCTGCAGAAAAACCGGCGCATCGCGGCGCTGCTGCGCACCAGGGCTTTCAGCCAGCTGGGCAGAGGCCTGCAGGTCCAGCGTCGGGTCTGCCAAAGGCACCTGCGCCTGGGCCCGGGCAGCCGCCAGGGCTGCACCCAAGGCCAGACAGGCCAAGGCAGCGCAGCGAACACGGGGCAGGGCGGGCCGGGGCACGCTGGGTTTTAAACGCATGAAAGCAGAACGGACAATGGAATGCGGGTGCAGCAATGCGAAGTCGGGGGGCCAAGTCCACAGCCTGGCCTTTGTAGAATAGATTATCCATGAGCCTACCCTCCGACGCCCCAGACGCCGCGCCCGCAGGCGCACCCGAAAGTCCCCCAAGCGTGCAGTGGACTGACCCGCAGCGCCGCCTGGCATTTGAAGCTTGGCTGGCCAGCCTGCCCACCGAACTCGGGCTGCAGCCCCAAAGCTTGCGCCTGGCATCGGCCGATGCCAGCTTCAGACGCTACCTGCGCATCGACGGGCAGCAGGGCAGCCTGGTCATCATGGACGCACCACCCGACAAGGAAAACTCCCAGCCTTTTGTGCAGATAGCGGCCCTGATGCAAAAGGCCGGCCTGCGCGTGCCGCAGGTGCTGGCCTGGGCACAGCAAGACGGTTTTCTGCTGCTCACCGACCTGGGCCAGCACACGGTGCTGCAAAGCATGGATCTGTCTGCCAGCCCGCCGCTGGCACCCTACCTGGAAGCCGTGGACATGCTGGTGCGCTGGCAGCTGGCCTCCCAGGCCGGCGTGCTGCCCGCCTATGACGAGCCCCTGCTGCGCCGCGAGCTGGAGCTGTACCCGCAGTGGTACATCGCCCAGCACCTGAAGGTGACGCTGGACAGCAAGCAGCGCGCCATCCTGGACGACGCCTTCACGCGCATCGTGCAAGACAACCTGCGCTGGCCCAGCGTGTATGTGCACCGCGACTTCATGCCGCGCAACCTGATGGTCTCGCCGCAGGGCATGGGCCTCTTGGATTTCCAGGACGCGGTCTACGGCCCCATCACCTACGACATTGCCAGCCTGATGCGTGATGCCTTTGTGAGCTGGGACGAAGAGTTTTGCCTGGATGTGACGGTGCGCTACTGGCAGAAGGCGCGCAAGGCCGGTCTGCCGGTTGGCGACGACTTTGGCAGCTTTTATCAAGCGGTGGAATGGATGGGCCTGCAGCGCCACCTCAAGATTGCCGGCATCTTTGCCCGACTGACCCTGCGCGACGGCAAGCCACAGTATCTGGCCGACACGCCGCGCTTCATCCACTACATCCGCTCCACCTGCAGCCGCTACATGGCGCTCAAGCCACTCTTGCGCCTGGTCGAGTCGCTGGAGGGCATTGAAGTGCCCAGCGCCTTTGCCTTTGGCAGGCAGTAGACCCACCGCGGCCATTGCAACAGGGCACTTGCAGCTCACCCCATGCCGCGCTTTTTTTGCCCCCTGCCCCTCTCCACAGGTGCCGTGCTGGACCTGCCGCCGGGTGCGGCGCGCCATGTGCAGGTGCTGCGCATGCAGCCAGGCCAGGCGCTGACCCTGTTCAACCACGGGCCGGGCTGGGTGGGCATACCCAGCAGCGGCGAATTCGAGGCCCGCGTCACCCTGATGGGACGCAGCCAGGTGCAAGTGGAAGTGGGCGTACACCACGCGCTGGAGCGCGAACCCGCGCGGGCCGTGCACCTCGCTGTGGGCATGCCGGCCAATGAACGCATGGACTGGCTGGTGGAAAAGGCCGCCGAGCTGGGCGTCGCCAGCATCCAGCCCTTGCTGACCGAGCGCAGCGTGCTGCGCCTAAGCGGGGAGCGCGCCGCCAAGAAAGTGGAGCACTGGCAGGGTGTGGCCATTGCCGCCTGCGAGCAGTGCGGCGGCAACCGCGTGCCGCTGGTGCATCCGGTGCAAAGCCTGGCCAGCTGGCTCAAGGGCTTTGCCACTGCGCATGGTGCGCAAGTGCGGCCCTTGCTGCTGTCGCTGCAGCTTGCATCCCGACCCCTGCGCGGCCTGGAGCTGGGCGCCGATGCAGCCCTCTTCCTCTCCGGCCCGGAAGGCGGACTGGGCCCCGGCGAAGAGGCCAGTGCCCAGCAGGCCGGTTTTCAGCCGGTGAGCCTGGGGCCGCGCGTGCTGCGGGCCGAGACCGCTGCCCTCATGGCGCTGGCGTTACTGGCCTGAATCCGTGGCAAGCCGCCCGCTCTAAGGGCACTGTGCCAGCACATGGGCCACCGCGGCGGTGAGCTTCTTGGCATAGGGCACATGCAAGAACTCGTTGGGGCCGTGCGCATTGCTCTTGGGGCCCAGCACACCGCACACCATCATCTGCGCCTTGGGAAACCCCTGCGAGAGCATGTTCATCAGCGGAATGGTGCCGCCCTGGCCTATATAGCCGCAAGGTGCGCCAAAGTAGGTTTGCGAGGCTTCATCCAGCGCCTTTTCAAACCAGGCCGTGCTGGCGGGTGCATTCCAGCCCGTGGCCTGGCCACCGGGCTCGAAGGTCACACGGGCTTGATACGGCGCGTTGTCTTCCAGCAGGCGCTTGAGCTGCTGCACCGCGCTGTGGGCCTCCACCAGCGGCGGCAGGCGCAAGGAAAGTTTGAAAGCCGTAAAGGGGCGCAGCACATTGCCGGCATCCTTCATGTCGGGAAATCCGTCCACGCCCACCACACTCAGGGTGGGCAGCCAAGTGCGGTTGAGCAGGCCCTGCAAGGGGTCGGTGGTGGTGGGCAGGGCAAAGGTCTTGCCACCATCGCAGTCGTAGTGGGCCCAGGGAAAGTAGCGGTATACCGCCTCGCCCAGTATCGCCGCTGTGGCCCGGGCCTGGGCCAGTCGCTCGGACGGAATTTCGCAATGGAATTCAGCCGGCAGCAGGCGCCCGGTGGCGCTGTCTTCCAGGCGGTCCAGGAGTTGGCGCATGATACGAAAGCTCGAGGGCACCAGGCCACTGGCGTCGCCCGAGTGCACGCCTTCGGTGAGGATCTGCACTTTGAGCACGCCACCGGCCACGCCGCGAAGGCTGTTGGTCAGCCAGAGCTGGTCGTAGTTGCCAGCGCCCGAATCCAGACACACCACCAGGCCAACATCCCCCAGACGGGGGCCCAGGGTATCGATGTATTGCAACAGATTGGGGGAGCCGCTTTCCTCACAGGTTTCAATCAGGCCCACGATGCGCGGGTGCGTCTGCTGCTGGCTTTTCAGGGCCTGGATGGCTGCGATGGCGGCATAAGCGGCATAGCCGTCATCTGCGCCGCCACGGCCGAAAAGCAGGCCATCCTGATACTTGGGCGTCCAGGGGCCCAGGTCCGTGCGCCAGCCGGAAAACTCGGGCTGCTTGTCCAGGTGACCGTACATGAGCACGGTCTGCGCAGTGCTGCGGGTGGCATCCACTTCGAAGAACAGCACCGGTGTCTGGCCCGGCAGGCGCACCACCTCCAGACGCAGCCCCGGCACTCTTTGCGCCTCGATCCAGGCGGCGGTGTTCTGCACCACGCGCTCCAGGTGGCCATGGGTTTCCCATTCGGCGTCGAACATGGGCGACTTGGCGGGAATGGCGATGTAATCGCTAAGCTGGCCAACAATGTCTTGGTCCCAGGCGTTGCTGACTTCGCGCAGCACTTGCGGGGCATCCAGGACGGGCGCGGGAATACGGGCGTTCATGGGGTCTCCTTGCAGCGGGGCGGCGCCCACGAAAGAGGCGCTAAAGCGGCAATGATGCCACGCGGTCAGCAACAGGGCAGCACCCGTTTGGGATGGCCCCTCGGTGCACTTTGCACCCGGCTAGCGGGCAATCTGGTAGACCGAGGTACCCGCGCGCCAGTTGGGCGCAAAGCGCACGGTGCGTCCCTCCTGCAGTCCAAAGCTGTCGAGCACACGCAGGCCGGTGCGCTCTGCCAGTTCGGCCAGGTCGGCATGGGTGCCTACGCGGATATTGGGGGTGTCATACCACTGGTAGGGCAGGCGCTTGGTCACCGGCATGCGGCCCTTGAGTACGCTCAGGCGGTTGGGCCAATGTGCAAAATTCGGGAAGGCCACAATGCCGACCCGGCCCACGCGCGCAGTCTCACGCAGCATGGTCTGTGCATTGCGCAGGTGCTGCAAGGTGTCGATCTGCAGCACCACGTCAAACGAGGCATCCTCAAAGATGGCCAGACCCTCTTCCAGGTTGAGCTGGATGACATTGACGCCGCGTGCAATGCAGGCCTGCACATTGGCGTCAGCGATCTCCACGCCATAGCCGCTGCAGCCGCGCTCGCGCTGCAGATAGTCCAGCATGGCGCCATCGCCGCAGCCCAGGTCCAGCACGCGTGCGCCACGCGGCACCCGTTCGGCAATGGCGTGTTGCAAGGTGGCGTCGCTCATGGCTGGATCTCCCGGGCAATGCCGTCAAAGTAGCTGCGCACCACACCTTTGTAGCGCGGGTCGTTGAGCAAAAAGGCGTCGTGGCCGTGTGGCGCGTCGATCTCGGCATAGCTCACCTGGCGCTGGTTGTGCAGCAGGGCCTTGACGATTTCACGGCTGCGCTTGGGCGCAAAGCGCCAGTCGGTGCTGAAACTCACGATCAGGAACTTGCATGTGGCTGCGGCCAGGGCCCGGCTGAGGTCACCACCGAATTGGCGCGCCGGATCAAAGTAATCCAGCGCCCGGGTGATGAGCAGGTAGGTATTGGCATCAAAGTACTCGGCAAACTTGTCACCCTGGTAGCGCAGGTAGCTCTCAATCTGGAACTCCACCTCCTGGGTGCTGAACTGGTAGCCAGGCAGGTCTTCGGTACGGCCTTCCTTCAACGCCGCAGCCACCGCGCGCAGCTGGCGCCCGAACTTCTCATTCATGACGTCGTCGCTAAGGTAGGTGATATGGCCAATCATGCGGGCAATGCGAAGGCCGCGCTTGGGCACCACCCCATGGTCGTAGAAATGGCCCCCGTGAAAGTCCGGGTCGGTCACGATGGCGCGGCGCGCCACCTCGTTGAAAGCGATGTTCTCGGCGTTGAGGTTGGGCGCACTGGCAATCACCAGGGCATGGCCGACACGCTCGGGGTAGCGCACGGTCCAGCTCAGGGCTTGCATGCCGCCCAACGAGCCTCCCATGACCGCTGCCAGCTTGTGAATGCCCAAGACGTCAAGCAGACGGGCCTGGGCATCGACCCAGTCTTCCACCGTCACCACGGGAAAGTCGCTGCCATAGGCGCGCCCGGTATCCGGATGGGTGTGCATGGGGCCGGTGGAGCCAAAGCAGGAGCCCAGGTTGTTGATGCCGATGACAAAGAAGCGGTCGGTGTCCAGCGCCTTGCCCGGACCAATCATGTTGTCCCACCAGCCTTCAGAGTTGGGTTGGTCCGCATAGACACCGGCTACATGGTGCGAGGCATTGAGCGCATGGCAGACCAGCACCGCGTTGCTCTTGCTGGCGTTGAGCCGGCCATAGGTCTCGTAGCTCAAGTGGTAATTGCGCAGGACCGCGCCAGACTGCAATGGCAGCGGGGCCTCAAAGTGCATGCTTTGCGCAGTGGCGATCAGTGGCGTTTCCAAGCTCGTCCCCATTCCATTCCCAAAAACAAAAAACCCGGCGCCGCATTCAACGAGGCCGGGTGTAGGTTTCGGTCCGTCTTTAGCTGCATTTGTAAAGCGCCCGCAAGCTGGAGCAAATTGGCGCTGGGCAGGATTCTAACAAGAGCGCCCGCCGCCGGGGCGGCGGGCGCTTATGGTGCAGGCTTGGTCTGCATCAGGTCTGCCAGTGGCAGCTTGTCGGCTTGCAGGCACCCACGGGGTATAGGTGTCTTGCAGCCACCCCTGGCATTTCCCGCGCACCACCGTGGACCGCATTGCCCAAGGAACCGCATTATTTGCACCAGATTGGCGGCCCATGCGCACCCATGGCGTGCTTTTTGCTTTGTTTTGGTGCCTTTCGGGTTTTCAACTGATTTTTGCACCTAAATAATGCTTTTTTTCGAGGGTTGTATATGAATGCACCACAACAGGGCGCCGATGCCTTGTTTATTCTCCTGGGCGCGGTCATGGTGCTTGCCATGCACGCTGGCTTTGCTTTTCTGGAACTCGGCACCGTGCGGCGAAAGAACCAGGTCAATGCACTGGTCAAGATCCTGGTGGACTTCTCCGTTTCCACCGTGGTCTATTTTGTGGTGGGCTATGCCGTGGCCTATGGCAGCGGCTTTTTTGTGGGCGCGCAAACCTTGACGGCCAACAATGGCTACGCCCTCATCAAATTCTTTTTTCTGCTGACTTTTGCCGCCGCCATCCCGGCCATTATTTCTGGCGGAATTGCAGAGCGCGCCAAGTTTTGGCCGCAACTGCTGGCAACGGCTGCCATCGTCGGCCTGATCTATCCCTTTTTCGAGGGTATTGCATGGAACCAGCATTTCGGAATTCAAGCCTGGTTGCTCGCCACCACAGGCGCCGAGTTCCATGACTTTGCTGGAAGTGTTGTGGTGCATGCGGTGGGCGGCTGGATTGCCCTGGCCGCTGTGCTCTTGCTGGGCGCACGCAGCAATCGCTATCGCAAAGACGGCGCCATTTCGGCCCACCCGCCCAGCAGCATTCCCTTCCTGGCCCTGGGTGCCTGGATTCTGGTAGTGGGCTGGTTTGGTTTCAACGTCATGAGCGCGCAGACCATGGACAAAATGTCGGGCCTGGTGGCGGTGAATTCGCTCATGGCCATGGTGGGTGGAACCCTGGTCGCCCTGCTCCTGGGCAAGAATGACCCAGGCTTTGTGCACAACGGCCCCCTGGCCGGCCTGGTGGCCGTGTGCGCAGGCTCTGATCTGATGCACCCGCTGGGCGCACTGGTGGTGGGCGGTGTGGCTGGTGCCATCTTTGTCGTGATGTTCACTCTGACCCAGAACAAGTGGAAGGTCGATGACGTGCTCGGCGTCTGGCCCCTGCACGGCCTGTGCGGTACCTGGGGTGGCGTGGCCGCCGGCATTTTCGGCAGCACCGCGCTGGGTGGGCTGGGTGGCGTGAGCCTGGCGAGCCAATGCATTGGCACCGCCATGGGCGTGGCGTGGGCGCTGACCAGCGGCTTTGCTGTCTACGGTTTGCTCAAGGCCACCACAGGTTTGCGCCTAAGCCAGGAAGAAGAGTTTGACGGGGCCGACCTGTCCATCCACAAAATCAGCGCAACGCCGGAGCGCGAGGCCAACTGGTAAGTGCAGCAAGGGGAGCTGCGGCCTCACGCCGACGCGCTCCATTGGAGCCGCCAGTCTTCGTCCAACAGCACGAGATTGGCGGGCATGCCCGGGCGCAGCTGGCCCGTGCAGTGGCCAAGCCCCATCAGCATTGCCGGGTTGCTGGTTGCCATGCAGAGCGCTTGCAGCGGCTCTATGCCGACCTCAGCAATAAGACGCCGCACCGAGCTGGCCAGGTCAATGTGGGCACCTGCCAGGGCGCCCTCGCGGTTTTGCAACCTGCCGTCCACCACACGGATGGTTTCGCCATACAAGCTAAATTCCGAAGGACCGTGGGTGGTGGCCATTGCATCCGACACCAGCACCATGCGGTTGGCAACGGGGCGGCTGCGGATGGCGATGCGCAGCATGGCATCGGCCACGTGGTGACCGTCGGCAATCAGGCCGCTCCAGGCCTTGCTGTCCAGCGCGGCCCCCACGGTGCCCGGCTCGCGTGAACGCATGGGCGCCATGCCGTTGAATACGTGGGTGAAGCTGCGCGCACCTTCAGCCAGGGCGGCTCGCACCTGCTCCGCGCTGGCGTCGGTATGCCCCAAAGACACCACCACGCCCATGGCGCACAGGCGTGCAACCGTTCCCGCCGGATGCATCTCGGGCGCCAAGGTCAACAGCACCGGAATGCCTTTGGCACGCAAGCCCGTAAGCAGGTGGATCGTGGCCTCGTCCAAGGGGCGGATGTACTGCCTGGCATGGACACCGCGGTGCTGCACGCTGATGTGGGGGCCCTCAAAATGCACGCCCACGACACCACTTTGGCCCCACACCGCTTCAATGGGCGCCACCGCGCGGCAGAAATGTAGTTCTGT
>Ga0228700_1001477_pt1 | contig 15091 bp, 8 predicted proteins | sample McNCre317_Aug_MG_FD_178019 | JGI IMG/M metagenome (GOLD analysis project Ga0228700, IMG submission 178019) | Freshwater microbial communities from McNutts Creek, Athens, Georgia, United States - 3-17_Aug_MG | ecosystem: Environmental > Aquatic > Freshwater > Creek | place: USA: Georgia...
GGCGACGATGCCCGCCACCGTCTGTGGCTCGCGGCTGTCTTGCAGGTCGGCGATCTCGCGGCGCACGAACTGGCGCACCTCCGGGCCGCTCTGGTCGAACAGGTGGCCCGAGAGGTAGTAGCCGATGGCGACCTTCTCGTGCGACAGGCGGGTTTTCACGTCCCAGGGCTCGACGGCCGGATAGTCGGGCTCGCGGGTGGAGCTGCCGTGCGCGTCCGCCTCGTCGCCGAAGTCGAACAGGCCGCCCTGGTCGGCATGCGCGGCCTGGTTGTCGGCGTACTCGAAGGCCAGGGTCACGCTGGCCAGCAGCTGCGCGCGTCCGTCCAGTCCGAGCGGATGCAGCCGGTCGAAGGCGCCGGCCTTGATCAGCGCCTCGACCACGCGCTTGTTCAGGCTCTTCCTGTCGACGCGGTGCGCGAAGTCGAAGATCGAGCGGAACGGGCCGCCCTCGACGCGCGCGCGCAGGATGGCCTCGATCGCGCCCTGGCCGGTGCCCTTGATCGCGCCCAGGCCGTAGCGGATCAGACGGTCGCCCGCCTTGCCCGGCGCCGGCTCGAAGCGGTAGACGCCGACGTTGACGTCCGGCGCCTCGAAGGCGATGCCGAAGTGCTTGGTGGCGTCGTCGCGCAGGATCTTGAGCTTGTCGGTGTCGTCGAGCTCGATGGTCATGTTCGCCGCGAAGAACTCGGCGGCGTGGTGGACCTTGATCCAGCCGGTGTGATAGGCCAGGAGCGAATAGGCGGCGGCGTGCGACTTGTTGAAGCCGTAGCCGGCGAACTTCTCCATCAGGTCGAAGACCTCGTCGGCCTTGTCCTGGTCGATGCCCTTCTTCGCGGCGCCCTCGCGGAACAGCAGGCGGTGCTGCGCCATCTCCTCGGGCTTCTTCTTGCCCATCGCGCGGCGCAGCATGTCGGCGCCGCCGAGGCTGTAGCCGCCCAGCACCTGGGCGGTCTGCATCACCTGCTCCTGGTAGACCATGATGCCGTAGGTCTCGGCCAGCACCGGTTCCACCAGCGGGTGCGGGTACTCGACCACCTCGCGGCCGTGCTTGCGCGCGACGAAGCTGGGGATCAGGTCCATCGGGCCGGGGCGGTAGAGCGCGTTGAGCGCGATCAGGTCTTCCAGCCGGCTGGGCTTGGCGTCGCGCAGCATGCGCTGCATCCCGCCCGATTCGAACTGGAACACCGCCTCGGTCAGGCCGTCGGAGAAGAGCTTGTAGACCCGTGCGTCGTCGAGCGGAATGGTCTCGAAGGCGAAGTCGTGGCGGTGCGCATGGCGCGCGACGATGAACTCCTTGGCCAGCTCCAGGATGGTCAGCGTGGCCAGGCCCAGGAAGTCGAACTTCACCAGGCCGATCGCCTCGACGTCGTCCTTGTCGTACTGGCTGACCGCCGAGTCGCTGCCGGGCTGCTGGTACTGCGGGCAGAAGTCGGTGATCTTGCCCGGCGCGATCAGCACGCCGCCGGCGTGCATGCCGATGTTGCGCACCATGCCCTCGACGCGGGTGGCGAGCTTGAGCAGCTCGGCCACTTCCTCGTCGTTCTTCTCGCGCTCCTCGATCTCCGGCGCCTCGTGGCGGGCGTAGATCAGCTTGGACTTGGCCGGGTCGAAGTGGGCCGGCAGCGGCGCCAGCGTCACCGTCTTGCCCGGCGGCGCCGGGATCAGCTTGGCGATGGAATCCACATGGCCGTAGCCCATGCCCAGCACCCGGCCGATGTCGCGCAGCGCGGCCTTGGCCGCCATCGTGCCGAAGGTGGCGATCTGGCTGACGGCCGGGCGGCCGTAGCGGTCCTTGACGTAGTCGATGACGCGGTCGCGGTTGCCCTGGCAGAAGTCGATGTCGAAGTCGGGCATCGAGACCCGCTCGGGGTTCAGGAAGCGCTCGAACAGCAGGTTGTACTGCAGCGGGTCCAGGTCGGTGATCGACAGCACATAGGCCACCAGCGAGCCCGCGCCCGAGCCCCGGCCCGGGCCCACCGGGCAGCCGTTGGCCTTGGCCCAGCGGATGAAGTCCGACACGATCAGGAAGTAGCCGGGAAAGCCCATCTTCAGGATGGTCGTCAGCTCGAACTCCAGCCGCTCGACATAGCGCGCGCGCTCGGCGTCGCGCTTGGCCGGGTCGGGGAAGAGCAGCTTCAGGCGATCTTCCAGGCCCTCGAAGGAGAGCTGGCGGAAGTAGTCGGCCATCGGCATGGCCGTGCCGTCGGCCAGCAGCGGCGTGGGAAAGTTCGGCAGCTGCGGCTTGCCCAGCACCAGCGTCAGGCTGCAGCGCCGCGCGATCTCGACCGTGTTGTCGATCGCGCTGGGAATGTCGGCGAAGAGCGCGGCCATCTCGGCCTGCGTCTTGAAATGCTGGTCGCGGCTGAAGCGGCGGATGCGCTTGGGGTTGGCCAGCGTGTCGCCGTCGGCCACGCAGACCCGCGCCTCGTGGGCGTCGAAGTCGTCGGGCTCGAGGAACTGGATCGGGTGGGTGGCGACGACCGGCAGGCCCAGCCGGGCCGCCAGCGGCACGGTGGCGCGCACATGGGCCTCGTGGCCGGGCAGCTGCGCGCGCTGCAGCTCGAGGTAGAAGCGCCCGGGGAAGACCGCCGCCAGCCGCTGCGCGACATCGCGCGCGCGCGCCGTGTCGCCCATCGCCAGCGCCTGGCCGACCGCGCCCATCAGGCCGCCGGATAGCGCGATCAGCCCGCTGCCCAGCTCCTCCAGCCACGCCCACTTCACCCAGGCCTGGTTGCCGCGCTGGACATTGGTGATCCACGCGCGCGACAGGATCTCCGACAGGTTCAGGTAGCCCTGGCGGCTCTGCACCAGCAGCAGCAGCCGGGTGGCCGGGCGCGCCTCGCCGGCCGCCGCAGGGCCGTCGGGCTCGAGCCAGATGTCGACGCCGATGATCGGCTGCACGCCCTTCTTGCGCGCGGCGTTGTAGAACTTGATGCCGCCGAACAGGTTGGAGAGATCGGTGATCGCCATCGCGACCTGGCCGTCCTTCGCGGCCGCCTGGACCGCATCGTCGACCCGCAGCGTGCCGTCGACCACGGAAAACTCGGTGTGGGTGCGCAGATGGACGAAGTTCTTCGGGGCGTTCATCGTGGAATTGTAGGCAGTGGCTGTTGCAACTCGTGTCAGATGTCGTGATCCCCGCAACTTACAGTGCCAATCCGGAATTGGAAATAACGCAAAATTCCTGCGAATGACCCCGCAATTCTGGGGGCGCGACGGGGCAATCCGCGGGTGGGGGACCGGCGGTTTGCCGGGACCATATCGACCGGCCGCAGGGCAGGGCTCCCGCCCTCGGCCAGAAGACATTGCTGGATACGACGCTGACATGAATCATCTGTATCTCGGGCTCGGGGGAGCCGGTGTCCGGGTATGGCAGGCCCTGGGCCGGCGGCTGGCATGCCGGCCGGAGCCACCGGGCCGCAAGGCGGTGATCGAGCCGCTGCTGATCGATGCCGATCCGAAGGAACTGCGCGACGAGGCCCTGGGCTGGCGGCTGCTGGGCAGCGCGCTGCTGCCTGCGCCATCCCGACGCCTGCTGCTGGGGGCTGACCACGACGCCTTGCACGCGCTGCTGCGCACCCGCGCCGAGCTGCGCGGCTGCCTGGGCCCGGAGCCGGCGGACTGGGAGGCCCGGCTGCAGGCGCTGCGGGCCTTCGACGCGCCGCTGTCGCAGGTGGCGCAGCGCCTGCCGGGCTGGCCCTCGCGCCGGCTGGGCCGGCTGCTGCTGGCCCAGGAGCAAAGCCGGGTGCGGCTGGCGCTGGACGCGGTCTCCCAGGCGCTGCAGGCCCGCCAGGCCCATCCGGCGCTGACGATCCATCTGGTGGTGCAGCTGGGCGGGGCGACGGGCGCGGGCCTGCTGGCGGATCTGCTGCAGCTGCTGCGCCAGCATCCGCCGGCGGCGCGCTGCACCGTGCAGCTGCATGCGCTGCTGCCGGATGTGGACACGGCCGGGCCGCGTCCGGCTCCGCTGGCCGAGATCCAGGCCTATGCGCTGCTGCGCGAGCTGCAGGTCGCCGCCCGTGACGGGCTGTTCGAGCTGTGCCTGCTGACGGCGCGCGCCGACGAGCGCGGCCTGCCCTCGCATGAGGCCGCGGCCCGCGAGGCGCGGGTGGCCGACTGGATCCTGCACCGCATCGCCGGCGAGCCCGAGTGGATCGCGCCGGCGCGGGCCACGCCGGGGCCGCGGCCGGGCGAGTTCGGCGCCTTCGGCCTGGCCGAGCGCGCCGCCGACCTGGTCGCTGTGCGCACTCACCTCAGCCACGAGCTGCTGCTGCGGCTGCTCGCGCAGCTGCGCTACAACCACTGGCGGCCCGGGCTGGGCTTCGTCACCCATCCGCGGCCGCTGCCGGCCGAGCCGGTCGAGCCGCTGCTGGCCCTGTGGGGTCTGGACGAGGATCACCTGCGGCTGGCCGCGCCGCTGCCCGAGATCGACGGCGACGAGGTGCCCTTGCCGCCGGTCGAGCCGGAATGGCAGTCGCTCGAGGCGAACTACCGCCAGCTGATCGAGCTGGTGGCCCCGGCCCGCCGGGCCACCGAGCTGCGCCGGCTGTTCGAGCAGGGCCTCAAGGAGCGCTTCCGGGGCCAGGGGGTCGAGGCGGCCTTCGACCTGCCCGAGCATGCGCTGCGCCGGCGGGCGGTCGTGGTGCGCCACCGGGTCGAGTCGACGCTGTGGTCGGACTGGTGCGAGGGGCGGCGTTCGCTGCACGAGTGCGGCCAGCTGCTCGCGGCCGTGCTGGCGGCGCTGCTCGAGCGCGCCGGTCCGCTGCGCCAGGCGCTGCATGCGCACGAGACGCAGGCCGCGCTGCTGTGGTCGCAGGTCCTGGCGGCCGAGCAGGCCGCGTCCGCGCGGCCGGGCATGCTGGCGCGCCTGCGCGGCCAGAGCACGCCGGTCGACGTCGAGGGACTGATCACGCTGCTGCGCGAACATGCGCTGGCGCTGACCCGCGCGGCGGCGGCGGCGCTCTCGCTGCGTCTGGTCGCCGAGATCGAGACCCAGCTCACCACGCTGCAGAGCATGATCGATGCGGGCGAGATGGAGCTCGCCACCCTGGTGGAGGCCACCGACGCGGGCGCCGCGGCCGCGCTGCCCCCGGCGCACCCCGAGCCGGGCGACGCCCGCATCGACACCCGCGAGCTGCTGGGGCATTGGCGCAACCAGCTGATCACCCGCGAGACGATGCAGCGCGAGCACCTGCGCGTGCTGCGCGCGGGCCTGTTCGCGCGGCTGGGCGAGCAGGCGAGCTTTCGCGTCTTCGCGCAGCGCCTGAGCGAGGCCGAGACCGGCGAGGCGCTGCTGGCGGCCTGCGCGCAGCGCCTGCAGCCGGCGCAGCTGCAGCCGGTGGCCACCGCCGCCTGGGAGGCCTGGCTGGGCCGCCTGCAGGCCGAGCCCGAGCGGCTGGCGCGCGAGCAGGCGGCGCTGGGGGGGCAGGTCGCCGTGGGTCTGCAGTGGTCGGGCGCGGAGACGGCCGCGCTGCCGGTCCAGGCCTGCCTGCGCATCCCGGCCCTGCCGGGGGCAGCGGTCCGCACCGGCGAGGACGACGGTGGTGTGGCGACCCGCGTGGCCGCGCCGGTGCGGCCTCTGCCCGACCTGGCGCAGCTGCTGGGCCGGGGCCCGGCCGCGCCGCAGCTGCAGCCCCGCCCCGAGGCCGAAGGGGCGCTGCTGAGCCTGCGGCTGGTGCGCGGGCTGTCGCTGCGTGCGGTGCAGGCGGTGCAGCAGCTCCACCGTCTGCATGAGCAGTACCGGCTGCAGGCCGGACGCGCCGCCCTGTGGCTGCAGCTGGATGAATCGGCCGAGCTGCCCGACCTGCTCGATGCCGACCTCGAGGCGCAGCAGGCGCGCGCGCGCACCGTGGTGCTGCTGGCCGAGGCGCTGGGGCTGCTGCGCCCCGAGCCCGATCCGGTCAGCGCCTTGCCGGTGCTGGTGCATGTCCGGCTGGACGATGATGGCTTCGAGATCGGCCGTGTCCGGCTCGGGCGCGATCTGGTCGAGGCGGTCGAGCGGGCCAGCGAGCGGGTGCTGCACGACCTGCACGACGATGTGTGCGCCGGCCTGAAGACCAGCCTGCATGCGACGCCGGCGGCGGTGGCGCAGCTGCGCGACACGATGCGCGATCGCATCGAGGCGCTGCGCCGGCAGTCGCTGCCCACCCAGTGGGACGCGATCAGCCGCGACTGGAACGAGGCCGCCCGCGAGGCCATGAAGCTGATCCGCCAGGAATCCCCCCGATGAGTCGTGCCGTCTGCACCAATCTGCCTGCTGCCTGCAGCAAGGCGGCCTCCCGCGTCCTGCTGCCCCTGAACGCCACGCAGGACCGCTGCCCCGAATGTGGCGCCGCGCTGCTGCCGGTCGATGCGGCGGTCGAGTCTTCGCCGGCCGGGGGCGCCCGCTGGGTCGTGCCGGCCATCGGCGTGGCGATCGTGGCCGTGGCCGGACTGCTGCTGTCGGGGCGGGGCCCCACCGCACCGGTGACAGCGTCGGCCCCGGCCGCCTCCGCCCTGGAGAGCGCGCCCCCGGGCGCGGGCCAGCCGGCGGTGCTCACCCTGCACGGTGCGGGGCTGCTGGGCACCGACCTGCTGCTGGGGCAGATCGAGGCCTTTCTGCGCATCGATGGCCTGAAGGATCCGCGCCGCCCGGAAGGGGCCGGCGCGCTGCTGCTGGCGCGCACCGCCGCGGGCGGCCGGCTCGAGGTCCGGCTGGAGGCCGCCGTCGCTGCCCAGGACGCGGCGGGCCTGCGCCGCGTCTCGCTGCTGGGCGACGACATCGCGCCGGGCGACGTCACGCTGGGGCTGGATGCGCTGGCCGTGATCGTCCATCCCGACCACCCGCTGCGCTCGCTCACGCCGGGGCAGCTGCGCCAGCGCCTGCTGGGCCGCCAGGGCCGGCCGGACGGGGTGCATCTGCCGGCCGATCCGGGCCTGCTCGATCTGATCTCGCGCCAGCTGCTGGCCGGCGAGGCGCTGCCGGCGGCGCTGCCGACGCACACCGACCTGAAGGCGCTGGTGCAGGCCGTCGCCGACGAGCCCGGTGCGATCGGGCTGGTGCCGCTGTCGGCGGTCGGCGCCGCGCGGGTGCTGCCGGTGGGCGACGCCACCGGCGCGGCCTGGCTGCCGCAGCCGCAGACGCTGGCCACCGAGCGCTATCCCCTGACCCACCGCATCGTCATGCACCTGCCCGAGGGCAGCGATCCCCGGCTGCAGCGGCTGGCGAGCTACCTCTCCGGGCCGGCTGCGCAGCAGCAGCTGGCCGCCCGCATGGCCGTCGGCGCCCACCCTCAGCTGCTGCCCGAGGGCCAGCCGGCGCCGGTCGACGCGGGGTCGGCGCCCCGGCTGCCGCGCGACTACACCGCGCTGATTCGCCAGGCGCGTCTGCTCAGTTCCCACATCGACTTCGCGGCCGGGGCCGACACGCTCGACGCCGCCGGGCGCGCCGAGGTCGAGCGCATCGGCCGGCAGATCGCCGCCGGCCAGGTGCCGCGGGGGGCCGCGGTGCTGGTGCTGGCCGCCGCCAACGACCCCGGCAGCGTCTGCGGCAACCGCCAGCTCTCGGAGCGCCGGGCCGAGGAGGTCGCGCAGCATCTGCGCAGCCTGGGCGTGGCCGTGGATGTGGCGCACGGCATCGGGCGGGTCAGTCCGGGCGGACTCGACGGCACCGCGGTGGCGACGCTGGAGCGCCGCGCCGAGATCTGGATCAGCGAGGGGCCGGTGGTCGAGCCGCCGCCCTGGCGCTGCGGCAGCCCCGCCGCCCCCAGCCGCGCGCCTGAGGCTGCGCCGGCCGCGACCGAGGGGGGCGCCTCGACGCCGGCGGCGTGAGCAGGTTCAGACCGGCTCGTTGAGCAGCTTCACCACCTCGGAGTGGAACTCGCGGCGGTAGAGCACCCAGATCACCGCCGCGGTGCCCACGACCATCGCCAGCGGCGACAGGAACCACAGCACCGCCGCGAAGCTCAGGTAGACCGCGCGCAGCCCGTCGTTGAAGGTCTCGGCGCCGAGCGCCATCACCCGGCCGGCGCGGCTGGCGTAGCGCTGGCGCAGCTGCGCGTCGGTCGCATTCTCGAAGTCGCGGTGCGAGGGGGCCGCGCCGATCAGCAGCGCCCCGAAGCTGTACTGCCGCATCGACCAGGTGAAGCGGAAGAAGGCGTGCACGAAGATGCCGGTGAGCACCAGCAGCTTCAGGTCGAGCACCAGCATCGAGGTGCGTGCGGCGAAGGGCAGGTCCTGCACCATCTCGGCCGTCTTGTCGGTCGAGCCGATCGCCGCGACCAGGCCGCCGATGATGAAGATGGTGGTCGAGGCGAAGAAGCTCGGGCTCGAGGCCATGCTCTGCGACACCGCCGCATCGACGATGCGGTTGTCGCGGAAGGTGCTCTGCAGCATCCAGTCCTGACGGATGCGGTTGGTGCTGGCCAGCACCGAGGGCCGGCGCAGCGCGCGGGCCTTGGCGAACTTGACGTAGCCGACCCAGCCGGCGAAGAACACGCCCAGCGCCAGCCAGTCGGCCAGCGGCAGCACCCGGATCACGCGCAGCAGGAAGTCCATCCCGCCACTGTAGCCTGAGCCCGGCGCGTACCGGCCGGGGGCGCTGCCGCCGAGGCGGGGTCAGCCCAGGCGGGCGACCGTGGCGGCCACGCGGGCGCCGAAGGCGCGGGCCGTGGCCAGGTCGCCCGGCACCATCTCGTCGACGCTGGCGTCCGACGGGGTGGCGGTCATCAGGCCGGCGGACATGCCCAGGTTGTTCAGGTCGTCGCGGGTCGAGGCCTTGGTGTTGGCGGGCATCATGCCGGCGCCCACCCAGACCATGCCGTGCTGCATCGCCAGCGTGGTCAGGTAGGACATCGTGGTGTGCTTGTCGCCGTACAGCGAGGCCGAGTTGGTGAAGCCGGCGGCCAGCTTGTCGGCCCACTTGCGGGTGAACCAGGCCTTGCTGGAGGCATCGGCGAACTTCTTGAACTGCCAGCTCACCATGCCCATGTAGGTCGGCGAGCCGAACACGATGGCGTCGGCGGCGTCGAGCTGCTCCCAGCCGCCTTCGGGCAGGTTGCCCTCGGCGTCGATGGCCAGCAGGCTCGCGCTCGCGCCGGCACCCTCGGCGACGGCGGCGGCGACCTTGGCGGTGTGGCCGTAGCCGCTGTGGTAGACGATGACGATCTTCTTGCTCATGACGGTTCCTTTCGATCGGACAGGGATCAGGGAGGGGTGGGAGAGAGGGGGGAGATCAGGGCTGCAGGTCGAACACCAGCACCTCGGCGTCGAGGCCCTGGCCGAAGTCGAGCCGGGGCTCGTCCTCGATCGCCAGCGCGTCGCCCGCCTGCAGGGCCAGCCCGTTGACCACCAGCCGGCCGCGGGCGACCTGCACATAGGCCTTGCGGGCCGGATCCAGCGCGAGCGTGGCCTGCTCGGCGCCGTCGAAGCGGCCGGCATGCAGCCGCACGTCGGCGTTGAGCGTCAGCGTGGCGCCGGCCGCGTCGGCGCTGCCGGCCGGAGCGCCGAGCAGGTGCAGCCGTCCGCGCAGCGCCGCGTCGGGCACGGCCTGCTGGTCGTAGCTGGGGGGCAGGTTGCGCTCGTGCGGCAGCATCCAGATCTGCAGCAGGTGGGCCGGGGTGTCGGCCGCGTTCATCTCGCTGTGGCGCACGCCGGTGCCCGCGCTCATGCGCTGCACCTCGCCGGCGCGCAGCGTGGCGCCGTGGCCCAGGCTGTCGCGGTGGGTCAGCTCGCCGGCCAGCATCCAGGTGACGATCTCCATGTCGCGGTGCGGGTGCATGCCGAAGCCGCGGTGGCCCTCGACGACATCCTCGTTGATGACGCGCAGGTTGCCCCAGCCCATGTGGGCCGGGTCGAAGTAGTCGGCGAACGAGAAGCTGTGGAAGCTGTCGAGCCAGCCGTGATGGGCATGGCCCCGCTCCAGGGATTTGCGCAGCGTGATCATGGTGGCGTGTCCTTGCGTGGATCTGATGGTCGCGCGTCGCGCCCCAGGCGGGGCTGCATGGGGCTGATGGCATCATTCAAATCGTCTGAACGACCTCCACGAGATGCCGATGCCCGACCGCCGCCGCGCCCTGACCCCCGACGCGCTCGAGATGATGGACACCATCGCCCGCACCGGCAGCTTCGCCGCGGCCGCGCGCGAGCTGGGCAAGGTGCCCTCGGCGCTGACCTACAGCGTGCGCCAGCTCGAGGACGCGCTCGACGTGCTGCTGTTCGACCGCAGCTCGCGCCAGGCGCAGCTCACCGCCGCGGGCGACGAGCTGCTGCGCGAGGGCCGGCGGCTGCTGCAGCAGATCGACGCGGTGGCCAACCGGGTGCAGCGGGTGGCCACCGGCTGGGAGACGACGCTGGCGATCGCGGTCGACACCATCATCGCGCCGCGGGCGATCTTCGACCTGACGGCGGCCTTCTACGAGATGCGCTGCTCCGACGAGCCGCAGGCCGGGCCGCCGCCGACGCGGCTGCGCATCCGCAGCGAGGTGCTGGCCGGCACGCAGGAGGCGCTGCTGAGCGGGCAGTGCGATCTGGCCATCGGCGTGCAGCCGCTGCCCCAGCAGGCCGAGCGGCTGCACTGCGCGCCGCTGGGTACGATCGAGATGCTGCTGGCGGTCGCGCCTCACCATCCGCTGGCGGCGCTGCCGGAGCCGGTGTCCGTGCAGGAGGTGGCGCGCCACCGGGTCGTGGCGATCGCCGACACCGCGCAGCGCATGGACCGGCGCACCAGCGGCATCAGCCCCGGCCAGGATGTGCTGACCGTGCCCTCGCTGGCCGCCAAGCTGGAGGCGCAGATCCGCGGCCTGGGCTGCGGGCGCCTGCCCGAGCCGCTGCTGCGCGCGCATGTCGAGGCCGGCCGGCTGGTGGTGCTGAAGGTGGAGGAGCCCGCGACCCAGGTCGAGCTGCAGTACGCCTGGCGCGGTGGCCCCGGTCAGGGGCGGGCGCTGGCCTGGTGGCTCGAGCAGCTCGACAGCGAGGTCACCCGCCGGGCGCTGCTGGAGCAGCATGCCGGCCTGATCCTGTGAGCGGGGTCGTCGCGTCCGGGGTCGGCGGCTATGTCGGCCGCTTCGCGCCGTCGCCGACCGGCTGGCTGCATGCCGGCTCGATGGTGGCGGCGCTGGCCTCGTGGCTGGATGCGCGCGCGCACGGCGGGCGCTGGCTGGTGCGCATCGAGGATGTCGACGGCCCGCGCTGCATCGCCGGCGCCGAGGACGCGATCCTGCGCCAGCTCGCCGACTGCGGCCTGCATCCGGACGCGCCGCCGCTGCGCCAGTCCGATCGCGCCGACCTCTACGCGCAGGCGCTCGAGCGGCTGCACGCCGCCGGCCGGGCCTATGGCTGCCGCTGCACCCGGCGCGAGATCGCGCAGGCGCTGCAGGCGCGCGGCCTGGGCCGCGAGCGCCACGGCGATCTGGTCTATCCCGGCACCTGCCGGCCCGGCGGGCCGCAGCCGGTGCCGTGGCCCGAGGCGCGGGCGGTGCGGCTGCTGACCTGCGCGGACGACGGGAGCGACACCGTCATCGACTGGCATGACCGCCGGCTCGGGCGCCAGCGCCAGAATGTCAGCCGGGAGGTGGGCGACTTCGTGCTGCGTCGCGCCGACGGGCTGTGGGCCTACCAGCTCGCGGTGGTGGTGGACGATGCGCTGCAGGGCATCACCGACATCGTCCGCGGCGAGGATCTGGCCGACAACACGCCGCGCCAGATCCTGCTGCGCCGCCATCTCGGCCTGCCGCAGCCGCGCCACCTGCACACGCCCCTGGTGCTGGCGGCCGACGGCCAGAAGCTGTCGAAGCAGAACGGGGCCGCGCCGGTCGACACCGGCCGCCCGGCCGAGGTGCTGACGGCCGCGGCGCGGGCGCTCGGCCTCGAGCTGCCCGGCGGGCTGGAGGCCGCGGCCGTGCGGGCCGAAGCCCTTCGTCAGTGGCGCGTCAGGCTGCAGCCGGAGTGATGCGGATGCAGCCGGCGGCCGCTGATGGCATCATCGCGGCCTTTTCTTCCGTTTTTCTGCCCACAAGAAAGGCCGACTCTCATGATCACCACCGCTTCGGGTCTGCAGTACGAGGACACCGTCGAAGGCAACGGCGAAGTCGCTGTCGCCGGTCGTCAGGTCAGCGTGCACTACACCGGCTGGCTGCATGACCCGGCGCAGCCCAACGGCCGCGGCCGCAAGTTCGATTCCAGCAAGGACCGCGGCCAGCCCTTCCGCTTCCACCTGGGCGCCGGCATGGTCATCCAAGGCTGGGACGAGGGCGTGCAGGGCATGAAGGTCGGCGGCACCCGCGTGCTGGTCATTCCGCCGAACCTGGGCTATGGCGTGCGCGGCGCCGGCGGCGTGATTCCGCCGAACGCGACGCTGGTGTTCGAGGTGGATTTCCTCGGCTACTGATCGCCGGCCTCCTCGCGATTGGGCGCCCCTTTCGAGGGGCGTTTTCGTTTCAGGCCCCGCGCCAGCGCCCTTGCGCCTCGCGCTTGGCCCGGCCCAGCACCTCCAGCGTCTCCAGGATCTGCGGCAGCCGCTTCTTCCACGGCCCGCGGCCGGTGAAGCGGGCGGCCAGCGCGTCCTCGTCGAGCGGCTGGGCGCTGGCGGCGAGGGCCTCGGCGACGGCGCGCATCTGCGCGGGCAGGTCGGCGGGCCAGGGCTGGCGGGTGGCGGGTGCGGCGGCGGGGGCCGGCGCTTCGGCGTCGTCTTCGGTGTCGGCTTGCGGGGCCGGGGCGCCGCCGACGAGTTCGATGGCGGCCTGCGGCTCGCCCTTCGGCGCCGTGGGATCCTGGAAGGCGGGGCGCAGCCAGCGGATGGTGCCCTGGGCTTCTTCGCTGGCGCGGCGGGTGTTGAGGTCGACCAGGCGCTCCAGCAGCCGCTCGGTCCACGCCTGGCGGGCTTCTTCGTTCGTCCACGGCACGGGGCCGAGGTCCTGCCAGCCGTAGGCTTCCAGCACGGCGGCGTCGAGTTCGTCGTGCAGGGTGCGCAGCACGCCGACGAGTGCCTGTTCGTGCAGCGCCTTGTCCTTGGCGTTCAGCGGCTCTTCGCGGCGGAGCTTGTCCAGCACGTTGTACATGCCGGTGAGCGTCACGGACTCGTGGGCGGCCTGGCGGGCCTTGCGGAAGGCGTCGAGTTCTTCGGCGAGTTGGCTGATGCGGGCGGCCGATGTCGCTTCCAGTTCTGGGAACGGGAACGTCTCGAAGCACAGCGTCTTGTTGTATCTGGGGCGATCTTCCAGCGTTCCACCAGTTGCCAACACCCAATCTACGTGTACTTGGCTCGACAAGACGCCGAGGTGGAGCGCGTCAGCCGAACACACAGTCACCAGCGTGCTGTCCGGTGCAATGACCTCGGGCACGAATGCGAACAAGCGGTGCTTTGCCGTTTCGACGGTCACGATGTACCGCGGCAAACCAGCCGCTGCCTGTCGAAACTGTTGTCGAGGGTGCCCGATGACCCACCACAACCGCTGGAACGCTTCATTTCGGTTCTGTTCGCGTTCTGGCTTCGCGCGTGTCAGCAGGTGCTGAAATGCTGCCGGGAAACGCAAACGTACTTCCTCCGCCGTGAGGCCGAAAAAGTCCACGACCCAAACACCGCGCGGCCGAGTCGTGAAGTCCCGCCCGCTTAGATATGGGCGTATGTGGGCATCAAGGCCGGGCACTGTGCCAAGCCCGAGCGCCTTGGCTGTTGCTTCGTCGATCTGGAACGCCGCACCGATGGTTTTCATCCCGACTGAACACAGATCCAGATTCGACCGCAGCGGCTTGGCCCCGGCCACGTTGGCGCCCACGCGCAGGTCTGCGCCAATCACGCCGGTTCGATCGGCAAGCCGTTCGACCAAATCCTCACCAGTGCTGGTTTCGTCGCGCTCCGATACCACTTCGCGTAGCACACCCAGGCGCTGTCCCCGTTCTGCCACCGTCATGGCAATCCGAACGGCGGCCCCGTCGGCGCTGTCCACCCACGGGTGATCGGGAATCGCCATCAGCAGCGAAAGCGGGTTGTCGCCCGAAAGGTGCGGCTCCACCGCTCGCCGTACATAGGCTTGGCGGATGCTGTTCGACGTGATCAAGCCGAATCGCTGCACGTCGCCGGACCGCGTCAGCAGTGCGGCCTTGTGCCACCAGCGGACCACGAAATCAGTCGATTCGGGCACGTCGGGCCACACCGCCTGCAGCGCATCGACATACCCGTCACCGAGTGCGTGGCGCATGCGTTTCGAGCCAATGAACGGCGGATTCCCCACGATGAACTCCGCCTGCGGCCACTCGGCCTGACGCGGGTTCACGTAACGCCACTCCGGCACCTGCGCCGCCTCGTCCGGCACCTTTTCACCCGTCACCGGATGCACCTTGGTCGTCTTGCCATCCCAGCGCGTGACCGTGCGCCCGTCCGCGTCCGTCGCCAGCTCCTGCCGGTCATACGCCAGCACCGCATCCCGGCAATCGATGTTCCCGTAGTCATGCACCACCGGCTCGGCCACGCTCTGCGACCCGCCCGTGCGGATCTGCCACTGCAGCCAGCCGATCCACAGCACCAGCTCCGCCAGCGCCGCCGCCCGCGGGTTCAGCTCGATGCCCAGCATCTGCTTGAGCGTGACCGTGCCGCCCTCCATCGCGAGCTGCCCCTGCGTCGATTCGCCCAGCGCCTCCAGCCGGTCGAGCACCTCGCCCTCCAGCCGCTTCAGATGCTCCAGCGTCACGTACAGGAAATTGCCGCTGCCGCAGGCCGGATCCAGCACCCGCACATGGCACAGCCGGTGGTGGAAGCGCCGCAGCTCGGCGCGCGCCTCGGCCAGCTTGTCCTCGCGCTTCTTGCCGTCGAGCGCCTCGGCCTCGGCCGCCAGCACCAGCGCCGCGCCCAGGGCGTGCTGCCACTCGGCCCGCAGCGGCTCGATCACCGTCGGCATCACCAGCCGCTCCACATACGCCCGCGGCGTGTAGTGCGCGCCCAGCGCATGGCGCTCGGTGGTGCTCAAGGCCCGCTCCAGCAGCGTGCCGAAGATGGCCGGCTCCACCTCGCGCCAGTCCGCCTTGGCCGCGCGCAGCAGCCCGTCGATCTGCCCGGTCGTCAGCGGCAGCACATACCCCGGCTGCCCTGCGCCCTTGAACAGCTTGCCGTTGAAGCGCA
>Ga0228700_1001478_pt1 | contig 15090 bp, 10 predicted proteins | sample McNCre317_Aug_MG_FD_178019 | JGI IMG/M metagenome (GOLD analysis project Ga0228700, IMG submission 178019) | Freshwater microbial communities from McNutts Creek, Athens, Georgia, United States - 3-17_Aug_MG | ecosystem: Environmental > Aquatic > Freshwater > Creek | place: USA: Georgia...
GAGGTCGTGGGCATCAACTCGCAGATCTACAGCGGCACCGGCGGCTACCAGGGCCTGTCGTTCGCGATCCCGATCGATCTGGCGATGAAGATCAAGGACCAGATCGTCGCCACCGGCAAGGCCACCCACGCCCGTCTGGGCGTCTCCATCCAGGAGGTGAACCAGACGCTGGCCGATTCCTTCCGGCTCGACCGGCCCGAGGGCGCGCTGATCGCCGGCGTCGAGCCCGGCAGTCCGGCCGACCAGGCCGGGCTGAAGGCCGGCGACGTGGTGCGCGCGGTCGACGGCCAGCGCATCGTCGCCTCCGGCGACCTGCCCGCGGTGATCGGCCAGTCCGCGCCGGGCTCGACCGTCCGGCTCGACCTCTGGCGCGACGGCAAGCCGCAGAGCGTGACCGCCAGGCTGGGCGACGCCGCCGCGCGCACCGCCAAGATCGAGCATGCCGCCGACCCGGCCGCCGCCGGCCAAGGCCGCCTGGGCCTGGCGCTGCGGCCGCTGCAGCCGCAGGAGCGCCAGCAGGCGGGCATCAGCGGCGGCAGCGGCCTGCTGGTCGAGGGCTCGGGCGGCGTGGCTGCGCAGGCCGGCGTGCAGCCCGGCGACGTGCTGCTGGCGGTCAACGGCCACCCGGTGGCCAGCGTCGAGCAGGTCCGCGCCGCGCTGCCCGAGAAGGGCCGACCGGCGGCGCTGCTCATTCAGCGCGGCGGCAACCGGATCTTCGTGCCGGTGCCGGCTGTGGGCTGATGCTGTGGCCGCAGCGCTCCCTCGGGCGTGCGCGACAGGCCCCGCACCAGCGCCGCGAAGGCCGCCACGCCAGCCAGCAGACCGCAGCACAGCAGCGGCCAGCCGCCGCCCACCCACAGGCTGCCGCCGGCATACCCCGCGACGCTGGCGCCCAGGTAATAGACCAGCAGGTACAGGCCGCTGGCCTGTGCCTTGAGCGCACCGGCCTCCTGGCCCACCCAGCCCGAGCAGACCGCATGCATGACGAAGAAGCCTCCGGTCATCAGCACCAGTCCGGGCACGAACAGTGCCAGGTGGTCGGGCAGGCTGAGCAGCACCCCGGCCGCCGTGACGGCGCAGGCGCCCTGCAGCACGCGCACGCGTCCCCAGCGCGCCACCCAGCCGCCGCTCAGCGCCGACGAGATCACGCCGGCGAGATAGCCGCCGAAGATCAGCCCGGCCTCGCCCGCGGCCAGCCTGAAGGGCGGGGCCATCAGCCGGAATCCGGCGTAGTTGTAGGCCGCGACGAAGATGCCCGAGGCCAGCCCGCCGCACAGGAACAGCCTCGGTAGACGGCCCGGGTGCAGCAGCGCCGGCCACGCGCTGCCGGCGGCCCGGGCGCGGGGGGCACCGGCGTCGGCCGGACGGCCCGACAGGCTCCAGGCCAGCAGCCCCAGCACCGCCAGCCCGAGCGCCGACAGCCCCAGCAGCCCGGCCCGCCAGCCCATGGCCTCGGCCAGAAAGCCGATGCCGATGCGTCCGGTCATGCCGCCGGTGGCGGTGCCGGCCACGTACAGCCCCATGGTCGTGGCCAGCCGCTCGCGCGGCACCGCATCGCCCACATAGGCCATCGCGGTGGCCGGCACCGCCCCGAGCACCAGCCCGAGCAGCGCCCGGCACATCAGCAGCTGGGCCCACGAGGCGCTCAGCGCCGCCAGCGCGTTGAAGCCCACTGCCGCCAGCAGCGCCAGCCCCATCAGCCAGCGCCGGTCCAGCCGGAGCGGCCGCATGGTGAAGGCGAAGATCGTCAGCGCCAGCGTGGCGGTGGACACCGACATCGTCAGCGCGCTGTCGGCCGCATGCAGGCCAAAGTCCGCGGCGAAGGCCGGCAGCAGCGGCTGCGCGGTGTAGAGCAGCGCGAAGGTCAGGAATCCGATCAGGAACAGGGTCAGCGGACCGTGGCGGTCCGGCGGGGTGTCAGGCATGGCCCGATTCTGGAAACCTGCGGGTCAGTCGTCCAATATATTGTTCATGACTGCATCAGAGGTTTTGAGTATGGAAAGGAACATGCCGTCATGGAGCTGCGCCACCTGCGCTACTTTCTCGCCGTCGCCGACGAGGGCAACGTCACCCGCGCGGCCGCGCGTCTGGGCATCAGCCAGCCGCCGCTGAGCCAGCAGATCCGCGAGCTCGAGCGCGAGCTGGGGGTCACGCTGCTGCACCGCACGCCCCAGGGCGTGATGCTCACCGCGGCGGGCGAGGCCTTCCGCGACGAGGCCGCGCGCACGCTGCAGGCGGCCGACAGCGCCCGGCAGGCGGCGCAGCGCGCCGCGCGCGGCCAGACCGGCACGCTGCGGGTCGGCTTCACCGGCTCGGCGGCCTTCAATCCGGTGGTGGCCGCCACGCTGCGCGAGTTCCGCCGCCGCTGGCCGCAGGTGCAGCTGCTGCTGACCGAGACCAACACCACCCGGCTGACCGAGGCGCTGCTGGACCGCTCGCTCGACGCCGCCTTCCTGCGCCCCGGCGTGGCGGTGCCGCCGGAGCTGGCGCTGCACCGCTATCCCGACGAGCCGATGTGCATCGCGTTGCCCGAGTCGCACCCGCGGGCCGGGCAGGCGCGCATCGCGCTGCAGGCGCTGGCGCAGGACGACTTCGTGCTGTTCCCGCGCTCGGTGGGCCTGAGCCTGCACGACGCCATCCTGGCCGCCTGCCGCGCCGCCGGCTTCGAGCCCCGCCCGGGGCAGGAGGCGCCGCAGCTCTCCTCGGTCATCAACCTGGTCGCCGCCGAGATGGGCGTGTCGGTGGTGCCGGTGTCGCTCGCGCTGGTGCAGGTGCGCGGCGTGCGCTATGCCGCCATCGACGGCCCGCCTCCGATGGCCTCGCTGGCGCTGGCCACGCACCGGCAGGCGACGGCGCCGGCGGTGGGGAATCTGGTAGCGATCTCTGGCGTGGAGCACGGCCCCTTCTGAGCGGGGGTCAGCAGCGCAGCCGGAACTGCTGATCGCGGGCCTTGCGTTTCTCGGCCGTGATCCAGTCCTGTTGCGATCCGCTGTGGGGCTGACGTGACATGGCCTCGAGGCCCTGGATCTGTCCGGCCAGCGCCTCGCATTCGACGGTCTTGCCGGCAGTGTTGCTCGTCTGCAGGGTGGTTGTGCGCGAGGTGCTGGCGGGCTCGACCAGACGGCGCCCGGCCTCGCGAGCCTGTTCGCCGAGATGCACCTGCTGATCGAAAGGCATGCCGTCCGGCACGCTGACCATGCGGTCGATCGTGGCCTGCTGCTGGGAGCAGGTGGCGCTGGACCAGAAGGTGCCTCCCGAGTAGCTCTTGCACAGGTAGATCGTCGCCGCCGGGGCAGCGGGCGCGACCATCAGCAGCAGTGTAGGAAACAGCCATCGGGTGAACGGTGAAGTCATGTTCGAAAAGCCTGGCGACGATCAATGCCGAGATTTTCACTTCTTCACGAAGGTGCGGACGCAAAAAAGCCCGGCGGGCCGGGCTGTTCGGTCAGGGGGCGGGACGCGGCCTTGACGGGTGACATAACAAGTGAAACGGCCCGTCTTGATCCGTTGAGCAAATTTCAACATCCATGTCACAGCTAGCCGGCCAGTGTGACACGGAACCTGAGATCGCCTCCTATATGTGACACAAGAACTGAAAGGCGCTCCCGCCGTGTCAGTTCTGGGGAATCGACAGCTCGGACCCTGCAGCATCCAGCAGGTCTGGCTGATCAACTGGGGGCGTCTTGACTTTGCTTCGACCATCCCTCCTGCGCGGCAGAACTGTCCTCGGCTTAGCCTCGTTCGTCATTGTCGTGCGTGCCTCTGCCACAAACTTGCGCAAGCCTTCGGTCAACAAGGCCAGGTCGAAGACTCCCGGCGACGACTCATGCACTTGAATAAAGCAGTCATGCAGGCAAGCCACGTCCAGACCGATAGCCTGAAGCTGTTGCACCTTGAGGTAGGCCGTCCAGTTCGCGCCGCGCAGCCTGCCCCGGAGGGCAAGGAAGCCGCTCCCGGCCTGGCTAGCAGAAGGCTCAAAAAGCTGTGGCCAGTTCGACTCGCTATCGGCGACTGTCCCGAGGAACTTGCTGGAGTCTTGGTCCAGGCAAGGATGCTTCGTCCATGGCGATCCAGGGCCCTCGAAGTAGGCGCGCCCCCCGTTCACCAGGGCTCGAAAGAAGACCGGTGCTTCACAGAAGGAGCACTGATCATTGGCCTTCGTGTAACGCCGCGGCACCTTCGGCACGAACAAGTCCAGCTCCGGCACTCGCTCACGCCTGCGCGATGCGCCCTGGCCACGGCCAAAGCCACAGTTGCAGTTCCAGTCATGGTCCCTGCCGTTGCAACTCATTGCTCAATGCCCCTTTTCCCTAGACAAATGGCCCGACACCCTCATGGTCGATGCGCTCAAGTGACCCGAGGCAAGAACGCCTGAACTTCCTCTCGATTGAGGAGGGCGAGCTGCTGAACATTCGGCGGCCCCTCCTGCCCAGGCAACAACCCCAATCGCTTGAGCGTGTAGAAGAGGAGCGCTTGCCTGCATGTGACGGTTGCCTGCCCTGCCTCCATGGCGTAGTCCAACTCGATTACCCGTTTTGCTCCTGCGCTCAAAGCGGGGTTAGGCCCGATCACCAACTCGACCCAACGATGCCAAGCAGCATCAGCCTCAGCGCTCAGAGCATCAAGTTGAGTGCTGGAAGCCTGAAGGACGCGGGCGATGACAAAGTCGCGATAGGAGCCCCTCGAATGGCAGTAAGCGCGCACATGCCATCGAAATCCGTCGTACCCAAGCGCATGCGGAGATATCTGGCGCACTTCTGGCTCTGCCGCAGACATCGACTGGTACCGCACATCCACGCGCCTTGCATGACGGATCGCGGCGAGCAAGATCAGTAGCGTCCGCGAATCCACACCTCGCGCCGGGTTGGCCGGCATATCCATGGGCGGAGTCCAGCCGGAGAACCCCAACTCTGGCTGCATTACGCCTGCACAGCGCGCCAGGAGCTCGTTGAGATAGCGCTCCGGGGTGGTTCCTGGATAGAGCGGCTGGAACGTCTCGGACGCCACGTAGACCTTGCCGCTGCGGTCGTACTTGGCGTTGTCTGGCGCGAGCTCGATGTAGCGTGCGAGGTCCAGCGACGCCTGAGGGATGGAGATGCCAAAGAAGGAGGTGAGGTCGCCGCGGTTGATGCGCCTTTCCCAGCAAAGCCGCCAGTCGATGAACTCCAAGCGCCTCTCGTGCCCCCACTTGGAGACAACTCTGAGCTCTGTCTTGCCGCGTTGCGGATTGTTGGACGCCATGCGTGCAATTATCACACGCATCTAATAACTATGCGAATCTTGATGATGTGCGTATACTGGTTATACGAGAGGGCCACATGCCACCTGACCACATCATTGCCAGACCAATCGTGCCTTCGCGGCGTCCGGAGGGCCTTACGTGAGCGTCGAGCGGCTAGCCGCTACCAATGGGCGACTGCGTGAGGGCCGTCTATGGCGGCTGCTTGCCATCCATCATGCGCCGCTCGTGCTTGCCGTGATGGAGTCAGTGTTCACTGAGGACGAGGCGGTTCTGACGGTATCAGTTGCCACAGAGCGCGTCACTCGCGACCTTGAGGCATTGCGCGCCCAGGGCGAGGGGATGGAGCAATCTGCTCAGGCGTACATCGCTGATTGGCTTACCCAAGGGTGGCTGACCCGCCGCCTCCCGGCCGGCGCCCATGAAGAGGTGCTTGAGTTGACAGCCGAGGCTTCAGCGGCGCTTCGTTGGCTCGCTTCAATCCAGCGCCCCAGGGCGGCCGCGACGGAGAGCCGGCTGGCCAGTGTCATGCAGCAAGTGTTGCGTTTGGCCGAAGAGACTGACGCGAACCCTGCCACTCGACTGGCGCGACTACATGCCGAACGCGATCGCATCGACGCAGAGATTGCCCAGGTGCAGCGAGGAGGGGTCCAGACGCTTCCTCAAGACAGAGCCCTTGAGCGCGCTCGCGAGATCATCAGCCAGGCCGAAGAACTCACTGCAGACTTCCGCAATGTGCGCGATGCCTTTGATCGCCTCAACAAGAACTTAAGGCAAAGCCTTGTGGAAGGCGCCAGCGAGCGCAACACGGTGCTCCAGCAGCTCTTCGACGGCGTGGACATCATCGAGCAAAGCGAGCCGGGCCGAGCGTTCGCTGCGTTTTGGCTGCTGCTGACTGACGTCGAGCAGTCTCACCTGCTGGGCGAGGCCATTGATGCCATCACTTCGCGCGACTTCAGCCGCGGCCTGGAGCCCAGAGAGCGCCAGTTCCTGCAGACCTTGACGGTACTGCTCCTGCGCGAGGGAAACACCGTGCACAACGTGCTGCAGCAGTTCGCCCGGGGACTCAAGACTTTTGTGAAAAGCAGAGAGTTCCGGGAGCAGCGTCGCATCACCACACTGATGCGTGAAGCCCATGCTGCGGCCATGGCTGCACGCGAACTGGTGCGCCCCAACGAGCCCGTGGGATTCGAGTTCGTTCAGACCAGCTCGCGCATCCGCTCCGTGTCGCAGTGGACGCTGCATGACCCCCAGCTACAAGCACCCAGCAGCGAAATGGCTGACGGCGACTCCTCAGTGCTGACGGTGGAAATGGTGAAGTCACTCGTGCGCGACTCGGAAATCGACTTCCGCGCCTTGAGTGACAACATCCTTGCGCTACTCGTCGAGCATTCGCAGGTAAGTGTCGCGGAGCTCCTTGAGCGCTTCCCCGCCGAGCAAGGCTTTGGTTCGGTTGTGGGATACGTGGCGCTCGGCGCCAAGCATGCCGAGGTGCTGGAGAGCACCCAAAGAGTCTGCTGGACGGGCAAGGACGGCGTAGACCGCTCAGCCCGAGTACCAGCCATCTACTTCACCAGGGAGAGAGCCCATGAGCTTAGGCGAAGAGGACCTTGACGACGACTTCGAGGTGTCGGAAGAGCAGGATCTCGAGGACGATACAGATGCGACGTTCCCGGGCGACCGCGGGACGATCGCCATGCCTACACGTCGCGCTCTGGTGCAGCTACTTGCCGGCCCGTCGATTGACGGCAGCCGTCAATCCAAGCTCTGGGAGACCGTTCTCAAGGACGAGGCAGCACTGCGCGCCCAGCTCCACAACCTGTTCCTGGACCTTGTGCTGGACCACGACCACAAGGTGGCCTTCACGCGCAAGGTGATCGCAGAAGGCTTGGAGCTGCCCACGCTGCTGCGAAAGCAAAACCTCACCTACCTCGAGTCGGCACTGGTTCTGTTCTTGCGCCAGCGGCTCACCCAGTCAGAGGCACAAGGAGAGCGCGCTGTCATCTCGCATCAAGAGATGGTCGAGCATCTCTCCGTCTATGAGCGCGACAAGAACGTTGATCACTCGCGCTTTGAGCGACAGATCGAAGGCGCCGTCGAAAAGGCCAAGAAGCTGAGCTTGCTCCGAAAGCTTCGCGGCACCGAGGACCGCTACGAAGTGTCCCCTACGCTGCGAATCCTCTTCACTGCGGAAGATGTCTCGGCACTGGCACGCGCCTACAAGGGGCTCGCCGCCAAGCCAGCAGCTGCCTCCGAACGTGCCTCGGGCGACACCATGCTTCCCGCCGAGGCAGATGCATCCAACCCCGAAGAGGAGCCGATCCATGGGCGCATCTGAGATCGTCGACCTGTTCTCTGAAGCCACTGGGCCAGATAGTGTCGAAACCGGTGCTGCGCCAGAAGGCGCAAACGAACAAATGCGACTGCGCGACATCCAGGTCTTCAACTGGGGAACGTTCAGCGGCTACCACCGCATCCCGGTCGCGGCCGAAGGCTACCTACTCGTCGGACCATCTGGATCAGGCAAGTCGACCATATTGGATGCGCATGCCGCGCTTACCAACCCGCCCGGAGGTGTGGCCTTCAATGCTGCCGCCCGTGAGGGCGAGCGCAAGGGGCGTGACCGCAACTTCGCCACCTACATCCGGGGAGCGTGGGCCCAGCAAACCACCGACTCTGGTGAGCATGCTGCGCAGTACCTCCGCCCAGACACCACCTGGTCAGCCATCGCGGAGACGTACCGTAACGCCGCCGGTGCCGTGGTGGCCATCGCCCAGGTGCTATGGATTCGGGGCAAAGGCAGCAGCAGCGCGGATGTCAAGAAGGTCTACCTGGTGATCGAGCGTGAGTTCGATCTGCGCGAGTTGAAGTTCTTCGCGGAGAACGACTACGACGTGCGTCGCTTCAAGTTCGATCTGAAGGATGCATTCGTGCGTGAGGAGTTCAGCGCCTACCAGGAGCGCTTTCGGCGGCTGCTAGGCATCAAAAGCGAGCGGGCATTGAAGCTCTTGCACCGCACCCAGGTCTCGAAGAACCTGGGCGACATCAACGACTTCATGCGCGACTTCATGCTCGATCCACCAGAGACCTTCGAGCTGGCGGATGACCTGGTGCAGCAGTTCGTGGAGCTCAATGAGGCCCATCGGCTTGTAGTGGACGCTCGCCGACAAATTGAGACGCTCAGGCCCGCCAGGGCTTGGGGTATGGATCTAGACGCTGCTCGGCTCCGGCGCAACGAGCTTGATGAACTTCAGGCGGGGATCGAGCGCTACCGGGAGCAGTTGCGACGTGATTTGCTCCATGCATCCATGAAGGAGCTGCAGACAGGGATCGACGGCGAATCGCAGGCCCTGTCAGCCAAGCAAACCACAGAGCGGTTGATGCGGGACGAACTTAAGGCCCTCGAGCGTCGACGTGATGAGCTCGGCGGCAGCCTCATCGAAGACTTGAAGGCCAAACACGCAGCGGCTGAAACCAAGCGCGCGGAGAGAGCGGTCAAGCGCAGCCGAGTTGCGACCAACTGCGAGGTCATGGGCTGGGCACCGCCAGACACCGCGCAGTGGTTCACAGAGCGGCGAGATGCAGCCCGGGATTTTGTTGAGCAGTCGCGCAAGTACGTAGAGCAGCTTGGGGAGGAACGGTTCACGCTTCGCACCCAAAGGGAGAAGGACGAGCTGGAGTTCAGTGCAGCAGTAGCGGAAGTCAAGGCTTTGGAGCGGCAGCCATCCAACATCCCCGCGAAGATGCTGGCATTGAGGGACCGCATCTGTGAGCATCTGGGTGTGCCCACGGAACGCCTACCCTTCGCGGGCGAACTCATTGAGGTGGGTGCTGAGCACAAGCAGTGGGAGGCCGCCATTGAGCGCGTGCTGCATGGCTTTGCGCTCTCACTCTTGGTCGACGAAACCCACTACCAAGGGGTGGCGAGCTATCTCAATGACACGCACACCGGTATGCGCGTGGTCTACCTGCGAATGGTGCCTCACGACTCCAGAAACCGTAGCGTCTCGCCAGGCTCACTGGTCAAGAAGCTCAACTTTGCGAGGCGCCCTGAGGCCGAATGGGTCCGTGATGAGCTCAAGGAGCGCTTCGACTACGAGTGCGCGGAAACTCTGGCTGCGTTTCGCGCTGCCAAGCGCGCCATTACTCGTGAGGGCCAAGTCAAGCACAGCGCCAGCCGTCACGAGAAGGATGACCGAACGCGTCTGGGTGACGACCGCGAGTACGTGCTGGGCTTTAACAACGCCGCCAAGCTCGCTCTCTACAAGCGCCGTGCACAGGAACTTGCCGAGACCATCGAAGCGGCCCGCTTACGCATTTCCGAGCTACAGGAAGCCGCAGGCAAACATGACGCCAAGGTCCGGGCCTGCGTGGATTTGGCCAACCTCGAGTGGTCAGAAGTCGATGTGAATGCCGCTGTGGCCGAGATCCAGTCGCTGCGTGAGCGCATCGATGCAGAGACTGCCGCACGGCCCGATCTGGGCTCGCTGCAGCATGACATCGAGCGGCAAGAGCGCAAGGTCGAGGTTGCGAGGAAGGCGGCCGAAGACCAGTCGGGCAGCTTGAACGCCAAGAGAATCTTGCTGAGCAACCTTGAGCGGCGCCTGGGAGAGCTCAAGCCCGAGCTCATTGAAGTCGCTCTGACCCCACATCAGCGGGCAGGCCTAGATGAACGCTTCGAGCGGTATCGCGAGGGACTCACCCACGAGAACCTTGACCGTGCAAGCGGCAATGTCGACAAGGCACTGTCCGCGGAGTTGAAGCAGTTGGGTGAGCAAGCGCTGAGCCTGGAGCACAACATCACGGGCTGCTTCAAGGACTTCGTTCGCATTTGGCCTGCAGAGGCCAGCGGCCTGGACGCGGCCATGGCCAGTGCCCCTGACTTCATGGCCAAGCTGGAGCGGCTCGAGAGCGAAGGGTTGCCGGAGTTCCAAGAGCGATTCCACGCGCTCCTGAGGAAGCAAAGCGAACAGAACCTCACAGCACTGTCCGCACAGCTTGAGCTTGAGCGCAAAGCCATCATCGACCGCATCAATCTCGTCAACGAAGGCCTGGCAACCGCGCCGTTTGGCCCTGGCACGCACCTCAAGCTCGAGCACAAGGACAAGGTGCTGCCGGACGTGGTCGCCTTCAAACAGCAGCTTCGCCAGGCGCTGAGCAACATGCTCAGTCTTGATGCTGCGGACGCCGAAGCGCGCTTTGTAGTCATCAGTGCGCTCGTGGGCCGCCTGGCCGGCTCCAACACCGCTGACAAGAACTGGAAGCAGCTGGTGCTCGATGTGCGCCAGCACGTTGAGTTCATCGCCATCGAGCTCGATAGGGACGGCGTTCAGGTCGAGGTCTACAAGAGCGGTGCAGGCAAGTCAGGCGGCCAACGCCAAAAGCTGGCCTCGACATGCCTGGCCGCTGCGTTGCGCTATCAGCTTGCCGGGCAAGAGCGCTCCTGGCCGAAGTTCTGCACGGTGTTCCTCGATGAGGCCTTCGACAAGGCTGACGCGGATTTCACAACCATGGCGATGAACATCTTCAAGACATTCGGCTTCCAGATGGTGGTGGCGACGCCACTCAAGTCCGTGATGACGCTCGAGCCCTTCATCGGCGGTGCCGGCTTCGTGCAGATCCGAGATCGCAAGGTCTCGTCTGTACTGTCGATCGAATATGACCACGAAGCCGGCAAGCTTCGCTACGACTCCCAGGCAGAAGATGGCCAAGAAGCTACTGCTGCCTGAACACGTCAAGGATGCCGTCGTACGGCGCTACAACGGCGCGCACCGCGATTGGCTGGTGGGAAGTGGCGACTGGCCAATCGCCTTTGTCCTCGGTGCACCTACAGAGACCGAGGTCATGGCTGACCTGCCCGCCGTTCAATCCTGGGCGCATGCCTGGCGAACGTGGTCAGGGCCGGCGACGGTGGAGTTCGAGACCAAGAAGTGGCCACGTCTTGGCAGCCAGGACTTGCCGACAAGGCTTGTCATTTGCAGCCCTTGTGACGTGGCCTCCCTATGCGGCCAAGAGAAGCGCTGGGATAAAGCTGTCGAAAGGAAGGACGCGCTGCTTGCGCATTGGCCCAGCCTTGCGACAAGCGTGAAGCTGGGGCGCTACTTCGATGTGCTGGCCGACTATGCGGACACCGACTTCGAGCGACTCGTAGCAGTGGTCCAGTGGCTAGAGGCCAACCCGGCGTCGAATCTCTACGTCCGCCAGCTGCCAGTCGCTGGGGTGGATACCAAGTGGCTCGAAAAGCGCCAGGCCTTGGTCGCAGAAATCCTGAGTCTGGTCAGGGGCTCGGAGATGGTCGGGGACTTCTTTGAAGTCACCGGACTCAAACGGCTGCCGCATCGCGTACGGGTGATCGTGCTGTGCCCTGAGCTCAGACGATTGGTTGGTGGCGTGCGCGACTTCGAAGCCCCCATCGAGGACGTGGTGCAGCTCGGATTGACGCCAAAACGTATCTTGGTGGTCGAGAACCACGCGTGCGCTACGGCGCTCGGTGACATGCCTGGGTGTGTCGCATTCGCAGGTCTTGGGAAAGCGGTCGGGGTACTCAGCCGTGTTGCCTGGGCCATAGGGGTACCCGCTGTCTACTGGGGGGACATCGACACCCACGGGTTGGTCATCCTGAATTCAGCCAGGGCGGCGTTGCCGGGCTTGCGATCGGTACTCATGGACGTGGCAACTTTGCTGAAATTCAAGGAGCTGGCTGTGCATGAAGCGGCTCAAGCAGTGGAGTCGGGCCTTGAGCACTTGACTATGGAGGAGGCGGAACTTCTCGAAGGACTGAAGTCAGCGCGCTGGGGATTGAAACTCAGGATCGAGCAAGAGAGGCTGCCTTGGACTGTTGTTGAGGCTGCGCTTTTGACAGCCGGGCCTTTTGACGATTACTCCAAGTAGCGGCTTTTCGCCGAGGTGGGGATTCCATCCGAACCCCTCTGGGGTCAAAGGCGCCTTCGGAAGCACGCAAAAAGCCTCGACTCGGGCGCACTCAGCAAGGTAATGTCCATTGCCCCTGCTGACCTAGCACAGGCAGCAGACCGGCAGGGTGAGTCGCGCTCATTGCCGCGAAAATGCTCGCCAAACGGGGAGGTCGCAGAACCATGAAGGTCGTCCAGCTCAGCATCTCGAATTTCCGCAGCATCAAGTCTGCTGACTTGCATTTCGATGGCCACACGCTGCTCGTAGGCCCGAACAATGTCGGCAAAAGCACGATATGTGAGGCTCTCGACCTCGTGCTCGGGCCGGACCGAATTTCAAGGTTCCCGCCAGTCGAGGAGTTCGACTTCCACAACGCCAACTACCTACAGGCGCCTGCGGAGGAAGGCGGTGAGCCGATCCCGATCCCCATCCGGATCGCCGTTGTCCTGGTCGACATCAACGCCGAGGTCGAAAACCGTTGCGGCCAGCACCTGGAGTTCTGGAACACCGCTGAGCGTCGCGTACTTGGCCCCAGCGAGGTCGCCGAGGCCAACCCACCGCTGGTCGTCAGCTGTCTTCGCCTAGAGACCCTGGCCAAGTACAACCCGGAGGAAGACGAGTTCGAGGCGCAAACCTACTTCACCCACAGTCCGAACGCGGAGCCCGACGAGCTGGATCGGGTTGGCAAGGACATTAAGCGCCTGTTCGGATTCCTCTACCTTCGCGCAGTCAGAACCGGGTCGCGTGCCCTCAGCCTGGAGCGTGGCTCCCTTCTCGATGTCATCCTGCGGCTCAAGGGCACCCGCGCTGGGTTGTGGGAGAAGGCGATCGAGCGCCTGCGTGGTCTGGACATTGAACAGGACGCCACCAACCTGCAGCCAGTCCTGCAGTCAATCGAGTCCCGGCTCGGCAAGTACATCGCTACAGACGTTCCCGGGCGGACGACAAAGCTGCACGTCTCACAGCTCACCCGGGAGCACCTGCGCAAGACGATGGCCTTCTTCCTGGCTATCTCGCAGGATCAGCAGCCCGTTCCCTTCCAGCAGGTCGGCACCGGCACGCTCAACGTCCTGGTGCTTGCCCTGCTCTCGTTCATCGCAGAGCTGAAGCCGTCCTCGGTCATCTTTGCGATGGAGGAGCCCGAGATCGCTCTGCCGCCGCACACGCAGCGTCGCATCGCCGATTACTTGCTGCACAAAACGACGCAGGCCTTCGCGACCTCGCACTCGCCGTTCGTCATCGAACGGTTCGAGCCGGAGCAGACGATTCTCTTGTCACGGGGGCCAGACTCCAGCGTCGTCTGCCAGCGCGTCTCGGATTCGTCAGGGCTGAAGGGCAACGACTTCCGCAGGTACGCTCGCCGAGGCCTAACCGAGTGCATGCTTGGAAAGGCTGCGATCGTTGTCGAGGGGCTGACCGAGTTCAACGCCTTGCCCGTCGTTGCGCGGAAGATGGAGGAGGCCAACGAGGACCTGCAGCCTCTTGACATCGCCGGTGTTGCCTTCTTCGATGCCGAGTCTGAAGGTTCGATGCCTAAGTTCGGCAACTTCTTCAAGAGCCTGGGGCTGAAGACCTTCGGTTTCTATGACCTTGCTGCGCGATCCGCACAGAAGAAACAGGAGCTGGTAGATGCGTACGACATCGACTGCGAGCACCAGTACGCCGGCTTCGAGGCGCTCGTCGTCGCGGAGATCCCCGTCGATCGACTGTGGTCGTTCCTAGACGACCTGCGTGAGACCGGCGACTGCGGCAACTTCGTCATCCCGGCGGTGCGACCAGCCGATGATGCCGTGCGCGCATTGGTGATGTCCGCCCTCAAGGGTCACAAGGGCTCCGGGTGGGCTGCCAGGTTGCTGGACGGGTGCGAGGTCCACGAGCTGCCAGCCACCGTGACTGCCTTCCTGGCGCCGATCTATGCGGCCTTCCCGAAGCCCGTCGAAGTGGCGGCAATCCCCGAGCCCGCCGGAGCAGTACCACCGGCCGCTGGCGGCACACCAGCCTGACGGGCGCGATCGCCGTGCAAATCTGCGAGCTACGTCAGAGCCTGCTCGACTGCCAAGGTCATGCCCTGGTGCTGGGAGGTCCGGGGAGTGGCAAGACGACGATCGCGCTGAAGAAGGCCGTCGCCCGGATCCACGCCGGTCTCGATGCTGGGCAGTCGGTGCTGTTCCTAAGCTTCTCGCGGGCGGCCGTCGCGAGGCTGGGCGAGGCGATGAAGCAGGAGGTCCCGAAGACCCAGCGAAGTCAGCTGAGCATGCAGACCTTCCACTCCTTCTTCTGGACGCTACTGTCGGCCCACGGCTATCTTCTGGGCGCCCCACGCAAGCTGCGCATCCTGCTGCCTCAAGACGAACAGGTGGAGTACGGGTCGATCAGGCCACGCGAACGCAATGTGCAGAACGCCGCCTGGCGAGCGTGGCTCGCCAGGCGCGAGGAAATGTTCCGGCGGGACGGGCGCATCGCCTTCGATCTCTTCGCTCGCAATGCGGAGGCGCTGCTCACTCAGAGCCAGCACATCCGCAGGCTGATCACGCAACGCCATCCGCTGATCATCGTCGACGAGGCGCAGGACACCGACGCACATGCCTGGCGGTGCATCGAGCTGCTGTCCGCAACTGCGCAGATCGTCTGCCTCGCCGACCTGGACCAGCAAATCTTCGACTACCTGCCGGGGATCGGGCCCGAGAGAGTGGATGCCATCCGGCAGACCCTGGCGCCGCTGGAGATCAACCTCGGGGGCCAGAACCATCGCAGCGGCGGCACTGAGATTGCCGTCCTCGGGCAGGACATCCTCGTGGGACGTGCCCGCGGCGCACCGTATGCAGGGGTCTCATCGGTCGCGTACAACCCAAAGCTTAGGCCGCAGAAGGCAGCATTGAGGATGGCACTTGGCATCCTGCAGCGAGCCATCAGGGCGGCCACAGGTCACTACGGTCGCA
>Ga0228700_1001481_pt1 | contig 15068 bp, 15 predicted proteins | sample McNCre317_Aug_MG_FD_178019 | JGI IMG/M metagenome (GOLD analysis project Ga0228700, IMG submission 178019) | Freshwater microbial communities from McNutts Creek, Athens, Georgia, United States - 3-17_Aug_MG | ecosystem: Environmental > Aquatic > Freshwater > Creek | place: USA: Georgia...
GAAGTCGCCCAGCAGCGCGATGCGGTCGGCCCCGTGCAGATGGGCCTGCTCCAGACAGGCCTCGAAGGCCTCGCGGTTGGCGTGAATGTCAGTGATGAGTGCGATTTTCATGGTCGATGTCCCCCCGGCGGACCGCCCGGTGCGGGCGCGCCGGCCGGGAATCGAGTGTAGACGCCCCTCCCCGGGGCCGACATGACGCTCGCCTAGAATCGCCGCGTACCACCACGCTTTTCCCCCTTGCGCCACAGCATGAACATGGACGATCAAGCGCCCCGGGCCCGCAGCCGCAGCCGCGACTGCGACGTGCTCGTCATCGGCGGCGGCCCCGCCGGCTCGACGCTGGCCACGCTGCTGGCGCGGCGCGGCCGCCGCGTCACGCTGATCGAGAAGATGCACCACCCGCGCTTCCACATCGGCGAGTCGCTGCTGCCGGCCAACGTGCCGCTGTTCGACGACCTGGGCGTGCGCGCCGAGGTCGAGGCGGTCGGCATGCCCAAGTGGGGCGTCGAGTTCGTCTCGCCCGACCACGATCACCGCAGCTACCTCGAGTTCGGCGACGCGCTCGACAAGTCGCAGCCCTACGCCTGGCAGGTGCGCCGCGCCGACCTCGACGAGATCCTGTTCCGCCACGCCGCGAAGGCCGGTGCCACCACGCAGGAGGGCCACCGCGCCCGCGCGGTGCGCTTCGACGCCGAAGGCGCCGACGTGGACATCGACCTCGACGACGGCCGCCGCGAGACCTGGCGCGCGCGCTACGTCGTCGACGCCAGCGGCCGCGACACGCTGCTGGCCACGCAGATGCAGTCCAAGCGCAAGCACCCCGAGCACGCCAGCTCGGCGCTGTTCGGCCACTTCCGCGGCGCGCGCCGGCTGGAGGGCAGGCTGGAGGGCAACATCACCATCTTCTGGTATCCGCACGGCTGGTTCTGGTTCATCCCGCTGGCCGACGGCACCACCAGCATCGGCGCGGTCTGCTGGCCCTACTACCTGAAGTCGCGCGCCAAGCCGCTGCGCGAGTTCTTCATGGACACCATCGCGCTGTGCCCGCAGCTGGCCGAGCGGCTGGCCGAGGCCGAGCTGGTCGACGACCAGGTGCACGCCACCGGCAACTACTCCTACCAGGGCACGCACTGCACCGGCGAGCGCTACGCGATGCTGGGCGACGCCTTCGCCTTCATCGACCCGGTGTTCTCCTCGGGCGTCTACCTGGCGATGCAGAGCGCCTACGCCGCGGTGCCGCTGATCGAGGCCTCGCTGGAGAAGGTGCCCTCGTCGTGCACCGTCGAGCGGGCGAACTTCGAGAAGTTCATGCGCACCGGACCGCGCGAGTTCTCGTGGTTCATCTTCCGCGTCACCAACCCGACGATGCGCGAATTCTTCATGGCGCCGCAGAACCCGCTGCGCATGAAGGAGGCGCTGCTGACCGTGCTGGCCGGCGACATCTACGGCCGCACGCCCTACCGCCGCCCGCTGCAGGCCTTCAAGGCGCTGTACTGGCTGGTGTCGCTGGCCCACCCGCTGCGCACCTGGCGGGCCTGGCGGCGGCGCCGCAACAACATCCGCGACTTCGACCTCGCCGCGACGACGTGACCCCGAGCTTCCTGAGATTCGAGCGCCAGCGCCCGCAGACCGCCCCCCCAGGGCCGGTGCTGGGCGAGATCCGCCACCACGGCGACGCCCGCGAACAGGGCCTGCCCCGGCGCCTGGACGGCCAGACCGAGCGCGTCGAGCGCTGGATCACGACCGCGCCCCCCGAGGCGAGCCGCACCGGCCTGGTCACCTGGCGCCGCGCCGGCCCCTGGCTGCATGCGCACGCCCGGCTGACCGTCCGCGACGGCGAGCAGCTGCGCGCCGACACCCACGCGCTCTACACCGACTTGTTCGAGGTGCTGCGCCAGCACGGCGGCCTGCACCTGCTCAAGGTCTGGAACTACCTGCCGCACATCAACGCCGAGCTCGACGGGCTCGAGGTCTACCGGCACTTCAACATCGGCCGCCAGCAGGCCTTCCTCGAAGCGGGCCAGCGCGCCTTCGAGGGGGCGCCGGCGGCCTGTGCGCTCGGTCACCACGGCGGGCCCCTGAGCGTGCATGTCCTGGCCGGGCGCGTGGCGCCACGGCCGGTCGAGAACCCGCGCCAGGTCAGCGCCTACCACTACCCGTCGGCCTACGGCCCGCGCAGCCCGACCTTCTCGCGCGCGGCGCTGGTCGCGCTGGCACCCGCCGAGGAGACGCTGTTCATCTCCGGCACCGCCAGCATCGTCGGCCACGAGACCCGGCATGCCGGCGACGTGGCCGCGCAGACCGCCGAGACGCTGCGCAACCTCGAGGCGGTGATCGCCTCGGCGCACGCGCAGACGCCCGCCCGCTTCGACCTGCGCGCGATGGACCTGACGGTCTACCTGCGCGACCCGGCCGACCGCCCGGCGGTCGAGGCGGTGCTGGCGGCCGCGCTCGGCGCGGACGCGCCCGGCCTGCGCGACGCGCTGTGGCTGCAGGCCGACATCTGCCGCGCCGACCTGCTCGTCGAGATCGAGGCCCAGGGGAGCGCGCCGCGATGAGGGGCCTGGGTGCTGGCGCGCTCCGCCGAGGAGTCGCGCCGTGACGACTGAACCCCGATCACGCCGCCCGCACGCCCTGCTGCGACCGCTGCTGTGGCTGTGGATGATGGTGCTGGTGGCCTGGCTCGGGCTGATCTCGCTGGGCTGGAACGCCGTGGCCTTCATGCTGCAGGGGCTGCCGCTGCCGCCGGGCCGGCGCCTGGCGATCGGCCGCGGCGGCGTCACCTACGGCTACCGCTTCTACTGGGCCTGCGCGCGCGCCAGCGGCCTGATGCGCCTGGAGGCCGAAGCGCTGGACGCGCTGCGCGATGCGCCCGGCGGCCTCATCATCGCCGCCAACCACCCCAGCCTGCTCGACGCGGTGATGCTGGTGGCGCGGCTGCCGCGCAGCGTCTGCGTGATGAAGGGCGCGCTGATGCGCAACGTCTTCCTCGGTGCCGGCGCCCGGCTGGCGGGCTACATCGTCAACGACTCGCCGCGGCAGATGATCCGCGCCGCGGTCGACAGCCTGCAGGCCGGCGGCCAGCTGATCGTGTTCCCCGAAGGCACCCGCAGCCCCGGTCCCGGCGGCACGCTGCACCCGCTGCGCCCGGGCCTGACGCTGATCGCGCAGCGCGCCGGCGTGCCCGTCCAGACCGTGATCATCGAGACCGATTCGCCCTATCTCGGCAAGGACTGGCCGCTGTGGCGGCTGCCGCCGCTGCCCATCGTCTTTCGTGCCCGGCTGGGCGAGCGCTTCGCGCCCGAGGCCGATCACGAGGCGCTGCTCGCGCGCATCGAGGACCATTTCAGGAAGGAGCTCGGCGCATGACCGCCAGCGACGCCCCGCCGCCGACGCGCCCTGCGCGCTCGCGCACCCATGCGCTCATCATCCCCAGCTACAACACCGGGCCGAAGGTGCTCGAGACGGTGGCCGCCGCCCGCGCGCAGTGGTCGCCGGTCTGGGTGGTGGTCGACGGCAGCACCGACGGCAGCACCGAGGGCCTGCGCCGCCTGGCCGCCGCCGACCCGGACCTGCACCTGATCGTGCTGGCGCACAACCAGGGCAAGGGCAGCGCGGTGCTGGCCGGCCTGCGCGCGGCGCGCGACCTGGGCTACACCCACGCGCTGACCATGGACGCCGACGGCCAGCATCCGGCCGACCTGATCGGGCTGTTCATGCGCCGCTCGCAGGCCCAGCCCGACGCGATGATCCTGGGCAAGCCGGTGTTCGACGCGTCGGCGCCGCGGCTGCGGGTGCGCGGACGGCGCATCTCCAACGCCTGGACCGACCTGGAGACGCTGGGCGCGGGCATCGGCGACTCGCTCTACGGCTTTCGCGTCTACCCGGTCCACGCGCTGATCGCGGTGATGCGCCGCCAGCCCTGGATGCGCCGCTTCGACTTCGACACCGAGGCGGTGGTGCGCCTGGCCTGGCGCGGCGTGGCGCCGCTGAACCTGCCCGCGCCGGTGAAATACCTGCGCCCGGAGGACGGCGGCGTGTCGCACTTCAACTACCTGCGCGACAACGCGCTGCTGACCTGGATGCACACCCGGCTGGTGCTGGAATTCCTGCTGCGCCTGCCGCTGCTGCTGGTGCGCCGCCTGACCCGCCGCCCGCCCTTCCAGCTGCTGGAGCGCTGAGTCGCGGTGCCGACCGCCTGCCCGAGGGTGCAAGCAAGGCCCGGTTCGACCGCTTCTTTCATCTGCATGGGTGGCAGCGTCACGGCACGGTAGGCACACTGGAGGGATCCCGTCCCTCCCAGGAAAGCCCGGGCCCGAGGAAACCGAATGAGCCACGATCGATCGACCTGCCTGATTTCGCGCCGCCGCCTGCTGGGCGCGGCCGCGCTGGCCCCGCTGGCGGCCTCGCCGCTGCTGGGCGGCTGCGCCTCCGTCGCGCCCCTGGCGCCCGTCGCCGCCACCGAGGCCACCGCACCGGAGGCCGCGGCCCTGCTGGCCGAGTCGGCCGCGGCCCACGGCCTGGCCGCCTGGCGCCGGGTGCGCGACCTGAGCGTGTCCTACCGGGGCGAGTGGCGCCCGCTGATCGATCGCCTGCAGCCCGAGCTGGTCGACGCCCGCTTCCGGCAGGCCTCGGAAGAACGGCTGCTGCCCGCCGAAGGGCTGGTCGCGCAGTCGCACACCGGCCCCGGCGGCCACAAGCAGGTGGTGCGCCAGCTCGGCCGGGGGCCCGGCGATGCGGGTCGCGTCACGGTGGCCTACAACGGCGTGGCCACCACCGACGAGGCCGTGCAGCAGGCCGCCGCGCTGGTGGCCGACGGCTACCGGCTCTTCCTGCTGGGGCCGCTGGCCCTGGTCGACACGGCCCACACGCTGCGCCTGGCCGGACTGGAGCAGGTGGGCGAGCATGCCTGCGAGCGGCTGATGGTGCGCCTGGCCCCGGGCCTGGGCCTGTCGCCGGTCGATCAGCTGGTGCTGTGCATCGACCGGCGCACCCGGCTGATGCGCCGCGTGCGCTTCACGCTCGACGGTCTGGCCTCGACCCGCGGCGCCGTGGCCGAGGTCGACACCTTCGACTTCCAGAACATCCAGGGCATCGAGTGGCCCACCCGCTTCCACGAGCGGCTGCGCAAGCCCATCCCGCGCCTGCCGGTGCACGACTGGCGGCTCACCGGGCTGGACCTCAACCGCGGGTTGAAGGCCGCCGATCTGGGCGGCGCGCAGTTCTCGGGCGCGGCCCGCAGTCCGGCGCGCACGCTGCCGGGCGCACCCGCCGATCCGGCCTGAGGCCGCCGGGACCAGCCCGGCTCAGATCATCCCGCCGTTGACCGAGATGACCTGGCCGGTGATGTAGCCGGCCTCCTCGCCCGCAAGGAAGGCCACCAGCGCGGCCACCTCCTCGGGCGTGCCGGCGCGCCGGGCCGGCACCATCTGCGCCACGGCCTTGGCGTCGAAGGCCGCGTCGGCCATCGCCGAGGCGATGATGCCCGGCGCCACCACGTTGACGGTGATGCCGCGGCTGGCCAGCTCCAGCGACAGCGACTTCGAGGCCGCATGCAGCGCGCCCTTGGCCGCGGCGTAGTTGACCTGGCCGCGGTTGCCCGCCACCGCCGCGACCGAGCTGATCGAGATGATGCGGCCCCAGCGGGTGCGGATCATCGGCATCGTCAGCGGCTGCGTCACATGGAAGAAGCCGTGCAGCGACACGTCGATGACCCGGTGCCACTGCGCCGCGCTCATGCCGGGGAAGACCGCGTCGTCATGGACGCCGGCGTTGTTGACGATCACCTGCACCGGACCGCCCGTCTCGACGCAGGCCTCCAGCGCGGCGCGGCTGGCCTGCGGGTCGGTGACGTCGAAGGCCAGCGCGGAGGCCGCGCCGCCCTCGGCGCGGATCTGCGCCGCCACCGCCTCGGCGGCATCGAGCCGCGCGTTGGCATGGCACAGCACCTGGAAGCCGGCGCGGCCCAGCCGCAGCGCGATCGCACGGCCCAGATCGCCGCTGGCGCCGGTCACCAGCGCGCGACGGGAAGAGGACGGGGAAGAGGTCATCGGTCCAGGTTCCGGAGGGGATCGGTCAGGCCACGCCAAGCACCACCGCCAGCCGGCCCTCGACGACGACCGCGCCGGCATGGCGCACGACGAAGCCGTAGAGCAGCTGGCGCGCGTCGCCCGCCTGGCGGGTGGCCTCGATCTCGAGCAGCCCGGGCAGGTCGTCGAGCCGCAGGCGGCGGAAGGTGATGGCGCGTGCGCTGGCCAGGTAGCCGGGCGCGGCGGTGGCGCCGTCGGCCTCGGCCAGCAGGCCGCCGTGCAGGGCCGCGGCCTGCGCGGCGTATTCGATCGCAGCGGCCGCCGGCAGGCCGTGGCGGCCGCGCAGCGGGTTGAGCGGATCGGCATGCGAGACGGCGCGCGCGCGGATCGTCTGCGCGTCCCAGCCCAGCGCCGCGTCGAGCAGGCACATCGTGCCCTGGTGCGGGATGCGCGCGGCGATCCCGGCGTGATCGAGCACGCCGCTCACGCCGGGAATTCCAGCACCAGCCGCAGCGACTGCGCCGGCGACACCGGCAGCACCACCACCGCCGGCAGCCGGCGCGCCAGCGCCTCCAACAGCGGCAGCGCCTGCGCGGCGGGAATCGCCTGGCGCAGCGCCTCCAGGCCGGCGTCGCGGCAGCGGGTGGGCGCGCCGGCGCGCTCGGCCGGCAGCAGCGCCGCGCCCAGCCAGCAGCGCGCCTCGCCGGGGCCGGCCGGCGCCAGCAGCAGCGCCACGCCCATCGTGTCGGGCAGCGGCCGGGTGGCGTGCAGCGGCTCGGGGTACGGCGTGTCGCTGGCCACCAGCAGCACCGGCGCAGCGTCCGGGCGCAGCTGCGTCAGCGCCGCGACCAGGCCGGCGGCGAAGCTGCCGTCGAAGCCGCACAGGCTGGTGGACGCCTCGGGGCTGCCCACCGCGATGTGCCAGTAGCCCGAGGCGGCGTTGTGGACCGAGTTGGTGAAGCGCGTGGGCGAGACCAGGCGCGCGGCCGGGTCCTCGGCCGCCAGCGTCTCGCACAGCGCGTGGCAGTTGGCGCCGTCGCCGCTGGACGAGGTGAAGACGGTGGCCAGCGTGGCCGGATCGGCCTCGGCATGCGCGCAGGCCGCCTCGGCCGCGGCCAGCGCGATGCGGATCGCCGCGCCGGCGCGGCGGCGCTCGGCCGGCGGCAGGCGCATCGGCGCCGGCACCACGGTGCGCTCGGCGGTGTCGGCTGCGGCCTCGCCGCGCAGCACCGCCTGCGCCGCATCCCACGAGGGCAGGCCCGGCCCGATCAGGCCCAGGCCGAGCAGGTCGGCGCGGATCGTCGCGCCCGTCACGGTGGTCGTCATCATCGCCCCAGGATCAGGCTGGCGTTGGAGCCGCCGAAGCCGAAGGAATTGCTCAGCACCCGGCGCAGCGGCGCGGCGCGGTTCTCGGCCAGGTAGTCGATGCGCAGCGCCGGGTCGCGCTCGCGCAGGTTCAGCCCGCCGGGCATCAGGCCGTCCTGCAGCGCCAGCAGGCAGAGCACCGCCTCGACGCCGCCGGCCGCGCCCAGCGTGTGGCCGGTGGCGCCCTTGGTCGAGCTGGCCGGCACCCGGTCGCCGAAGACCGCGAAGACCGCGCGGTCCTCGGAGGCGTCGTTGTTGGGCGTGGCGGTGCCGTGCAGGTTGATGTGGTCGATGGCCTCGGGCGCCAGGCCGGCGGCGGCCAGCGCCTGGCGCATCGCGGCGATCGCGCCCCGCCCTTGCGGGTGCGGCGAGCTCATGTGGTGGCCGTCGTTGCTCTCGCCAGTGCCCAGCAGCTGGCCGGCGGGCGCCAGGCCGGGGCCCGCCTCGCGCTCGAGCAGCGCGAAGGCCGCAGCCTCGCCCAGCGACAGGCCGCGCCGGCCGGTGTCCCACGGCCGGCAGATCTCGGGCGAGAACAGCTCGAGCGACTGGAAGCCGTACAGCGTCGTCAGGCACAGGCTGTCGACGCCGCCGACCACCGCCGCGTCGACCCAGCCCGCCTCGATCAGCCGCGCGGCGTCGGCGAAGACCTTGGCGCTGGACGAGCAGGCGGTCGACACCACCCAGGCCGGGCCGTCCAGGCCCAGCGCCTCGCGCACGAAGCCGGCCAGCGAGAAGGTGTTGTGCGTCTCGGCGTAGCGGAAGTCGGCGGGCAGCGCGCCGTCGGGACCGCGGCGGCGGTAGGCGTGCTCGGTCTGCAGGATGCCGGAGGTGCTGGTGCCCAGCAGCACCGCGACGCGGCCGGCGCCCCAGCGCGCGCGCGCCGCGGCCACGGCTTCAGCGAAGCCGTCCTGGTGCAGGCCCAGCCAGGCCAGGCGGTGGTTGCGGCAGTCGTGGCGCGCCAGCGCCGGCGGCAGCGCGGCCTCGCCGGGCCGGTCGAGCGCGTCGACGACGCCGATCCAGCCGGGCAGCTCGACGTCCTCGAAGCGGCAGGGACGCAGGCCGCTGCGGCCGGCGGCCACCGCCTCGCGGTGGGCCTGCAGGCCCGCGCCCAGCGCGGTCGTCAGCGTGGCGTGCGTGATCGGCAGCGGAGTCATGACGGAAGGCTCATCCACAGGAGAAAGGACATCAGCGCCGGACGGCCCGCTCGGCCACCAGCAGCACGTTGGCGAAGGGCGTGCCCTGGCTCATCGGACGCGGCTCGACGGCGAAGCCCAGCGCCTGCAGCGCGGCGATCCAGGCCTCGAGCGGCCGGCCCCAGGTCGGCGGCACCTGGTGGCCGCGGATGCGCGTGACCACCCGGTCGACCCACTGGCTGACCGCGAAGCCCCGGCGCTGGCTGGCGTCGCCCACGCGCAGCAGCAGCCGCCCGCCTGGCGCCAGCGCCGAGTGCACGCGCGCCAGCAGCCGGTCCTGCGCGTCGATCGGCACGTAGTGCAGCACGTCGAGGATGACCACCACGTCGCAGGCCGGCAGCGGCACCTCGCGCATGTCGCCCTCGATGAAGACGGCGTCCGGCGCCGACGCACCCAGCGCGGCGCGGGCCCGCGCCACGTCGCGCGACATCAGCTCGATGCCGGTGACGCGCGCGTCCGCCGGCGCCGCCGGCCATTCCGCCGGCCAGCCGCCCTCGCGCGCCAGCTCGCCGCAGGCGCGCAGCAGGCTGGCCAGCAGACCCTGGCCGCAGCCGATGTCGACCACCCGCGCCCGCGGCCCGATCAGGCCGTGGCCGAGCAGATGGCGGAACACCGGGTCCAGCCCCAGCTTGCCGCGCGCGAAATGCCAGGCGAAGCGGCCGGCGCCGCGGTACGGGGCGGCCGCGCGGTCGAGCAGGCGGCGCCAGCCGGCATCGGCCGGCGCGATCAGGGCGGGAGCGACCGCGTTCATGCGCCCTCCCTCATCGCCTCGGGCAGCGTGACCGTGCGCAGCCCGGCGCGCGCGAAGGCCGCCAGCAGCTCGGGCAGCACCGCCAGGATGACCGGGCGCCCGTCGGCGCCGCGCGCGGCGTTGGCGTCATGCAGCAGCAGGATGTCGCCGGCGGCCAGGCCCGTGGTCAGCGTCGCCAGCACGCGGGCCGGATCGCCCTCGCGGGTGTCGTAGGCGCGGCGCGTCCAGCTCGCCAGGCGCAGGCCCAGGCGGTGCAGCACCGGATCCAGGAAGGGATTGCGCAGCCCGGCCGGCGCGCGGAAGAAGGTGGGCGTCTGGCCGGTCAGCGCGGTGAAGATGGCCTGCGCCTGGCTGATCTCGCGCCGGAAGCCTTCCGGGCCGAGCAGCGAGAAGGTGTGGCGGTGGTGGCGGCTGTGGTTCTGCACGCTGTGGCCGCGGCGCAGCATCTCGCGCAGCAGCTCGGGGTGGGCGCGCGCACGCTCGGCGATGCAGAAGAAGGTGGCCTTCGCGCCGGCGGCGTCGAGCAGGTCGAGCACCTGCGGCGTGACCTCGGGGTCGGGGCCGTCGTCGAGGGTGAGCGCCACCTCGCCGCGGGCCGCCGCCGCGGCCGGCAGCCGGGTCAGGTTGGGCCCCAGCCAGTCGCAGCGCGGCCACAGACCGGCGAAGGTCAGCAGCGCGTGATCGGCCGCCAGCACGCCCAGCCAGGCCGGCCACAGGTCTGGCCGGGCGGCGAAGGCCACGGCCGCGCCGACGTGCACCGCGGCGCTCGCACGCAGCAGCGGCGACATCGTCCACGGGGTCAGGACCTCGCCGGGGACAGCGGCCGCGGCGGCGGCCTCTTCGGAACGGAACAGCGTCTGGGGCACGATGACGAAGGAAGCGGACCGCGGATTTTCACACACCCGCTCGCCGCGGTACCCGCACGAAGGCGGCCGACAGCAGCAGCGCCAGCAGCGCGCCCGGCGCGACCGTCTGGCCGACCGCCGCCAGCGCCGGCACCTGGGCGGTGGCGAGCAGGGCGAAGGAGGCCACCGTGGTCAGGTTGGCCATCAGCAGCGAGGCCAGCAGGTCGGTCTCGGCCTGCGCGTCGTCGCCGTCGGCCGGGGCGGTGCCCGAGGTCGCGGCGAGGTGGTCGAAGAACAGCGCGTAGTTCGACCCGACCGCCACCACCAGCAGCAGCCCGACCAGATGCAGCACGCCCAGCGGCTGGCCCGACGCGGTCAGCCCGGCCAGCACCAGCACCCCGCTGGCCGCCAGCGGCCACAGCACCCGCGCCAGCCGCCGGCCCGAGCGCAGATGCCAGGCCAGCAGCGCGACGACCGCCAGCGCGCCCAGCCCGGCCTGCCAGCGCGCCTGCGTCAGGTAGCCGGCGTAGATCGCGTCCAGCTCGGGCTGGATGCGCACAACACGGGTGTCGGGCAGCCCGGCCAGCGCCTGGTCCAGACGCGGGGCCGCCGCCGGGTCGGCCGCGGCCGCCGGGGTCATGCGCAGGCTCAGCAGCGCGGTCCACGGCGCGCCGGTCTGGCGCGGCGCGACCAGCTGCGCATCCAGGGCGGAGGCCAGCGGCGTGCCGGCCAGATCGGCACGGGTCAGCACCGGCGCGCGGCGCTGCGCCTGCACATCGTCGACGAAGGCCTGCAGCGACCCGGCCGGCAGCGGCCCGCCGGCGGTGGCCTGCGCCAGCGCCTGGCGCAGCGCCGCGGCCTCGGGCAGCGCGGCGCGCCGCGCGAGCTGGGCCGAGGGGCTGGGCAGGCGCTGCGCCGGCGAGTCGTAGCCCGCCAGCACGCCGGCCTGGACCAGCGCCTCCAGCCGCGCGCCGGCCTGCTCTGCGCGCTGCAGGGCCTGCGCCTCGTCGGGCGCCTCGATCGCGACCAGCACGCCGGCCTCGGCCGCGCCCAGGTCCTCGCGCAGCGAGGCGTCGAGCGCCATCGCCTCGGCCGGCACCGGGCTCAGCGCGGCCAGCGTGCCGCGCCAGGGCGAAGGCTGCAGCGCCAGCCAGAGCGCGGCGCCCGCGGCCAGCAGCGCCAGCGGCCGCGCCAGCCGCGGCAGCGCGCCGGCGATCCGGCCGGTCGCGCGGCCCAGCGGCCCGCGCAGGCCCAGTCCGGGGCTGCCCTGCGGCGCCAGCACCGGCAGCACGAAGCGGGTGGTCAGCGTCGCGGCGACCAGGCCGCTGATCGAGAACAGCCCGAGCTGCGCCAGCCCGGCGAAGCCCGAGAAGGCCAGCGCCGCGAAGCCCGCCAGCGAGGTCAGCAGCCCCAGGCGCACCGTCGGCCAGTGCTGCCGGCGCCAGCCCGCGGCGCCCAGCGCGCGTGCCTGGATCAGGTAGTAGATGCCGTAGTCGACCGCCTCGCCGATCAGCGTGGTGCCGAAGCCCAGCGTCAGCCCGTGCACCGTGCCGGTCAGCAGATCGACCGCGACGATGCCGGCCAGCACGCCCGCGCCCACCGGCAGCGCCGCCAGCAGCAGCGCCTGCGGCCGCCCGAAGGCGATCAGCAGCAGCACCAGCATCACCGCGCCGCCCGCCTTGGCCAGCCGATCGACCTCGGCGTGGATCAGCGCGCGCGACTCGACCGCGAACACGCCCGGCCCCGAGAGCTCGAGCTGCAGGCCCGGCCCGGCCTGCGGCGCCACCGCGGCGAAGGCCGCGCGCACCTGCTGCTGCGCGGCGGCCTGCGCGTCCAGGTCGTCGCCGTCGGCGCGGGTGGTGGCCACCAGCAGCGCGCGCGGCTCGCGGCGCGATACCCAGACGCCGTCCTCGACCCGGGGCGCGACCGCCGGCAGCATCGCCTCGGCCATGCGCACCGTCTCGCCGGTGGGGTCGCGCATCAGGATCGGCTTGATCATCGCGCCGGCCGGCGTGCCCAGCAGCGACAGCGTCTCGTCGATGCCCGCGCGCAGGCCCTCCGGCTGGAAGCGCGCCGCATCCACCGCCGGGCTCAGCAGATAGCGCCGCTCGAACAGCAGCCGGCCCAGCGCCTGCTGCTGCGGCCCGCCGGTCTCGCCGTTGTGGACCGCGTCGAAGGCGCCGCTCTCGCGCAGCCGCGCCGCCAGCCGGCGCGAGGCCTCGGCCCGCGCGGCCGGCTCGCCGCCACGCACGCCGATCAGCAGCACGCGGGCGGTGGCGCCGTTGCGCAGCTGCTCCATCAGCACGCGCTGGCCCGGCGTCGGCGCCGAGGGCAGGAAGGCCGACAGGTCGGCGACATAGCTGGCGCGGGCCGCGATCAGCCCGGCCAGCGCCATCAGCGCCAGCCAGATCGCCAGCGTCCAGGCGGCGGCGCGGCGCATCAGGGCGCCACCGGCTCGATGCGCAGCTGGGTGCGATCGCCGTCGCTCATCGTCATCTGCACCTCGCGCAGCTGCGCCTGCGCGCCCAGGATGCGCAGCTGCGCGACCTGGCCGCGCAGCCGGGCGTCGCGCGGCACCAGCTCCAGCGTCCAGCGCGCCGCCTCGCCCGACAGGCGCGGCACGAACAGGCGCTCGAGCAGCTCGCGGTTGCCGGTGAGCGTGCCGCGGATCGCCTCGACGATCACCACCGCCTCCGGCACCGAGTCCAGCGTCGTGGTGCGGCTGCGCCCGCCCTGGCTCATCGTCAGCTGGTTGCCCTGCACCGCCAGGCGCTCCTGGCGCGGCCTGAGCGTCTCGCGCACGAAGGTGTCGGGCGCGGCGAAGCTCAGCCGCCCGCTCGACTCCAGCGCCAGCGGCGAGCCGCGCTCGTTCTGGAAGACCTCGCGGCGCTCGACGAAGGTGGCCTCGCCGGCGCGCACCTGCGCCAGCCGCGCCATCAGCGCATCAAGGTCGAAGCCGGCCGCCGCTGCCGGCACCGGGCACAGGGCCGCCAGCGGACAGATCAGCAGCGGCAGCGCCTGCATCAGGCGGCGTCGGGACATCATCGGCATGGCGCGTGGGGCGGGCGGTCGCCCAGAAGTCGAAGAAGTTGAACCAGTTGTACGGCGTCTCGCGGCACAGCCGCTCGAGCAGCGCGACATGGCGCCGCATCGCCTCGTGCACCGCCGCGTCCAGCGCGCCGGGGCCGCGCGGCGGGCGCTGGCGAAAATCGGCCAGCGTCTCGAAGCGCAGCTCGTAGCGGCGGCCGCCATGGTAGAGCCCGGTCATGAAGATCACCGGCCGGCGCAGCATGGCCGCGAGCCGGAACGGGCCGTCCGAGAACGCCGCCGGCGCGCCCAGGAAAGGCAGCCTGAGCGTGCGCGAGCGCGCCACGCCCTCGTCGCCGGTCGGCGCCAGCGTGCGGTCGGCCAGCAGCCCGGCCACGCCACCCTCGCCCAGCCAGGCATCGAGCTCGAGCATGGCCTCCAGCCGGCCCAGACCGATCACCTTCAGCTCGGCCTCCGGCGCGATCGCGCGCAGCGCAGCGTTGATCTGGCGCGCGTTGTCCTCGTACATCACCATCGCGACCTTCAGGCCGCGCCGCGCCTGGCCCAGCGCCCGCAGCGCCTCGAAGCTGCCCAGGTGCGCGCCCACCAGCAGCACGCCGCGCCCCTCGAGCAGCACCCGGTCGAGGTGGTCGACGCCGGTGACCTGCACCTCGAACAGGTCGAAGCGCCCGCGCAGCAGGTAGACGCGGTCCAGGATGGTCGCGGCGAAGTGGTGCACATGGCGGTAGCGCTCGCGCCAGGTCGGGGCCCGGCCCAGGACCCGCGCCAGATAGCCGCGCGAGGCGCGCGTCGCCGCCCCGCCGAAGGCCAGGAAATACAGCGTGATCGGATGCAGCACCGCACGCGCGACGCGCCGGCCCAGCAGCACCGCGATCCAGCGCATCAGCGTCAGCGCCAGCGTGTTGCTGCGCTCGCGCTGCTCGGTCCAGGCGGGCGCACCCATCAGGCGGACACGGCGGGCGTCGGCTCGATCTGGCCCAGCGCCACCGGCAGGCCCTCGGGCGGATCGCCAGCCTCGTGGCGGCGCAATTCGAAGTGCAGGCGCCGGCCGGCCTCGGGCGCGCCCCAGCCGAGCGACAGCCGCGCGCCCGGCCCGACCGGCGCGACGAACTTGACGCTGCTGCAGCGCGGCGCCGCGCCCATCCAGGCGGCCGCCTGCGCGTCGTCCTGCAGCGCCTCGAGCACCGCGCCGAGCAGCACCACGCCGGGCAGCAGCGGCCGCCCCGGGAAATGCCCGGCAAAGGACGGATGGTCCGGCGGCACCGTCCAGCGCATGCGCTCCATCCAGCCCTCAGCCATGGCCGCCTCCGGCGCCGCGCGCCGCCTCGGCCAGCAGCCGCGCGGCCAGCTCGGCCAGTCGCCCGGCCGGCAGCTTGCCGCTCGGATCGCGCGGCAGCGCCTCGACCCGCAGCAGCCGCCGCGGCACGAAGGCCGCGTCCACCCGCTGGCGCAGGCCCGCGCGCAGCTGCTCGGCGCTCACGCCGGCCTCGGCCACCACCAGCGCGACCAGGCGCACCACGCCGTCCTCGGGCTCGGGCGGCAGCCAGAAGGCGCCGTCGCGCACGCCGGGCAGGCTGTTGAGGTGGTAGTTCAGGTGCGCCAGCGAGCTGCGCTTGCCGGCGATGTTGATCAGGTCGTTGGAGCGCCCGAGCAGCCGGAAGCGCGTGGGCGACTCCACCTCGAGCACGTCGGCCAGCCGGGTGGGCTCGGGCACATGGCCGCCGCTGACCACCGCCGCATCGCCGTCGCCGTCCAGGCGCAGGCCGTCGAAGGTCTGCCACTCCGGCCCGGCCGTCGGGCGCCGGGTGGCGACCTGGCCCGCCTCGGTGCAGCCGTA